>ERZ746981.56-NODE-56-length-107271-cov-12.359638_pt1 | contig 107271 bp, 54 predicted proteins | sample MGYA00374948_ERZ746981 | MGnify/ENA primary metagenome ERZ746981 (study PRJEB28757, sample SAMN06711160) | food metagenome | host: microorganism | place: China:Harbin | collected 2017-01-30 | study: EMG produced TPA metagenomics assembly of the Analysis of...
CCGAAACAGGTCAGGCTCCCTTTTTAGAGCCAAATACGAGTTATTCGGATTCCTCCGCGAATTCTATAACTCAACAATCTCTTCTTAGAATCAAGGCAACCAATATTACAAAACAGATGTTGATACATGTATCGCTCGTTCTATTATCACATTATTGCACAACAAGTACACACTTGTCCATTATCCACATAAACCGCAGCCTGGCTGGCATCATGATTCTTAGTGCTTCCTTCTCCTTCATCTCCGGACTTTTCCAAAGTCCCGTTAGTATTGGTTAAGCCTCTTTCCTCATCTTCATTATGCTTTTCTAAGGCAAGTCTAATAGTTTCTTCAAACAATTCATTAATATTGTAACCTGAAAAGCTGCTACATTCAATGCTTCCGTCTAAGCCAAATGTTTTCATCAGTTTCTCGCCGGAACCTTCAGGAACTTGCCTAGAGTTCTCACAATCCGCTTTTGTTCCAACGACCAATATTTTTGACCATAGCTTGCCATTTTCCCTTTGTTCTTTGATGGCACTACACCTCAAAAACAAGTTATTGTAGCTTGCATCCTGGTTGATACAGTATGTTAACAATAAGACATCATTATTTATATCAGCGCATGCTTCTTCCAAATTATCGTTATCCTCGGTATCTAGTATATTTAGATTACAGGATTGGCCATCTCTAAGTTTGACCATTCCTTTAAATGCCTCTTTATCTACTGTGATTTCTTCATTTTCGCTATGTGATTGTATAAGCTTCTGAAGAAGGGTTGACTTCCCTGATCCCGAATCGCCAACAACGCTTATTCTTATAGTCTTTTGTCTCTTTTAAACATTTTGTAAATGTTAGTAACCAGCATATAAGGTGTTTTGCAGTTTAAACAAAAGTAAAGTATCTGACAGAATCCATCATTATTTATCTATGCTTACTTCCATCGTGTGCCAGAATTTTCGTCTTCGTTTGTACTTGAAAGTTTGATTTTGTAGTTCCTCCCTTTTGCGTGCTTCAATAAAAAAGCATGTGCGTTCTTATTTAAGGATAAAATACAAATAACTGTAATAAAAAAAATTTAATAATATTACTGGCTAGTCAAAACGGCAGCACGGTATATTTATATGTGTGCTTTCGTTATTCTTTTCATCGTCTTAAATTTCAACAATACAAGTGTCCTGAAATAGAAAGGGGAAAAAAACGGTTTTCCATCAAAAACAATAGAACATAAGTTTACATTCCTTAACAAAGAAGAAAAAAACTTTTGAAAATAATTAAACCTCTTGTTATTATAGATTCTCGTTGTAGAACAGCAACCATTACGTTACCCGACAATTTTAAGGATACTTGTTAATTTATTATTAACTTTCTCGTTTAAAAGTTACTAGCAAACAAGAAGCATAAATGCTTTTTCTTAAATCACCCCTTGACTATTCTCTCAGAGAATATTTGGCATATATTTTCGCCCTCTTTTGGTACTACACCCTCTAAAAGCATTGGCCGATGAAACACGCGACTTCCCGAACTAATATACTTAAACTCCTCTAATGGGTAAGGGTTCCTTTTTGTTGGTTTACCAATCCGGGTGCAAAATTTTTTTTAGAATGAATTACTTTTTCCTTTCCATTCTTTGGGAAGAAGGAAAGGCAATATAAAAAAACAATGCCCATCGCGTGGCTGTTGAAAGTAATGCCACAGATTGTGGCAATTAAATAAAGTGCATTAGTACTATGGCGAATTTAAATTTTATATTTTTCCGAATCGTAATTAATCAGTATATATGTGTTACTTCAGTCGCTAGTATTAAATTCAGTGAATATCCGATGCATTCTCCATTTTCCTAGCATCAAGTCGTTTTAACTTCTCATTTACTAATTTGCAGTAACTCCGAAACTGTGACGTACTGCCCTTGACCTTCGCAATGTGAATAAAGCATCCTCCAAAGCCATACTCCCCACCTATTTGTTCCTCGATCGTGGCCCGGATTGAGAGAACTTTGTTGTTTTGCTTTCTAACAATCGTGCATACAATAGTGTTTCCTTCCCCTGGCAATGTTGAGACCTTAGTTTTTGGTGTATCATTGCAACTATCTATCAGGCCCGACTCTGCTTCTTCTGATGTCAAATAATCTGCTTCAAAATAAAATTGATTTGTGATCCCTGCAAAAAGGTTATGCAACTTAACCGTGTTTTTCCTTCTCAAACTAGTTCCACTAACTGAGTGTCTCTTCTCATTTCCTTTTTTCCTTCCTTTCTGTTTCGTCCTTATTGACCCAAAAATTCTCCGAAACCAATTAGGTCTTTGTGTCCCTTCATTTGTTTTCACAGTACCCGGTATATTGATGGACTTAGCTTCTGTCTTCTTTAATTCTTTGTGTGGTATAGTCACTGATTTCTTTATTCCAGTATTCCTATTTTTGAGACTAACGTCTGCAGTAGAGGTGTCCACTTGGCGATGAAGTAAAGTAGAAGCTTTTTCTGTGGCAGTTGATAGCCATGACATTCTTGTAGTATTCAACCCCGTACTATTTCTTTCTATCTTCTGATTTGGCGAAATTAGGCCTTGAGTGTCATGTTTTGCATTTTTTCTAGCCACTTCTTTCTGTGGATAGTTCTGCTTAACTCCATCCAATAGTCCTTGATCCATCTCGTTCTCTTCATCAAAAATAGTTATGTTTTGAGTGGCACTGGTTGGATTGATTGCGACATTACTTTCCTCTGGGTCGGCAAATATAGACTCTCTTTTAGTTCCATTATCCTCCAGATCTTGCTTCGGTTTTGGAATTTTGGCCTTCTCCGGAGTTAGACTTAATCTTCTTTCATCGTCATGACCAAACTCGTAATTCGAGCCATTCATGAGTGAGCAACGGATATTTGGATACTTTTTGATGCACTTTTCCGATGCGTTCGAATCCACTCTTTGGTGTACTTTTAATGGGTGGCTGGCATTCTGCTCATCATTCAAGAAATTACGTTCAACCGCATCTTCTTCCGCATCGGCGAACTTGTCGTCACGCTTATTTTGGCCCGCATGCCCGTTGTCCATGGCACGTTTAATTCCCAAGCCAAAATCCTTTACTCTGACAAGATGATCTTCCGAGCTGTTCACTATTGGAACCTCAACGGCATTATGTACAGTACTAGTGATATCGTCTAAAAATGAGTATTCAAAAGAGCTGCGGACATTCGTGTTATTAGTTTTTGAGGATTGCATGCTGTTTCTTTTTCCTGTATATCTATTGCTCTTTCCAGATTTATTTTCACGAGAAGAAAAAAGATACTGTGAGTCAACTAATGTGTTGTTTTTATTATCTGGTACCGTTAAAATTTGTGTTCCTTCCGCCAAAATCATTGAAAGATTACGCATAGAATTGGATCTTATTGACCTTGCAAGAGAGGATTTCCGATGAAGAGATTTACCGTACTCCTCTTTCCCTTGATTGAACGTCAAATGGAAGTGATCTCCTTTGATTCCAAGTTCTTTTAGTGCAATCCTCGCTGAATTAAAATTGTTTTTGTCAAATGGTTTTAAACTTGGTGGGTGTGCTCCGTCACTTGGCTTGTGCACCTTAGGGTCTAGCACTGATACGTAATTATCCATGTTACCACCTTTTGTATCCTCGAATATTTCCGGGGTATTCGGTAGGGGAGAGAATTTTGTAGTATGTTGCGAAAGTCTGTGATTATCTGAAACGATCTTTTTGTAGGAGGACGAATTATTTGATTGAATCATGGATGAGCAGGCCTTCATTCCTCCACTATTCTTGGAAATAGCAGAATTGGCCTTAAAAAGCGTAGGCACCACCTTAGATTCCGTATCATCTTGGTAAATCTTAAAGTTTTCTTTTTTCGTCGGAGTATTTGCAGAGAGAGTAGCTAAATCAGGGTCATTATAAATTGAGCCAAACAAATACTTAAATTCAGATAAGTTGTCTGTTTGTGCCACCGAAGAGTAGCATGAAATTGGTGCCATTTTTGGTGTGCCAAGAGCCCGAATAGATAATGGAGATTTGGCAACTTTAGTAGTATTAGGAGTGGGTTGGTCGATCTGTTTCTTTCTCAAAGTTGCAGCCTTTGAAGGAATCAATATTTTCTTTGTCTGCTGCTGAAGGACTTTACCATTTTCATCCTGAATTGTGGTTGTGACAGTACTCGCAGAATGAACAATGAGGCTAAGCTTTGATGAAGACCGATGTTTAGATGTGAAGCCCACAGGAAAGGCGACATCATGCTTTTTATTTTTTTGCTTATATATCTGCTTTTTATGAACCACTGGACGTTGATATTGTTTCTCCGGATGCTGTTTTAATCTTTGTGTATCCGAACATCCAGAATAGTCTTCTGATCCACTGTCACTTGAGCCAGATCCGTTCGGATCAAAGTTTGCCCTACCATTATTATTTGTTGAGTGTGCTTCCTTGTACTTCAATAATAGATAATAAAACATTTTTTCTGTGTTCGCCTGTGCACTCCGAAGCTTCTCTATTATAATGTCCCTTGCAATACCGTGCCAGAGAGTCTCTAGATTATGCAGAATATCTGACTGGGGATGTAATATAGGTGCAGAAACATCTAGATTGTCTAGTTGACGAGCGAGTAAAGACCTGGCGTTGTGAGTGGAGTTTTCCCCGTATTTGAGAATGAAAGGATGATGAGATATTTCTTCAATTGGGATACGATCATCTGGATTCACCCTAAGCATCTGCTGTATCAAATCTTTCGCATCAATACTAAGATAGGAAGGTAATCGATATTTGCCTGTCTGCACTTTTAACAAAAGATTTCTAATGTTAGGATCGTCAAATGGAAGATGTCCGGTCAGCATAGCAAATAGTATGACACCACAGGACCAAACATCACTTGGTGATCCATGATAAGACTTACCAGAAACTATCTCCGGAGCAGCATAATGTGGAGAGCCGCATGAGGTCTCCAAAAGTTTTTGTCTCGTTTCTAAGGCAGCCATACCAAAATCTGCGAGCTTGATATTATGGTTACGATCCAGCAGAATATTTTCCGGTTTCAAATCTCTATGGCAAATCTGAAACTTATGGCAGTAGGCAACCGCATCTATGATCTGACCAAAATAATGTGCGGCCTCATGCTCGGTGAGTCTTCCTCTGTGTACTAGAAAGTCAAATAGTTCGCCTCCCTCAATGTACTCCAAGACAAGATAAAGTTCGTTTGTATTCTCCCACACATCATACAGAGCCATAATGTTTGGGTGGGATATTAGCTTCATAATAATTATTTCCCTCTCAATACCATATGGGAGGCCGTTATCGTCAATTCTGGCCTTGCCATGAGACCCTTGAGCAATTACCTTGGGAATGATTTTTATAGCAGCTAATTGACCTGTTTGGCAATGCTTTGCCAGCCTAACCCTTCCGGTAGAACCCCGTCCAAGTGTTCTGCCCAAACGCCATGGACCTATTCTATTCTCAGCTTTTCTTTTGCTCTTGCTAGCTGCTGATCCCTGAGAGAGTCGTTTGTCCGTCTTAGACATGTTACTTGTAGGCGCATCGGTAAAATAGTCTCTCTTTTTTAAGCTCCCAGTATTATGTATCCTACCAATGACATTAGAAGGAATATCAGTGAGTGGAAGTTGTCTTCTCGGAGACCTGACCAGTCCTATATTACTTGTACCATTTGATATTTCCTTGTCCTTATAAGAGGATGTATTCCCTCCCACTCTTACGTTCATCATCAGCTTTGATTAGCAACAAGAGATCTTCCGGTTACTGTAGTGAATGAATGAATGAATGGTTTGATCCTGTTTCCTGCTCAATGATGAATGATATTACACGTAAAACCAAAAGTAGCGGCCTGCTGCAGCATTAAAATTTCAATTACTGATTAATGAACTTCACCTAAAAAAATTTAAAAATAAATGGTTAGGAAGAAAAAAAAAAAATAATATCAGGTACCGCTCACACTTCACGTTAGCCTTTCTACCGGTTGGGAAAAAGAAAAACAAACGCGCTTTTCCTTCTGGTAATATTTTTCTTCATGGAATATGGTGTCCTAGAGGCTGCCAAGATTGTTTTTTGAAGCAATTAGAAGTAATGTGTCCTCACATAATACTATTATTCGAAGAGAATCAATATTATGTGAGTTTTACCTGGAAAAGTGATACCTCAAATGCGTTTTCTTTTCATTTATTTACAAGAACATAGGCACACACACACCTTTTTTCTTGAATACGTGCACCGTCAATATGGAAGACTGCACCGTAATAAACAATAAAAAAATTTCTGAAATAAAATCTCGAACAATTTGGTAATGCTGGGACAATCGCTGAAAGCAAAGTTCTTACAGAATTTTTTTGCGTCCTACTTGCCTACTGTTGTAGTAGGTTTGGTAGTAATCCTATCGCCATCATTAATCCCTGCCGCTTCAGATTCTGAAAAATCCAAGATTGATGTACCGTAAGTATCCTCAAATTCAGCCTTTAGTCTTCTAAGCCTTACTAAGATATTTTCCAATTTCTTGAAAAAGCCCATCTCTTTGTTCACTTGTTTGAATCCTTCCTCTTCCATTTCAGGTGTCAATTCCGGTTTCGAGAAGTACTTCCTTATTATTTCATTCATACGGGAATATACCTGAATATATTTGTATTCAACTAGCAGTACATCCGTTGAAATTTCTAAATATTTAACCACTAAGAATACCCTATAATTCTGACCTTCCTTTGCCTTTTTCGGTAAATTAATTCTCTGAAGCATGTATATGATTAATGAACCATCTGAATTCTTATCACCCTTGTTCTTTTTGAATGGAAGCTGATCTTCGTCGTTGAGCCTTATTGTTTCAATTGGTAAATCCTCCACTGTATTGATTTCTTCTAATTTTTCTCGATTCATAGCAAATTCACATTTCCCTTTATTGTCAAGCTGCAACTTTTGTTTTACAGGTTTCTGATCAACATCATTAATGTGATTTGATTTTATATTCGAATGAGACTGCGTATTCGATGATGTGTTCCTTTTGATCACTTCTGATATATTTCTCTCCGTGTCACGGGTAAAGCACCAATCAGGGATTTCTTTAACTGAGGGATTCTCAGAAAGTTTGTGCATCAAATCATTGTAACGTTTCAAATTTTTTAGATAAGCAAGTTTCTTACCTTCGATTGTCTTCTCGCTAGGTCCTCCATCGCAGCTAGATATCTCTAGGTTCGGATGTAATACAAACAATTGCATGCTTATTAACCACCAATAATTTATGTTCCTTAGCTTTATATGTCAATGCAAAGTTTTCATAAAAATTTATGTCAGCAGAGAAAATGAAATAATATATGTATAGGATAATCAATTGTATCACATAGAAAGGATCAGAAAAGAATTACTCTCAAGTGGCAAATATGACCCACTTATGTCATTTTATAGAGACAGTTTTCCTCGTTGGAAGATGCTGGTTGCTTCCATCAATTTCTTAATGTGGAACGAACAATTGGAACTGGTGGCAACCAATCAATCCCAAAATTTTCTGCTTTTTCCAATTCGCTCAGCAATCACAAGAAATCATCCTGAAAATCTGGGGAACATCTTGTTCTTCCAAGAATTTCCTAGATTAAATCAATATTTTGTGGGTATTTGGAAACTTTCCATTATGATACATTATTGCTCTAATCTGCCTTTGCTTTTTGTTCTCATTTTTTCAGTGTTCTGTTAAAAAACGATAAAATTTAGCTATTCGAAATAATACAAATAAGTCCAAGTTTTAATTATCTTTTTAGAGATGTTGTCACCAGATTTGATTGTACTAATGAAGAGGAAAAAATTAATTGCATTGTTCTAATTACATCATATTTTGTGCCTATTTTTCTGTATTATTTCCAACCAACCAGATTTTGGCTCGGTTCTACTAGTTCATCCTAAAATTCAAATCAACTTGACAGGTTTGTAGTTGACACTCCCTATGTTCCCCTCTATCTTCTTTTGGAATTATTGTTGTTTTCCATTGAATTATGCCAACCATAGATAAGTACTAGTATGTCTTTCATCCAGTTAAATATGAGAAAGTAATAAGTGCATCCCTGCACATTTCAAAAGTGTACACCCGTTCACCAAATACTCTGCGGAGGAAAAAGTTAAACTGCCCGAACTTAGTCGGAGTAGCAGCTAAATGTTTGTCAGACGCTTTGGAAAGTTAGAATACATTCATCTATAGAATTCAGAGTAAAGCTTCACGTTAATATCACTCTGGTTCGGTGATTCAATTTTGCAGATTATGGCAAGTAAGTCTAATCAGTCACCTGTATAAGTTATGAAATTTTCTTACTAACGCAACTTGCGAATTATAATAGAGTCAAAAGCTAGAACTACAATTGTTCAACTCATATCAACAGCCAAAACTGGCTATCGTAGGACTCTAGTTGTCCCAAGAACTGCAAAGGAAGTTACTCAGGTTAGATATGATCCAATAGCGCAAAGGCATGTTATGTTTGTGGAATCAAGAAAGAGAAGAGGTGCCATTCCTGTGAAACCTTTGGATTTCTCACGAGGAGCCTTTGACTGGAAGAAAAAGAGATGATTTAAATATTTATCTAACTGGCGATCTTTAGTTTTGCCTTCCTGTACATATAATATTATTATCGTGATCAGCGTACCTTCATGTGCGACACTAAATATATTTGTTCGCACTTACCCGGATATGATTTTTATTATTCTCAACCTTAATAATAGGCATGTTTTCTTTTTCCCAATTTGTTTTCCGCTTTTTTTTAATTTTTTAAATTTTGTGCTTCGTATGGTGGCCTCGCTGGAATTGCCGACGGCGGCAAGGAACTCCAACGCCACATCATTTTTCACTTAACTGGAGTAAAGCTTCTTAATTCTTTATTGGCTCTAAAAGATAAGGCGGCCCCTCCCTGTAATTGTATATGTATATGATACCTTAAAAGTAGTTAATTTTACATTACAGTCAAATATACATTATTGGCTTCTTTCTTTTCATAGAGGGGAAAAAGGGAATAATAATTTGGCTTGGAAGTTAGTTTCAACATTTTGGGTGAAAATATAAGCAGTATACATAGTCAGTGTCAGCTAGAATATCCTCGAGTATTATATTCGCATTTTCATTTTAGGGATATTCGAAGAACATGAGTGAGGATAAACGAGGTTCGGGGATGAAAGAGGACAAGACACCTAAGAGTTTAGTGAAGGGGGAGGAAGACAATGAAAAAATATTGAGAGAAAGTGAATTCGAAACAAACACGCCCGAAGACAAGTTAATCCCTGAGGTTGGAAGTAGTGACCAACCTGATTCTAAGGAACAGATTGTGAAGAAAGAAGAGCCTGAGGTTGAAGATTCAAATAATGCGGCTTTGGGTCAAGACGATGAGGAGGAAGATAGTAACAATCATGACGACGATGGGGAAGAGGAAAATGATGATGACGATGATGACGACGACGACGACGACGATGATGATGATGATGATGGCGATGATGTTCATAGGAGAAAAAGAAGAAGAGGAAATCGGTTTTTAGATGTTGAGGCTGAAGTTGACGAGGACGAGGATGAAGATGAAGACGATGAAGAAGCTGAGTTATTAAAGAAAGATTTCTTGGCAGATGATGAAGCACCAGAGGCCGCATCTGCAGCCGCCGAAAGTCACATAAAACTAGACAGATCACGTGAAAAGCTTGATGAAGAAGATGCGCAAGCTTTGGCAGCCCAGTTCCGTGAAAGATATGGAAGATCCGCATCTTCCCGTTACATGGGCAGTGGTGCCAAAGTGTCACAGAGGTTATTATTGCCCTCCGTTGATGACCCATCCATCTGGGGTATCCACGTTAAGCATGGACGTGAGAAGAGCATTGTTAGGCAATTGTATGCAAGAATGTTTAATATGAAGGGTGTCGAAGGTGTGTACAGTGCTTTTCAGAGAGACGACTTTGAGGGTTATATATATGTCGAGGCAAGACGGATCGATGTGGTTGATCGGATTCTTTCCGGTATTCCGGGAATTTATATCACCGGTGGAAAAGTGCTAGTTCCAATTGATGAGTACCCCGACTTGCTTCGTCCCGGAAAACCCGAAGATCATGAAGTTAAACCTGGAAGTTACGTCCGGATCAGGTCCGGAAAGTATAAAGGGGACCTTGGCATCGTTGATAATTTGGCTGACAACGGACTTGAGGCTCGTGTCAAGTTGATTCCAAGGCTAGATTATGGTCGTGGTGTGGGTTCGTTGACCGGACGTGGGCATCGTGGTTATCATAAAGGTATGGCTCGCCCACCTCAAAAGCTCTTTTCACAGTATTCCGCATCACAGTATGATCCTGAACATCTCACAACAGCCCGGACTGAGCGAAATTTCTTTGTTTACAGAAACGAGGAGTATATAGATGGTTATCTTTTCAAGGATATCAGCATGACGCACTTAGTTATGAAAGATATTCGACCAACGTTGCGTGAACTTGAGCTCTTTGGAATGGGCAAAGATAACAATGCACAGAATATTGATAATGAGGCAGAGGGAGGGTCGATGCCGGTGGACATTAACAAGATGGCCAGGAGTCTTAAAAAGGCACAGATATCTTCAATTCTTTTTCAACCTGGTGATCGTATTGTTGTTTCTTCTGGTGAGCAAACTGGAATGCATGGTCATGTTACTAGTGTCGCCGGAAATGGTAAGATTGTTCAAGTAATTCTTAAGGATGGCCCAGCTAAGGAAGAAGTTGAGGTTCCTGCATCCGCTCTCAGAAAAGTTTTTCTACCTGGGGATCACGTTACTGTTGTTCGTGGTGTGCATTCTGGCGAAAGCGGAATGATTGTTCAAGTTCAACGAAAGCAGGTCACTTTAATATCAGACCAAACTGGAAAAGATGTGACCGTCTTTGCAAATTATTTACAGAGATCAGTGGATAGAGGTGCCTTAAATATGGCCACCGAATCCACAGAGCAGGATGATGCTGATGATGGGGATGGAGAATCCAGTGCGACATTCGAGTTGCATCAAATCGTCCGCTTAAATCCTACTGATGTTGGTCTCGTGATCCGAGTGGAAAAGAATGCATTAACGATTCTTCGAACAGATGGATTCACGGTCCGTGTTGAACCTGAACAGATTCAAAGTGCCGTTAAGCTCGATAGGATGACGGAGAAGACGACCGATCGTTTCGGTAACGAAGTTAAGGTGGGAGACGTTATTAAGGAGATTCATGGAGAAAAACGGCAGGGTAACGTTTTGCACGTCTTTCGGACTACCTTGTTTGTGCGGTCCAAAAGTATAGTGGAGAACTCTGGACTATTCGTTGTGGACGCAGACACAGTTCAAATTCTATCAGCACATGCAGACATCTCGACTAATTCGCCTGCTGTGGCAATCTCCGGAGCATTCAAGATGCCAGACTTGAGCCGGATGAACCCAAACAGAATGGCACATCCACAGATTAATGTTTCCAGCACGAAGTTTGGAGGCCGTGATCCAACAATCCATCAATACGTTAGTGTTCGTAAAGGTCCGTACAAGGGTAAAAAGGGGCTTGTTAAGGATGCTAATGGATCCATGGCACGTGTTGAGATGCACAATCCAGCCAAGATCGTTGCAATTAATAAGGTTGATTTGCTCTTTGAAGTCCGTCCGGGTCAATACATTGCCTATGAACAATTTGCTGAGAGCAGAGGGAGGGGAAGACGTGCTGGCAGGGGAGGAAGAGTGTATTCTGATGCGGTTGCCAGACCACCGCCTTCAAGTGCGGGATCGGAATCACCAATGTGGTCTTCATCCGGTCCTACATCAACTGCAGCATCTGTTCCAAATGGTGGTGCTCAAAACGGTGGACTTACTCCATCGTGGTCATCCTCGCGCACCCCTGCCTGGGGTGGAAGAACTCCCGGATGGGGAAATAGTGGTGAAAAGACTCCAAGTTGGACATCCGGTGGGGGAAAGACTTCGGCATGGGGATCGGGTTCACGTTCTTCCTGGGGAGGAAGTAGTACGAGAGGTCAAAAGTCTAGTTACGGTGGTCATACCTCTTATGGTGGAAGTACGGCTTACGGTGGGAATACTTCCTATGGTGGAAACACTTCTTACGGTGGAAACGCTTGGAAACCCGCTGGAAGTAACAGTGGTGAGGCAAAGAGTTCTGACTGGGGTTCGACACCAACGGCCGGTGATTGGGATGCTCCAACACCTGCTGCGCCTAAGAAGGAGGATGATAATTACATTCCAGAATGATTTTTCCCCCTTTTGGCCTAATAATCTTCGCTGCTATTATTGATTCATGTGTATTTTTTGTCGATGTGCTTTAGTAAAATAGATAACAAATTTTTCAATTATATTTACGTACGATGTAACAGTCGATTTTGTACGTTTGTTGGCCGTATCGTTCTGTAGCTTGATTATAGGTATTGCATTAGTCGTCGACCTGAACCAGCTGTGATCATGTTCACCTTTTTTGCTTCTATTTTTTCTCCCCTCCCACTTTTTTTTCCTCTCACTAGTTCCGCGACACGCGTTGTCTTTTTCCTTCTCGACCATTTTTTTCACCAAAAACAGGATAGTTTTGATTCTATGAATTGATCTCTTACAAGTGGGATAAAATCGACACCAATAAATACAACCTTCTTCCATTGCACATTGCAACATCACAAAGAAGTTCTACTGGCATATCAACAATGTTTTTGACCTCCTTGTGTGCGATAATATTGGCCCTTTTCCAAATTTCAGCGGTCACCGCACTTAGATTCGAAGTGCCAGCATTACTACAACCTACTTCACAATGTGTGCGTGAGTTTGTCTCCGATGGCCAGCTTGTTGTTGTGACGATCAATACTGATGGCCAAAGTGGCGATGGCCAAATTTTGTCCGTCAAGATTTCCGGGGCAGATGGCAGTGAATACCGTAGAAAGGATAATGTCGTTGGTTCGTTTAAGGTGGCATTTACCGCAAAATCTTCCTCTTCGTTTGATATTTGCTTTGAGAATAAGATCCAGCCAGGATTTAGATCCAACGGCAGAGATCTTAAGAGACAAATCGAGTTGGATGTTGAGGCTGGAGCAGCTGCCAGAGATTGGAATGCTATTCAGGCTGCTGAAAAATTGAAGCCGGCTGAAGTCGAGTTGAGAAAGACAGATGAAATGATTGATGACATTGCCTCTGAGTTAGAATACCTAGTTAGAAGGGAAGAAAGGTTAAGAGATACTAATGAGTCTACGAATAGAAGAGTGCGTAACTTCGGTATTTTGATCATTGTTGTTCTTCTTTCCGTTGGTATGTATCAAATCAGATACATGAGAAACTACTTCCGTTCAAAGCACATTCTATGATTTCACTATCATTGATTAAGTACACTTTGTATTTTTCTTTCGTTTGTTGGTTATTATCATGTCTCTTGAACTTGGACTATTTCTTATAGGTAATAAATAAGTTCAATAGTAATGTTCTTAAAATGAATTATTTGTTCAGCTTAGAAAAGTATATATAGCACAAGTAAATTATATAAGTCATATTCCGGTATTACCATTCCCCTAATATGCCTGTTCTTCCTAGAACCAAGGCAAAATCCATGTAGTTCATCCATGCGCGTTCACCATCGTTAATTACTGTAATCATGTCAAGCATAACATTAGTCGGCACATCTTGCTTCAACTTCTGGCATAGCATTTTCAAATCGTTGAGATATATTCTTTGCTTGTAGGCAGTTTTCTTTTCTGCGCTAGATAATACAGACTTTCCATTAACTGTTGCCAATGTCATATACCAGTAGTAATCAATGATGTCAATTTGGGCATTAAGACGCAACAGTAAAGCTCCCTCATAAAGATATTTCTCGAAGTCCACAATTTGTGACACATCTGAACTAGAAGTTTCCAATCTATCCATACCAAAGTCTTGTACATTAATGAACGTCAACAACTTATCAGGTACATTTAACTCGGTTTTGAATAAATTTGGAATGTACTTGATCAAAATATCCTCTGTATCATTTCTATCACAAAATTTTGTATAGGCATCTAAAAGTTCATCCTGAATTTCCTGAGGAATACGGCTTGTCCTCGACTTTGCATAAATGCTTTCAAATGCCACATTTTCAGCAAGTGTCTGTTTTCTATGGCGGCCCATCGTCCTTCGAAGTTGTTTTATCAAACTTCAATTCTTTAATACAAAGAGATGGCAGCTACTAGGTTTTATATTTTGATGTTTGGATTTATGTACGGATGTTCCCGTCCGATTTACATAAAAAAAGGCTCGGTCCAACTTTTACGTGGAATTACCCTTTGGTAACCCTACAAATACAAAGTAAAGTTATGTTTCTGTCATTGCTGTGTACAATGAAGAATAAGCAGACTATAATAAAGAAATTTTTAATTAAAAAGCAGTGGTGAATTAAATGCTTTTTTTATTATACAATGTAGTACTCACATCTGCCAACCATTAAACATATTGTTATTGTTTAAGCCACCCATCCCACCATTAGCATCGTTACTCTGTGCACCAGAGCTATTCACCTTAGCAAGAATCTGCTCTGGACTTAATACATTCTCGATTGCATTCATCGTATTGTCCATATTCATTCCAGGATTAGTCGGTGATCCAGAATTACTGATCATATCGGCTGTAGATATCGTACCAGGTTGATTTTGTTGCGAATTAGCTGTTACATTCTGCGCCTTGTTCCCATCAAAGCTTTCGTTAAAAAACTGAAATGATTGGCCAGTGCCCTGGCCAATATGCACTTTTGATTTCTGTGCTTGATTTGAGTTCATATTTTTTGGAGAGCCGTTCTTCCCTCTTTGTTGTAAAAACTGACGATAAAGTTGTTGCTGTTTTTGTATTTGTGATAATTGTTGCGGCCTTTGTTGCATTAAGTTTGTTTGATTATGCAAGCCCTGTTGAGGTTGTTGTAATTGGTTTTGTAGTTGTTGCTGCTGCTGTCTGAATGCATCAAGTTGCATTTGTGTTTGAGTCTGCCTTCCATCAGGCATTCCAATGGAAGAACCTGGGGAATTTCCAAAGTTTTGTTGTGATACAGGCGACTGTTGCTGTTGTTGTTGTTGTTGTCTTCTTACTCTCTGCTGCTGAACCATAATTTCCATTCGCTTCTGATATAAAAAAACAGCATCAGGATATAACTCATCTAAACTCTTGTAGTATTCATTTAATTCTGGTAATTCTTGAGGTGGAAAGACTATCTGCGGTAAGGTGTAGTTTTTCTTCTGGTTTGTATTGTTTAGCGTATGAATATCGTTTATTGAAGCAAGGCACATCAAATTCATATGAATTCTTTTTAGATAGCTTTGATACATCACTTTTTTTTGATTGTAGTCCATCGCTCCTGTGTTCGATTTGTTCATGACATAAGCCTGTAATATTATGCACTTCTGCAAAAGAATTGTATTTATTTGAAGAAGAACGTCAATTCTTTTCTTATCGCGTTCATCATCAATATTCGGCGGTTGGTTATTATACGTCCTTATCATGTTGGAAAATCCTATGGCAGGATTTATATTTCCGTTTGTAAAGTTTCCGTTTTGTTGCTGCACGTTCATTAGTAGATTTGTGTTTCTCCCCTGTATATTTGAGTCGAATAGCAGTTTGTTTCATATACTAGATTAGAAAATATGTATGTGATGTGATTAAAAGCGAGAATACGAAAGAGCGGAGAGAAAAAAAAATTCGAACCTCGATTTCAGGAAACAGGATTAGCTGATGGATAAATGTCCCATAGACAGGATATATGTTTGCCCGTAAATATTTTTCCATTGTATTTAACTATAGAATTTGTTTAGAACAGTCATAATGCAATGCATTTGAAAGTAATTTGATTAGTAAATATAGATAGTATTGGTTTTGATGAGAAAGAATTAAAGCTACAGTCCATCATCAGATCCTTTCATCATACTCCCAATTAGTATTAGTTTTTGTTTATTTGAATTTTGAACTCCACAATTTAAAAGTCATTGAAAGCAGATATCATAGTAGAATAATGATAAACTTTTTGTGTGTAAAGATTACTTCACAGATATAGTTAAATTAGATGTTTTTGACCGAATATGTCAGTAAGAGGCCTACTAGTTATGTATGCGCATCCGGAGACTTGTAATTTACATCAAGAATTTTACATTCCTGGATTCAATTTTTTTTTTTTTAATTTCGTCTTTCCTTTATAATTGGGGAGGCCCGCACTTGTGTACGAGAAATCACATGTTCATTTTTGAAGAAAGAAAGGACAGCTAATGAAGAAGCAAGAAAGGATGACACTTAGAGCAACTTGGAATGAAGTTGATTTGACCAGAGACAAGAAATTTATTCAGTGTTTGATTGTTAATTAGTTCCCAACCTTTTATCTCCTCACTAGTACTAGTAGTTCACGTAATAAATTTCTCCCACTGGATTTAACACATCCATTCAAATTGTATCTTTGTTCAACTTCCAACAGTTTAATGCCTTTTACAAGTGCTTTACTTCACGTACATTTCCAGTTAACGATGCCATATTCCATATCGAGTCAGTAATTTGTGTTGTGTTACGACATGATATATGACATGGGCAGCTTTATTTTGACAACCAAAAGCCCACTTTCAAATGTAGAATGAATAATTATAGTTTGTGCTGTTAATATATTCAGATTTGCTTCATTGAATATATGTTTAAATTGTTACTTTACAAAGCTTTTCACTAGTTTCTCTCTTTTGTATTTAGAATCCTTTAACCTTTTATCAGCAGGAATAGCTTTTCAGACGAAGGAAATGAAATTTGGTCGTCTTCTCTTTTAGTTTAAGAAAAGGGTAAAAATTAATCATTTGTTATTACAAATAGGTTTTCTAAATGTTACATATGTATTCTATAATGGCATTTTATGAATAGATATAATGATGGAGACAAACTGGCTTTGGAGTAAATTATTATATCTGCTCAGAATTCCCTCATTCGATTTTTTTCCCCTCAATATGTGGAGCCAACTAATCTATAGGATATTCTCACCAAGACCAATATATGGTGCCAAGACGCGTATGCCCATTCAATAGCGATCAAAAAGGTCGCTTTTATTATCCATGGTGTCAATTTTTACTTATTCACAAATTAATTTCAAGACTACTAATCATGGAAAGAGACAAACATCAAAATTTAGTTAGTGGGGAAGAAACTGCCCGTAATGACATAACTAAAGATTCTAACGAGCCAAGCATATATGACATTCGACACAGGTGTGAAGTGTACCATATGCAACATTTTAGAGTTCAGATAATCATACTTAAACACAGGTCAATGATTGACTTTTTGGATTATCTAGAAGATTCACTATATGAATCGTACCCATTCATCAATTATCCTCAACCAGAGCTCCTAAAACTAATTCTAACAGCTACAACAGTCACCAAATTGAGTCTTTCAGACCCTCAAATATCTGCTTCAATTGTACCGAAAGCACACTCTCGTCCTTTAAGCAATAGATCTACTGATTATTTAACAAGCTTACTGCTACTATGTAAGAAGTTGGGAAAGAACAGAGATCCAAAATCTTTGGACGACGAGATATATTTTTACGAATTGGAAAATTTATGGAAGATTATGTCTTCCTTACTTCATTTTATTACAAAGTCCAATTCTCTGGGTCGCAGAAGTGTTTCTGATAAAATTTACCGTACAAAGGAAAGACAGGGGGCAGAGGATAATGACCTTAATACAACCGCTAATCAGGAAATACAGAAATTGCGCCATTTAAATGAAGAGGAATGGTTTTCGCGTCAAGAGCTTTTCGGGAATTCCAATTTTGATAAACTTGGAAGGCCATTTTGGGAATATTTTTTATGGGGTTTCAAGTGCTGCATCAAGGGTTCGATTCATAATGATCAGGTCTCACAATTAACCTGGAGTACATGGAAGAATGCTTTATTCATTATCACCGAATACTACAAAATTGAATGGCAAATTTTATGCAATTCAGGTGTTCGCTTTCATGATGCTTATGCAGGTGATCGTTATAACTCATACTTTTTAAGAAATGTATTTAGTTTATGGGGAAGCAGTGCCAGCTCATGTTTTAGTCGTCTTATAACAATATCGTTTATGCATTCGTTAGATTCCTTAGATAGAATACGACCAATCATGGAAAGCGACTTGATTTTAAGGGATACTTCAAATTATATCCCAAATAAGAAAATCCCAATTACTTCAGAACTTGGTCTAGAAACTATCTATTTTCGGGAAACCTTAATATCATTAGGATATTTATATATTTGTCTTTTTGTGCCTAAGCGAAGAGTATCCTTACAGAAATATTATTGTGAAAACTTATCCAAGAATCTTATCGATCTTTGCGAAACAGACTTTCGGAAATTCCTTAGCAATTGTGACCTATCTATACCAGAACTAAGAGAAATGTACAAATTTACGATTCTTATTATTTTGGAATCTTTGACTGACATAGATCAAATATTCACCAAAGACACAAAGACAATTATTGCAGAGGCGGAGATATGCCACAGAAATAAACCTACAGAATGGCACATACCACTGCTGATACATTTCATCAGAGCCATTGATATGGCTAAAAGATGAATTCTTATTCAGCAGATATGTAAACTTATACTAACGTAAGAAATCAACAGAAAATGCATTAATGTAACGTAAAGTAGGTAACAAATATATATATATATATTATTATTCAATTTGGAGATGAACCAAAAAATCTAACATCTTCCTGACTGCAGTTATATGTGGAGGAATGATAGGATGCTCATCGTACAAGAAACGATCTGCTAACTCCTTTGAAAGGTACAATCTTTGTTGTTGCTTCTGCAGCTTACAAAATTCATGATATCGAATATTTCTATCGCCAGCCTTTTTGGAAGCCGCTTCGACAGAACCACCAAACTCGAAAGAATCCAAATCTCTTTTCTCAGGCAAGTAGTAGTTTTCATCCTTAGATGCAGCAACATCAGTTGATATGCTATTGTTCAAAGCATCAGTATCACTTGATTCAACATTTCCACACATCCTTATAGCTGGGTATAAACAATAATATCTCGAAAGGACACTTAGAAACTTGAACTGCGTAAGCAACTCCTTGAGAAGACAAACAGAATCCATATTAGAGGGGCAACTCAACAAATTCACCTCCAAAGTTTTGTTTTTTGCTACACCATCTCCTGTACCGATCAAGAAGCCAGTTTGAAGAGGAAGCCGGATCTGCTGGTGTAAAAGAGGTTGTGAAGACGGAAATATGATTCCATAACATTCACTCTGTCGGTCAATAAGAATAGGGTCATCAAAAAGATTTCCGGTACTACTTGTAACTTCAATAGAAGTTGAAGCATCAACATTGTAGGCTCCGGCAGAAGAAGAATCCGCTAATCCCAGCTGATTCTTGAGTGAATGAACTTGTGAATAATCCACTGGTGAGCTCAGAAAATATGAAGGAGCAGAATCCAAACCTTGCCTACTGACGGGTGTGAGGCGCGTTCCACCCCCGGTCATGGATGCCAGAACCACATTAGGCGTAGTACCAAAAGAAGGAGAGATTGCCGAATTAGTTTCAACGTTAGGTGTTTGACTAGCACTCGAAATGATTCCAAGCCCAGAAGATAATACGGAACTTCTTTGAAGGTCATTCACGCTTTGAGAATTCACATCTTTTCTGCTCTTTAAAATAGACGGAAGTTTATAGTTCGATAATATGAGCGAAGATGATTCCGGCTCTATTGTAAGAATCACCAATTTAACATTTCTGTGTTGTAAAGATTCTTTCTTCCAAGCAGACAGCTCATCATCCGGCAGTATATCATTCAAGCGAGAAAGGATGATTGAGCCATTATGACCATACCTCTCCATGAACTGTAAACTTATGCTGAAAATACTCTCAGCGACAGCAGCAAAGGATTTATATGCAGAATTCTCAGAAATATACCATGACTTCAAATAGCTAAAATTACCATACTGATCTGTCCAACTTGCAACACACCATCGTTTGTCTACAGAGCTCTCATAACAAACGTGTAGGCAATAGTTATCTTCTACCAACTCCTCCGCAACAGAACGTTTTGTTAACTGAAAATCAATGTGTGTTTTGAATGGCTGTGAAATTTTGAAAAAAGAACTTTTCTCCTCAAGAGTAGTGCTTTCGGGACAGATGCTATATAACTGAAATGCCAACTGACCCGTATAACTAAGCGATTGGAAATCATAACGTAGTTGTGCATTAGAATATAGAGTTGTGAATGAAACAACTTTATAGAAAATATTGGGTATAGCCAATCTATCTTGTTCCGTGATACTAACCTTACGGCGTTTGCGGCCTTCTGGGTCATTTGCAGCTTTTACTTTTGCTGATAAGGTTGACTTAAATGTTGCACATATGTGACCCATGCGTACAATTGAAGGAACACTAATATACGGGGTTGCAAACAGTAACAACAAGTTTCTGTTTCCTTTCTTTACGCTTTTTTCATCTTTAGAGTGTTGTAAGCTTGTATCCTCTTTCAAAGATGGTATCATACTTAAAAGAACTTTTTGCACCTGATTCCAATAACTTTCTTCTGTAGATTTATCTGACTTGATTGTAACCACTCCAGAACCCCTGCACTTCAGGATTGTACCCAACCCCCGTGCTGAATACTCTTGAACAAGTGAATCTATCAATTGATTAATCTCATGCACATAATACCCGTTATCAGACTGGGGCATCACAACCAAAATTTCAAAATTTTTCTTATGCCCGGCTACATCTAGCCCCAATTGCTTCCAAAATGGAAGGGCAGTTTCATTCAATCTGAGATTCTTTCCCAGTCGCTTCACAGATACGAAAGTCGTCGGGATCCTGAATAATTTATTAGACGTTACTTCCGACTTCTTTCGGCCAACATCGGACGGCAGTAATACATTAGGTGATAACTGTTGTGTGTGATCCTGCTCAGAAGGCGTTGCAGTTGAAAAGCTGGGATCATCAAATTCGTGATTCTCGCTACGTTCAATGCCTTTAACCAGAGACCCTTTCTTCTCAAGCGGCGGATTTTCACCAAAAAGACATTCATACGCATTCTCATTTTTCAATTTCGAATCACTTGCACCATCTTCAGGTTCATTTAATAAATCAACGAGGGGGGCTTTCACGACACCTGGAAAAACCTTCTGAATAACAAAATCGACGTCAAAATCAGGCATAGATGTATTTGAACGATGTTGAATTAGGGTGCTCAAATCAGCACTTCCTAAATCTTTTTGAGAAAACAGGATGAAATCCTCTAGAACTGGCAAAATATTTTGGAGCTCGTCTACTGGAACTTTTAGTGAATTCATGTTTGGCAGAAAGTGAGAAGGTATACTGACAACAGAAGGACCTCTTAAAATCCAGAACATCCAACTCTCCACCTCTTTTCCAGATTTTTCAAATATAGCACTATGAGGAGTCACAGGACTAGCAAGTAAAGAGGTTGCCTGCACACCCACAGATCGCATCGTACTTATATTATGAATATACCCCTGACTACCAGACTCTTCAACCTCAGATGCCTCACTTTCTTCTTCAGATGCTGACATTGAAGTATCATTATCTTCACTGTCAAGGTTTCCATCGTTTTCGATTTCATTCTCAGTATCCTCTACAGGTCCATTCGAGCCCAAAGCTCCCACATCATCTGAATCCTCATCATAACCATCTGATTTATCCTCATCAGTGTCGGAGACCTCAACATCAGCATCTTCATCGAGAGGGAATTTTGGCTTGGAACTATCACTACCAGTATTTTGTATTGAGTGCTCGCCACTTTTCACAAAGTACTTTCCGCCACTTGAATATTTGCTATCAATATCCTTTTTTATAAGCGGGTTAAAACTTAAAGGTGCAAAAATAGATTTCTTGGACTCACCCGTTGACTTCGAACCACTGGAATTTTCTTCAGACTCAGGTATACTCTCTGAGGTAGATGGTGTTACAAATATTTGAAGAGAAACTGGACCTGGAGCCCCTGGATCCTCATACAAGGGACTGGTCCTAGCTGACAATAAATGAATTGATGACGTGTCTGTATGCTTATCCGTTTCATCACCGACTTCACTATCTGTGTTTTCCCTTATCTTTTTCTCTGTAACATCTTTGTTATCAACTGATCCAGTTTCTTTTGAATCATCACTATCGTCATCTCCAAATAGATCACTCATGTTTTCATCAGGTACATCATCATCTCCATCATTCTTGTCCCCATTCATTAATGAATTCCCCCCATATTTATCGTTTGAAACAACTGTAGATGAATTATTATCGATTTCAGGATTTTTAACACCATCGGAATTCGGCTCAATCACATTCATTTTTACAGGAGACCTTGGAACAGAAATTTTGTTCAAAGAATGCACTGATTTCTCTGTATCGGCCGCAACATCATGTGAAAAATTTATCGAAGATGCTTCTTTTCGAATCGGTCTAACATCCATATTAACAGTCTTACTGCTATTCTTTGGACTTATATTCAACAACTTATCAGTTAGATCCCAAGGATCACATATAGATGGAATATCAAACACATGTGTCTCTTCTGGTTCTACCGGAAATAATATGAAGCACAACTCCAATGGCCACATTATAAATCTTCCTGCACTCGAGATCTGCTCAGTGAATCGTGAAATGTCTTGGGTGAGGCCATTGACATGCTTTAAATTTGGAACTAATCTGATCCATTTTCTCACTTCGCTTGGTTGAAAGGAAATGTCCTTAATAATATCGATATTGCTATATGCCTTTAATAATGAGGCAAAAGAATTAACGGACGATGGCTCATCGCATATTGATTTACTGAAACATCCTTCAACAGCAAAGGAACATTGGACTCCGGACGGACACATAAAAACAGCGAAGCTTTTCTTGTCAAGTAACTTCGGATCATTATCACAATTGATTGCTAAGTAATCAGACAATTTGTAAAACATCTTTTTGCTGGCGGAAAAATTTACAAGCAAATCACCACTCTTGTTCATTGAAGGATTGACTTGAAAAATCGAGTAACCTACCAACTTCTTCTTTCTCTCGGTCATGGAATGTCCGCCTGTTATAGTTGTGTGAATTGTAGACGTTGTTAACATCTGATTACCAAATGGGACCATATCCAATGATAATGCATGCCTACTTCCCTGGAAAAGCCTGTGCCAACTAGATAATTCATGTATTATGTAACATTTGACAGCTCTAAGAAAGCTGAGATACACTATTCCAATTGGTCTTTTCTTCGATGTCTGAGATGTTGATGTTGGACTTTGAAATATTATCTTGGAATCAAATATGGATGCCGACAAGAACTTAAGATTGAGGTGATGCTTTAAAATGATTTGATCAACAGCATTCTTGAGAAATCGTATTTCTGGACGATCATTTGGTTTGGATCCTTCTGCTTCAGATGCTTCAAGTGTAACATCAGAACTGCGCTCTTCCTTAGTCGTTCGAAGTTGAAAAATACATATTTCTCTTTTCGATACATATGTGATAACATTATTGATATTGTGTTCGGAACGCAATTTTGATTTTAAAAGAAGGTCATAACCATGAACACGTTGGAGTAAAGTGGGTACGGTTTGAAGTTGTGAATTTGACGAATCGGTGAAAACATGATAAAAGCAACACACAATATCGGTGACATTGGCAAATTTATAATAGTTCGTTATTGTAGCAGAATCGGAATCAAAACGATTAGAACAGGTGACAGTTGGACTTTGTCCCAAAAATGTATCAGAAGTTGCAGTATTAGGCTGTTGTGACATTGAAGACATGCTATTTAGTCGTGAATAATCCTGATTACCATCACCTGTTAAGAATGGAGGAGATCGGCAAAGCGGATTTAGATCATGTACGCTGAACATATGGAAGACACTAATCTGAAATATAAAATATATGTTAAGCTTGCGTAGAGTATCGTCTTGCAGAATGTAATAAAAAGGGCACGAGCAGCAATTGAAGGTCTTCAATGTACAGGTCTAACTAGCTTTCAACATTCAATCCCCTGTTTATGGTACATTTTGATGATTACGAAGGGCTACGAGCATTCTCCGCGCTAGGCTTAAATTTTTACCCCTAATAAAATTGGCTCCTATCTTTTTGCAGGGAGAAGGCAATGAAGCCGGAATCAAGATTTTCCCCAATTTAGGGTTCATATAATGAAGATTATCAAATACATTAAAAATATTGGAAGTAGTATGAAGAAAGCAATCAAATCAAAACCCTATTTATTTATATACTTTTCTTTCTTCAGGCAAGCAATAACTTAAAGTTGTAAACTTTACCAAAGAGTAAGAAAGTAATAAAAAAAAGGGTGGAAGCCGGACGCAAATGGAAGGGGTGAGAGTCGACCTCAAATACACACACTACAAGCAGACTTATTACCTATAACTTTGAACTCTCACTAAGAGATCTAATTGATGTGTAATAAACGAAGAAACAATATGAATCAAGCGTAGATGGGAAAAACATTTTGATAACATTGATTCGTGATGTACTACTGATTTCAAGTGATACCATACTTGATTGCTGTTCCAAGAAAAAATATATATAACATGTTGTAATAGATGCGTCGAGAGTCGCGTCTACATAAAGCTGCCCTGCCTTGTTTATGCCCAAGAAAACCTCACTCATAAGGATCAAAGGTATTTAAACATGTGCATTTCCCCTTTTATCCTGTTCTTTTTACCTTCTTACTTAGTTCTTTTTACTTTTATACTTTTCCTTTCTTTAGCCTTAAAAACACTCAATACTAGTTATAACAAAAACTTCATAAAGTAATCGGCGTCACACTTAAACCAATTAAATAAAACTATTACACATGTATGTAGGATTGATTGATTATGAGATGAGATAGCGAAATTTCCAGAAATCAGCGGGGATACTTATTGGATGATACATCATTTCGATAATTATTAGATCAGACATGATCGATGGGTAACGGACTTATAGGGCGAGATAATAAATAACCGTTCGGTAATCTGCATTGTCGGGTTTGTCTCAAAAAATGATTACATACATTATCGGCTTGCATCGGCGAATGCTCATCAGAAACCTCTTCATTTCTGGCCTATGCATGCTTCTTACCGCGATATTTGCACTGCTCTCGGCGGAAAGTTTCCCTTGCTAGTCGACCGAAGGAAAAAAAATTCAATCTCATACAGAAAACAGCGAGCAAGTGAAAAAATGTTGAGTGGGTTGTCAGGCCAGGGGTTCTAAAAATTTCGGACCGCCTTACTAACGCTAGGAAAAAAATAAAACAAAGTAAAAATGCATTGCTTCAGAATTTCCGGCTCGAAGTGCCTCCCATTTTTTTACATATACTACGCAAACCATTTTTATTCCATGACAAGATGTCACAGAGCCATTTCAATATCATCTCAAGATTTAGATTCAATTAATGAAGGTACAAGAAATTAGGCGAATTTTGTCCCTGAGTACAAAAAAAAGGACTAAATATTTTCTTCGGCCAGATGTATCGCTATTGCAAATCCCTGATTATCACTGGACAGGAGAGTAAAAAACCGAGAAATCAGAATATGACAAAAAAATTACGATTTTGTGAATGAGGAAAGAGCACCTTCTTCAACCTTGCTTTATGTTCGTTCATCCATTCAAAAGATACGATCACAAAAAGTAACAAAAAAAAAAATAAAAATAAAAAATAAATAAATACATCGCATTTTTTCTATGATCCAGATAATCCAAGAAATAAAATAAACAGACCAAATATGCACAGGAGTTGTAGTATTGCCCCTTTGAAGGTAAATCCACAAGTGCTTGCAAGTCTCTATGCGACGATTACATTTAGAAATTTATACTGTCATATAGAACGCTGAAAGATAAATCCCCACATAGGACCGAAACACTAGAAGAATATCGCTATTTAATTTTCGCTGATATAATATTTGTTATAGAACCAATGCAGTCATTAGCACCATGGAATCCGTCATTCTCGTCAGCACTTTCTACTGAATTAGAGAAAAGTCGGTTCATAAGCTTTAACTTTTCAAATACAAATGAGCATGGCTGGCCATCAACACGCACATGCGTCTTTCGTGGATTTTTGTTTAACGACCGCAGCACAAATGTTATTCTTTTCACCACGGATAAAAGGTCAGCCAAGTATAGGGAACTTTTGAAAGACTCCAGATTTGAGGCCTGCTTTTATTTCACACGACTTAACAAACAGTTCAGGATGAGAGGCCATGCAAGGGTTATATCGGACGGCTTATATCCGGAGCTGCATATAATGGAGAGGGATGAGGAAGCAGTTATGAGCAGTGCAGAGGACGATGATGAGACCATAAAAAGCAGGAGTCAAAGTGGGAGTGGGTCACCAATAGCTACTCCAACACCGGAACAAAGTGATGCCACGGTATTTGACCTCTTCACAGATAATTTAGAACAAGCTAACAGAAAACCCATCAATGATCCATTAGAATATGTCGTGATATCGCCATCGGTGCCGGAGCAAGAAAAGGATGCTTCTTTTACCTCATTACAAGACATGATGCAGAATAGACACAGTTTCCAACAGGCTAAAAAGGAGTATCTACAACTTCGCCTGAAACCACCCACTACAGAAGAATGGGCGTCCGAACGTCTCCGTTGTTGGAATATGATGTCACGAAATGCTAAAAAGACATTTAAGAAGCCCATGCCTGGGTCGTTGTTGACAGAGGAAAAATCAAAACTTTTGGATTCAATTGATCGTAATGTTGATGGAACGACTTCGTCTTCTGGTTATGAAAACTTTGCTGTTGTTTGTCTTTTTGTGGATGTTGTTGACTACTTAGACCTTGGGGCTGGGGGTGCAGATTCCAGGTACGTTTATAAGCGACTGATCGGCGATGATTGGAAGGAGTACCAGGTTTGCCCATAAGAAATTTGTGAGCAGGCTTTTAATGGCCCTTCCACTCTTTTGATTTCTCTTTCTGTCGCTTTTATAAATGATTATGTACTAACTATATAGACAGATGGATAGAGGGTCAATCTAATGACTTGTTATAATGTAACCCTTAAATAGTAGCACGAATCATTATAATAAATGAGTTATGGGAACACAAGTCTATTTATACGAGTAAAATGAGGTAGGGGTACATCAAAGTTCTCTCCGCGGCAAGGCTTATATTATTATTTCAACTTTTTTTCAATTGTGTATTGTTGCACAACCCTTACCGATGGTTGATCTAGTTAAAAGTTAGCATTTAAATGAAAAACGGCTTTAAGGGAAGTTCATACCGTTTAGTGATTTAACTACCATTTTTAATTTTTTTTTAATTTTTTAATTTTTCTTGCTTCTAGCCTTCCCTATAGCCGCTAAGAGTAAATTGAATAACGGTATCGCTCTTCTTTTTCCCCCCCTTAAGCATAAGCAATAGTGAAATCCAACAGTTGAATCAGCAAGTTGTGGTTTAGTTTGTCTTGAATGATATGTTATAAGGAAAAATGGAGATAACCCTCTTGGCTTTTAATAATAAAACCAAGACGGATTTTGGCAGATCTGATCGAAGATCTAACAAAATATAGCACATTGTTTAACCTCCGCAGTTTTTTATTTGCAACCATTTGATATGAAAAGTCGTCCATTATTCTTCGTTTATGGAGTTTTTTCATCCTACTACTTACTTACTACCCAATAATCCGCAAATACAGGGAAAGTAAGCGGGGCATAAATTTCTGGGCCATAAAAAATTATTTTAGCAGTAGTTTTTAGCTTTCATTTTCCTTCGCTCCAGTCGTGCAGTATTAGTATTTCATATATTTTTTTGAGAGCTAACCGCCAAGATGGACTTTTGCGAAAAAAGATTCCTAATTAGTCGACCGGGGTAGGATATCAGCTTTCTTAGCGGGTAGTACCCAGCAAGAATTATATGTTTCCCATTATTCTTGTGCCGATTTCACGTTAATCTTTGTTTTCTAGGTGAAGCCAATCAATGCATAATCGGGAACGCTTAGTGGTGCACCTCCGCTTGCCCTGGCGGATTATCAATCCAATTGTAAAATGTTGACGGTATAAAAGGGGCCAGTACTGCTGTTCATCATGAGGTACCACTCAAGTGTATTTTTACTTATAAATTCAAACTACAAGACATTACACAGCACAATACTCTTTAATCAAATATAAATGTCTACATACGCTGATAAATACTTCCCTGGTGAGCCAGATGCTCCAAAGGTTGTTACCAAGACCATTCCAGGTCCAAAGGGTGCGGCTGCTATCAAGTCTCTATCTGAGGTTTTTGATACCAGATGCCTGACTTTCCTTGCTGATTACAGCAAGTCATGCGGTAACTTTATCGTCGATGCTGACGGAAACGTTCTTTTGGATGCTTACTGTCAGATCGCTTCCATTGCTATGGGATACAACAACCCTAATTTGATTAAGGTTGCCAAATCTGAAAAGATGCTCAGAGCTCTTGTTGACAGACCAGCATTAGGTAACTTCGCTGGTGTTGATTACGAGGAAATCCAGAGGGATATTCTCAAGTACGCACCAAAGGGTCAAAAGTACGTCTGGAACGGATTGTCCGGTGCAGATGCTAATGAGTTGGCCATGAAAGCTGTTTTCATGAACTACCAATCCACGAGGAGAGGTTATGACAAGCCATTTACCGCAGAGGAGAAGAAGTCCTGCATGCAAAACTTACCACCTGGAAATCCAGAGTTGGCAGTTCTATCATTCAAGAGATGCTTCCACGGTAGATTATTTGCAACAGCTTCCCTAACGAGATCGAAGCCATTACACAAGATGGATATGCCAGCATTCCATTGGCCAACCGGTGAATTCCCATCTTACAAGTATCCTCTTCCAGAAAATGTCGAATACAACAAAAAGGAAGACGAGAGATGCTTGAAGACTGTTGAGGACCAGTTCAAGAACTGGCACTGCCCAATTGCCGCTGTTATCGTTGAACCTATTCAATCCGAAGGTGGTGACAACCATGCAGATGCAGCTTTCTTCCAGGGTCTTAGAGACATAACCTTGAAATATGGTGCTAAGCTCATTATTGATGAGGTTCAGACTGGATGCGGTGGTACCGGTATTATGTGGGCACATGAGAGATACAACATTACTCCACCTCCAGATCTTGTCACCTTCTCTAAGAAGATGCAATCGTCTGGTTACTTCTTCCATGATCCAGAGATGGTGCCAAACTTGCCATACAGACAGTTCAACACCTGGTGCGGTGATCCAAAGAACATTATAATGGCTGGTGCCATTATGAAGGAGATCAACGAGCACGGTTTACTGCCCGCATTGAGAGAGACAGGTCTTTACTTCTATTCCAAGTTGGAGGAATTACAGAATAAATACCCACAGATTCTCAGCAACTTGAGAGGTAAAGGTAAGGGATGCTTCTTAGCATTTGATATGCCAACTCCTGAGAAGAGAGCTAAGTTCCTATCCGATATGAGACTGAACGGTGTCAACATGGGAGATTGTGGCCAGCTAGGTGTCAGATTAAGACCAGGCTTAACCTTCAACAAGAAGCATGTTGATATCTTCATTCCAATTATGGACAAGGTTCTTTCTAACCTATAAGAAACTTAATTAGCATTTACATACTCCAGAAGAATGAGACGAATGAAAACATTTAAGAATTAATTAATTTGATGAAAATGTACGCCGTAAAAAAAAAGACCGATTAAACTAAGCCCTAGTGGAGTTTACGGGAAAGTATTAAAATGATATGTATGTTTAGCTGCTATATCTAGAAGTTCTTACCTGAATTCTTTATTTTAGGTATTCCGCATCCAATTCGCTGCACAAACAATTCTGGTGCAAACATTATTTTTCTCGTTTTCCGGTAAATTAAATTCTTGATTTGTTAAACTTTTTTTGTGCCTTTTGATGGGAGGGATTTCATTGATTTACGAACAAAAAGGGATTTTTTGTCTTCAATATATGCCTTATCTTTTATCCTTTGTTTCGTTGCAGGAACTCCACCTGGATATAACTCCAAAGTAAGAAGATAACCAAAAATGAGAGAGATTAGAATTCATGATATAATATTATATCTCTTTTTGGTTGGCATCGACATGCTATCCAGATATAGAATACAAACCTTATTTTCATTCATACAGAAAAACATCAACTTTGGTAAGTAAAATAAAAGTTAACAAGACAGGATGGAGTTACTAACAAGATGGATTAGTGTTATTTTTATTAATTGATATTGTTGTATCAGGATTTATCGAGCCACTTGATTCTAAAGACAAACCATCCCAAAAAGGAACTCTTAACCAACATATTTTGCTTCGTGTAATCAAAAATCATATAAACAGCACAATCCCACTCAATACAAGGAACCCCAGTTACTCCTTTATTTCAAACACTGTTTGGAGACGCTGGTACAATATTCGTCAATTTTTCCAATGCCACAATGGTACAGATATGAGCCAACTTCAGGAACGCTCAGAAGGAGTTTGGATTAGAAAATGTTTTAGAATAAAAGATAAGCCAGATCTAGTTATATTTTTTATTCCAAATATTATGCTTTTTAGTGCAGAGCCTTATGTTTATGTCGAATATCTCACGACGTTACATGGCTTACTTCTGATGCAGGGATTCGACAACCCGGCCGTTTTTCTTACGAAAGTTCAAAGAGAATCCGAAGGATGGAGTTATCAATACTATTTGGAGAGTATAATACATATTTGGATCAAAATAACTACATTATATCCAGATGCAAAATTTGTACTGGCTGGAAGTTCAATCTCAGCCACCTTGATCATATCTGTACTTGAGCATATTGCTTCGGAGGAAAATCCGACCGCTAAACCTTATGGGGCTATTTTAATCTCTCCAATTCCAATATGGCATATAAATAATGGGAGGAATGCCTCAATGAGTAGAAAAAATAAGGGTGATTTTATCACCGCTTCCTTATTGAAAAAAATATCCTCTATGTGCTTGTCAGAGGAGATGTCATATGAAAAATTTACGAATGAGAGATGGAAAAATGCTTTTCCTGAAGGCGGAATAGTACTTTCATATGGTAGCTGTGAAATAGACTTACCTGAAATCAAGCAATTAGCTTTTGAGCTAGGAAAATTTGGACGAGTTAAATCGCTAGAAAGAGCGGATGGAATCCATTGCTGGCCAATGATATCATTCCTTACAGAAGATGCACAAGATGAGAAAGAAGATAGTTGCTTTGTTTTGGCCGGAATTATAGCCAGAATGATTGTATGGCAAATGACAGCATATATGTCTCCTAAATTTGCAAGAAATTCTATGAATGTTCTTACGATAGATGATTCGCATATTTAAATTCTGTTATACTGCATGCTACCTACGAAACTTGAAACAATACTTCACGGGGCATCGATTGACGTTAATCGTCGATATCGCCTTTGAAAAAAAGAAAAAAAATTTGACTTCAGAAATTTTTTCATTGTTCCAAGTATTTTATTTTTTTGTTTTATATATTTTTTTTCTGTTGAAAAATTAAATACTGGGAGAAACCAACCTTAACGCATGTAGTTAAGCGATTCAAGCATGACACTGGTAACAAATACCAATATTTTCAAAAGACATAATTATAAGCCATTATAATTTGTTACTTGGGGGGAAAATAACAAGGAATTTGCGTCAAAAATTTGGATCGTTCATTACCGTGGCGGTTGATCTGTATATATTATACCTTAGTCACCCACTTATTTGTACATAGCATAGACCATATCAATAGTGATCTTGGGTTTTAGACATTATTTATTCGGAATTTGTGACTAAATTTTTGACGAGGAAAGACATGTTGGCTCGTTGTTCTGCAAAAAGATTAACACCTTATAGGTTCTTGCTCCTTAAAACTTCGACAAAATTGCATAGCATTAGATTTGCCACCTCCCTGAGGAAAACGCCGACATCTTTGGATGATATTTATAGCAAGTTAAGGGAACCGGTATCGACAGATAAATATGTTGGAGATTCATTTCGGCTTTCATCTTCCGTGGATAATGTTTTGACGCCAGTTAACATTACTGCAGTCCAGAGATGGAGTTTATTTACAGCATGCTTAAAATCCAGAGATTACGAAAGAGCCGATCTGATTCTTCAAAACCTTTCCACACAAAGTAGTGTGAATAATCCATACTATCAAGATGGCATTTGTGAGTTTTTGGCTTGTTGGGGACAAGAGGAAAATATCACAATAGGTGCTGTCAGAAGTTGGCTCAATCGTATGTCTTCTGTTAACGAGTCTTTTCAGAAAGACCCCAGAGTTTACGCATGGATGATTAGAATTTTGTTTCAGAAGGGAGAAGATGCCGAGACAGCTATGAAGGAACTTGCATACTATAAATTAGCTGCATATGGGAACAAAAATTCGGACGTTTTGAGGTATATTAACATTGTGGGCGTTTTTAATGTTAAAAAATTGGTCACGTATGATCCAAACTTAAGAGAATCCATTCCTGATGACTACAAGGATCTTTTCAATATACTATTGTCACATCCAAATTATCCTACGCAAAGCAAAGTGCTGGAGACATCAAACAGTGATACTATCAGCAAGGAAATTTCTCAGAATGAGGGGATTACACCAAAAACCGAAGGAGGATTCGAGTATAAACTTTCCACAGAAAAAACAAATAAAATAGAAAATAAAGACAAGAAGGATAACCTACAAGAGCATATGGTCAACAAAAAAGCTCTATTTGAAGCAAACAAATTAGTAGAAGGGGAGCGAGACGATAATGATCTAGATGTCGCAACTATTATTAAGGAAGCACAACAAAATGTTATTAACATTGACAAAGAAAACAAGGCAATTGATAATGGCATTGTAGAATTAAAATCTGTCTCAACCTGGAACTTGAAAGCTATAAGACATTCTTTGTTAGGATTGGTTGACACGTATCACCAAGGAAAATTTATTAGACAGTTTATCGAAGCTGTTGAAGAGGCTAATTTGGATGTTGACACGGATGCGGTCATGAAATGTGCCAATGCTGGAAAACAGGTTAACTTCTTTGATATTAAGGAATCCCTACCTTTTGAACAACGCGAAAAATTCGATAAAGTTTTAGATGAGATTTCGGAGGAGAGACAAATTTTGCTCGAAGGTACCACAATAGAGGCTGCTAAAGCTAAATGGGATCATGAGTTTGAAAATCTTAAGGATAAATCCATGCCATCTTCAGTCGGCTCATATCTTCATAATTGGATGGAACAGCTAACACCATTAATTGAGAAGGATGTTGATGAATATGAAAAGGCCAAAATATATTTTGCTGCATTGAAAGCAAAAAAGAATGTTGACAGATTGTCTAACTATGATGAAGAAAGGTACAGGGAGAAAATGAAATATGGTCCATTTATCAGCTTGATGAAACCCGAGAAGGTTGCCATCATAACGATTTTAGAAGTCATGAAGAACTGTGTGACATCAGATATTGCAAGAGGTGTTCCTGTTTCTAAGGTTGTGATGTCCGTCTCAAAGTCTCTTGAGCTGGAGTACAAATCTGAGAAGGTTTTGGCATCTGATGTGGATGTTTACAAAAATTTTAGGGCGATTAGAAAAACCCCAGAATTCAAAAGATTCCTTAGAAGCAAGCAGGCCGAGAAGATTATAAGGGCAGCCGAGAGGAAGTCCTTGAGAAATAATAGCATCGAGACTGAAACCTCTCAATTACTATGGGATGCGGACTCTCATTGCCGAGTTGGATCTGCATTAATCTCCATGCTATTACAGATTGCTAAAGTGGATGTAGAGGGTGTGGATCCCAAGACTAGCGAGGTGAAAAAGGCTTTGGCACCGGCATTTTATCACACATATGATTTTCAAAATGGTGGTAAGGTGGGTGTGATTAAGGTGAACCAAAGATTTTCCTCTAAACTTGGAAAGGACAGACTTGATCAATCCATTCAAGCTCAATACTTGCCTATGATTGCGAGACCTAGACCTTGGACAACATATAATGATGGTGGTTATTATTTGAAACGTTGTCTAGTGCTTCGTTCAAAAAATGCACCCGAGCAGTTTGCATATGCGAAGGCTGCCGCTATGAGTGGTAAGATGGACAAAGTTCTTAGTGGTCTGAATGCTCTGGGGAACACATCATGGACAGTCAATAAAAGAATTCTTGAGTTGATGACACAGGTCTGGAATACTGGCAAAGCATTTCTTGAGATTCCGAAAGCGGAAGAAAAACTTATTCTACCCAAACCTCCGGCGAAAGGTGCAGAACCAATAGAGATATTCAGATACAGAAGGGACTGCCGAGATAAGTGTAATGCATTTGCCAAGGATAGGTCTATGAGATGCGATATGAACTATAAATTGGAGATTGCCAGGGCATTTCTGGGGGAGAGAATATTCTTTCCACATTCTCTTGATTTCAGAGGTAGGGCTTATCCTATTCCTCCAAACTTCAATCACCTAGGAAATGACTTGACTAGAGGATTATTGCGTTTTTGGGTAGGAAAGAAGCTTGGAGCAGATGGATTAAGATGGCTCAAGATACATTGCTGTAATTTAATGGGTAATGATAAGATATCCTTAGATGACAGAGTTAAATACACCGAAGAACATATGAATGAAATTATAGACTCGGTGGAGCATCCATTTGATGGAAAGAAGTTTTGGGTGGAAGCTGATCACCCATGGCAATTTCTGGCTACCGCAATGGAACTTAAAGATGCCATGGAATTACCGGATCCTACACAATTTGTTTCACATCAACCAGTTCATCAGGATGGAACATGTAATGGCTTACAACACTATGCGGCTCTTGGTGGTGATATAGAAGGAGCAGAGCATGTGAACTTGGTGCCAAACGATAAACCTTCGGATATTTATACACGTGTGTCAAAGATAGTTCAGCAGATGGTTGATGAAGATGCCGAAAAAGGTGTCCCGGATGCCAGAAGAACTCAGAATATCATTACAAGGAAGTTGGTTAAGCAGACCGTGATGACCAGTGTGTACGGTGTTACATATGTCGGGGCAAGAGCACAGATTGTCAAGAGACTGAAGGAAATCGATTTCGATGAAGATCATCTCTCCGATTGCTCTGCATATTTAACGGATAAAGTCTTAAAAGCGATTCGAAAACTCTTTGATGGCGCTCATGCTATTCAGGACTGGCTCGCTCTTGCTGCTAAGAGAATCAGTAAGAGTATACGTCTCGATATTGATGTAAACGATGACACGGAATATATTTCTTCCGTGATATGGACGTCACCTCTGGGCCTCCCAGTTGTCCAACCTTATAGGAAGTTCAAATCGAGGCAGATACATACAAACCTTCAGACAATGGTCATCAATGATCCATATGAAATCAAAAAAGTTGATGCAAGGAAGCAGGCTCAGGGATTTCCTCCAAACTTTGTTCATTCATTAGATGCTACGCACATGCTTATGTCTGTGAACCGCTGTCGTGAGCATGGATTATCTTTTTCATCCGTTCATGATTCTTACTGGACTCACGCAGCAAATATAACTCTGATGAATAAAATTTTGAGGGAGGAATTTGTGAAGCTTCACAAAAACGATTTGGTTTCGAAACTGAGGAGCGAATTTATGAAGAGGTACGGTGATAATGTTTTAATAATTGAGGTGCCTAAGAATAGCAAAGTTGCTAATGCTGTAAAAGCATACAGAGCGGAGATGTCGAAAAAGCTTGGAAGAACAATATCATTAAAAGATGAAATTAATATTGAAAGGGAAAGAAGAAATTTACTTCACTCAAAAGACCCCAGCCAGGTGAAATTGGGTCAAGAGCTAAAGAGCCCTCTTGAAATATTCAGAGAAACAGAATATAACATGGATCGAGATGAAAAAGGCACATTTCGTATTTTGGCACCATTTGATCTACCACCAGTTCCCCCAAGGGGATCATTTGATGTTTCAATAGTCAAGCAGAGCCAATACTTCTTTTCATGATCCAATCGCAGGGGAATATCAAGAAAAGGGAGTATATGTGTGATGTGGGGAAGAGAAAAAAAAAACTTTTACTACTATTAATATTGTCTTGATAAACGTCAACCTTGTATATACTTGATAAAATTTGATTATACTTTGCAAAGGGTAAAAAATATCAAGAATAGCTGTAAAAAATTGTAGGCAGACACTTAATTCTATCCTGTATATTTCAATGTTAACGGAAATACAAGAAGAACATCACACGACTTGACTACTATTTCAACAACAAATGGATGCAGGAGGTGGTCTTTGAGGATGATCAACCTTGATAATTTTACCCTGATCCTCTAACACGCTTATCAAAGCGGCTAAAGGCTCCAATTCTTTTGGTTCAATCAAGTCAAACTCCCGCACGAATGAAATAAAATGTGAAAAGTAAGAGCTCCAGTGCGCTTCTAAAGATAAATGGACTAGTTTGTCAAAATGATTCCAATATATATGGGCCATCATTCGAAATATCTGTCGGCATATTCCACGAATATCATTAAGGAAAGATGGTGGAAAAGCAATTCCAGCCTTTGTTGGGAAGATTGTCTGGTCATTAATTTTATTACTCATCCACGTAAGAGCATATTCAATATACTGATTTGCGGGTAATGAGGCTGTTTTACCGTTTGGCATCATCCAAATGTATTCCGTGTTCGAATCAGCCATCATTTTCGGATATTTATCTGGTGTCACATACTCAGCAATTATGCCATAGAACTTGTTGATGTGATTGAAAAATTCAAATGTATTCAACGCCAGCCATTCATAATAATCCACATACTTCGGCAGTTGTACAATAGTTTTATACGAACCCTTCACCAAAGCTGTTCTAACAAATGGCTCACACATGAAAAGTGGAAGCTTCTCCTCTTTCTTGGTCCTTGCATGACGAGAATTTTCCTGATTGACCTCATTGTATTGCTGCTGACGATGCAAATGATGCAAATGATGCTTGGAATTTATATTCTGTCCTTTTTGCTTCTGTACCCGACGATTTGGAGAACGACTTTCTGGTCGTGCAGAATCACCTCCATTGTATCGTCTAAAAGAATTATTGGAGTAATTACTATTAGAGTATAAACCGGGTTGATTCTGCTGGCTCAGAAGTGAATGACTCGAATTGTTCGCAAGATTTGTGTCCGAGAATTTGTAAACGCCAGTATTTTTACTGGTATTCGCTTGCTGCTTCTTTTTAGAGTTTCTGGCGAAACCTCTTCAATTAAAGACATGGAAATCTGTTAGTGTCAAGATATCGAAAGAGCAAACAAGATTCATCCCCAAACTAGAACTTACCTAAAAGGATTTAAGAATGACATTGCTATGTAAAATTATGTGCCTACCTTAAAGTATACCTTGCTAGATATATGCAGGCTGTCAAGCTCAAATATACAGAGACTGATCATTTTTCTTCGAACATTCTTAAATTGGAATGAGAAACATCAACATCGATAGTTTTTATTTTTCCTTTTTTTTCCCCTAAATTTTAATTTTGTTATTATTCTTTCTGAATCAAGTTATACCTTATTCCTTGTTGCAATTCGAAACATCAATTACAGCGATAATTACAAGATTGATACCAAAAAACTCAAACCTGAGGGTCAATCTTGTGTTGCAGGATAAATATGTCACATATAAATTGCCATGACCTTTTCTCAGATCTGGGGTCAATCACAAATCATATCATAAAGAAAACATTTGGAAGCGACAAGTTCAAGGTTATAATCGCCGGGCACAATGATTTGATCCTTGTCAAAGGCTGTCATATGATTTGCATTACTGGAACTATAGTCACAAGACAGTTTGAATTTGAAAATGATATTATAAACTGCTTTTATACCAAGTTTAACGAGAGTCATGAGACCAAACATTCATTACACGAAAACAGCTCAGGCATACAAAAAGTCCTAGTTGTGATATTCACTGATCAGATAAGGGTTTACAATAACAAGGGAGGTACAAAGATACTAGCTGTTCCATTTCACATCAAGAGAGCATTCCCATTTCAAGATGGAATCGTTATCAACAAAATGCGGGATATGAGTATCATATCCCTGGATTCATTTTCATTATCATCTGGCAGTTTGCTTTCATCAATTCAATCGGCTAAATCAACATCTGCACTATCCAGCTCTACCCCGACTTCAAGCGCACCTTTAAACTTTTCTGCACCAATAGGTCATTCCTTCTCTTCAGAGAGTAATTTCTTAACATTAACCGATCCCCTAGGAGACTTAGGTATAATTGCATCTTCCTCTGTTACTTCATTTTCTTCAAAAGAAGAGCTCACAAGCTTTCCGGAAAATTCCACATATTCTTTGGCCACACTTTTCAATCCTTTGGAGCGGAAGTTAAACGTATATCATGTGAGATATCTTTCAAATTCGAAAAGCCATAGAAGCAAGAAAAACACATATTTAGGGCTCAGGAAAGCAAATATCCGAAACACTTCTTCGTCAAGTACCATGCAACAAATGACACCGAACACTTCTAGAACACTAGAAAATGATTCACGACTTGTGAGATTGTCATCAGTTTTATCATATGATCGAATGGCATCTGGCGGTGAGATCAATGCAGATTCTTCTAGTGGTGTGCTTGCCGGTAATCCATCGTTTTTTCAAAAGTTGAGAAAAGCCATAATTTTTACGAAATTAAATTCTTTTTCATTAAAGGGTACGCTAGACCAACTAAAAGTATTTAATATACTCTTTAAGGATCAGGAAGCAATTGTGATCAGTAACTTGAAGAAAAAACGGACAACATTTTTAATTTATGATAGTCCTGCAAATATTGTGAGCCTTCCAAACTTCAATGTAAAGTTTTCCCTGAACTCCACCGATGTTGTGAAGGCCCAAAATTTGCAGGATCATCCCGGATATGTGTTATTAAAGCAGGAGAACAATAAACTATTTTTATTCAATCCATTCATGAAGCTTAGTTCACCAGAAATAAGTCTTTCGAAAATTCCGAGGATTACAGCACTTGATGGCTTTTTTGGATCGACATTGATTTTAACTAATAACAAATCTGATCGAGTGGTTATCAATCTTTCTATTGAGCCAACAGATAAAGTCACGGGCACACTTCTTAAAAGTTTTCAGTATTTGACAAACTCCTACCTCCAGGAATATTTTTGGCTTCAATGGTGTGGAAGTATGTCTTCGCAAGACTCAAATGGTTCTGATTGGGAATATTTTATTATTACACTTCTCTCGATGACCTCATTTTCGGAAAATATTAAACCAGACGACGAGGTCATCAACAAAAACGAAATTACAAAGCTTTTACCTGCAGCTTCTTTGGCTCGAGCTCAGCGATTGACGAACAATTTAGATCAATTTGATCGTAATTATAGTCTGGATAGTTTACTTCCAATAATTGTTTTATCTCTTCATATTGTGCGGGAAGATTTAAGACTAGATGTCTTATCATCAGAAAAAATGGGGAAGTTGTCTGTATTTCTTGCTCAGATGGTTAGTTGGATGGGCTGGTCTGAAAAATGGGTACAATACTACCATATAGATCCTGCGCTTATTGATCAATGTACTAAAAAGTTGTTATCAGAGCCGATCGAGGAACCACCAAATATATTTCGATCCTTGAGCAGTTTGTTCACAGATCAAATAGTGCCTTATATCACTTTTGCACAATTGGCGGAGGATGATGAAGAGGCGGATAGAATAATTATACCAAAAACTTACTACTTGTTGCGTTTATTTGAGGTACTGATTTCACCACAATATGTCCCGGAAGATTTGATAAGAATGATGGCAGACTATAATATCAAAAAATCAGACATCGAAACACTCCCTATTGGTATACATGTTATTTTAAAGAACAAGATAATGCATTGCAGGGAAAGCATATGTTCTCAATGGGACCTGAATCAAAGAGAGCTAGCTTTAATTGGTCGCCGGGATTTGTTAGAATCAGAAAACTCACGTATGGAAAACGTTCTTTCAGCACAAATATCATCATATAATTTGAAAACTGCAGGAGCTAAAGAAATGCCAGAAATAATCAAATATGTAAATAACAATGCAGTACTTTCACCATGGGATGATCAAGCTGAGGCGGACAGGTTTCACGTTACGCGTTTAATTTTTTCAGACGATCGGAGATTCTATGAAGTCACAAGACTTTTACAAACATCGAAAGTACAAACTGGGTTTTTAAAGTTACCATCTACGATGGATGAAAATAAAAAATTAACAAAGCAGCGTGCACTAGGTGCGAAGCTTGCTCTCAGGACTCTTACAATTCCAATTGGTCGGGCCGCTTTGTTTATATCAAGCAGGAAACCACTAGTTACTGAAAAGTTTCCAATTCCAAAAATGAACTTTAATGCCTTAATTTTACCAGATATGATCAATATTGGACTGGAAAAGGGTACAATTGATTCTTATTTGTACGATTGGGGGTATTTTCATAACGGAGTTAGCGCCGGATTAATGATTTCGAGGAGGTTTGATAATATTAGTGGAAGTTGGATTGTTTTCAATCGTCCGCCAACATTAAATGCTCAACACGCGGGCTTTTTGTTGGGGCTTGGATTGAATGGACATCTAAAGCATTTAGAAGAATGGCATATCTATAATTACTTGGGACCAAAGCATAGTTACACTAGCGTGGGACTATTACTGGGTATGGCTGCAAGCTTAAAAGGCACGATGGATGTAAAGCTTACAAAAGTTTTATCCGTTCATGTCGTTGCTCTTTTACCACCGGGCTCTACGGATTTGAATGTTCAACTTCCGGTTCAAACTGCTGGAATTGTTGGCATAGGTTTATTATACGCAGGTTCTCAACATAGAAGAATGACTGAAATGCTGCTTTCCCAATTAACTTCTATTCTTACAATAAATGATCATAAAATCGTGAATGAAGGATATAGATTGGGTTCAGGAATTGCCCTTGGGTATATTAATATTGGAAAAGGGGAATATCTAAATGATAGTTCGGATGCAAACGTTCTGAACTCTTTATTTTACTTAGCTACTTTTGTAAGGGACATAGAATCAAGCGAGCAATTAGATAAATCTTGTGGGGGAGCATTGCTTGCACTTATGTTTATGTTTCTTCGGACTGAAAATAAGAGCGTTGCTGAAAAATTGGATATTCCCAGGACAAAGCAACTTATTGACTATTTAAGACCAGATATACTCATGTTGAGATGCCTTGCAAAAAATATGATTATGTGGGAATCAATTGGACAAACTACCGACTGGGTTGAGGAACAAATTCCCTCTTGCATTTCTGAGATGTTTAGTCTAGATGACATTGACTTCTTGGACAGTGAAACTTTGCCATACTTAAATATCATAGGTGGCGAATTGCTCTCCATGTCAATAAGATTTGCTTCTACTGGAAACGTAACCGTGAAAAGTACAATACTGGGGTACCTTGGCAAACTTATCAGTTTGTGCCAGAGAGTTCCATCAAATTTTGATCAGAGGATTGCATTGATCGGCGCTAGAAACGTGAGAGATGTTATTATGCTAGGGCTTTCGATATTAATGTCAGGTACTGGCGACTTGGATACACTAAGAATATTGAGATATCTTCAGGGTATGACGGATCAGCACACAAATTATGGCGATTTTATGGCTATAAATACAGCACTAGGATTTTTATTTTTGGGCGGGGGACAACAAGCATTTAAAACAGATGATTCATTCAGTATTGCTTCACTTATAACATCAATTTATCCGGTATATTCTACAAACAACTATGAATGCACATCTGAATGTACTGAAATACTTTTGGAAGCATTGAGGCATTTTTGGGCATTGTCTGTTGAAAACAGATGCTTAATCGTTAGGAATGTCAGCGATAAACAACCAATAAAGGTGGGAATGGACATATACATGAATAGTGGATCAGCACGCCATATATTTTCACCATGCCTTCTCCCAGAACTGGGGAAAATAAGAAAAGTCGTTGTCTGCCCAGAAGACTCAGAACTGGCTAACGAGAAAGATACACACCGGATACCTAATGATGGAAAATATTTTCCTATTGAATTTGATTTTATGAATGCAGAGAAATTGCAGAGTGAGACATTCAAAAAGAACCTAACGGTTTTTGTCTATAAAAAACCACAATATCAAAATTTGAACCTTAACTTTGATTATATGTTGCGCCTAGAGAAGAATAAGGATAGAAAGGACACATACTCCAGCCAAAACAGGGCAGACTTTTTAGATTGCTTTCGGAATCTGTCTATTTTTAAACAGTCAAAGTACTACGAAAAAAGCTTACTGCTAAGTAACAGTGGAGGTACAGAGAATTTGACAGAGGCTTCAGTGATCGATATAAAACTTGAGGTTGAACATTTATTAAACTCAAATTCAATTGATAAATTATGGAATCTTAAACTCCTCTTCAGCTATGTTGATAAGATCATATTTGATAATAAAGATATACTGAAACACAATAGCAGTTCGAAGGATTCCGGCACTTATGGCACGCTACTAGGCAATACATTACCAAAGAAAAATCGCCCTTCGAATGGTGCTTTGCTAAAGAATGTCAAGACAAAAAATAAAGGGGTTGAATATGATGATACATTCGATTATCATCAGGAGCGTATGCTACTTCAAAGTGAAAATGAGAATGATATGAGCTATTTAAGTGTTAAATTCATTGAGGAAATTAGAAACAAGCTTTTTAAGAAAGCGGAAATGAATCATTGACCGATTTCAAGATACATTGATAATAAAATCCAATAAATTCTAAATTAAATAGTAATCGAACGAATTACGAAGAAATGTAATGAATGCGTTATAACAGGAAAGTGCAAATTTAATCATCTATACAACCAAATCTCTCTCCAACCTTAACATGTTCACCTTCTGCTTTTTTAAATTCAAAACCCGCAGGGGCCTCAAAGCAAAGAACAACGGTAGAGCCCAGCATAAATCCTCCCATTTCCTGACCTTTAAATAAAGGTTGTCCTTCAAGGACACGAGAGGCTTTATTATATGTAGCTTCGTAACACGTATTCTTTCTAACTTTTTTTCTAGAGCCAGATCTAGCAATTGGGATATCACCGATATCGGTTGGCTTCTGTTTTGGACGATTTATATCTTTGTACGTGATATTCGTGCTGAGATCCTTATCAAAATTAACCTTAATCGAACCAACGTTTGTTGCACCAACCGGAGTCATACTAAAGAAGCCATGCTTCCAGTAACCCAGAAGTGCAACTCTTTCATTTAAAACGAATAAATTGTTGAATGTACGCTGAAAGTATGGTGCAACAGAATATAATTCACCAGCAAAATGCCTTCTGGTTGTCGCAACCCAATTGGCCGGAGAGTGGAAGTGATGATAATCACCGGGGTCTAAGTATATCACAGCGTAATACAAACAATGACTGTCATCGGCTTGGCTTCTATACAGCTTGCTTGAGATTTTAATAATTTGCGAAATCGATGACCGGTTCAAAGATTTATCACCTTCCTTTTCATACTTTACGAGCTTATTTGCGTGCTCTGAATGATCGTGCTCATTATAACTTTCCAAAAACTGGGCCGCAACCTCATCATGCTCCCGTAAGCTCTGAAGAGGATAATCAATGGCGTGGGCCGGCTCTGCAAGCTTTCTGGAATTGGTTGTACCAAGAAGCGCCTCAACGCTATACGTCATGCCTTTCACCTGCTCAATTTCTCCATTTTGGACCCTCCCCAATTTTATAATTCTTCCATCACATGGACAGCACAGTTGAGCACCCTCGTCTATAGGTCTTGCTTCAGGTTTTATTCTCCTATAAAAGAATTCCGAAAGATTGTGATAGTGCGTTAAATCAGGGTCAACCATTTCATCAAGGTTGACGCCAAATAATTTAGTGTAGAGTTTAAAACCAGGCACCCTCATCCAGATGGGCAATTCAATGCTGTTAATTCTACCCCACAGTCGTGACAGGGCATTCAATGGCAGTCTAGAGTATATGTACAACAACAAGTTTGTTGGTCTTATAACAGCCTTTTTGTGATCACTATCTTTTTCAAGTGAATCTTCATCAACATCTTCGGATATTTCCTCGTATCCATCGAAATCATACCTTGCGACGACACCAAAAAATATTATGGCAATCGCTGTCAGAGTGAAGAAACTACGGAAATTCCTCCTTCGCTTTATTTCATTAGTGGTCGAGTTTCCAATGTGTCTTCTCTGGTATCCAAAAAGTCGTCTTCTTGTTCCAGCAAAAAGCCTCAGACTACCCACCCCCTTATTCGAAAGAGTAGAAAAATTTCTATGCGAGCCCGTCATAAAGGCTGACGCTGATCCAAGTGAATAACGTAAACCATCTACTTGTGGATTTGTTACTCTTGGAAACCGATAATAATAGACTGAAAACTGGGCCAACATTACCAGCAACTTCTTTTGCATCGTTTTCCGTTTCGTATGGTGGGTGACATTTATCGAACGATTGTATGCTTTCACCGAAGCACGAGATAAAGGTTTAGAAAGATCAAATGGCACAGGAAGATATTCCGACGTATTCATACCATATGATTTGACCCTAGAGGCCAGAAACAGTAGCTTCCTTGATCCCAGCACCATTTCTAGATAGTTGCGAGCTCCTATGCAGTCCTTTTCCTTCAAACTACTTTATGGGAATTGTGTCCCAAGATTTCGGGGAAAAAAAGCAGGCTGCTTAAGAAGAGTGACCCACGTTTTCTAACTTTAGGGAAGAAGAATAATTGTAGAAGAAGATTTAAAAGAAGGAGGTGACAAAAGTGTTGAGATACAGGGAAAGTATTCGGTAGATACAGGTAATCAAATGAGATGTGGCCAATGCGAAAACATAGTGAAAAAACCGCGCCTTATTGTTTCACAAGAATGTTTTTCTTGAAAATTTGCAGATATTTTTAGCCCGATGACCCGCGGTATAAACAACCAATTTTTATCCATGTGAAAGTTTGGTATCACGTATATATCGCTCACACGCGCGAAGAAAATTTGAAAACCTTACTGAACTGTGCTAGGCTTAATGTCGCGATACCGATACCGATAATTCTACCCAACCGAACATTTATTTATTTATTTGTTACGGTTATATTATAATTATTCTTTTCGCTCAAAATGTTTTTACGATTTTATCCGTTCTCGTTCACCAAAAACAGAACATCCTTACATTTGATGCTGATAACACATCTCTACACCTGACACATAGTAATTTTTTTTTGCTCGTAGAATGGTCTCAGTATGAGTGGCAAGGAGCATGTAGCTGAAAAGAAAAAAAAGATATCGTGGATTTGAAAGGCAACATATACACATGCACACACCGGTAATATTATTACAGGAAAAGAAATTGTGTATTGAATAGAACGATAACAAGCTCTTTTTTTCCCCCTTTCGTATATAGAAATCTAAATCGATAAGGTTGAAATGTCTCAATATAAAGATACCACCGTCTCAGTGGCTCCCTTAGTGTTGTTGTCCGTTGTTGACCACTATGAAAGAATTTTGAAAACACTAGCTACATCAACGAACAAGGATAATAAAAGGGTTGTCGGTGTTATCCTAGGGGATGCTTCGGATAGGCAGATGGTCAAGGTTACAAATTCGTTTGCCATCCCGTTTGAAGAGGACGAAAAAGATCCTAACATCTGGTTTTTAGATCATAACTTTATCGACTCTATGATGGAGATGTTTAAAAAAATTAATGCCAAGGAAAAATTAATTGGATGGTACCATTCAGGACCCAAGCTCAGATCAAATGATTTAAAGATAAACGAAATCCTTAAGACATTTATACCGGATCCTATTCTTTTGATAGTCGATGTTAACAGTACTGACAAAATTGATATACCAACAGATTGCTATGTCGCAATCGAAGATATAAAAGAGGATGGATCATCGAGTGAGAAAACTTTTTTGCACCTACCATCTGTGATTCGTGCTGAAGAAGCAGAGGAGATTGGTGTGGGTCATTTATTGAGAGACATCAGGGATCAGGCGTGTGGAAACTTGGGGCTAAATTTAACAAACAACTTTAAGTCCCTGTCCTCACTCAGCGAGCGGTTGGTAAACATTGTGAGCTACCTTGATAAAGTAATTTCCGGCAAACTTCCAGTAAATAATACTATCCTTGGAAAATTACAGGATATCTTCAATCTTTTCCCAAATATATCCGGGTTTTTTGAAGGCGAAGAATTGGATACAAAGAAAGACACAGAGGAGGAAATCAAAGATGGCGATGACATTGAATTGGTGGGCTCTGAGAAAAAACAGCTAACAAGTGCTTTCAACGTTAAGACGAATGACCAATTGATGCTTCTTTACGTTGGAAGTTTAGTGAGATCTATCATAGCATTTCATGATTTAATTGAGAACAAGATAGAGAACAAGAAGTACAACGAAAGGGACTCAGAGGATGAAAAGAAGGTGGCAGAAAAGCCGGATGAAACTGATGGGGAGGGTGAGAACGTCAAAGCAACGAAGTCCGAGCACTCCACTGGATCTAATTAAATAAATGTTAGTTTAGACAGAAGCATTTACTTGCAGCAAAATATTAAATTGAGTAGAAAATGATGTATTTTCCTTTGTAAGAGACCCCCAGTATTTGAACTGAATCATGTGTGTATTTTCTCGCTTTATTGTCGTGTTATTTTTGCTTTATATTTTTTTTGGGATTATTTGTTAGTATTTGTCGTTTGGCTATTAAGCGAAATATGCCAATCAGCAGTGGCATTTATTTCCGTCAGTTTCATTATCTGAAGTTCATTGCTTGCTTTGAAAAGAAGGTAATCATTAAGTATTGATGGGTCAATATTGGTTTTGAAGTTGATTTAACTTTTCAATAATTATGTGGAAACTTTATGTACCGTTAGCCCTTGGAAAATCGGTAAAGCTTCCTGCTCTAGCAGATACAGTGCGATGCTGGTCATCAACTAGTCACATAGGGCACACAACTACATTCTTCTACTACAACAACGAATCGCTGCAACGCAAGAATTTTGAATATAAACAATCCGCGTGCTATCCTGATAGAGGTTTTCAATTCACCCCAAATAGCAGCCTGGTTGCATCAAGGTTGAATGATCCCGGTTTTCGAGGTTTTTCTACTCCAGCAGGTACTGAAAAGCAAAATGAACAGACGAAAACGATTGACATCAAACTATGCCACCCTGTTTCGGGCGATATTCTGGAATTGGATAAAAATGCGACTGGTATATCTAAAGTTCCGTTTAAGGTCTCTCCCCGCAAGCCTAGAAAGGTGAACAACCGGTCATTACTTCAGCGGAGGGTTTCGGGTGAAAATATAAGTTTGAAGAAGCTCATAAAGCAATACTGGGTATTGACAAAGCCTAATCTAACATTCCTCATAATGCTTTCTTCTACATGTTCATACGTGCTTGCTCCGGGACCGACAAACATAGTAGCATTTACATGGTTGACATTAGGCACACTACTTACATCCGGGGCAGCAAATGCAATTAACATGGGCCGAGAGCCGTCGTTTGATAGACAGATGGTGAGGACTGCATCAAGGCCGGTAGTTCAGGGATTGATAACACCAAATGAGGCTTACACATTTGCTGCCATTACCGGAACAATTGGTTGTGCTATCCTTTATTATGGAGTAAATTCGACAGTTGCCGGCCTTGCTTTACTTAATATTTTTCTTTATTCCTGGGTATACACATCTCTCAAAAGAAAGTCCATACTAAATACGTGGATTGGGGCAATAGTTGGGGCAATTCCACCATTGATGGGTTGGGCTGCATGCTCGTCTCTTTCTGACCCAGGAGCTTGGTGCTTGGCAACATTCTTATATGCGTGGCAATTCCCGCATTTCAACTCCTTGAGTCACAACATTAAAGCTGAATACAAACGGGCAGGCTATGTAATGACTGCTTCTGTGAATCCGATGTTAAATGCTCGTGTTGCTTTAAGGTATTCCTTGTTGATGTTCCCAATATGCTTTGCTTTTAGCTATTTCGGTGTTTGCGATAAGTACTTTGCATTCGATTCTTCTATACTTAATGGCTACCTAACTTATGGATCATTCATGTTTTGGTGGCAGCAAAATAAAAACCACTCGAAAGCTACTTTAGCCAATGGAGGCCCAACAAAAGAGGCAATAGCAAAGGCAAATATATACGCTAGAAAGACATTTTGGGGATCAATCTGGCAGCTTCCAGTTGTATTGGCATTGATGATGCTGCATAAAAAAGGACAATGGGATAGATTATTCTCTTCGGATGACGGAAGCTAATGATGCAAGGAAATGCCAGAAAATGTTTAAGAGAAGGAAAGCGTATACAAGCAAAACAATGAAGTTACAATTGAAGGTGCTTGATGCGAACTGTCAAAAGTATCAAGATGCAGATCATAAACATAAATTCTTTTCTTATATATATATGTATCACAATCATTCTCATGTAAATGAAAACTCCAGAAATAAAAATGAAATAATTCTCTGTTTATTATTATTTTTTTTTTTCTTTCTCCTTATCTTTTGTTTTAAGTAGCTAAGGACAGCATAGGTGGTTTCCAATTCATTTTATTTCTTTCAATTACAAAGCGCAAAAACTCGACAAATTAACATGTTTATCCCAAATCTAATGCCAGGTGATATCCATCGAATGTGGATGAACCGTACAGGCGCTCACTACATGGATAGCACAAGTTCCCCACATAATGTATCTGGTGAATATAATGTGTGCTCTGGTAATGATCGAAATGAATACCCATCAATGCCGTCTTATTCGGCAAATACTTCCGGTCCTATTACACATATGCAATCTACTAAGAAAATTAGAAAGATAATTGGGACACATGACGAGTCAAATACAGGATTTAATGATGTTTTCACTACCTTGGATCAGGTTAGCCTCATTCTAGATTCCAAACTTAGAAGGCTAAACGAAATTGGTAGCATTGGTGCTGATACAATAAAACCATTTGGATATGACAAAACTTTAAATGAGTTACGTGCAGAGCATGAACAGGAAAAGAAACAAGAAGAGATGCAACATCCGACGGGATCACCAACTCAAACCGACCTTAATGAATTGCAAGTTTCAGCAGCAAGCACCAATTACAACTATTCTAATAATGAAGGCAGTGTGAATAATTTAAGAGAGAGTATTGTTGATGCAGATCCATCAAAGTCTAACCATATACCCGAAAGAGTGTCTGTATCCAGCGAGGATCCAATTTCCTCCCATGATCTTGACGCTGAACTATCCAATAGGGACGAAGATAGTAATGCTGATTTGGAATCAGTACAACACGAAAATGACGTTCATATTGCAGTGGATGATCACAGTTCAGAGTCCGGCGATGTACAGCAAAACTTTGATACACATTCATTGGGAGGGAACCAAGAAAGCAACGAAGAGGATATGCTAGTGCAAACCGACGGCGATGGCGAGTTCTTCATGGCATCCGAAGAATATCAAGTTGACCATACAATTAATGAATATGCTCGAAAACGAACATATTCATTTTTGGGAAATTCAAGTTTTACACAATCACCAGTTCAGGGTACTTCCAATGGGCTGTCTGGTCAAATAGGTGCTATGGACACAGGTCCTATAAGTGGAACAACAGCAACAATATACTCTTCTGCAGCCAATGATATTGAGCCTACCGCACTAACTTCTCCATTGGGCGATATCGAAGATGAAATATCCGACCATGACATGACGGTAGAATAATTATTTCTATAAAACATACAAAGCATCATTATAAGATATTCACGGTGTTGAAGAGGCAAGCTCATCAACTTTAGCTTTTAGGAGATGTATTGCTGGGACCATCCACCTTCCGCAACTACACCTGGATCCTTGCCAATGATATCCACCCACCTTCGAGCCGCATTTAAAACAGTCGAAACGACCCTCAAGTTCTCCCTTGCTCAATTCAGGCTTCATCCAATTTAAGGGTTCGAAGAAATAATGAGTACATTCGGAACTGGCTTTTTCAACCTTATAGACCTCCTTGGTCCAAAAGGTGGTTTTATAGAAGTACTTCTGCTTGTCATGATCATCTGTTGGCACAGTATGCGGTATAAAAACAGCGGAATTTGCCAACACTTGACCACATTTCTTACACCTAAAGACGTACTTTGGTTTGAGATCCTTATTTTCCTCATTTTTCGTGGATGGTACGTTTGCTGTACCATTATTCACTATGTCTCGATAGGCGGAGTCATTATTCATATCCGTTATTTGTAATAAACTCATCTTGAAGGCTCGATACTGCGGGTATCTGGCATCGAGTTCTCTCACATCATCACAACAGCCACAATTGTAATAAAGTTGTAATTGCTTTGAAAAGCCCGAATTTGGTTCAATTATCACACCCTCCGGATATTTCCTTTGAACAGCATATCGAGCCTGTTTATAATTGAGGTGGTATTTCTTCATTAAAAAGGCGATGACAAAACTGACAGATCTGGACCTTCCAGCATTACAATGAACAAGTACCTTTCCCTTATTTCCTTCTGGGGATCCTTTCAATCTTTTATCTATAAAATCGTTCACCCTTTGAAAGTAAATGAATAAATTTTCAGTATCCAGGTCATCCACGGGCACTTGCAATCTTGTGTAATTCTTGTATGTTTCTGGGATCGGCTCCTTTTGAACGCTCACTATACTCTCTATTCCATACAGATTTTTGAGATCAACATTATTTAACAACGGCTGTATTGAGGAAATATAGAGTCCTCCAAGGACCCGATACAAATTATTTTCGTCTGCCATACGGAATGACTGATGCTTCTTTTGGTATATCGTTCAAAAGGGGGTGCTATTACTATGTTATGCTATCCTTATCCTATGATATCCAGGATCGCAGGAAACAACAAAAAAAAACTGAAAAATTTAAGCTACGCAACATAGTGCTAGACGACGTATACGGAAATCAATGTACGGATGTCCAGGAAACTGAAATGTCCTCATAAACAAAAGCTAGGATACGAATAACCGGAAGTATCTATATATCAGTTTCCGGGATTTCCATTTATATCTACTGATTATCAATACTTGAGTATCATTAGATAGTAATCTGTTATCAGTCTATATTAGGGAAAACTCTGTAAAGTATTATATAAAAAGTGAGGAAACTTCCTCTGTTCTAACACATAGCTACTTTTTTTTTCTTTAATTCTTTATTTGACTTTTTATTTCTTTCCCCGTTGCTGCTAAACAACATCATACAACCTGGCTCTTAACATGAGTAGCCATACATCTTGAAGTACATAACAGTAGAAAAGAATGCTGCTAAAAGAAATGTGTAAGACACAGATCATTGCCGTGGATAATGTCCACCACGATTCCTTGAATTCCGCCTTGGCATCATACCACCACTTCCCGGCATCATCGGTGGAGGCATTCCCGGATAAAATGACATTGGCTGTGCTCCATTTATAGCCATTGGGTTTGGAGTATACATAGGTATGAACTGTGGCTGTTGATACACAAACTGATACTGCGGAACAGCTCCCATCTGCATTCCACTCATCTGGTTAGGCGATTGCATGTGTATTGGCTGAGGCGGCGGCGCATTCACAGATGCCATTGGTAACTGTTGTGTTTGAACTGGTTGCTGCCCCTGCTGCCGAGACTTTGGCTGTTGAGCCTGTTGTGGTATGTGAGGCAAGGCAGGTTGCACTGCCTGAACAGGTTGCACAGGAGACTGGGGTGGAACATTCTGCATACTAGGAGAGGAACTTTGAGAATTGTTTCTTCTGCTTGCACTACTACCACGGCGTCCGTATGCAAACTGCTGTGAAGTTTGCTGAGGAGATAACGGATTAATTTCCATCATGCGAGGAGGGCCCCCTGATGGCATAATGATTGGCGGTGGTATCGATTGCGGTGCCATCATAGGTATCGTCTGAGAAGGCATAAACAGCTTTCTACCCATCGGTGGAGCAGGAACCCATTCGGGTTGCAAGGAGAACGTACTTTTGTAGGACTCCGCAACTGTTGATGGCCAGGTAGGTGTTGTTGTAAATGGTCGTTCTATTTGAACGATCAAAATAGCACCAGTTGCCGAGTTCTTTTCATTATCCTTCGATTGCTGCTCATATTCCATCTTTGCGCTAACAAGAAGACTAAATTTGCCCTCTAATAAGCTCCGCTTAGCCTTGGATGTATCGGAAGGAACTTTCCCGGCGCCAAAGAACGATGCAGGAGACCTCCTGTGCCTATTCTGTTGTGCTTGGCCATATCTTGTATCCGTATTATTTTTCAGAGGAAGATTGGTCATATTAGCAACTTTACCAACCTTCGTGCTGTTCGTCTTAACTTTAGTAATGACCGATTCAGAATGAACACCATCCTGGTGCTCTTTCTGTAATTTCTGGCCATCATGACTGGTTTTGGTCTCTTCTTGCTTGAACGACGAAGATTTCTCACCGACATTAGTAGCTCCTTTATCGTTAACTTTCTTAGCCGTCTGCTGAGGCTTAGCTTCAACCTTCTTTTCCCTTCCTTTCGAATCAGCTTTCTGCCTCTGCATACGAGCTTTGGATATTAAAGGTAAGATATCTCCTGGCACGTTCTCAGGGATTTTAAGGTGTGCAGAAAACTCCTTTAATGCAGCGATATCGGATTGATGCTTTGACAAAGGTTTACTACCAGAATTTGCTAAAGTTCCAGCCTCATTTTTATTGGAAACATTAGCTGAAGCAGCTTTTGGTTTCTCCTGATTCTTACTTGAGGATGAAACAACTGGGGCAGACTTTGGAACTGCGTCATTGTTGATCTCTGGATTATTCGAGGTTGAAGCAGACTCTTCCGTAGCAACTTTCTTAATTGGCTTTGCAGGTAGATTTGTTACAGCTGAAGAGTAAATGACAGCAGGATCCTTGTGGTAATACGCAGCACGTTGACGAGGCGTAGCATATCTTCCTGCCTGAACAGGCTTTATAGAAGAAATAGACTTTTGCTTGTTGCTTTTCAACATTCCCATCAAAATCTTATCTTCATCTGGATGTGCAGAGGGCCTGCGATTATCCTTTTGTTTATCAGATGTCGAATCTTTTCCTTTCCTGCTTGTAGGGGATTGATCCCTCAGAACACCGGAATACTTATCTTCTTCATCGAATCCACTGTCATCAACACGTAGCCCACGTTCCTCCGCCAAGTGAACATTGCCATGAGTGCCCTGCGACTCAATCTCATGAGCAATTCTTTCTGCTTCCTTAAATCTCCGCTGAAAATCAGGACTGTCCTTGGATATCTTTGTAGTGTACAAAGATTCGTCGAAGGTTGAATGAATGTTAAACTTTTCTTCATTTGCTTTAAACTGATCCCAGTGACCGCCACTAGACTTACCAGTATTCAATTCCAAGGAATCAAGTGTTTGATCCACCAAGCCGTCATCAGGAACCCATTTCTTCAAAGCATGAGGCTGAAAAGTGTGGTGTTCGGAAGATATTGCAGAATCCGTTTTAAAGCCATTAGATTCGTCGGACTTAACACCGTTAGATTCTCCAGAATAAATTTCGTTCTTTTCAACAGTTGTGAAGTCCACATTCCGTATTCTTATCATAAGGATATCCTTGTTCGGAATTAGTAAATACTCAGAATCAAATATTTCAACTTTGTGATCATTTGCAGGCGCAGGAGTTTCGTCTAAGGGAAACTTTAAACAGATGGAGAAATTTCCATCACTTGAAAACTCGCCAATTGTGTAAAGAATTCCAGATATTCTAAGGCCAGAATTCAATGACACCACTGCCTTTCGACCAATTGCTTTAACAAGACCATACAAAAGCCTATCCGCCATTTGCTTTCCTGTAGCCATTGCGTGAGGAGAGGGGGAACGACGACGACTTTGATTTCTTGAAGCCATACTTGTTGACGATGGATAATATCCAAAAAGTTCTCCAATGTGATGAATGTATGGTGTAAAAGCCAGCTAGAAACGTTAAAACGAGCGGTCTGTTTATAACACCAAACGAAGGAATAGGGAAGCGAAGAAAAAATAAAAATATGGAAGGAAAAGCAAAAAAAAAAAAAAAAAATTCACAGACTAAAATCAGTGGGGTGTCCGGATATCAAACCTCCTTAAATGATCTTAATAAGATATATATAATGGGAAGTGCTACAAGGCAGCTTTAAAAAGAAAAAAGTATGTATATATATACAAACAAAATTAAATTGAAATGCTACGTTGAGCTTATTCCAAGGTTATGTATATGTACTATTGATTATATGTGTATAAACGACAAGCCAACATGATTGGATGCACATCCTTACACCAGTAACAGATAAATTAAATAAAATCACAATGCTCAGCTCATGTCATTTGAGTGTTGAAAAGAATTAATTAAACTTTTTCTGATTGGAGTGCTCGAATTTTATTAACCTTCTTGGTTGATGCTGACTGATGCTTAGTGTGTGGGGTGAGAAAAAAGCATTTACAAGACTTCCCTATATATGGAACTAAACACCAAGTATGCTTTGAATGCCGCTGCTTTTTATAATACAGGCTTATGCAAATGCTTACTTTGCATTATATAATTATCGGCTATTTTAATTCTTCTGATCAGTAGTGCTACGATAGCGAACTTTATGGGGAATATGTAAATGTATGTCATGTAATGCTATTTTTTCTTGGAGTCTTTTTTTTTTTTTTTTTTTTTTTGTAGTGTGGTGTGCGTTCTAGTTAAAATGTGCGTAAATTTCCTTAATTTTGACTACAAAACGTTGATAACCCATACAGTTTCACTAAACTTCAGACACGTCACATACCACAGAACAAATCATTATAGCTGATATATATATTGAAAAATGAAGGCATCTTTTGTTGCTTCTATGAGACCCGCATTCAAGGCCTTCATGAGACCAAGTTACAAGTCAATGATGAGACCAACCATCCGGGCGATGAACCAGGCACAGGTAAGTTTGATTTAGTTTATGGTACAAGGACAAACATGTACTTTCCGTGGAGATCGATACTAACATCGATGTGTAAACATTTCAATTTAGAAAAAAGAGAAACCAGTCTTTTTTTCACCAGAGTTATACCCACTTTTCTTTGCTTGTGGTGTTGTTATCTGTTCTGCAACATACTTCTCTACAAAGCATTTGAAGCATGATTCATTGAAGTTGGGAAGGTCCGTTCCTACTCAGAACGAGAAATTTGAGGAGGTGATCAAGAAAAATTGAATTACGCAGAATACATTCGCCTACTTTGAGGGCATATTTATTTAACAACATAAACGTGGTTATCCAATTAAGCACGCAAGTTGCAGATCGGGCACTGATATCTGTAACTTAATAATTTCGAATTTCTTTTGAATAAGTTAACATTATTTATCGTCAAGCTTCGTCGTCTGAAGTTTTGAACTGTAGTACTTTTCAATTTTATATGGTGCATTTTTGTGTACCCCACTTCTTTTCTTTATTTCGCTTCTCAAATACATTAAAGTTATCGGTAAGCTAACCGTTCAATTTCTATAAGATATGTATGTATATGTTTAGTAATATCTATGAACACGGAGGAATATATGATCCAAATTGTATAAATAAAATAATGGTGGTTCTAATCTTCCTGCAGCCAACCAAACCATTTAGTTTTCAACATTGGTGTAAACTTTCTCAACATCATCCAAGTCCTCTAGTAACTGAACAAAAGATTCAAAACTTTCTTTTGTTTCAGGGTTTGATATCTCGACCTTCATATCATCTTTTGGAATATAGCCAAATTCCATTTCCTTGATTGTATACTTATTATCTTCTTTAATCTGATTCGCAACCTTACCTAACTCCTTAGGATCAGTCACCAGTTCAACCAGATTTTCATCATTCTCATTGGATACCTGATTTATATCATCACATCCCAATTCTATCATGTTATCAAACTCCTCATCAAAGTCTGCATCCTTAAGATCAATAATTAGTATGCCTTTTCTGTCAAACATGTAGGCAGTGGGAGTCATGTTGGAACCATATTTATTAAAACAGGGCCTAATCATTCCAATTGTACGATTCTTGTTATCCGTAATAGCTTCAATAACTACTGCCACTCCACCAGGTCCCAACCCTTCATAAGTGACTGTCTCCATTTTAGCGGAACTCTTCATTTCACCAGTGCCTCTTTTCACTGCATTTTCAATAACTCTCTTTGGGATACTCAGAGATTTCGCCTTCTCAATAGCATAGGCTAACTGCAAATTCTTTGTCAAGTCAGATCCCCCCATTTTTGCTAGCACGGTAATTTTTGATGACATCTTAAAGGAAACACGAGCTCTTGCAGCATCATTGGCTGCTTTTTTATGCTTGATGTTATCCCATTTAGAATGACCCGAAGCACTTATCCCAGTAGTACTGAAGTATCTAAAACTACTGCGAAATGAATTTCTTTCGAGTAATCTTACAAGTGCACTCATATTCATGAATATTAGCTGTAAAACCAACAAATTCTAATGAACAGGAAAAGTAATTCAAACTATACATAAGAACTGTCAAGTTAATAAATTCATCAATTACCACCAGTAGGGCGCTCATGGTGGGAAAAAAGAGAGAGGAACTTTACATCCGTGCACATCAATAATGATATCCAATACATGTTTTCGGTCGGGTCTGCTTTTTCGCTTTTTTTCTATGTCCAAAAAATCATTTCAGAATTCGTAGATAAGCCGCTGCTTACAAGCTAAATTTATCAAAGTAGGAAAGGTTTCACGAACGTTTCTCCAATTATTTTTCTTCTTGCGACCATTTCTGCATTCTACGAATATACTATTGTGAGAAATTTGTGTGACATAAACAGGAAGGAAAATGTCAGCTTCATCCAATGCTGCCAAACATAGAACATTGATGGCTGCCATCGGTGATGAAGATACCGTCACAGGTATTTTACTTGCAGGTATTGGCCAGGTTACAAGTGAGCCAGGTAAGGAGAGAAACTTTTATGTTGCTTCGGAGAATACAAAAATGGAGGAATTAGAGCGAAAGTTTGATGAATTCATAAACAGGGATGATGTTGCAATTCTTCTTATAAATCAGTTTTTGGCGGATAAAATAAGGGTTCTCATAGACACATACACCAAACCATTTCCAGCTATTCTCGAGATTCCTTCAAAGGATCATCCATATGATCCGGAAAAGGATTCCATATTAAGAAGGTTGAGGAGACTAATGGGAGAATGAGGAATTATGAGAAATATATCTAATTATGTATACAAACCGGCCTGTATGGCATAGCATAATTGAACTGACACTACATAGACAGCACGAATAAAAAAAAGAGATTCCTTACTTTGGGGAAACTTCAAATTTCACATAATTGATTAATCAAAAAAGAATCTTTAATCTTAATCATACACTAAATAAAAGTTAAGCGGATTACTGACTATCATCTAGATGTATGTGAATCTCCTTAGAAATCTCATATCGTAATAGTATAACCTCAGTTACCTTTTCCCGTTATTTCTTCCGCGCTTATTTTTGTTTTTCTTCTTCTTCTTCGTTTGTTTTTTCACCTGGTCAGTTTTAGTGACTTGACCATTTTTCTTTTCATCTGTCGATGCTTCTGGACTTTTATCAGCATCGGTATTATCATCAACACTCTCCATTTTTGGCTCCTCCAACACGCCATCCAAGTTTTCAACCGCAGTATCCTCTTTCTTCAAGCCGAGATCACTACCTTCTTCGGTCAGTTTCGCTATTTCTGAGGGCTCTTTCTCAGTCTTTATTGGCTCTGTAGCTCCTTCTGATTGTTTATTTTCACTAATTGGTTCATTTTCCTTTTCATCAACAACTGGACTCTCTTTAATAATACCATCTAAACCCCCAGATAACGAAGTACCTGTTTCATTTATATTTGCCTCATTAGAATCAACATTTTCCTTATTATCCAAACTCTTCAGAGTATGTGACGATGTGATATCTGATTCGTGCACATTGGTTTGTACTTTAGATTTTTCTTTCAATTTATTAGGGAGATCTGCCTCATTCTGAGGTTCATCGGGAGCTGCCAGCTTGGATCCGGCTTCATGATCAGCTTCATGATCGGTTTCTTCGCAAACTTTCTGTTTGTCATCTTGCTCTTGCAAAATCTTTGATTTCTTGCCATCAATTTCAAGCTTCTTCGACTCATCCTCGGTTGCATTTTCCTCGGAATTTGGAATGGCGGCTGAAGCATCTGACTCCTTATCATCAACAACCTTTTTGTCTGCGACAAAAGTGTCGGATCCATTTGGCTCAGCATTGTGGGTTTCCTGTAAATCCATGTCTCCGGAATTCTTTGTGTCTATAGGCTTAATCTGTCCGGATTTTGGCAATTTCTCCTTTTCAGCATCAATGTCCTTCTTCGTAGAAGGTTCCTCCTGATTTTCTTGCGTATCCATTTGTTTTCCATGCTCCGCCATGTTTGAGACATCTCCAATTTGTGAAGAACTTTCGAGAAGAGCCTCAGACGTCTGCTTCTTCCAAAAGTCCTTTTCTTTCCAAATTGGATTCTCCGAATTTAAGTAAAACTTGTTAACGCCAATAATCCTTCTCTCTAACTCACAAGCCTTTATCCATTCTGGTCTCACCACAGGAATATTAATACTCTTTGCCTTTTCACACTCAACACCCGTTGGGTTAGTGCATACAAAGTGTGTTGTATCTATTCTAACTGTTTTGCTGATAGGTCTTGCTCCAATTTTTGAAACTGCATCTTCAATATCTTGCAAAGTAAATCCAGAATTTTTGGTGAAATCAATATCACCCAGACAAATGGTTATTCCACTAAGATCCGTCATCTTATGGGTAGTTATTTCCAAGAGATTCGAACGGTAGATGCCGGCTGTCGTATCCATACGTAGTTGAAATTTGTAATTGGTGTCAATTGAAAGGCCACTTAATTTAATATTCTTCTTTGTGGTTGCATTCCTTATCTGTCCAAGCTTTGCTCCATTCTTATAAAGAGTGAGAGCTTTTAGTTCGGAAGTGCCTAAATCTAATGGGTCCCATTCTAGAACACACGAAGTTTGTGTAACGTTCACTACTTTTAAAGCTGGCTCCTTTGGTTCATGTTTACCAAATGTTTCATAAATTGTTTTCTGTAAAGCATCAAATTGTTTGCTCTCCTTTTCCTCACCTTCGAAATCTCTCTCACAAGCAATCTTAACAATTGATCCAGTGCTGATTCCATCAGGAAGAAGAATGGTAGGAAATTCGATGATATGATGGTCCTTCGTCAGCAAAAGAGCCAACGAGGCATCCAGTTTACCGACAGTAAGTGAAACCTCAACCATCAGTAACCAAATTTGCGGATTATATATATAAACTGTGAATTTCCTGTACCTTAAGAAAAGTTAATCTTATACCGTATGTAAGATTTAATAAAAGTATTGGCTTTTTTAAGCCCTCAGTGACTTACACTTGCAGTTGATGACGTGAGGTGTTTCAAGATCTAAAAAAAGTAAAACTAAACAAATGAAATATGAGTGGCCGAAAAAAAAGGGAACAGCTTTTTTTTTCTTATTAATTGAAACAGGCTTGGAGTTACTCTAACAGAAACCGAGAAATATTATCTCCATATTAAGGCAGAATTTTATATTTTAATTACCTGTGATGTGCTTTTAACCAGAACAAAAATATCCTTACGGGTACGAATTGTGCTAAAATTGCAGGTGATATTAATAATTGTGTATTGAAGTAAAAGAATGAACACATGCGTCCATTCCTATTCCTTTTTTGTCCACTACTACTCTACACCACTCCTTTTTATTTTATATATATATATTTTTTTTTCGTTAATTTTTGTTGTTGTTCGGAACACAATTCTAAACACCACATATTTAAACATAAGGTAGCCTAATCATTTTGAACTATATTACATTACGAGTTTACAAATATTGATAAAAACTCTTTATCAAGATGGTCTCATCTACAGATGAGGTGCTGGAAACAAGTGCAGAAAGTGACAAGGCTTTAAATCCGATCGATGACGTGCAAACAGATTTTTCAAAAATACTTCAAGATTTCAGAATTAATTTCGGTGAAAATGATCTTAAAAGCGTGGTGGCTGGATTTAAACATGTATGCTATGAGAATATTTTGAGGATTGAAAGTGATGATACAGTAAAAATAGATGATTCTGCACTCGAAAATTGGGTCTTGGAAGCTAGATTGTGGACGCTATTAGAATCGCTATTGGACGTCAAATTTATGAAAGACTTATCAAATAAAGAACAAGTTGGAATGTCAAATAAAGGAATGCTATCTACGTACACATCAAACACAGTTCTTTTGGATAGAATATTAGAGGAGAAGAGTGATCTTTTCGAATTGTTTACTATATACAAGGCACTACTAGAGAGCAGCAACTTGGACATTAAAGCCCATCCGGACACTAATATTGACAACATACAGGCTTCAAAGTGGTTGAATTCAAAGTTGGAAATACAGTCAGGTAGAGGCTCCAAGCAATCTATCTGCGAGCTTGATGCTGACGCTGCGACTAGATCTGGTAAGAAATTGTCACCAAAGGATATTGAAATGGATGAAGCTTTTTTTAGCAGAGCTTTTAGATTGTTGCTATGTGGTGATTTAGAAAACCTAACAAAACTTAGCAGAGAGACGGGAAACCAGAATTTTGCATTGATAGGGTGCGGACTACGTGAATATGTCAATCCTGCTGTTGATCTTATTGATACTTCGTCGAAGCCAATGGGGATTAAACACAAGCTTCTTTGGAGACGCACAGTTTATAATTTAATTAAAAGCAGTCACTCCAAGGCTGAACGGGCTTGCTATGGTTATTTGTGTGGTGACTTTGAATCCTCGTCTGCATTGGTACATTCTTGGGATGACAAACTTCTTGTTTATTTGAACAATCTTCTCCAAAGTCGGTTAGACGATGAGCTAATCAAATCATATCAAATCCTTTCAAAAACGTCCGAGATTAATATATGCTCTTCATTATCAGTACCACCGATGGTTGCAACAAGTATTAAGGATGCATTGAATAAACTTGCGCAGGATTCGGATGAAAGCACGAGGACCGAAAGTCAACATCCAATCAGAGTTATTATAGGTTCCATTTTATCAGATAATGTACCAAAGCTAATGCAAAGTACAATCCAGCATTTAGGCGAATTATCAAGCTCCAAAGATGTGCAAAATAACGATATAGCTAAGGTTCCACATCTTCTCAGAATATTGACACATTTAGCAATAATTTTACAGCTGATTTATGGCGAAAAGGTTGTTTCAAACTTCAAATACTCTGAAATTATAAGGTCGTATATTATACTTTTGGTTTCTCAGAAAAGATATGATCAAATTCCACTTTATATTTCGTTCATACCGAATGATGAGATATTGATAGATACATATTCGAACATTCTTTCGTCATTGGATCTGGCGGCTAATCAAAGAGAATTACAAATCCGTCTTATGGAACAGTTATATCTTCCAAAAGAAGCTATTTTACGTGCTACAGTGACAAAGTGCTTTGGGCAAACGGAGAAAAATTATCCGGTGGATCAAGAAGTGACATTGAATACGGAAGTTACGCACTTGGATAAAAAATTCTATCACTGTATATATTGGTTCTATGACTCAGGCATGTCAACTGATTGTTTAGAAGCTGTTGTGATGCTCATGCGAAGATTCCTTACGTGCGGAAAGCTACAAGCAGCGGTTGAATTTATGAATACTATAGCATTGCCAAGTGTAATACAGCATTATAAGAGGAAAGTGACCATCGTTAAAGAGGATGATACATCAATGAAACAGTATCTTATTCCTAAATCAAAGTTGAGTGAATTGGTTCAATACCAACATTTAATAACAGCCTTTGGAACTCTAGATTCCTTTGAGGTTGGTATAAATTTGGAGGGAAATGCAGATGATTTGAAAAAAGTAGTGAAAATGGCGGCAGTCTTGGATGAATTACTCAAAACTTGGATGTTTGATCTTAGTATGGATGATACTTTGCCCCAAGAGGATCACGAGATGTATTGTGAACTAAGAAGAACTTATATTCCAGCGGTCTTTACAACCCTATTCGAACTTCTAGTGAAGTACAGAAGCTTGAGTCAAGACATGCTATACGATCAGGCAATCAATATGATTAACATATTGGCGGATGAGAATTATAAGTTTTATGAGTTGTTGAATTCAGCGAACCAGCTTAAACCATTTCTACAGAGGTTTTCGGAGGTTAGCAGTATGCTTTACGGAGAACGGAAGCAAGGTATATACCATTAGATTGCGTATAATTGATTTTATATTATAGCATTAATTCTTTTAGGAAAAGATGTTTTTAAAAAGTTACTTTTTTTTATCACGATAAAAAAACTAGTATAGAGTAATTTTCTGTTCAGTCAAGGGAAGAAGCCTTATCATATAAGAGATCGATGACGTGTGACATTTGCCCTATAATATCTAAGCTTAGATCATAAGTTTCATCCTTCTTAGGTTCATCATAGACAATCAAGTAACCATTTCCCTGGTCTAATACCCCGTAAAAGACCTTATCCAAAATCATGTTGCTCAACTTGGACTCAATTACGTTTTTAGGCAACCCAATTATGGAGCAAATGTGGCTAATTTCGATGCATGAATAAGGTTCAATCAACTTAAGCAAATTCTGCTCAAACAAAGAGTCATATAAATCAGATAAATGTGATCTGATAATTACATCCTGTGTAAGCTCTTTGTTGTAAGTCTTTAAACAATCTTCAAGCTCCTTCAACGATCTGTGTGAGTGTGCAACGGAAACTGCTTTCATAGCATCAATTTCTTTATTTCCAACATATTCCGTGCAATTTTTGTTCTTCAAAATCTTATTAACTTCATCGATCGATCCCAACATTATTTTGCAAAGAAGCATACATTTTAAAACTCTTATTAAAAGTGCGTCATTCTTCTCCGAAGACTCATGGATTTGATAATTCTCAAAAGATTCGTAGAAATATGAATAAGCAGTCTTGAAATCCTTGTCTTCCGCATGTAAAATACCACTCATAAAATCCAGCTCTGCCTGGATATTACTTGGACAATAAATGGCATTAGCCGATGTTCTTGCCGATGTCAATGAAGCTCTTGCTTTAGCAAAGTTCTTCAACTGGAAATATGTCTTCGCCTCCAATAACTGAACTTCGACAAGCGAGCTCTTATCATCCAACTTTCTAAATTCTTTAACAAGCTTATTTATAAGGGTCAACGCATTTTGGTGACTTTTTTTCTTGTAATATAGTCCGGAAAGTCGGACCTGCAACGATTGCCGGAGAAAGGTTCTTTTCTGTTCAATGGCCCATTCAATTGACTCCTTTGTAACCTGAATGGTTAAATCAGTAGCATTATCAGTCCCCAAATCATCAACAAAATCAATTAAATCTTTAATAACTCTAGTGGTTTTAGATTTGGCAAATGCGTTTTTCATGATATCCCTAGCAGAAGAGATCAACTTAAGAAGCTTTTCCGTATTCTTTTGATCATGATAAAGCTGACCCAATTCCATGATCGAATTCTTCTGACACTCCACAAGCTGTTCATGCTTCGAGACAGATTCCAGTCCTAACGTTTTTGCATTACTGTTGACGATAACCCATAATATGTTCTCGGCCTTGTTAAAATTCCCATTTTTAAGAGCCTTACGTGCCTCATCTAGCTGGCCTTGAACTGTTGTATTATTTTCTGACATTTAAGATGTATACTTAACAATATTAATGTGTATTGATGGTCTAGCGTTTCCCTCTCTTATACTAGAAGCTTGAGTAGTATAAAAGAAATTAATCAAAACAAATTGCCCATAGAATTCATGTTTTGAAATCGAGAACCTTGGAAAGCTCGCAAAAAAAATTAGATCTACGAAAAGAGGTAGTGTTGGAAATCGAAGTGTAGGTGGCAAAAATTTCGAACTGTCAAATATTTCAGTCGATCGACGATTTTCGGCAGACACGATTTTCACCCTGAATTCAAGCTAAATGAAATGAGAAGTTCTGTCAACAAGCACGATCCGCAATAAAACAGCGTTTATGCTCATACATTTGCAGCTAAATATGTGACCGAAAACTGCAAATCATGTACAAAATTTCTACTAACCTTGGGGCACATATAAAAGAGAAAATTGAACACGGTCACCGAGAATAAAAACCAATATAATTAAAATAATAAAGAAGAAGCAAGACGAATCGAAAAATGCAATGTAATAATCTATATAGGCGCAACTATTAAAGAATTGTATCCCAGAACTTATCCCAGCGAGACTTTTCTTTGCCATCATCTTCATCCCAGCCTTCCTCGTCAATCGCACGAGCATCGCTATCTATATCAACCATATCCTTCGGTATGAGCCATGGATCATGCCTATACATAGTGAACTGCGATCCAAGCCAAAGCACGAAAAATAAGATTAAGGAGATATAGTTTGCAAAGAAGTCACTGGCGTTAAAGTCAAAGAAAACGCCGTAGCCTTGAACGAATATAATTATGATCAAGGCAATGAATGTAAACCAACCAAAGAATGGCATACCGATGGCCTTAAAAGGAAGCGTATCCCTAGAAATATTTCTAGACTTTAGCACCGACATGAAACGAAGATGTGCTCCACAGATAAATATCCAACATATTAAACCAGCAACAGCAGTAATGTTCACCAACCATCCAAACACAGTTTGACCTCCAGTGGAAACATTCAAGAACGCCAAGCATCCAAAAACGGAAGTAGTAAGCACACCAACCCATGGAATTCCAGTCTTGGTAGTCCATTTGTAACACTTTGGAGCAGTTAATCCACCCATAGAGTACAAAATACGAGAACCAATATAAACGTTCGAGTTACCTGCTGAAATAATCGTGCAAAGCATAACAGCATTGAATATATCTGGTAACACGGGAGTCTTACTTCTCTGAATTGCAATCAAAAATGGAGAAGAAGATATGAAGGTGGTGTCATTGGTAAGGTTAGGGTCATTGTATGGAACGAGCATTCCAATGAAAAACAAAGTTAAAATGTAGAAAAGCAAAATACGGATAATAACCTTGTTGATAGCCTTAGGAACAGTTTTTCTTGGATTGGCTGACTCACCAGCTGAGATACCAGTTAACTCCACACCTTGATAAGTGAATGCAGCGTTAATGAATGAGGAAAGCCATCCCAAAAATCTGTCCGTACCAATGTCCTTCACGTATCCGGCACCTGGGCCCCATGGACCAGGATTTCTCCAGTAACGGAATCCAACTGCACCTTGTGCACCAGCACCACAAACCATGCAAAAGCAGTATATTATGAATCCTATGATAGCTAAAACTTTGACCAATGCAATCCAGAACTCAATCTCACCATAGTACCGAACAGGGAAAAAGTTAGCGCCGGTGAGAATGACATAAAATATAAGCATCCAACCCCAATTAGGAACCGCGTCAGTCCAATATTCTATAACCTGGGCAACAGCAAAAAGTTCGATAGAGAAAGTAACGGCCCAAGAAAACCAATAACACCAGTTGGTTGCAAAACCAAGGGACCTTGATAGATACTTAGTATTGAATGTACAGAAAGAACCTGCAATTGGAGTGTGTGTTGCCATTTCACCCAATTCTTGGGTGACAAAATAAGCCAAAACACCAAAGAATATGTATGAAATTAAAGCGTTGACAGGACCTGCAATTCTAAGAGGTTCAGACGTACCAATGAAAAGACCACTTCCAATAGTACCACCAATGGCCACCATGGAAACAACACGCGAGGAAAGAGCTCTCTTAACTCCTGTTTCATGAACTGTAGTGTCTTGATTCACTGATTTCTCATCCACCTCCACTTCAGTAGATTTATTCATAGAAGAAGATAGCTTCTCAGAGCTACTCCCATGATCCTTTGTGCTGATCATCTCGTTCGGGAATATAATTGAGGAAATATGTATTTGTTTAAAAGTAACATATGAAAGCAGGATAGGTAATGTTTCAGTCTGAATATCGAAGATCAATGTCAATAAAATTCAAGGCTTTTACCCCCTATTTTATATAAAAAATTTGAATAGTTACTCAATTTTCTTTATCAAACGAGGCCTCATGAACAATTTTTCCGCATTACCTATTCTGTAATCCGAAGGTAGGAAAAGGCGATCTTTTTTTTTGGTTACTCTTTTCTTTTTTTTTTTTCGCATTGCCGGACAATTAGTTATTATTATCTATACCGTATTTTACTTTTTTTTTTTTACCCTACACTCCTTTATTATCCTATAAGAGTTGGAGAGTTAAAGTATCAACTGTTATTACACTATATATATAGCAATAGTTGTTCAGAAAGTGAAAAAAGAGTGGGGTAGAATTGCGAGATAGAAGCAAAAGAAATTTCAGTCAGAGCATAAGCGGACTAATCTTCAAATTTCGTTTCGCTATGACTGTAGGGGGTGGGTGGGTGACAATAATTGTACAAATGCATATGGACAAATAATAAAAAATGAATTTCATAGATAAAGAAAATTCTTCAGTAGACTAAGCAATGCCGCTTTTGACAGAAGTCAATTTGTACATAGGTACAAATAATTCCGGAGCACCTAAGATAAGAAAAGGGTGGGGATATTTCAATACTGAAAGTGAGTGGGCTATACAGAGCGCTTTCATAATTACTGGTTCAAGTATATAGGTGGACCAGTGTATAAGCCTTCTGAGTTAAACCTACTGTAGTACCTTTCAGCCTTCCTTTTTTAAAGCCATTCTAACGGCATTTTCTGTTAAAAGTGAATAATAAGCTATGCATTACTTTTAGAGGACAAACTAGTAGTGCAACTCTCAAATAGCATACAATGTAAAAAAATAAAGTGGATGAAAAAGTTTCCAAAACTTTTCTCATGTCATTTTACTTCCTTTTAAAAAAATTTAGCCGTGCATTGACCCTGAGGCATCGAAGGCATCACCAAAGTCACAAAGTCAGAAGTAAGAATTTTTTGCCCTATTTTTGAGGAAGTGCCGATCGCAAATCCTGAATTTTTTTTTATTCCTTCGTTGTTCAGAAAATTTTTTTGCTATATGGACCGTAAATAACCGATAAAATGATTTGCTCTTGGTTGGTACAAATGATCTATAAATTAGCCAGACGTATATGCAGTAGTTTATTTATCAGATGTATCTGTGGTGGTAGTAAGCCATTAGATATCAAATAGTGACATATACGTCCACGAAATGGTGAAGTACCGAAACGACAGGCGGTCAAAAAAGCAGAATAGGAAATACATTGGGACTCGGAGGCGTTGAACTTCCGTTAATGGATTCCACCCTCGCTTTCAGTTGTTTTTTACAGAATATTTTTGATAAAAATATAACTATTCCAAAAAACAGAGGGACACACCGACGAACGCGCCGAAAATTGAAAGATTGAAGGTTCTTCGTTATCTCTTATCTACACACGACATTCAACAATTGCATACGTATCAACATTTGTTCTATTCATGAACTATGTGACTCCGGATCAATTGTCAATTATTTACACAATGCGACCGAAAGGTCCCGCAATTTGATTTTCTGTTATTATTTTTAGTTCATTAATATTCGTTATTGAGCAAGCTCGCTAATTTTGTATTTTCCAGCAGCAGTTCTTCAAACTCCGACTTTGGTACTTTTCCAAAGATCTTTGAGCCCCATAATACTGGTAACCAATCCAGCTAAGCCGACCGTACCTTCGGTAGCGTCGATAATATTACAACCATTCATTGCAACCAAAGCGTCAAGCGAATTCTTAATCAAATCGTTTTGCTCTTTGGCAATATTTAAATCTTCTTTCTCCAACAAATCAACCGTGGCAGTATTCGTACTGATTCCGGCTTCTTTGCCATCTGGTGCACTGGAATTTGCAGAAAGCGCCTTTCTCCTGGAATATATGATATGCAGCTTCCTGAGATTGCCCAAAATCGCACCTGTTAATGCGATAAGCCAGCATCTGAATCCATAGATTCCTGCGTTTGCGACTAACTTACTCCTGTTTTTTCTGTCATTAATTAGTCCAAGTTGTTTAAACCATTGAACACTGTCAAGGAAGAAATATGCTGCAAATCCAACTTGCTTGAGAACATCAAATGCCCGAAGCTTTTTATCCTTTAGTTGGTCATCCAAGACTATGAATAAGCTTCTAAAATGCTTCAAGAACTTAAGAAACCGTAACGGCTTTCTGCTAATACCAATCAAAAATTGGATCCGCTTGAGACACGCCAATTCAACTAAATCATCTCTTGACTGATAGGCAAGGAATCTTGTGAGGTATTGCACGGTACGGAGAAGTTTTTCCCTTCCAGCCGTGGTGTCAAGAAAGGCAATAACTCTGCTAATCTCGGGATGGTAAACCAATTTCTCGTAAGTCATAATTATCAATAATTTATTCCACGTAACGTGATTTGCTTCAAAGATTGTGTCGTCAACTTTCAGCAAGGAATACCTTTATAAGAAACTTGATATCTGTATTGAGAATGTATAAGGAAGGGAAACATCAAGATCCATTTTCACACGGACATCATTTCATTTATTAATTTATTTGTTTTTTTTTGGAATTTTTTTATTTTGAGTCTGGGGAATTGGAATGACCCTTTCTTCATCTTTCGCATATGACAATTATTTTTCAGATCTCCTCCGGACTAAACGCGGCAAAAGTGAAGCCAAGGACAGCAATTTAGAATGTGGGGTAGACGTCATCCCCCTATAGTGTATTTCACATTCGAGATAGAAGTTTTGCTCTACCCCACAGAATTTGTTGTTATGTTTTGAGTTATTTTCCTTACATTTGATATGTACAAACCTTGAATAACTTAATTCTATGAACATGCATACGGAACGTTGATACAACAATTGGTTCTAGTTAGTCATCTTTTATTGACATCGCAAGTGCTTCTGCCCTTTCATCCACTTCTTTTTTAGACACCTCATCAATGATATCATCGAGTCTTATACCATTCATACATCCTTCCAAATCATATAGCGTAAAGTTGCATCGATGATCCGTGACCCGGTTCTGCTGGAAATTGTAAGTTCTTATCTTATCACTTCTATCCACTGAGGAAACTTGTCCCATTCTTTCTTTCTCCTCTCTCTCATTTCTTTCTCTCATCTCCTTTTCCGCCAACCGAGCTCGTAGGACCTCAAAGGCTTTCTCTTTATTCCTGTGCTGAGAACGATCATCCTGAATACGAACCACAATACCTGTTGGAATATGTGTCAACCTCACTGCAGATTCAGTTTTATTAACATGCTGACCTCCTGCACCTCCGGCTCTCATAACATCAATTCTAACTTCTCCCGGTTCAAATTTCCTTACATATCTATCTGATTTCATATTTTCAATTTGTGGAAGCACCACAACACCAGCTGCTGAGGTCTGAATACGACCTTTAGTTTCTGTCTGTGGAATTCTTTGAACTCTATGAACACCAGCTTCGTGCCTTAAGCGATCATATGAGCCCTTGTGATTCACCGCTAGCGTTGCTTCAAGAATACCGTTTCCAGAATCATGTTCTGTCTGTGAAAGAATTTCGTATGGCCAATGATGTAGTTGGCAATACCTCGTGTACATGTTTAAAAGATCTTCAGTAAATATATCTGCTTCATGACCACCCGCCCCTGGGCGTAATTCTAGAATACAAGCTCGATCAGCAAACGGATGAGGTTTCAAAAGTTTTGCTTTTAGCTTGTCTATAGCTTTATTGTATGCTGGTATTACCGTCTTTAGTTCATTCTCAGCTTCCTCCTTTAAAGAGATTTCATCATCATCCTTTAGCAATCCTATTAAACCGTTGTAATTCTCCTTCTGCTCCAAATATTCATTGTAAACTCCATCCAAAGCCATCAGAGATGCATATTTTTTAGAATCATCTTCACTGTAATTTTGGCCTGACGATATTTTAGTCTCCAAGACTTTCAACCGCTTCCGGGAATTTTCAGCCTTCGTAATCAATGCTTGGTGAATTAGTTTTGGCTTCAACTTTTCCATCAAGTCAGCAGTTGCATGCGTATGGATTCCATGCCATACGGAGAACAGTGAAAAATTATTGTCATATTTTATGGTATTGCAGGATGGTAATCTTGCGATGGCCCGTCTTCCAAAAAATCGGATGATATTATAAACCATATAAATGTTGGTTGAGATCCTACTCTAATGAGTATTCAGTTGTATATCAATTTATGTTATGTACTACCTGAGGTTTGAACAGATCCATGCACTACGCCTGATTTTTGATTTATGTATTAATTGAAGGGCTCGAGGGGGGAGGAAAAAAAAAGTTGTCCAATGAAGACAGAAGGAAAGTTTGACGATTGAAATGTCTTCCTTATTAACATTCAATTATTAATTTATTAGAACATTCGTATATTCTTGAAAAGAAGGCAGATATCTTCCTTGGAATATTTATCTTAAGAACTCTTTAAGAGTCATTTTTTTGGAAATGTCAGAAAATTGTACACCAATTCAACTTCATGAATTCAGTGGCGCCATAAAGGACGTTTCGGACGAACAATTACAACTCTTGGAAAAAAAAATTAATACATCCATCGAGAAACTCCAGGAATCAAATCAAATTATGCTTGCGTTAGCAAATGGTGATACCAAAGGGGCGAATGGCTGTCTTCAGTCAACTGATAAAAGCCAACTAAGAGAGACTGACGACACCTTCGCTCAGCCAACAGGTAAAGATTCGCTGCTATATATGCAAACTGTCAAAGAAAATAGGAATGTCATAATAAATCAAAAAGCTCGGTTACTTGTTTTAAATCGTGAACTACAAAGGCGAGGATTGATACCAGCTGAAGAATCTGATGAACACGCAAAGCAAAATTCACAAGAAGCGTCAAGCTTGGAGCAGAGCAACCAACATAAAGAGGGGGAAAACTCTATATTTCTATAAAAACAATACATCAAAGGTTTTCAATAGAGGAAATATCTTGAATAGGCGAATGATGCAAAGTCGGTAACGAAAGAAGGAAGACAGTACACCAATAACAATTAATGTGGATCCACTTTTTTATTGATGATGGATGGTCCGTGTCAGATTTGAACAAGATCAGATTTATGCCAGCTTGCGAAGCCGTAGGACACGACGAAGCCACAAAATTTCAAAGATGCACGTGCCAAAGTAGCTGCATAGTATGAGAATATAAAAGATGGTTTGCTTTGAATATGTGTCTTCATTCATGTCACGGAGTCTTGAATATGCAGTCGCCATACTTGACTGCATTTGATTAACCATAGCATCCAACTCCGTATCCGACTTTTCAAGCTTCTCGTTAATTTTCCCAATTCTGTTTGTGGACTCCATGTAATTTGATTTTATGGCCGGGAGACCAAAACTGATGTCCGTGTAAATATTAATATCATGAGGATCAGAACTCCAAGATCTATCTACTTTTAAATTTTCGAAGCAGAAATCTATATGCTCGTTGCCGTATTCCTCTCTGCTTTTACTCATCACGGGATAATCCACGGCAATATGACTTTCACGCTCATGAATGCCATTCTTTCTTCTTAATGCATTCATGTCTTTATCCATGATATTTAAGTTTAAAGACTGAACTCTTGGATTAGGCTCGTTTTCCACTATCACATTTATCGCCAGGAGAATATGAGCCGCGCTGCCTTCACTAGATTCGAGTTCACTGAAATCAACAAAGTCTTGAAAGTAATATCGCAAGCATGAATTAAGCTGTAAATATTTATTCATCTCTTGCCGTAAATTGTTTATTATCTTGTCGACATCTTTCTGGTAACTTCCCAAAAATTCATGCCTCCTCCTAATAAACCCATTTGAATCATCTTGATGGCTAATTCTGTACGAATCAAGCTCTTCCCTGATCCCTTTTATCTTAGTATTAAGCTCTGTTGCTCCACGCCCACTAACTGGGATCTGTCTACCAATTTTTATACTTTGGGCTTGAGTAATGCACAGCAAAATAAGTGCCAATATGATATGATGTATTATGGGAATCATCTAGCAAAAATTTCGCTGTCGTTTATTTTATTCTCCTTTGAACGTTATAAAACGTGAAATCAAGAGAAGCCTAGATCATATTCACTTCATACATAGTTAAATATAAATTAAGGAGAAAAAATAATTATTCAGGGGGAAATAAAAATAGTTCTCTGGAATGAGAATAAGCGAAGAAAATAAGTCCGTTAATGTTTGTGTCCATATTACCGTTTTAATCTATAACACGTGTGAACAAAGAAATAATTTCAATTTTGTGGGCAGGCAAGGCAATGTGGCACGGCATAGATTTTATTCATCCCTAGCATGCTAAGGAAAATTATCAACCAGAAATATCTTTCACTCTTGTGATCATCTAAGGTTAGCCTTGTTCTCATAGTTAACGATACCCCGAATCTTTATATATCTTCAGTAGTGACGGCAAAATCATAATGCTGATACCAATGAGGAATTAATTATACGGGCAAGCTGCAAAAAAATTTTTAATGACAATGCAACGTGGTATGCCCCAGCTTTGTTGTAGGACCGCTTTTTCTGCTCATATTACGTCATTGTACCGTTAGCAACATAATTCGTAAAAAAAACTGTTTACGGAAATTAAAAAAGAGATAAATTAAGTGTTTATTAAGATGCTGTTATCCCTGTCAGGGCAGGGCAATGATTTATGAACAGAGCAAATAATAGCTATTATCAATTCAGTCTCACTCCATATTCTATGAAATAAATTTAGGCGCATTGAAGTCAAATGGTATATTAATCGTCTGGAAAGATGCAAACTACAAGCATTTCGTAGTACGGAGTAGTTGTGATGAGCAGTAAATAACATAGCATCCACTGATTACAGTACATTACAGGATTAGCACTATCATTCGTGTTTAATGTTGTTCTGAAAATAATACAGTTCTCTAGATTATTATTAAAGTAACTCCAGTAGTATAGACAGCATTATAAGGGAAATTGTGAATCTGCACGAATGCATAGAAGGGGATTTATCAAATGTATGATGCAACTAAAATTATTAACATATGTCTCCTGAAAAATTCAACAAATGACTATTAACTATCCGTTAGTTAGTTCTACCTTTCATAGTTATTTTCTCATTTCTCCCAAATATTACATGTAACTGAAATGTGTACTACAACTACTATCCATTAAACTTCATCACAAGTCAACCAATCCTCTTATAGAAAATCTATACTGCATGGAATATATATTTCACAATATTTCTCATGATTAAATTACACCCAATTTTATGTAAGATGGCTTTTACTGCCTTAGAGTAAAATATAAGTGTACGACAAAAGCCTGCACATAGATGATACTTAACATGTTATGTGTCATCATCAGTTGAACAAATGCAGACTCCAACAGAAGAAACAATGACTTTTAAGGTTTTTTCTGGCCCTCATTCACCTAAAATCGAGCCTAATTTTGATCATTTCTCCAAGTTATGGGCATCGATACGTTAACATCAAACCTTTTAGGGCTGATTAGTACTTTCTTTTATAATTAAAAGTTAAGTAATCTCAATTCTGTGAATTCTACGGCAAGCAATTCTCCTCCGTCTTATATATCATTCTGAGTTAATAAGCAAGTAAAGCTTACACAAAATATATGTGCTTTTTTAAATTTTTTAATTAAAGTTTTAGTCCTTGTTCGTAAATCAAACTGTTACTACAATCCTGGGGTTACAATAGAAGTTTACCGTTCTCCTTAAGTTAGTGTGATATCATAGAAAAGTTATCGCAGTGTAAAGATTTTAAACAATCTGAAACTAATTGATTCATTGTCAGTTCCTTTCTAATATGATATATTCATCTAGTATTTTCAACATTAGAGTAAATTAATATTCAGGAAAAAAAACAAATATCAATTTACTAATATTAAATGCATCGACATCTTTAAAAGATCAATAATATCATTCAACGATATTGACTATAGAAATTCATAATTCCAATTTCTGTCATTGATATTACTTTAACTACAATTGAAAAACATGTCGATATCATGGATTATTTGAAAAATACAACGATTCACCAGAAATGTCTGGAAATTTCTTACAAGAGTGTTTTGGAGAATTGCAATACATTTTCTTGTAATCATGGTTTGGTAATTATGAGAAAATATTTAGTGGGAGGAATGTCTATTGTATTATTTATAGTGATAAAGCTTGCCGTTATTTAGATGAAGTTCCCTACTCTCGTTCAGGAGTTTTGCTTAAATTCTCGTTAGTTATACACTGACCTTCTTAGTTTCTACTCACTTTTCATCTCTTTATTATGTGTAGTATTCTCTGTATTTTTTGCACATTGCAGTTATTTTCGAATCAATGATGTGATATTTTACATAGATATGTGTAGTGTGGTCGAAGGTTCAATGAGAGACAATTCTGAGGAAAACTAAATTTCACGTTCACTGATGGACATAAATTTATCTAGCACTAAAGGGCATGACTGTTTGTAATAAAAAAAAAAAAGATATTCTGTCCGTAAAAATGATTTACGGAACACAATGAAATACATTTTCGGGTAATTATGGCGAACCTTGACATGCCATCTTTTGATGAGTAATACAACAACCAGGTGCTCGCTTTAAATATAAAACTGGACAATTGGTATTATACAGCAGAAGGAAAGCAATGAGTGATTTTGATCTGGAAGAACCTCTAACATCTACTGCACGCCCATGTAAGTATATTTTGCTTTTTAACAATAAGCTCAGCTCTTCAGCATAACGGTATACTAACCGAAAGTACATAAATAAGTGAATGATGTTGTTCTTACTGTGAGGATTATCAAATCATTTCCATACAGAAATGTTAGAAATCAGATATTTCATCATGTGGACCTCGAAAACACTACGCCGAAGCAGTTTTACGATATGATTATGCATGAAATCAATTCACAAGGAAGTTTACGTCCATTCCGGAATGTTCATTACGATACAATAAAGATATATACTCATGCTCATGGGCACAAAACCATGAATTTAGTGATTAATATGGATCATGATGACGATGATTGGGTTCTAGAGATAAACAATAACCAAAAGAAGTTGTCTGAATACCCAATAGAAAATGAAACAGAATTGAGCATATACAACAAGCAGGATTATCTTGCTTACAAGAAGAAACCCGTGGAAAAATGGTGATTGGTCTGTTTAGGAATGCTACGGACCAAGTTTACAGTGTTGTTTCCTGTTATTAAACTTCCGGAATTTTATAAATCAATAAGAAGCACTAGTCGGGTTGATATGACGGCTTATTTAATAAATCATGATGATAATTTGCAGTTTTTTAATTAAAGTATGACCTGTTTTATTGTAAATTTTTATAAACTTAATAATCTAGTCATTTGCTGGCTACGTTCATCTCATATCTTCACCCTTAACTTATCCAGTTTACGTAATGGGCTTGGTAAAAATGACCTTTTCTTAAAAGGGTTGCATAATTGCACGTGACCCTGCTTGCAAATTTATGGCCACAGTGTTCGTTATTCCCCGATTTCCGCTAAGTTCGGCTATCTTGCCCCAAAAGAAAAAAAAAATTTCGGAATTCAGAGTGGTTACGAAACCAGTCCTCATATTTAATTTCTCATAAATATATCAGACCTTTAGGAGCCACACCATTATCACTATCGCGTGTATTCATATCGTACCTTCTTAAACATCATAAGTATCTTGATTGTCATTCACTGTTTATTTCATTTATCTGCCATCTTTTGCCCAATTATCTTCTAGTGTCAAAGTGTTAATTTATGGATACTTCTTGAGCATCTCCAGTATCAGTATGTCTGACAGTGTTAAACAAAACGACAAAATACCACCTACTTTACACAGGAAAACCCACGTCAGAAGTCCTGATAGTCAAGCGGAAGTCAGCAGTAATTCAATAACTCTGGGCTCTTCTTCGCTCACTAAGGAAGCAGGTTTATCCACATTTGGTACGGGGAATAAATTTACATTTACTTCACCAACCACAAAATTTGCCCAGATGGCAATGAATCTTTCAGCTCCGTGTTCTAGTCTCCCTCATAATACCAACCCCACGGCACCTGCAATAGTGCCGGAACACTCTATGGAAAATAATGATAATACCAACGCATCGCATACTACAACCCATTCGCACCAACCCGCATCAAGAACCGAGAGTTCGGTTTTAACCCCTTTTCTTAACAACCACCTAATAACAAATCCAATAACAACAGATTCTCCAGTCGAGGAGCATCATTACTGCTACCGTCATGACCCACATACCCAGTGTAACAAGGCAGCAGATGAGATAGAAATGACCCGAATTCAAAAAAGATTAGAAACGTTGCCCCACCAGGATCAGGAGGCGATTTCTCATGTGTGGTCGGTTTTTTCTGCCGCACCAGGTCAACAAAGAACTTTAATACTACAGGGTCTTTTAACAATGTGTTGCTTCCCACAGCTATCGCTTATTTCTCAGGAAGTCTCCAAACTTATAAGAATCGATTTCGTTGAAGCCCTTCCAAATGAACTGGCATTGAAAGTTCTTTGCTATTTGGATTGTCAAAGTTTGTGTAGTGCCGCCCAGGTTTCTGTCAAATGGAAACAGATGGCTGATGATGATCGTGTTTGGAGACATATGTGTGAGCAGCATATTGACAGGAAATGTCCCCAATGTGGATGGGGACTTCCTTTAATGGCTGTTAAAAGGCTTCGTGAGTCATCATTTGTGCGAAAGAGAAAGCACGATACCGCCTTGGATGAATTACAAAACTCGCTGAAGCATCTACCCCCACCTTTAGATGAATGCAAAGCAATCACTGAGAAATGTCGTCAAGTCAAACGTCAAAGGCGTACTAGGCCTTGGAAGGCAGTGTATTCAGAGAGATTCAAAGTTGAACGTAACTGGAGAAAAGGCATTTACAAGATCAAAAAGTTCGAAGGCCACAGCGATGGCGTTCTTTGTTGTCAGTATGATAACAACAATCTGCTTATGACTGGATCTTATGATAAAACGATCAAGATATGGAATGTTGAAACAGGTAAACTGCTACGAACTTTAACAGGACACACACGCGGTGTCAGAACTCTTGCCTTTGATGAACAAAAGTTGATATCAGGTGGCTTGGATGGTACAATTAAAGTTTGGAATTACAGAACTGGGCAGTGTATATCTACATATACGGGTCATAGCGAAGGTGTGATAAGTGTTGATTTTCATGATAAGGTCATCGTTTCAGGTTCAGCAGATTCAACGGTCAAAGTTTGGCACGTGGATACAAGAACTTGCTACACTTTACGGGGACACACTGATTGGGTGACCTCAGTCAAGATACATTCTAAAAGTAAGACTCTTTTCACCGCCTCCGATGATGCTACTGTTCGACTTTGGGATCTCCGCACTAATAAATGCCTTAAAGTTTATGGAGGTGTTGAAAATAATGGCCACATCGGCCAGATTCAGTGTGTCATTCCATTTACTGTTAAGGATAAGTTGACTACAGATCTCCAGGAGCACGCGAACGTTCCAGACTCAGGAGAAGGTAACAATCAATCTGAGAATTCCAATGAGGAAAATGGAAAAGTAGATGAAGCATTGAGTGGCATCCCAAACTTGCCATCACATATGTTGACGGCCTCTTTGGATAACACCATAAAGCTTTGGGATGTCCGTACCGGAAAGTGTATACGGACCCAATTTGGTCATATCGAAGGTGTTTGGTCAATTGCCGCTGATACATTTAGGATTGTCAGTGGTGCACATGATAGAACTATCAAGGTTTGGGATTTGCAGACAGGTAAGTGTATGCATACCTTTGGTGGTCATGTTTCTCCAATCAGCTGTGTGGCTTTAGGCGATTCGAGAATAGTATGTGGTTCGGAAAGTGGAGAAGTCAAAATGTATTGTTTTGATTGCTCGTGAACCGGAATCAAGTTGTATTTAAAAATAATTCTTTGCTTAACATTTTTTTTTTTTGACTAGTACTATTGGTTGAATGTCACCATTTCGTTTAGATAAAACAAGTGTAGACCGAACTGAGTTACTTCTATTTCTAAGTTCTGCTCCTTGTTACGGCATTAATACCTATATGTATATACTAGATTCTTAAACTACATAATGCAGATTGAACTGTAAACACACCAATATTCATTATGTTGACTGTGCGTGACGCTCTTCATATGACTTCTGTGCTCTTAATTTAGCTTCCTCATCCGAAGTAGGAATGGAGGAAACAATCCTGTGGATATCCACATCACTAGATGCATCTTGCTCCTCGAGCATAAAGTCGGTCTTGATAACTTGATGGAACTTCTCTGGCCCAAAAAATAGTACAACAAGCATACTTCCAGCAACAGCACTCAAGAAAATGCACATAACCTTTCCGTAATCATAAGCGGTTGAGCCAAGTGCTGGTAAAGGAAACTTTGCACCAAGTTCAGCCTCTATAGTAGATGAAGCTGAAGACGCTAGAGTACCAATCTGATACGCCGTTCCAGAAATCAATGCTCTTAATGATGTCGTGGCAGTCAATTCTGTTAGATAAATTGGCAACACACCCCAGGCACCCATAATACAAAACTGAAGCATGAAACCGCAACCCATAATAACATTTTGAGAATGAACAAAGAAAGTTGGATATATAAATGCACCAACACATAGACATGCAAGCATCATTGTCAATCTCCGTCCTAAAATCTCCGAAATCTGCCCCCAAACAGGTCCTCCAAAACAGCCACCCAAATTCACCACGACGTTTGTCACAGTTAATGCGTTTGTAGACAGCTTGATCTGCTTTGATAGCATTGTTGGGAACAAATCCTGAGAACCGTGCGACAAAAAGTTGAAAACGGAAAGGTTTAGAACAAGATACAAAAGAATTGGCCACTCAAATCTTAGTGTCGTCTTCAAATCGGACCAAAGATTTGACTCTTGCTTCTTGTAGTGGTTATTTTGAGAAGCAGCACTATTGAAACTAGAGATATCTTCATTCTCCTCGTGAATCTTTAAATTATGCAACTTCCTAGCTTCTTGAAGATTTATGAAATAATCCAACTCACCAAATGACAATCTCCAAAAGAGCATTATCAAAGCAGGAGCTGCAGAAAACCAGAATAACGCTCTCCAGCCTTTAGCAGTGTTATAAAACGCCCTATGAAAAGCAGTGGCCAAAACAAATCCAAAAGTGTAAGCAGGTTGATAAATTCCACTTAAAAATCCACGGGAGGCCACGGGTGAATCCTCAAATGCAGTCGATGAACCCAAACCATAACAACCACCCATTGCAATTCCGAACAATGCCCGCACCGCAAGAAATTGCCTAAGATTTTTAGTGAAGCCAGTAGCAATTTCGAAAATTATGAATAGAGCATAACAGAAGATCAAAGGCCATTTTCTTCCATACTTATCAGCAGCCAATCCAAAAATAATGGAACCAATAGGCCTTAACATCAAGACTAAAGTCATACCCCATGTAATGGAAACAACCTTAACACCGAATGTTTCGGCAATGTCACTAACACTGATGGAAACACAGAAAAAGTCAAATGAATCAACCAGCCATGCGCTGTAACCATGAAAAAATAAATTCCACTGATGTCTGCTCATAGCATTGATAGCAGGAATGGGGTTCAACCGTTTTTTTGCAAGTTCCCTCTTTTCCTTGTCAAGTACAGGGAGAGCGAAAAGAGTCGAGGCTCTTGTAGAAAGAAATTCTTTGAACTCTTTGGATAAAGTGTTCCAAGAATTGTCTCTTCGGCTGGTGTACTCAAGTTCTTCATAATAATTGTCTTTTTCAGTCATTGTCAATGATTAATTATTCAACCTTTTTCTCTTCTTTTCTTTTCGAATACTCGGTTGATAAGCCATTCAAAAAAAAAAAAGCATGAACATTGGGATGACGTTAAGAACTGTACAAATTAGTAGCAGTAACTCCTGATTATATAGTTATAACGATGAGTATATCGGCCAAGAGTTTCACTAGGTTGAATCTGTCGTACTTAAAAAATCAGTATATCATATCTCTTATCAAGATATCAAAAGGACTGTGGCATAAATATCAATAGGGTTATCAAGTGTGGCGGAGGTCGAAAAAAAATAACATAATAGGAAAAAATAATTGTCCCAGTATAAGCCTTTTTAAAAAGGACCGCGATATTGCCAAGCTGATTGCACACGAGGAAGACAATGTTCTCCAGTACAATACAGATTAATTCCCTCTTATCAAGTTCACTTGGCCTTGCTGCTTTCTATTGCTTTCATTATTCATGTTTTCTTAAAATGTGGCCCGAACCCCTTTCCTTTGATATTATAATAGTTATATCGCCGGTCATATTCAATGTGAAATTGCCTTGATTTGCTAAAATGAACATTTAACAAATCACATTAACGATCCTGTGAGTGAGTAAGAAGACACAATATTAAATGCAGCCACAACTAGTGAATAAGCAAACGGTATCCATGTTGTCATTTTCAATTGTGCACTATTATAAATTGCACCAGCTAATATCCCTATCAATGAACCAGACACGAAGCCTTCGAAAACACCAATGAATACATACACGGCCACTATGAGTAACAAAAATCTTGAACTTTCTTTTATCATCTGAGAAGCCAAGCTTCTTTTGGAGCCGTGTGAAAGATTTTCAACTTGGTCTCTCAATGCTCCTTCGTTCGATCTGCCATTCCACCACGAAAGATTTTTAGTGTATTCGGTATAAGTCGACTTTTTGTAATGAGTGAATATAATTAATATGGCCGTAGCTGTGTAAAATCCAGCCATTATAATCATTGACCATAAAACAAAGAATTTCCAGACATCTGATGAGTAATAAAGAACAGAACGGTCATACTTCATTTTTGACGATCCCAATGGTAAGTAAAGAGATGGAAAGCTTGGTGTCACGTACCCCACGGGAACTTCATCGTTTGAGCTGTAATACTCAACCCTATTGGTATGAGAAAGTCCGTAGCTCATAATCCGATTGTTTGTATCATTTCTTCACAATGTTAGCCAGGAAAAGTAAATTGTCCGTCAGAAAACACATGGTTCTGGAAAATTTCGTACCGAAGATACGATACCTTTTTATTTATTTATTTTTTTTTTTTTTTTTCGCTCCAGATCTGAAAAAAGTACAGGAAAAAAGGAGTATTATTATGCACAAGGCACACAGTTTGTAGCTCTATTAATATACATTATTTATACCAAATCAGAATCATTTCTTTGATTTAAGTTTTACAAGGTTTGCAATCGTCCCCAGTAAGAAGATCTTCGCATCTATAGCACTTAGTTCGACGTTGTCTAGTTTTAAATTAAGGAAACGGTTGTCCTCAACATTAAGAACGCGGGCCGTAAGCAAAGCGGTAATAGCTATAACAATGATGCCACAGTCAGAACTGTTAATTTGCTGCGGAGTATGCTTTTCGGTGATTATTTCAAATTTCTTCCCCAAAATAGCTTCTGTATTCTTGATTAGTCTCATGGATTCTTCTTCATTCGCCCGGTATAAAGAATCGTAGATGATTGCTTTCCTATCATCCACACAAAAAAGTACCAGTGACCAATGGGAGCCACCCTCCGGTTCGCCAAAATCGATATTATCATTCACTGGCATGAAAATGAACGACGAATGTTCTAAGTTTGGCAACACATCTTTTAACTCCGAAGGATTTGGACTGTTTGCAAGCAAAAATGAAAAAGTGGGTAATAACAAAAAAATGGCTTCTTTGATCTGGTCCTTCCTTCCATATTTGACCCTTTCTGTTAATGTTGGAATGATTTGCGACGTATATATATATTCATACGCAAAGCTAATTATGCTATCATCCAACCAGTTATCATCCAAGAGAGTCTCCAGATCCTCCGAGAATATTGTAACATCCCTAATTCTTATAAGTGCATTTGAATTGGCACTTCCCACAGCAGTCTGGTACAATTCTTTCAAAATGGCAGCCCTGTCCACAGATGAAGCGGAATCGTTTGATATTATTTGTTTATGACCTTTCCTTTGGCTTTTCTTGAGCCTCTTCAATTTTTTCCGCTCTTTGTTCGTCATCTTTTTATGACCCTTATGTGATTTGGAAAGAGAGATGTCAGTCTCATGATCCGAAAGATCGTCACCAAATAAACTTTTATGCGTAGTCAAAAGCGTATCAGATATTTCGTATTCATTGTTAAAGCTGGCTTCTCTCAATTTATCACTGCTATGTTCATTGTCTGAGTACACATTATCTGTCGTCTCAGAGGTTTCTAGGCTCTCTTCTGATTGCCAGCTTAACTGATCGAAACCATTCGTTATAAGGGGATAGTTTAATTCAATTGCCTCTTCTGGAGCTTCCTTTTGGAGATCTGCTATATGGTACCCTTTATTTGGAGTAAATATGGTCTTTATCATCGAAATAGGAATCTTGCCTCTTCAGAAGTATCCAGAATGGCCAACAAATTTGTACACTGCTAGAGAAAAAGATGACATTAAACGGTAGCCCGAAATATTCTGCAGAAAAAATTATTTTCATTAAACCCTTAAGATAGAGGTGGTAGATACAAATATCCATTTCCTATATTACGAGTACATTCAGGTTGTAGCAAATCATTAAATGATGGATCCGTATCAGTACAATAAATGCTAACGCAAAACTATGATATAAAGAGGGAAAACACGGCAAAAGTGGAAATCTGTAGAACTCAAACTGAGCCATTCAACAATTCCTCAATAGCACCCTGGACTGAACCTCCACTTCTTCTCAAGGCCTTAACGTTTTTATCAAAGTCGAAAAAGCCCATATCGTTCAACTGTCTGAGTTGCGTTTGATATATTTCTTCTGGTGGCCTATTGTCAGCAGGGCGAGTCTGTGCTGCCTCATTTGAACCACGTGCCATTGCACCTAACAGATTCCACATCTCCGGATTAGTAAATGGGTTAGGAGGGACACTTTCACCATTACTAGATGCGGAATTCGATGGATTTTTGTTGGCTGCATTTGCTTGAGCACTGCTTGCGGCACCAAATAAAGCTGCAAATGGATTTAAGGCTGGATTAGCAGGGTTGGCCGAACTACTAATATTTGCATTTGCACTCGTAGTTGACCCCGTATTGACATCAGCATTGCTGCCCGTAGTAGATCTGGTAGCAGCACTAGCAGTGTTAGATCCTGTTGTATTTCCTGGGGCAGGAAAGGCAGATGCATCTCTGGCCCCGCTATTACCGGAAGCACCACTCATCATTCTTTGCATCTGCAGCATAGACCGGAGCATCTGTGGATTTGTTAACATATTACGAACGTAATCACTCTGTAGCATTTCTCTTGCCATAGGGCCCATTGCTCTCAAGCTTGGAGATTGTTGAGTCATGTAATCAATCATTTGGGGGTCCGAAAGAATGTTTCGCATGCTTTCTTGAAATGCTGGGTTCTCCATCATCCGCTCCATTTGCTGCTCATCAAACATCTGCTGTCCATCTGAGTTTAATCCCATATCTTCCAACGTAGGCATTGGGATATTATAACCGGCATATCTCGCACTGGTTAATCCCGCTAACGGATCGAATGCACTTTGTCCAGCTGCCAAATTCCGTGGAACTTCACCTGCTGTTTTTTGCTGGCTTTCAGAGTTCGTTGAAGAAGATCCCGTATTAGGAGAATGTTTGGCAGCGCCTTTCACCAGATGAATCGTATGTCCGTTCTTGATTTTATACGTTTCAAGAGTATCACCATCCTTCAGAATCTTACCAGAATAAATTAATCTTTGTCTGTCCACGGAAACATCCATTTCCTTTGCTAGTTGTTCTTTGAGCTGTAAAATTGTAGATGTGGTTAGGACTTTCGTTTCATGCTTCTTATCTCCAGCCGCTTTAATTGTCACAGTAATTTCAGACATATTTGCTTGCGTAAATATTCTAGATTAAACTGCTTCACTCTCCAGAATTTCTAAACCTTGTAATGTGTGGCCAACTTTTATATATATTGGTCTTCGTTTGGTTCCTTGAAAAAAATAAATACAAACTTAATGACAAAATTGTTCAAAACGGTGTACGCTAGCTCTATGCCTGTCTATTTTATCTTTAATCTGGATCATTTTGGTAGTAGTACGATGTTTAGCGCGATATCCATTTTGCCTAAATGACCGGCAAAGAAATTTTTGGGAAAACGCACCGGAGTGGGTCCACGTCGGCATTTTTTTTTTCGCTCCCCCTACCCAAAGATTTTTCTGGAAGCAGAGATTTCTTCCCTGTCCACGTTTAAGCTTTAACTTTTAAACACCATCTTTTATCACGAAAAGAGTCGTTCATGAAATGTTGATTTATACATATTTACAAGTTCCGTTTCATTACTCTCACCGATACCTCCCCTCAAAAATTGTGGACTCTTCCTATGAACTGCATTGCCTCAAGATCGCCTTTTGACAGTTCCGGTTTATCTAAAACATTGGCGATCAACTTCCAAGGGTCTCTTCCACCTCCCCATTTAAGTATATCATTCCTAAGTTTCTCTCCGCTCTTTCGATTGAGCGGATCTTCGGCAAAAAGATGCTCCCAAATCCTCAAAGCGAGTGCCCTGTCTAATAAATATGAGTAGTAGAGACAGCCGTATGTATATAGATGGCCAAATTTTCCTGGCCATGATGACTCGGTGTCGGCGTAAACCTTGATCTCTTTTTCAAGGTCATGATACTCCTTGACTGGAGAATAATCTTTTGTGTTAATAGATGATGAATGTAATCTTTGGTCAAGCATGGCCATTTTGATCTGGCCAAGTGTTCCCAAATTTCTAAAGTTATCATCTGCTGCTTTAGCTCTATGAAGTGATTCCGCAGAAAGTGGCTTTCCTGTATTGTAATGTCTGGCAAAAGAAAGTAAAACTCTTTCGTCCTTGGCAAACTGTTCACATAAAATTGATGGTAGCTCAACGAAATCGGTCACACATCTTGTTCCACTGATGCTATGCAAGGATGTTGTAGCCATCATCGAGTGAACAGCATGGCCCATTTCATGGAAAAGAGTTTCCACCGACGAGAGATCTAGCAGACTAGGAGTTCCCTTATCATATCCCATAGCATCAAGTTCTTCTCTCCCTGGAAAGCTGCATTCTAAGACAACTATTGGAATCTGATATAGCTGACCATCCCTTTTTGCAGTTTGGAACGTTTGAACTTTCAAGTTAAAAGGATCACTTGACGTTTGCTCGTCATCTGTAACCCTCCTCGAGCAGCATATTGTGAAGTGCGCTGGTCCAGTGCCTTTCGTTGGCCTTGTAAAAAGATCCAAATATATAACACCTATAAGAACATCTGCATCATTTCTAACCTCAAACTTTCTCACATCCTTTTCCCAAATCTCACCCTTTTGAGCTGATACTGGACAAAGATCTATTCCATATAACGATTTCAAAACACTTGACAAACCTGACACAACAGTTCCCACAGAGAAGTATGGGCTGATATCTTCTTCGATGGAATCTTTATTGTGTTGTGTATACCGCCATTTAAGATACTCAAAATCCCATGGCTTCACTAACTCGATGAGTTCATCATCCGTTGGTTCCTTAATGTGATGGTTCTGTGCTGATTGGTACAACTGTCTGAGTTCTTTCAAGACGCCCGGCTTGATCTCTTGTAAGAGATTGTTTAAAAATGTCATTACGTTTGCCGGCGACTTCGCCATCTTCCCCTCAAGCTGGTATTCATTAAAACTTGGTTTTTTCATCATAATGGACAATACATAACGATCGGCTAAAAGATTGAATAGTCTTAAATTTTGTTGTTCTGGAGCGCTGTGCATGTCCCTCCACACAATACGTCTGACCATACGATTTGGACATGTCTTCAGTGTAAGATACCCTGTATTGTTGAATAAAGGAATATCTAAGTTTCCTTCTTCATCATAGAACATTCCTGAACCAATACTTGGGTTAACATCCCCTCTCTGAATAATATTGTTTGGGATTACAGAGTGCATTGTGTAAGGCTCCGAAACCCCGCTCAAAAAGGCCTGTCCGTCAGCTTCTATCCGCTGACTAAGATTCACGAAATTGCGTCTGACAGAATCTTTAAATTCGATTCCCGATATCTGAAAATCAAAATATAGTAGCTTGCCTGTCATATATTCCTCCTCTAACATTTTGGATGTGTATTCAGGATCTGTCATAACTTGCTTGAGTCGTTTATATAATTCAACGGATGTATTGAGTTCGTTCATAAACTCATATAACTGTTCATGACATGATTGAGCAGCCTTTTCGAATTTCCCTTCTGGATGCACTGTTCTGATGAACTCACATAAATCTATAACGCGGCACAATATGTCGCTCAATCTATCCAAATTACGAACGCATTTATGCAATCCCTCGTTCGAGTTGTCTTCTATTATATGTTTTGTCAACAACTTGGCTTTTTCTAGAGAATCAGAGCTAAATTTTAGAAGACCTTCCGGGGACTTCAAATATGGATTTAAAAAAAGACCTGCCGAATCTTTTCCTCTTGTGCCTATGTAGCCAAGTATTGAATGCCTCTGAGGATTAGATGACTTCGAAAATTTCTTCCAGTATTGCTCGTCATCAAATATTCGTCTGATTTGAACTGCGTGTTTGGATTGTTCCAGTTGAGTTTGACATGTGGAGTAAAAGCACGCTATTCGAAAATGGGAAGTGTGTGTTGGACCCAGATACGACTTGATCGCACAAGAAAATCTTCGGACCACTTGTGTCTGTTTATTTAAGGCGTGCCCAGACTTTAACATGATAGCTAATCTTTTTATGCTTCGAGCAGATCTGTTGATTTAGTGAGCTTTATTAGAATGCATGATTGTGATCAATAAATATCTGAGAAGTTGAGATAACCAAAAGTATTGATAGCTAAAATGAAAAATAAGCCGAGGAATGAGGGAAACCGTGAGCGCGAAAAAATAAAAAAAAAATAAAAAAATAAGAAAAAAAATTATTCAATATACATACGCATCTGTAGAATTTTTGTGGGGTGGTATCGTACGTATTCTGGTTTCGACAAATACATCTACATTTTACAAACTATTGTGTGGTTCCATAACCAGCTTTGACCTTACGAGCATCACTACAGTTTTTTTTACCGAATTTTGCATTAATTTAATCATCAAAAAGCTAGGAATTCCTATTAATTAAACAGAAGATTAGAGTTTTTAAAAAAAAAAGATTAATGATATACTTAAGAACAACTGTAATGCAGATATCAGGTTAAAAAAAAAGAATGCGAGAATGAGAAAAAAATAATTAAAGATAGTATACAAAAAGTATGGAAAACATGTCATCAGTTCTAATGAATGTTAGGTATATCAATCTATTCAGCATAATTCTTCCATATCACATCCATAACATCATGGAAATGTTTTTTGTCACTTGCCTTATCCCCTGTAACAGCAACACTGTATCGATATAATCTCTCTCCGATTCTAATAACACCTTGAAGATTTTCCTGAGGTGCCTCGGCTCCTTCCTCGATTGCCCTCGATTCAAGATCATCTGAATCGTCCTCATCTTCATCTTTCTTTGATGACGTTTCCGACTGTTCATGATCACTCTTTGCGGAGGCTTTCCCTTGCTCTTTTTTCCTGTATGATCCTGCATAAACATCATCAACTGTGTTGTTTTTATCCTGAGCTTCTGAATTTGAATTACAATTCTCACTGGTGGCACCCCTCACAGCTACAGGTGGATGTGCAGAAACTATCGGGATCATGCTGTAAGGTCGTTTTTGAGACATTTGCCCTGAACCAAAGGATCTGAATCCACCAGCAACCCTTATATTTGAAGAGGATGCCCTGCCGCTCGCTGTTGGTAATGCATACATGGCTTGTTGACCCATGCCTTGAAACGGCATGATGGGGACTAAGCTTGGAGGCAATCTCTGAGCGGCACTGTTCACAAGGAACCTTCTGGATCGTTGCCAATCGGCAGAATTTATCGGAGCAGAGACAACCTGCCTTTGGCGAAGCAATGCTTTATGTCTTTGTGGGATATGCAACGGTCTAGGTGGCTCCCCACGACGTGGCCTCTTTTTTGCTTGATTCTCACTCTCGTCAATCTCTGAAGTGCTATTAGTTTCTGCCGCCTGGGTCGTTTTAATTTCGGGTATCTTAACTGAATTATGCTCAGCAGCAGCTTTAAATTTGGTATCATCTTGTACTTTCTCGGTTGATGTATCCTTCACAACAAATTGTGAATCCTTTTCATTCTCCTCTTTGTGGCATGATCCAGAAGATGTTGTCGAGGATGGACTATTATTAAAAAAGCCTGCTGTTGATGACGATGTTTCCGCGGAAGAACCTCCGGAGTCCACGTATACGTCATTTGGGGTGATTGCACTTGAGCTTATGAGTCGTCGTTGTCGTAATGCTATCTGCTTGCTTTGCTCTATTGCATGTTGTTTATCGCTCGGACTTAATGCAAATGATGCCATTCGTGGAGAACTTTGAATTCCCTCCAGGCAATGCTGAGCACTTCCTAAATTCAAAGGAGAAGGTCTCTTACGTTTGACCACCATCCTATGCTAGCGTTGTTTCTGGTAAAATCAATCTAATCTACGATATTTGTATGCGGAGAAGATAGGTAAGTTTGTTGAGAAAGTGTTACTGACGTTTCCAGAAGAAAGTGAATTTGAAGGAAAGTAGTAATTCTAGCTGGATGACCAAACGCCCAGAATCGTCTAAAAATATATAGACGAAATTTACAGCTGAAAAAAATGTTAACAAGATATAAAAAGAAGAATTATATAACAAAAAATTAAAAGTACAAAAAAAATTAAATAAATGATAAATAGGTAAATAGAAAACGAATAAATATAATAATGAGAAAGAGAGGGGAAAACGAGGCCGGTAAATGACGAGCAACTAAAATATGATGAAATAATTCAAATATGAAACACACAATAGAAGAAACTGTTAGTCAAGAAACGCTTTTCATCCATATTTTGAGGCGAGGCTCTGGCGATATAAGGGGTTACATATTCTGTTCCGATCAAATTGTGATATCATACGTTTAACCGGGCCAAACTTTTATTGTCTGTTTGGCTTCTTCCAAATTAGTCTACATTTTTGTCCTTTGCTTTTACGCGCAAATGTATTTCATTCACCACTTCAATTATGTGATGATAATAGTGTTTTTTAGAGGACTCAGATGTGAGTGAGCTTCTTTGTTTTTGCTTAATTTAAAAAAAGGATCTTCCTTTTTTTTTTCAACCACTATATATTCCTATCTGTATAATCCACCCAACCGACACCCAAATGGTCTAGTATCTTGTTTTCGTCGAAACTCTCTATCATTTCTTCTCGTTGCGCCCCCTGCTTATCAGTAACTAACTTCACAAGTCCCTGGTCACTAAGCCGTTCATTGTTCAATATGGCTAACATCCTCAATCCTCTATTAAACGCTTGATTTCCAACAAAATAAAGCAATGCCGCCCCAAGTCGATCGTATTCCACGGCTATAATGTCGATTCTCCGATGTAACATTCCCTTACCTTCCTCCAAAATGCACGATCCGTTGAATTTGCTCATTTTTGGTGATACGTCAGTTAATTCGCAATCAATAAACTTCTCTTCCTCTAATATTTTCACTAATTTGTAAAGAAGACCGTGAAGTACCTTCGGATCATTTTCACCCTTCTGATACATCATCAAATCAATATCACCGCACGTTTTCACCCCTCTCACATAAGAGCCCATGATCCGAATCACTGGTTGATTGTTTCCCTCAACTAATGGTTGTTTATTGACAATACCCAAGAGTTTCTCGAAGATTTCTGTAACTTCGTACCTCGGTATCCTTTGTGACCAATCATATCTGTACTTTATCCCTAGCTTCTGTTGTTTCGTAAGGCTTCGATATAGATCTTCGTTTGTTTTCAATTCTTCAACGCTGTTAATATGATAATTTTTCAAAATCTTAAAAGCACTGGCAGGTCCAAATCCGTGTATATTGCATATCTCATTAATAAGATTACATGTTTTGTCTGTTGCAACTTTCTGTTTAAGTGCCTCGTATTTCTCGAACGTTCCTGTATCAATGATTTCCTGTATATGTTTCTTGAGACCCTTCCCAAAGTTGTATACGCCTTTTAAATCATTGCTGGACGAAATTGGCACAGAAAGCGTTTCTATACGCTTTACTGCATTTCTGTATTGTGCAATTCTAAATTCATCAGAAGGGTTAACAAATTTGTCGATTTCCAATAGATTAATAATCTTCTCAAATTTGTCTATTATCATATTATTTGTTTTCAAAGGCTTACTATCTGTAGCCAACTCTTCCTTTCTGTTTTTGTTTCTCTGTAACAGCGAAATGATAGTCGTAGCTTTGTCTGGTTTCGTCACCTTTATCTTGGGTGAAATCTTTATTCTTTTCGCATCAGGTATCTCTGAGTTGCTTGTTACCCTTTTCGGGCGGTATATAAAGTCAGCATATGGGAGCAATTTCTCTGCTTCCAGTGACTTTGTAAGCCAATCGGACTTTACTATTGGAAAATTTAGTATATTGCAGTTTTCTATTTTCTTGATCTCCTGTTTGAGTTGTTCTGGTTGGGCTAAATCATTCGCTAATATATACAAATCATGATTCTTTTCAACTGATCTCCGTTTCCTTTTCATTTGTGCACTGAGATATCTTTTGTCTCTTATATCAGCACCTCGCTCTCGCCATATTTTTATTCTAAATTTTTCTACTGCGTCATTAATCCGTGGCGCCAACAGAACTCGTAGGCCTTTAAACATCGATTCTCTCAATTAATTTGTATCATACAGTAAGGAGGTGAAAATAATGTTAAAATCAACAGATATTTCCAAATCCGAATATTAATTTTGAACGCTTCTTTTAGTTATAGTTGTCAAGTAATTCCAAGTTTGGATATTAGTGACGTTAGGATATGCCTTTCTTTGACTTTAAGTAATTCAGTCAGTGTTGACTGAATGCGAGCAAACAAAGGTGTTTAAAAAATTTGCATCCTTACACTACGCCGTCTTTTAATGGAAAGAGATAAATAATCGCATTATTGGTGATGTTGCAATAATTTATCATCAATATCTCCTAAACAATGGGTGTGTTCATTTGCATCAATTATAATATAACAACGTTCGTTTAAAAATGATATCATTAACAAGTGGTGACGTGCTGCTACTGCTGTTTGGCAGTTCATAAATTATTTCTTTTAGTACTCCGCAAATTTCCTATCGAAGAAACAGCATGAAAAAAAAATTCGTCGAGATTTGACTGCAGAGAGTGATTACTAAATGATTGTTGCTTGATTCAGTCTGGTTAATATATTAGGACGTAAAGTGTCATTTGAAATTTGCTTGGTTTTATATACTACTTTTATAAGTAAATTTGTATTTACATAAAGGATTGTATAAACATTTTATTTTACGTCCTATCTAAATGATAAGCATGACCCTAATCTTCTGCAAACATTTCTTCTTCTTCGACAAATTAATAACAAATCAGCACGTTCTTCTATATGATTACTTAATCAGGATCGTGTTACTGCCTATAGTAATTCTATACCAATATCTTTCAAATTTGGTAAGCATTGTTAGCTCTCAGTACACACATCCTCAAAAGTATTCGAGTGGTTTGCTAAAAGTTAAATCAAATCCCTCAAAAAAAGTCCATTATTAATGTAACAATGTTTGATTACCCCTAGTTAGGTAAGCACCGTGTCAGATTTTATATAAATCGGGTCAGGAAAATTTTAAGCCATGCCTGGCTGGATGAAGGGATGTTCATAAATTTATGGTCGCCATTCAAATTTTCAGGCTGTCTACTTTATGTGATTGTTTCCTGCTCTTCTTGCAATATTCGCCTAGAATAGTCACAATCAGCCTTTTATTGTCATCCTACTTCAAATACACACTTCTGAACTTTAATTAGGGAAAATCTCCACTTGACTTGTCTTATTTGACGCTACTTAGTACTGAAAAATAAATATCAGTATCTTAACCCAGTCAAGTACCACTCAACTTTCACCAATTTCCAATTATTGTTTGTTGTCTTTGTTTATAGTGTATGCTCTCTTCGAATTCTTCAGATTCGCAACCAGTGGAATATTCGGGCCCACTTGGCTCTAATTCCAGCTCGATGTCCACACCTTGGTCATCAAAAGCCACACCAGCAATGACATCACCAGTGCGTCGGACGGTATCACTACGAGGAACGGCAATAAGACGACCTAGAGCTACTTCATATTCTATTGATTCACCGGCGAGTAACTCGTTGACCTCTTTTGTTAGTGCGTCATCACGGAATTCAGCTGATTACGATGTCACTAGCGTGGATGACTTAATAAGTGAGCCGGGTCCAGATTACATTAAATCAAATCTTAAGTCTTACAACAAGAAGCTTATCACTTATATGATGCAACAAGGACTAAACTTGAATCCACTTAAACTTAAGCAAAGAAAGATTTCCAAGGGAAAGGGACTTTTAGGTATGGTTTTGCGTGGTGAATCGCGCAACCCAAACATTGAAACGTTTGTCACTAGCAATGGACAAATCCTCTTCATTCCATTTAATCCGTTCAAAAAACGCCGTCGCCGTCATCATCATAATCATCAACATGGAGAGGGAGGAAATAGTGAGGACGATGATGATTATGAAGGCCATGAAGAGGAGGAGGATGGTATTACAGACGACGACAGCTCGTCGGATGAAGAAGCACGTGGCAATAATGAAATTGATGAGGCACCTTTGAATGCATACAACCCGATTTCAAAAACAATTACAACTGCAACAACAGCCACAGAATTGGCTCGTGGTCATCACAGGCATACAGTGACAAGTCATACTTTTTGCATAATTATCAAGTTAGCCAAGGAAGAAACACTAAATACTGTTGTCCGAGCAAGTTACCATGCCGATGCTCGCACTAAATGGTCTCAAGGTATCCCTGCTGACGGTAAGCATGTGAAATATAAGGAGCACTACAGGGTTTCGAATTTTTTGGATTGGGATCTCAATATGGATAACCCGGACTGTTTTATCCCGTTTAAGGACTACGATGACGATAGTCTGTCGATGGACTTAAATGCGGATTCCGAATCCAGCATAGCATCTACAATGAAGGATGTTGTTTTTGCCGAAGGTCCAACTCAAGATGTACGAGTTTTTGAGTTGTTAGCTCCAAATGAGCTTCCTGATGAGGATCTCAGCGGCTCTAAAGATGCAGATACTACCAGAAATCTTTTTGAGGACATGAACTACGGTAACTCAAAGACTTTCCAACCTGGTTATTATGTATTTTTGTTGCCAGTCGTATATCCAATAAATACGCCGGAGACAGTTTTAACACCAATCGGGTCTGTCGTCCATAAGTTTAATGTTCAAATTGACAAGGAGCCGTACCAGCCATCTATACAGGCACCACAGATGAGCATGTCTACACCTCTACACCATTCCAAGTTTGACGATGCATTATATTCAGTTGATCAGGCTACTAGGGTACGTTCGCATACTTCAACAGAGCACGAGCAACCTTCTTCACCTAAGCGGCCTCACTCATTGATTAAATCTTCTTTTTTGAAGAAATTTTCAATTCATAGGCAGGCAAGTATAAAATCGTCGAGCTCCAAATTATTAAATGGCCTTAAGCCACATTCGACTGAACCAACACGCTCATTTTTTGACTTCGGTTACAATCTTCCTGTTGTCAGACTTCCACCTTCTGACGCCACTTCGACACTCAATAAATCTATATACGTGAACAAAATATGGAATGATGCACTTAATTATGAACTGCTTCTTCCGAGGAAATACATTACACTTTCACCCGTGTATGATGTTAATGACCAGTTTCTCAAACCTCATATGTTTATGTTGCAAATGAAGTTGATACCTCTGGTCAAGGGACTTTGCTTAAAAAGGATAAAATTCAACGTTGTGGAAAAGGCTACATACATTTCCAAGGATAGAAAGTATGAAGAAGATGTTGGTGATGTTGATCGGACTGGTGTGAAGGAGCGTGTTGTGACGTTACTTGAGATAAAAGCCAAGGATCGGCCTTCACGTGGTGAATATCCCCCACTTTGTTCCCAGGTTGTCACTGGCTGCCAGAATGATAATCTCTTGACTTGCTGCTATAAGACATCAACATTTGGAAACGATAAAAAATCGAACTCCAAAATTTCACATCGGGATAAAGATGATATTATCATTACTAATCCGGTTAAGATTCAGTGTCCACTCACATTCACCGCCAATGATGAGTCGAAATTTATTAGAACTGTTCATAAGAATTTGTGCAAAGGAACAACAGATATAAACGATTTGAGAGATTCTTCTTCAGAGGATCTCGATGATACTAATGATGTTTTGTCCATATTCTCTGTTAATTCTCAATCAAACTCTGGTGCACCGGACTCCAGTATTGACAATTGTATTGAGTCATCTTTTAATGCAAACGGATCATCCGTTTTAAAAAAAGTGAAATCGCAGAGCGCTGTCGAGGGTAATGAGGATGGAAATTATTGGGTATCAAAATCTCCAACGTTGTCTTCAGTCCTTTCTCCAAAATCAAGGAAAACATTTTATGGACTTTCTCCACCGTCTGATGCTCTGTCAACGTTAACAGATGATGAGAAAAGAAGAATATATACATTCTTTCCTGATGTTACCTTCCACAATGTTAAAATTCGTCATAGGCTTCAAGTGTGCTTCAGGATAAGCAAACCAGATCCGAGTGTACTTGTCGAAGGTGTACCAAAAATGCATCACTATGAAGTTATTGTGGACACGCCGATTGTATTTGTGTCTCCGTTCTGCGCTTCTGATACAGTTGAATTACCATCATACGATTATGCAGTGAAATCTCAGAACTTTGATCCCCCTAGCTCCCAGCAATTCGACTTTTCACAACTGGATAGAAGTGATTCGAGTATGGAACCACGCCTCCCTACATTTGAGGAAGCTGTTCTTCAACCGGGATCTCCAATGATGACTGGTCTGTCTGGTGAGCCAAATGCGTATCCAGGATCGGTTGATCTCACAACTGTGGTGTCACCATCACCTATGTCAACTATGTCAGCGTCACCCCTATCTTCACGTATGGATCATGGATTTAATAATCTAGATTCTGTAGTGGACATGGGTTCCAAAAATACTGTTCCAAATAAGTTTTTTGCCAAGCAAACCATTCGGAAGACTTCCGTCGGTACTAGCAGTAAACTTTCTGCTGCCGCTCATCGTGACGGTCGGCAAAATGAACAGAAATATGGATCCATTGACTCGGCATTGGGTGTGGGCGGAAATCACAATCCTAGCAGGTCATCACTTGTTTTTGATACTAAAGATTTGCCATCGTATCAATCTGTAATTGAGGAGGAGATGTCTGGTGGTTTGGAGCAGAAAATGAAGCTTTTAAACGTTTCCACTGATGGTAGAAGCAAAACTCAGAATTCTTTATCCGATGCTGATACAACTGCAACTGATATGGAGAACTATACTGAATCAAAGGTGCCTGTTGGTGATAACAAAATAAATGATAGTAACGACGATGATACAGGATCGTGGAGTACATTGAATTCTCTGGAAAGGGCGCATGCCAGGCATGTGGTATAGTTATTGACGTAATGCTTTTTTTTTTCTTTTCTTTTCTTCTTCTATGTTTGAATATTAATAGGCTTTTAGATACATAATTATGTAATGCCGGGCAAGTATTTACATGGCACAATAAACATGGCTTGATCATTCGTTCTCTCTTGATTGTTCAAGAGGAGGTTTTCTTTTTAGTTTCGGCAAGCTGCTCCGAATAAGAAGGCTCCGGTCTATATATGTCACCATTCTTAATCATCATATTTATTGTTTCTGTTTGGGTAGGCATTGCACCTTGTGACAATGGTCTTTCTGGTATGCTTTCGAAAACAGAACCCGCAATCACGCAATCATCAGTGAATGGATCAATATTGAAGGAAATGTACTCGGTCAGATCTTTCACCTTTGCGTTAAGCTTCTTACTTGTCTTTCGTTTCACAACCATTTTCTGCTTCGTTTGAAATCTGTAAATTATTTGGCAGAGTAAAACAGAACCATCCTCGTGTGGAAAAGCATGGAAGGAGATTAACTTTGGTGGGGCATTGAATTTCACAAGTTCCCAGCCAAGTGTAACATCTTTGGGAAGTTCTTTCTGTCGATGCTTTAGTGAAATATACACGTAATCGGACATTAATTCACGAACACCGGCAATTTTCTTGTCAGCAAATGATTGGTTTACTTTGACGTAAATCTCGATAGCCTCATTTTTCCATTTGACAAAATTAGGTTTGTATCCTTTACCCATAGTGTTTTTAAATTTGTAAACATTGACCCAGTTATAGCATGACATATAAACCCTCTTAAATAAACATTTGACGAATACGATTGGTGAAGTTAATGGACTAGGTAATCTTGACCGACGTGGACAAATGTATGGAACGAAAGGAACACCAACTCTATTGATTGTTGGTCTTTGGTTTGTAGCTTTCATTGGAGATGAATTTCCGACTGATTCCTCACCCTCGTCGGATTCTGTATCATTTTTCTTCTCTTTTGAAGCCGATCTTGTAATAAAGGTAGTGTGAAAAGCTCGGCGGAATCGATCACTCACGGCCGGAACATGACTTATGTTTTTAAAAAGTAATGTCCTCGTGGAATTTAGTGTGGCAACCCTTGTAGTTATAAATAGCATGTTTCCCGAAAGCATATTTCATATGTTTGTATGACTATTTGTGTTACGACAATATTATAACTTTAGAGTAATGCATACTGCTAAAATTGTAGCACGAATAAAAACATCCAAATTATTTCTCCTCCAACTTTTTTTTTATCATTCACCTAGAATTCTTTTTCATACATTTTCTTACTCAGTTTGTACCGCTTATAAACATTCGTTAAAGTCGTTCATAAAGATTGACATTATTTAGTGTATTCTATATTCGATATCGCTGTCTTCACTCTCATCCGCATCGTCCATTCTATCATCAGTTGCACCGATTCTGGTCGTATTTGCACTACTGTATATGCCACTCTCGTTACCAGCAGTGGTAGTTCTATCAAATCTTGAAGATGATGGTTTACTGTTCGAGTCTTCGTTTGTGGTCCTATATATTTGTGAATCGTCGTATGATATTTCAGAATCTATGGCATTTCCCTTGCCTTGTACTGACTGTTGTGCTTCGTCCTCTCCGACTCCTGCAAGCTGATCTGTCCTTACACTTTGGGACAATAAGCGTAATTTATTCATGGATTCTATAATGAACGGTCTAATTTCATTTATTTCCATCAGACTGAGACCATCCAACTGCAAGTAGACGCCATTTAACTCCTTAATACCTTTTCTTGCCTTGAGCTGTCGCACCTCTCTTAGATCCTGTAGAACCGATCGAATCTCATACAGGTGATCTAAAAAATCATCGCTGCACTTATCCAAAAGTATCTTTGATATTGGAAGCCAATGCCATGGTAACTCTGAGAATTTATTGGGTTCTTTAACCTCCTCATCATATCGCTGTTTGAGATAATTCACCGTAAGCCAGTCCGGAATTACGACATTGCACTTATCCTGTGACTTTAATATCAAGGCAAGCCATATCGGCACATCCTGCCTTTGCATTGCTCTTAGATTTTGCATTTTTGCCCCAATCAATCGTGTTCCATTCATAGTATACCTGGGTAGAATTGTGATTGTTTCCTGCTCTGCCAGAAAGCTGATCTCATTCGTAGTGAATCCAAATGATGGAAATTTGAATGATGTCATTGTGTGATTTATTTCTATAGAACAGTTACTTCAATAAGTTTGATGTCTCCAAACTCTTTTCAAGCTCTCATGTCAGATTGATCCTTTAGGCAAAAGATTGGTAGCAAATGTACTGGCAGGCATTTTAGGTTCATAGAGGATTTGCCAATTTGTCGCGTTTTTTTTTTTTAAAGGATGAACCTAAAGTTTTTTTTTCGTGTCATTTTTCAGATCGCTCACAGATCCGATTACGGATAGTCACTTCCTCGAGTTTCTCGTCCGGATTTTTGTCGCTGATTCAAGTATACAATTAGTGTAATATGATGATACGCTTATGTTCTTACCGGTAGGTTGCCGAAAAAGTTTCTTGTCACTATAAATCTATGGCTGAGTTTGATCCGCTGGAATATTATTCTTTCTCCGACAAGCAACGAGATACGTCAATAACGAAACAAAGCTATGGTCCTATACGTCTAATTCATCAGGCATCTGCAACCAAATTGACCGAATGCAAAGTCGTCCCTTCAGAAGATAAAACACCCATTATTGATATTTTAGATCTTCCAACGATATCCTCTAAACCTCCGTATGAAGTTTTAACTACTATTTTTAAGTTGCTAGCTCTTGATGTACAAACAAACTTTGGACCTGGGGTAATCGAGAGTGAAATACTACCCGTTCAAAAAATATTGAACAAGAAGAATGTACAAAAGGATCAGTTTTCATTCTCATTATCGTGGCTTCAGAACCATCATTTTGGAGTAGGAAAATCATCGGAAACATTTGCAGGGTTATATTACTGGTCCAGAGTCATTTCGAAGAATTCAATGATCAACTATTTAACCAATATCGTTTCATCAGATCTTTCGTATATGGATAATGAGACACAAAGAAATGAGCTTATGGAACAGGCAGCAAAATTAATAGGTGAGAACTCTGGTAGAACTGCTCGAGCTGGTTTTGTTCGTACGATTATTGTTCCTGGTTTTGAAAAGGAAGAGATCAAAATAAAGGAACCCGCGATGACAGGAGATAACATTGGTATGAAAACATGGGGATCATCCTTGATAATGGCGGAGAAAATTGTCAATAACGCAAAAGAATTGCTCAAAGAACCGATCTTAGAACTTGGTTCTGGGACTGGTCTCACTGGAATTATCTGCAGGAAATTGGGTTTCAAAAAGGTTCTTTCAACAGATCTTCCTACTATTGTACCAAATTTGAAGGCTAACTTCGTGCTTAATGGACTGGAATCTGACTTATCTAGTTGCAAGGTTTTGGATTGGTCCAACTTCTCCGGATTCAGGTCTGAAAATCCGAACTGCATGTTTTCGACTATCATTTTGAGTGATCCTATTTATTCTGACGAACATCCAACCTGGATATGCAATGTACTCAAAGAGTTTTTAGTGCGAGATGATCCGCAGTCTCGTGTTATTATAGAAATTCCGTTAAGAAGCTTGTTTGAGAAGACAAGGGAGAATTTTTGGATACTTTTAGAAGCAATGGGTTTGATTGAGACCACGGTTGAAGAAAATGAAGGTTATGACGACTTTGGGGAATATAAATTCCTTTTCAAGGTCTATAAATGGGGAAAGTATACACGTGATTAGCGTACTTTTGTAGATTATAGAATTAGATAAATGTCCCAGAATTTCTTTCGTTGAGTTATGTACATTCCGCTTAAAATTAAATGTTTTTCTTGTTTTGTTCCTTATCCCTGTCCTTTTCTTCCATATCAAAGTCGACCGATTCAGCATCGGAACCGATCACGGATGGTGATGTTTGTATACCCAAGAATCCGTTCTTATACCCATACTCTTGATCTTGAACTGCATCCCCATAAAAGCTGTCAACATCGTTACTATAAATACTAGCATCATCCTCATTATCATCCTGACCACCATCATCATCTTGTATTTCTTGGAGTGTTTCCTCTTCCATCTTTTGTTGATACTTCATTTCTTCGTCATGCCCTAACCTTTCGGGTGATGCCGGTCTATCCTTCTTTCTGGTTAAATTTCTACCTCTTGCAATTGCCCGCTCAATCAAGAGACGATTTTTTGTGAATAAAAGTTTCGGATACGCAACATGTTCGCCGTTTGATATGATTTTTGTCAATCTCTCCTTCGTTGGATCGGTCAAAATGTACAAGTAATCCCATATTTCTATCTTGGGGAACAATGTCACGCTGCCGTCAAAACGCTGAAGGAATATGTTTGACCAATCACTTTCGGCCAGGTTTGGTAGAAGTTGGAATTCGTGTATTAATTTCAACCACTTTATAATTTCCAATTTAATTAGATTTTCCAGATAAGAAGGAATGAATCCACCACGAAAAGTCTTACCCCTCTTCCTAATGATTGGCTTTCCGACATCCCCGCGATTCTTAAATATCCATAACATGACGTGTGGATTGACCTGAGAAACAATCGAAAATGTGACGTTATAGTACGTGTTTAATGCCTCCAATGGGATATCTGTTCTCATCGAACCATCCCTCCACTTGTTTCCAAATGAAAATGGTACAATATTGCCATCTTTAGACTTCTGCATGAGCACCACTGGCTGCAAAATCCCCGGAACGGCGGCAGAAGCAAGTATGGACGACCATATACAGCAATTTGGTGAGGTAATCTCGTTACAAAGAATTGTGGGTGAATGAATATCGTGCGGAACTGTGCTGATGTTCAACATCTTTCCTGTTCTTTCATGAGACTCCTTAAATGTTGTGGATCCCATTGTCCACCACTGAGCCGACCGAGCCCATTTTACTGCGTCATACTTGGCACCTGTTTTCCACCAACGCTTCAACCAAACGGACATTGGTTCACTGCTTAGTAGGTCAATCTTGTCGGCTAATCCTGGAACCAATAACTTTAGAAGCTCTTCGTTTGTTCTTGTGCCAACAAGCCCAGCAATCGCACCTCCGCCAGATGTCCCACTGATAATCTGGGGTAAGAGATCATTTTCAAGCAATGCTTTTATAACACCAAAGTGATTATAGCAAAATGATGCACCACCTGATAGTGCCAATGCCGTCTTTCCATAGTTTCTGGATATGATCTTGAAGAATATGTGCTTGTGATTGTTTGATAATGTATCAGTTCTAATAATGGCATCTATGGACTGCACAACCTCGGATATGTATTCCTCAATCAAGTCCTTGGTACCAAAATAGCAATGCGCGTACATTATGGGATTTTCTATGCCAGCGAAATTTGTTTTCACGCAGCCTTGTAAAACAAGCATAAGCTCCTTGTACATTTTCTTGTTCCTCAACATTCTCAGACGTCCAACCAATCTTCTTAATGTCTTCCAGTCATAATATCTATATTTATCCTCGTGGCACCAATCATCAAATCCTAAATAAACGTCAAGCTGTTTCGCAATTTGTACATATTCATCATAGCTTCCGGCCGTTTCCAGGCGTTTTAATAGTGCGGAACGCTTTCTATCCTTCATAATAATGAATGTCTCCGAAATGTGTATTGAAAAACGAACTAATGCGTAAATAAGGCACAATATCGTCAACCACGTTAAGGTTATAAAAAGAAGTGGATAATGTAGCAAACTGTAGCTCCAAGATGATTCATCATTAAATGAACGTTTTCCGCGTGTACGCTCTTGGATGTTGGGCGTCAATCTGTTATGCTTATGTCTCCCTGGAGTACGATTATAAATAGGCTTCCAGTCTGATTGTGAAGTAATTGTAGGAACCCTTGAAAGACTTATCCCAAATTCTGAATCATCTGAAGTGGGTGACGGAACGTCCGTATCACATTTTAGTGCCTGTGAAAAGGTTTTGAGATCCTCTTCATTTGTAAAATCTGAATCTAGCTTCGAAGGATTTTGATTACTTCGATCTTCTTTTAAAGCCATTATACGTGATATTATTTGAAGCGATCAACGGTAACCAAAAAAATCTGACAAATAAAGATTAATTTCAGCTTGGTTTACATATCAATGCACGCATTCCTAAGTTTGATTAAGCTTTTGTGAATGTGAGAGGGTCCCTATTTTTATCAGGACTTTGCTAGAGCTTGGCAAATCGGAACAATGCAAAATATAATGCAGTATAATTATGGCCAACCATTTTACATCCTTACATCATGCATTGTTAAAAAAGAATCACTTGGAGAAAAGTGACAAAAAAAAGACCACATAGGACTAACGAACGACTTGCCGACCACATCCCGAGAAAACGGGGTCTGCCTCCCGTCCCCAATAAATAATAAAATAGTGTTGATTTGGCCGAATAATCCCTACCTGGAGTGGAGGTATTATTAAAAATGACTAAATTTTGGATTTGCCTACAAATCAAAAGCAACACGAAGACAGCCGAAAAGTGTGATGGCAAACCTCAAATTTATATATAAACCATATAAACCCTTTTATATATTTGTAAACGAAATATACTACAATGCTGGGTAAAGGTTCATACTTCCCTGTATAATCATCTGGTATATGCAGCGCTATTATCGAACCAAAAATATGAGACCAATTACTGCTTCTTGTTTTTGAATGCATCTCCAGAGCTAAGACTTTTCCGAAGCATGCTGCTGCGATATTCATTAAAATTGAATGAAGGCCTTCTGCGACTTGGAGTTGATTCCACCCTTTTATCCTTTATTACCGGAGCCGAATTCTCGTCTGCAGAGCCTTCAATCTCACTATCAATATTTTCCGTTTTCTTAGGTGATTCGAACGTATATTCTTGATTTAAAGCATTTATCCTGTTTCTAAGCTGATTAGCATGCTCTTTTAATTTGTAGTGATGGGACTTGCGCTTCCCTCCCTTCTGACCAGCAATATTATTCCAGTAAGATCCAGAAACCGAGGACTCATCTCCGGTATCCGTATCATCATGCTTTGATAGTCTGATGGATGACAAATTCTCTAATAATGGTCCCTCATCCGATGAAGCTTCAGGATTCCTTATTTCCGGTCCTAAAATATTATCTGAGGATGATGGTTCAATGGCACTTTCATCCCCACTATATCCATATCCAGGCTTAGTGGGCGGTATATCAGTAGTAAGTGAACACTTTCTTTTATAAATTTGTGAGGACATTAAATCAAATGAGTCTCTTTGTGATACCTTTCTTTGCTCCTGCTTTGAGAGATCATCCTGTGAGGCCGATTTTTGAGCCTGCATCTCGTTGGCGTAATTTCTTGATCTTCTATGGGAACCCACAGAACGTGGAATATCAAAGCAGTTTAAAGGTGTTTCACAAGCTGGGGGTGCCTTCATTGGGTTCAAAAGTGAAGCGTTTGAACGATTATCATTTAAATAATTAAGAAGAGGACTTCTTGACTCATTTTCTTTTGAAGGCGCCGTACTTATAACAGTTGTTGGGATTCTCTTCGAAGAAGATGGCATTGTTTTTATCTAACAGATTTGTTTTATATGATGGCGAATTCTTAACTAGTTTAGATCGTTCCAAAATAGACTTAAAATCATTTAAAATGATATACTGAACGAATGCTAGAAGATTCGCAGTTGGGTTGATCACAGGTAAGAGAAAATCGGCGATGCTTTTTTTTAAGAGAGATCTAAAGATGATATTAATTATATCAAATTTGCATTCAACACAAAAGTAGGGGAATATGTTAATTTTGTAGACAGAAACAATCCCGAAAGAAAGTGGTAGAATGATATTTTGGCAGGGTGAGAAAGCAGTACGAAAAAAAAAATATAATGACAATAATAAAATGCGATATATGGCATTCAAAAGCAACAATCCATAAGGACTGCTCCATAAATGTGGGGATGATTCGCTCGGGCAAGTTCAGCCGCGAGCTGTGAGTTAGTAATTTAGGCTTTTCGGGGGCGGGATCGTGGGTTTCCTATGAATCAGAATTTATCCATTCGTTCCAAAAAAAATACCATGACGTGATGTGATCATTTCGATGCTTTTTTTTTGCTTTCTTTCCCTAGTCCAAAGAGGAGCAGCAATCTAATAACTTTTCTGGTTCGACACACAAATTGGAAACGTTTTATAGTAAATGAATTTTTGAGAATATGAGCATCGAAATGAGGAAAGATTTCTTAGTTTGGAATTTTGGTCTAGAGTAATGAGGCATGTAACAGGCTTTTCCCAAAGTTTCCACAAAAGCTTTTATTAATTTGAATATTACGTCCAATGGTGAAATGAGGTTCATACACATTTTCTTGTTTTATTTCTGATCCTCTCTGTCCCCATTTTATGACTTTTGCATGGAATGCAGTCCGAGTCCCGTTCTATCATTTATTTTCTTACCCCCTCGCTCCCTGTTTAAGTCCAGTCCATTTGTGTTCTACATCCTTACACTAGAAGTATCATGATGAAAAAGATGCTATCCATTCACAAATATGATCTGAAGGGTTACCTATGCCCAAAGTTAACAAACGTTGAATACACACAAACCACTGAAATCGATACAATTTTCGAGTGCTCAGCATATGTTGTTGTAAGCAATGTCTAAAGATTTTAGATTAAATACGGCTTTTGACGAGAATTCTGTCGGTTCTCTTCTTGAAGGAAGGTCTACAGACTTATCCTCACCTTCTAGAAACACACTTCCTCTTAATGAGTTGCTTGCTAGAATTGTTGCACAGGAGGGACCATTCGTGAATTTGAAAGAATCTATTTTGGAAAAAAAGATCGAAAATGAAGAAAAACGGAATAAGGAATTTAATGTTAATAATGAAAGTCAAAAGAGTAAGGGTTCAAATAGTAGCGGAGAAGTTAAAAGTTTAGAAAATGACGCTAATCCTTCTAAAATGTCTCCAAACAAGGGTGAAATAAAAAGGAAGCTGATGTCCACGGAGGAGTTTTTGGAGAAAAAAGAGGAAGCGGTGAAAGATGTTGATACGGCATTAAATGAGTCCTCCTTATCCTTGGATTTTGTATCTCTTTTAATTTCCTCACTACGTCCTGCTGCTGGCTCTTTGTCCATGTCACCAAAATTAAAGCAATCAGTTAAAACCGGTTCTCTTTCAAGTGCAGTCATCAAACCGCAAGCAAGGGATGGTGCTGAAGTTGTTGCTGTACGTGAAAGAAAGGGTAAAGCGGTGGGCCGCGGTTGGAAACTTCAAAGTCTTTCACAAGCTGCACAGGATCTAAGGCTGGCTTCAGAATGTTTGCAGAACGAAGTATCGAAGGAGGAAATTTACTGGAGCAGCATGTTGAAAATTGTTCATTCTGATGAGGTGATAATTCCGATTAGTCCTGCGGATGGTCGTTCAGCAAGACAGATCGGTGTGAAGTACGGCTTTGGTGATGCCGGATCAGTGTATTATGACAAAGGTATTGGTTTACTACGAAAAGATAATGACACGGGGAAAATGTATTTTGAAAAGCAGCGATCTTTATCCCAGGTCCGTGGTATTCAAAATGATAATGATTCGGATTCTGAGAAGTTGGTTCTTATTAGGTTGTACAAGCATAGTTCAACTACACAAAATGCTGAAAATGGCAATACAGATATCACATTGGTTGGGGAGGCAAGTGCAATTGATTCAGTTCCTGAGCAAACAAACTATTATGATGGATCTGTGGCAGGAAAATCCAAGGTTCTGTGTGATATTAAGCGAGCACGGTTCTTTCTATTTGAGGAAGAGCTTTTTTATCAGCTTGTTAAGGAGGCTGCGACGCTTGGTGCCCTTCAAGTTAAGGTTGAAAGTGAATGCATTACCGTAGAATTACGTCATTTAATGCTTAAAATTTTGTTCTTGCCTTTAGCTGAGATCAAAGACACGAAATATCATCCGCCCGCAACTACTGAGCAATTCAACCGAAAGGCTAAGGAGATCTCGATATTTTTCCACCTAATGCTATGTTCCCAGCACAGGCACAATCTGCAAAGAAAATGCTTACCACCAGTTTCGTTAAGTAAGCAGCAGTTATATAATACTCAGCAACTTGCACAGTCCGTTGTTATCTTAATCCGACCTCTTTTAGCTTATCAAAGGCACCATAGAAACATCTTGAAGGTTATGACTTCAATTAGGTTGATATTGATGGACTTAGAACTGAAAGATTCAAAAAGGGTTGATGATATTATGACGAAGCAGCTAAGATTAATGTTGTGCTGTAATGATCCGAATAGACTAACACGTTATTCCAGGAAAGACAAGCTTATAAAGAATAATCCATTTATAAGGTGCTTGATCTCACCACTTTCCTTAATGGAGCTAAGATATAAAAGAGTGAGAATTCTGATAGAATTGACTTCGGATTTAACTGCCTCTTTTTCTAGTATCAACCTCAAAATAGATGCCACTAAAGAAGAGCTATCGTCAGGAAATGCAAATGTTCTTGTTCCTGAGGCCCCGGTAGATTATAGTCTACCAATTGCCGATCTAACGTTCAATGGTACAACTGAGTTTGGGGATAGTCTCTGGTGGATTATGCATAATACACCGGAGATACAATAGTTGTATAGAATTAGATAGATGATAATAAATTTGCCCAATTTACGATAAGCAAAAATAATATAATGTCGGTAAAAGTACATGGATTTTGTCTCACAAGCAACTGAGTGTTCGCTAACGTTTGATACGATAATTGTGTTACTTTCAAATGAAATTTGTCCCAGACGTTGAAGCTTGCTAACAGATCTTAATATAAAGAAGGAAATATGATTGAAATTTGGATTCGGATCTATACTAAAATGAAACTCCGAACTGCAAGATTCACATCACACACAATTTCCCAACAGATTAAGTTCTATGACCAAAATAGTCCTAGCCATACTGCATTTAGTATCTTTCTAATAATTAATTTTCGATGCACAACTCTGGATGGTGATCAAACCGTGAACTGAGTAATAAATTATCTTCTCATTTTTCCACCTTTTTGTTGACAAATCCGCACTTATGAATGTTCGTTATGAACCCACGCACAGCCAAAACAGAAATGTTAATGAAGAAACACTGCAGTGTTCACTAAAAAAAAAAGCATTGTTCGGAATTTTTATATGGAAAAATAGTATTGTATAATTGCATTGTACCACTGCATTAACAAATAACAATCAATCCCAAAACAGCATACAGCAATATTGTACTTCGGCGGACTTCAAGCAATACGGGCAAGATTCTTCTCTTCTATTCTTTGGCGTATAATAAATCATAGATCTGCATCGTATTTTTTTCATTTTTTCTTGAATGAAAGTTCAGCAAATTTGAGTTTGAATATTAAACAGAAATGAGATGAGGCTGTCCGAAAGAGCTAAAACCAACGGCAAATATGGGTAGACATAAACAGTAGTTTGAATTATACTTACACTTCTCCAAGTATTCACTTTTTGTTAATTTTAAAGGCGGGAATCCTGCTAAAACAAGTTTGGGTTGGTCTCCATATCAAGAGGGATAAATTAGAAACAACAAATAGTGGGAAAAGAATGCAACGTTTTTTGACTATTACTATATATTCATATGTATGCTGGTTTGAATGTCTCCAACAGCCATTATCTCTCGAGATTATAATGTGAGCACAAAGCTTCAGGATGCTATTGAGTTACTGCATCCAAAGCCACGTAGTTATCCCAAATAGTGAATTGCTCTGTTACCAATAGTAAGGGGGAAAAAATACGTTAACAAATTTTTGGCGACCAATTTCATTGTCATGCAGCTTTTTCATTTTTCGTAATAATATTCTAAATGTTCTTTGTGCGTTTGCTTCTCTGTGGTTTTTGTGTTGATTGTGAATTGTGACCTCTATTGGGGAAAATAATGTTTCTAAAGTAGCCCGCGCAATGTTCTGCAAACCCGTGTCTCCCTACGCATTGTTTAGATAGCTATTGTCAACTGATGCACTCCCTATTCTTTCAAGCCGCCCAACCCACCCCCCCCCCCCCCCCGCCCCAACAAACAAACAAGAGCCACAAACA
>ERZ746981.57-NODE-57-length-107048-cov-12.131269_pt1 | contig 107048 bp, 52 predicted proteins | sample MGYA00374948_ERZ746981 | MGnify/ENA primary metagenome ERZ746981 (study PRJEB28757, sample SAMN06711160) | food metagenome | host: microorganism | place: China:Harbin | collected 2017-01-30 | study: EMG produced TPA metagenomics assembly of the Analysis of...
CAATGGAGTTCAAGTAAGGAAAGATGTTATTGTTATATCATCTGATTAATACGAGAACTACATCTATATAAAGTGAATATATTCCCTTTTGTATATCATTATACATACTCTTTATTACATACTACAATAAACATCGAAACACTATATAAATCTGATAACACTAACTTTAACACATTTTTTTAACCCCTTACTTTGACTAAGCTTAAAGCTTCCTGCAATTCAAAAAATGAAAGTGATACCCGTACAATTCAACGACTACTCAAAGTTTTTGTAATCCTGTTTTAAGAAACTTTTTTTATGGTACCTCTTTCTGGCTAAGCTGGGATTGAATAAATGATAATATATATATATATATTTTTTTGCAATGCGATTTTATTGTATATTCTATAAAAGTTGAAGTTTACTCCTAATGAACAAAAAATATAACTTTTATCTTATTTTAAAAATGCCGATAGACCAAAAAAGAATCTTGTCCGTGAACCACAAATTCAGGGCCAAAAAAATTGAACAAAGTAAGAAGTGTTATCATTACGTATCCACACGAAAACTCCACTTAATCATATTTACCTTTTATCAGACACTCTTGTTATTTTATTTAACCTTGATTACAGAATGCTCACTTATTTGAAATGAAGAAAGAAACCACTTCATACTCGCCAACATCAATAGATTAGCAAAGCTATTGGAAAGTTTGTCATCTCAAATTTTTATGCACAACAATTTTTGACACTCCATTTTCCCAAAGTTCTTGCGACTTGTGTTCCGGAAAAAAGAAAATCCTTGCGGCAATCAGAAGAATTTGAACAACCATCTGCAGAAATATTTAATGAACTCAGAATCCTAGTTTTGAATGAATTGACTTTTTACTTATCGATACATCACTCCTTATGAATCACCCGAATTTTTCCTTCGAAGTGACTGCGCGGAACAGGTGAAAGAACTCTATCAAGTTCGTAATTACTGTCAACATCCTCTTCCTCCAACATAAAATCTGTTTTTATGGAAGTATGGAAACGTTCCGGTCCCAAAAACAAAACTATAATTAAATAGCCAAACACACAGCCCATAAAAATGCACATGACTTTACCATAATCATATGCATCATCTCCTGATTCTTTAAGGGGAAAACGAGAACCTATCTTTGATTCAATTGTGGATGATGCCGATGAAGCTAAATTTCCGAGTTGATAAGCAGTACCAGAAATCATTGTTCTAAGGGAACTTTTTGAAGTGAGCTCGGTAAGATGAATTGGTATAATACCCCAAGCTCCCATCACAGCAAACTGAAGAAGAAATCCACATGGAATGATGTAAGCTTCTGAGTGTTTAAAAAATGTGGGGTAAAGAAACACTCCTCCACAGATTGCACAAAGTATGACGGCAAGACGACGACCAAGAAATTCTGAAATCTGACCCCAAAAGATGCCACCAAAGCAACCACCAAGATTGACAACAACATTAGTAATTGTTAAAGCATTCCTAGAAAGCTTGGCCTGCTTTTTGAGCATTGTTGGGAACAAATCCTGAGAACCATGAGACATGAAATTTGTACCGGACAGCATCAATATCAAATAAATCAACATTGGCCACTCTGCTCTAAATGTTTCCTTTAATTCGGACCAAAAAGTAATTTCCCTCAAATCTTCTTCATTATCATCTGTGGAAATTCCAAGCTCACGAGCTTTGATGGCTTCTTTGACTCTTTGGTTATGCAATTGTTTAGCCTCATAAAGATCTTTAAAATATTCCAATTCACCAAACGATAACCTCCATATTAACAGAAGAAATGGTGGCCCGGCAGAAAACCAAAATAATGCCTTCCAAGTGAATTGCGTGGTCTCAAATCCTCTATAAAAAGCAGTAGCAAGAACATACCCCAAACTGTAGCCCGGAAGAAAGATTCCACTCAAAAATCCTCTGGAAACTTGAGGTGCATCTTCTAATGATGTTGCTGCGGCTAATCCATAACAACCACCCATTGCAATACCAAATAATGATCTAATTGCAAGAAATTGATTCAACGTCTTGACAAACCCAGTAGCAATTTCAAGGATAGTAAAGAGCAAGTAACAAACACACAATGGCCATTTTCTTCCCCACCTATCACCGCAATAACCGAATATAATAGACCCAACTGACCTGAGCATTAAAACCAATGTAATTCCCCATGTAATGCTTGTAACATCTGTGTTTAAATCCTTGGCAATATCGGAAACACTGATAGAAACACAAAAGAAATCCATAGAATCCACTGTCCAAGCCCAAAACCCATGCCAAAATAAATTCCAGTGATGTAAACTCATTGATGTTATTGCTTTCTTTAGATTAAATGTCTTAATTCCATTTTTCCCTTTACTTGCAGGGATACTTAGTAATGTGGAAAGCCTTGTTGACAAGTAATTGCGACATGATCGCAAAGACACATCAGCCTTTGGTGTCTTTTCAATGTTTTGAATGCTAACAGACGACTTTGTGCAGGTACTTTCCTGCTCAGACATCATATTTGTTTTAAAAAAATACCTCTAAATTCGAATGTAGTTCCAATCCCAGACAACCCTGTCCATTTATTTTCCAGCATTCTAAGCTCACAACTTCCAACAACAGAGGGACACACCTAAAACTGATTTGGGGCTATACATATAATACTTATAGTCTCTTTATAGATTTGCATTCCACAAGACTAGCGAACTAAGATTAAGTAGTTATCGCCAAATATAGCAACAGATGAAATGATTACAAATGGATGTACATAAATCACGGCTGTGCAGACTTGAGTGGGGAAACGGAAGCGGAGTCACGGGGAAGGAGAATCAAAATCCCTGTTATCTTTCTGCTGTCAAACACACCAGAATTTTTTTAAAGCCATGAAACAATTGGTAGTTCATCTGCTGTTTCGACTAAATGGTATATAGCTATTTCGTTTATCTAATGTAAGCGTATATGATATTGATAGAAACATAATCCAAAGAAAACATTATCCTTTAATAAGATGAGCTTTTTCATATTTTCCCCTACTGATAAATTGATCATCACTTGTTTCTGTCAACTATGATTAATTAGGTATCCTCAACTCCATCTCTCCGAGTACATTTTACAGTTGAATCATCTTAATTATTTGAAGTATTTTGAGAAAAAGTCAAAGATCTGCCCCTTTTTTTTTTGACTCATTTCACAGATTTAGAAATAATTGCATATTCTGGATTCAACACCAGTAACAAACATCATATGCGAAACTGTGGGGTAAATTTAAAATAATCGATTATAATAATTATAAATTGAAAGTAAATTGTAGCTAAATGCAATTATTGTCCCGGGGTTAAGCATTGATTAAATATATTTCAAAATTGCGAGGATGAGTATTTCTCGGATACTTCCGTCAGCCCTCTTTAAGAACAATGCTTGATCAGAAAAGCATTTTTGATTGTGTTACATTTACAAAGAATTCCGTTCATCCAGAAAATATACTTTTTTTTTGTTAATAGATGATAATGTTTTGATTAATTTCTTTTGTTTATATGCGCAGCAGATTGAGGAGTATGTGTGTACCTTTGTCTAGAAATTTTACCTTAATCCCTGAGCTGTTAATCTCCGTACTTTCCTACTACTGAAAGAAAATTAAAAATAAAAGATGCTACATATTGGATTTTCGTAAATGGTGAGGATGGAGGTAAATTTGAGTCAAGTTCTGGTAACATTGATTTGCCGATTAAAATGAAAGGAAATCCTTAGCAGATGAAATATAGCATCGTAATTTATATTCGAAAATGCTATGCAAAGTATTTTTAGTAGAGAATATTGATTGTACTTCACGGTTGAACATTCAAACTTTTCTACAATGTAATATCTATTGGATTGACTTTAAGTGTGCCAATATTACTTTATGAAAATTCCCTGAACTACTTAATTGAGTTTTGATCAGACCAAATAAAAGGAAACGGTACAAAGTGAAGAATAATGATAAAGTATAAGAAATATTAGTTGAAGGAGAAAAAGCACATACCTAAATACCATTAATCCTTATGTGAGGTCTTTTCGATATAAACAAAGCAGGCCAGCTTTGTATAGATACTACTACTGACGAATCTATTTCATATCGTATCTACGTGACCATAAATTTTTTTTTTCTTATAACCTTGTATGCTATTGTTCATTAAGACATTTCTTTGTGTAATAATCATATATCTTAATCATACGCACAAATCCATTCATCAGTTTTACCCAACTTCCTCTCAAAGAACTCGCCATTCATTATAACACGTTTCAAGCTAGGAATTGCTTCCCCGTACGTATTGACATAATTCATATAGAAGTGTGCCAAACATTTAGTTAGGGGTTTGAAGCAACTTTCATTAAACTGACAATCTTCACTGTCTGTATCATCATCAAAATGTGTGATTCCATTACCAGTATGAAAATCCCAGTATGTATCAAGTTGTGGATACTCTAAAAATGACAAATCTAAATCGTTAATCAATCTACGGAAAAGAGTTTTTCCGGCACTTCCAAAAAGAACAGGCGTTATCATATCAGTCATATAACCTTCTAAGCCATCATAATATTGGTGGTGCATCACATAATAGTCAAAAATTGATAGATACGATTTACAATGATCGCATTTGCAGCCATTCCACAATAAATCTGACATCACCTGCTCATAGCATGCAGCATTTTCCAAGAAATGAGGCATTACAAGAGTTTCCAAATTCGCTACCTTCTGAATTGTGTCCTCAAAAAGCCGTTTTCTTTTCAAAAAATTGCCCTGAATGCCATTACCTTTCACACTGTTACCAATATTGAAATCGCCTGGTACATCATAGCTAATCGAAAGAAATCTCAAGCTTAATCTGCTAGGGCTCTTGATTAGGAATTCGGATAGATAGTAGTCGAATTTCTCTGAATAATTGTGATCACGATGAACGGTAAGCTGTTTCACTGCCAATTTTCTCAAACGCAAACCTCCAGTCTCCGACAATTCCTTAATAAGGTCTGCCAAACAATTACAAGCCATATGGTCACACCCGATAACTATCTCCAGATTCTTAAATGAAGATGGATTAAGGACTCTTAGAAAATCGAGAACCAAGTTTTGATTGCCAATATCATTATCATTGAAACCATGATAATATATGATTTTTGCTGACTTCAATGAAAGCATTTCCTTGGGGTTCCATATTTTAAGGAAATGGTTCAAGAATATAGATTGTGTACGGTAATCATTGAACTGTAGCAACTGTAAATTTTTTACAGCCTTGGAAAATGCATCATCAGAAATACTTATTTCATTATTGGAACTAACCATGGGATTCACAACCAGATGCGTAATTTGAGTATCAACAATATGTGTTAAGTATTGAAAATCAGCAATATCCAGTCTTTTCAACTTCGGTAAGTTTGAAATATCTTTCAACGATAATGTAACCTCTGTATATGGCTTTTCACCAATAGAAAATATTTGCTCTAAATTCGTGCAATTTCTTTTAATAAAATCCAGAAGGTTCTTGTTCATAGAAAACCGTGGAGGTTCCTTTCTTTCCTCTAGAAACTCTTCTTCTTCTTCCTCGTTGTCTTTTTCTCCTGGTAAACCTTCCGCAAATGTGTCTATCACTGTTGTTGGATTTATCATTACTCGTTTGACATAGCCACATAGTTCTTTGTTAAGGCTTAAGGACTGCAAAAGAACATCCTGTCTCATCTTAATCATTTCCAAATTAGACTTGGACGTCACTAGGGGATTTTTCATTCCACCCACAACAGTCCACAATCCATCCTGAAAGTTCTTGGAGGAATTTAGAATGCTCCTTTCTGTGAATAAAATATTTGCGTAAAGTGATTTTTGCACCAATTTGTAGAGCTTGTAGTTTGTTTCTGCAACGTTCACCTTAGTTTGTTGAGGTAGCAGTTGAATAATCCTGAGAAGTATCTTATCAGGTAGGTTAAATATTTTAGTTTCAGATGTCATATTCACAATATTTATATCTAAAACGTGCTAATGGTGAGTGTTTGTAATTATTTTGCAGCTTGGTTTAAATACCATGTATCGAAATCGGATATATTCAAAACTTCCTGAAGATAGGGGTGACAGACCTTGTTATCATTTAACAGCACAAGAGCATAAACAGTATATTCATAATTAGAGCATAGTGGAATGTCCAATGTTCCCAGTCTTTAAATTCACACTCATATACCTCTTTCTTTTTATACATAAAGATGAAAATTTAAGTGGGTCAACAGATCAAGTCACGAAGCTAAATTGTTGGGAACCCAAAAGCGCGGCTGAATTGAAGGGAACGACTATGCAGACGAAAATGAAAAGAAAGATCTTTCCGATTTGCTTTCTCTCAATTATTTTTCGGATTCTTCTTTCTCTCCCACTATTTGGGTGAGGAAATTTTTGTGATGAGTTTTCCCCCAGATAAAAACAAATTACCTATCGACGCGTCTAATTAATTTTAAATCAATAAACAATATGAAGACAAAATACTAGTCGAGGTTCTTCGCATTAGTTTTTTTTGGGTACAATCCTTGTTTTCTACGAACATAAGCAACACCCCCCTGTAACCCAAACGATTCGACAAGAACCTCCTCAGTTATACCTAAATTCTTTGTGATAATACTTACTCAAACATAAAGACCTTTGTTCCAGAAGGTTTTATCTTTCAATATCAGCTATATTTACAGCGGAACTTCAAATTGTTGTCCACAAAAGCCATGAGGCTATCGCAACCAATATTGACACAAGGGCCCGAGGAGCTGCCAAACAAATATATATGTGAAAATACGGCACTCCTTAGTTCACCTCACACGAATAATAACTCTGCCATTGATCGGGGAACAAGTCTTCCTAATTCATTTTCTATTTTAGCAAAAAGTATCTCCAGCCTTTCACAACTTTTTTCATTGTACCAAAGTCAAAAAATTCATAGAAGAGACATATTATATTCGGTTTTTCAAAATACTGGAGATACCACTCCAATAAGCCAAAAACCAAAAATATCCAAGTCCGAAAAAAAAGATAGAACACACTTTGATCATATAGTACTTGAAGCTATATATGCAATGAATACAGACAAAGAATTGACCCGACCAAAGTTAATTGATACCGGATCATCTGGATCATACTTTATATACGATCGCCGTGGTCTGAATATTGGGGTTTTCAAGCCACGGGACGAGGAACCGTACGGGTCACTTTCACCTAAAATGACAAAGTGGGTGCATAGAAACCTTTTTCCATGTCTTTTCGGCAGATCTTGTTTAATTCCAAATATAGGCTATATTGCAGAAAGTGCAACTTCTCTTCTTGATAGACTTTTGGAGCTTAATCTGGTTCCTTACACGGATATAGTAGAGTTTCAATCAGAAAGTTTTTTCTCTCCTATTTCAGAGAGAATAAGGAATGCTTTCTCTGGAAATATTTGCTGTCCACGAAAAATAGGTTCATTCCAGTTATTCCTTCAAGGTTTCGTTGGAGCAGATACATTTTTTAAAAAATATCCATTACCTGGATATCAATGTTCAAATATCATGAAAATATCATCAGGCCATAAAATCTGGTCAGACGAACATGTTTTTAAAAAATTTAAGGTGCAGGTTGAAAAACTAATTATCTTAGACTTCATAATTAGGAATACTGACAGGGGTCTTGACAACTGGATGCTTAAGTTGGAGAGTAATAATAGCGAGGAGCCGGAAATTATTGCTAAAGCAATAGATAACGGACTTTCATTCCCATGGAAACATCCAAACGAGTGGAGGTCATTTCCGTATGGTTGGCTTTATCTTCCATTACAATTTCTTGGCATGCCATTTTCGGAAGAAACAAGGAACCATTTTTTACAATTTCTTACATCTGTTACCTGGTGGAAAAACGCCATAGATTCCTTGCATGAAATATTTGCGAGAGATCCCGATTTCACAGAGAGCCTGTTTGAAAAGCAGATGCAGGTTCTTAAAGGGCAGGCATGGAATGTAGTTCAAACGTTAAAAAATAGTCAAGAAGGGCCACTAGACCTTGTACGTAAGCCCCAAATAATTGTGATAGACGAAAAAATAACTGTACCAAATAGTTGCTACACAAACATTATATCCTGCCAAGGGATGGATAATGAAGAGAGAGCATGCTCTTTCTCTGAATATTTCAATGAAAACCAATGCCCTATTCAAAGTTCGAATAGCGCTCCAATTTCACCCAACATGAAAATTACTGATGGTAATACAGCGTTGGATCGTCTTCAAAGTGACTGGGTTCAATTTCTAAATGGTGATACTAATGATATGAATTACGAGCACTTGAGTGCAGAATTATCAAAACATATAACTGCAAGAAATCCATATGTAATCTCGAAAGCGAAATTTGCGCATAGTACGGGAAACTTAATCGGCCGATTACCGGATGAGCTGCGGGAGACCACATTCGTAAAAAAGCAGACGTTCATAATGGAAAGGATTCAAGCAATAGATAGCTCAGCGTTTTTCACCTGTTGTTAAAAAATAAAATAATGAAATGATCAGAGACGAACAAAAATTGGATCCCCCTGGAAGTGGGACTCAAATCTGTTACGTTCGCTATTGCTAATTGAGGAAAGCTTTATTATCTATCGGATTTGAAAATTTCTTTTTCGTGGGAGGAGCTTCCGAATTTGAAAATTTGTTATCAAAAGTTTTTTTCTTTTAAGTGAGTCGAGAACATAATTAGATTTGAAGATCGATCGCTCAAGAAAAAATAAAAAGATTTCCGTTCCTCTCGAAACGATCTGTCTGTCTATTCAGTTCATTTACAAAAGTACTATGACATAGTAAAAGCAAAACACCGACTTAAAAGGTGATGAGAGTTTGTAGAATAATAACTACTTTGAAGTTGAATTTTGCTTGTACTTCCAAATGACAGCCATTGAGATATCACATTTACCTCCCAAAGCAAACAAAATTTTGTCAATTCAATCACATGTTGTTCATGGTTATGTGGGAAACAAGGCAGCTACGTTCCCATTACAGACTTTGAACTGGGATGTTGATGTATTAAACTCTGTTAATTTTTCAAACCATACGGGCTATGGTGCTGTTGAAGGTGAATGTTTTTCGGGCAAAGACATTCAGGATGTTTTTTCGGGTCTCAGGTCGATAAACATGAATTATGATGCTATGCTAACGGGCTATATACATGGCGCAAATACATTGGATATTGTTGGGAGAGAATGCATGGAGATTAAGAGGAGGAATGAACAGGCTTTATGGCTCTTGGATCCAGTTATGGGAGATGAAGGTCAGCTTTACGTAAATAAGAATGTCATCCCCATATACAGAAAGATTCTAAGGTCAGGCTTGGTAGATATAATCACACCGAATCAATTTGAGCTGGAAGTATTATTAGGACACAAGATTCACGATTTGCAATCTTTAAGACAAGCGGTGAAGCATCTTCACGATGTTTTCGACATCAAGTATGTTGTGATATCATCCCTTAGTTTAAGTGGAGAGCAGTTAGGCCTTAAAGGAAACAGGAGCAATAAACTATATTGTTGCGTTTCGGCGTGTCACCTACAGAAACTTGTATTTTTTGAGATTGATAAGTATGACTCATATTTCACTGGAGTTGGTGACCTCTTTTCAGCCTTGCTTCTAGATCGTGTTTTCAGGAGTCATGACATCTTACAATCTACAAATGAAGTTCTCACCATTATGTCTAAAGTTCTATATGTGACACGAGAGCTTTGTATAAAACATCTAGGAAAAGACGTGAAGGCCAAAATCGGTGACTTTAATAGCATGAAAGAGTGTGAACTTCGTATCGTTGAATGCATAGCTTTATATGGGCAGCGGGACTGCGATTATGAACCATTTGAACTGTGATTTTGCTCCCTATCTTTTGGGACATCTCATATAACCTGTCTTTTTTTTACCATTTAATGCATTTTCCTTTATAGAATCTAATATAAGTTTCAGGGACGGAAACATACTTGTTTTATATTCAATTACATGCACATTATTTTTTGTGCTTTTTCAAGTTTTCCGAGACAAATAAACCTGCAAAGGTTGGACCAAATTAGGACTAAGCCAAAAAAAGCATGTATGATGAACCAAAAAGACTTCGCCGGATCACGTGATATTCAGTGCCGGAGTTTTTTGAAAATAAATTTCATCGGTTGACTAAGTGAGGTCACGTGTTTTGAAAAAGATATCTGAAAAATGTGGAGAAATCTGTAAACCACAATGAAACCAAAAGTTTTAGTCATAATGAAGATGCAATGAATCAACATGATGAATTGTGAAAATTTCAACCAGGAACAAGTTTGTTCAAAAAAATGGCGAAAAAGTGATATAAATAACACATTTTGGTTTTTTTTACGATTATTCTGTTTTGCTTAGTAGAATTGTGATGCTGCTTCCATCTTCACAAGCTGAACTTTCGGTAACTCAATATTTGTTGAATAGGATAGTCAACATAACAAAGGTAGAATCAGATAAAAATGTTAACGCCACACGGAGGAGTTTTACAGGATCTTATTCAAAGGGATGCTTCTAAGAAGGACGAACTCTTGAAAGAAGCGGAACAACTAAGAAGTATTGTCCTTAATGCAAGACAAACATGCGATCTTGAACTTATCTTGAATGGTGGCTTTTCGCCATTAACGGGTTTTTTAAATCAAAATGATTACAACTCAGTTGTGCATGATCTCAGACTTTCCGATGGAACATTATGGCCTATGCCAATCAACTTAGATGTGTCTGAGAAGGTCGCTTCTCCTTTGAAACCAAAGGACAGAATCGTTCTTAGAGATCCAAGAGATGACGAGCCATTGGCAATCATTACTATTCAGGATATCTACAAACCTGACAAGGATGTAGAGGCCAAGGAAGTTTTTAGAGGTGACCCAGATCATCCGGCCGTTAGATATCTATACGATGTTGCCGGTGAATACTACATTGGTGGTAATCTCGAGGCCATAAACCTCCCAAGACATTATGATTATTCAGAATTGAGAGAGACACCAGCTCAGCTTCGCTCTGAATTTGCTTCGAGACACTGGACGCGTGTTGTTGCATTTCAGACAAGAAACCCAATGCATAGGGCCCACAGGGAATTAACAGTTCGTGCGGCTCACGACAAACTTGCAAATGTGTTGATTCATCCGGTTGTCGGTCTCACGAAACCTGGAGACATTGATTATCACACTCGGGTTAAGGTCTATAGAGAAATTATTAAGAAATACCCGACTGGTATGGCCAAACTGGCTCTTTTACCATTAGCAATGCGTATGGGAGGAGACAGAGAGGCTGTCTGGCATGCAATTATCAGAAAGAATTATGGTGCAACTCACTTTATTGTGGGAAGAGATCACGCTGGTCCTGGTAAGAATAGAAATGGCGTTCCATTTTATGGTCCATATGATGCCCAAACTCTAGTTAAGAAGTACGCAAAAGAATTGCAAATTCAGGTGGTTCCTTTCCGCATGATGTCATATCTCCCTGAAGAGGATAAATATGCACCAGCAGATACAATCCCAGAGGGAACCAAAACGCTCAACATTTCTGGAACTGAGCTCAGACGGAGACTTAAAACTGGTGCTAAAATTCCCGAGTGGTTTTCTTATCCAGAGGTCGTCGAAATTCTTAGAACCTCATACCCACCACGTCCAAAGCAAGGGTTTGCGCTCTATCTAGCTGGCCTTCCTTACTCCGGAGTCTCTGCTTTAGGTAATGCTCTCCAAGCTACATTCAATCAATTTAAAGGAGGCAGACATATTACGTTGCTTGATGGCAGTGGCATTCCATCAGAAGCATATCCAGAAGTTATATCACAACTTATAAGATCTGGAGCAGGTGTTATTGTCGCGGACTCTAAGAACAGTGATGGCGCGATTTACTCTCAAGAGTCAATTTCAAAATTGAGAACCACGGTTTCAAAAGCTGGATCTTTCATTTTGGTTTCGGTTGAAACTCCTCTTGAACAAAGGTTGAAACATGATAGATTTGGCTTTTACAACAAACATCCGGAGGCTAAGGAGGTGAAGACCATCAATGATGCAGATATTGTTGCTGACCTTTCAAATGATGGAATCTATGTGTCCATTAGTAAGATTATTCTTTATCTTGAGGAAGCTGGATTCTATAAATTTTAGTTTGTAGAATGATTACAGAGTTGTTTAATATATAAAATAACCTTAATAATAACAGAAACATCACCCACTTTATAGTTGTAAGCTGTTTTCCATTAGTATTTTTTTGTCCACTTTCATTGGTTGGTACAAACTGAAATGTGTTAAAAAATACCAGTGGCTTCATATTTAAACAAAAAAAACATGTCTTTAAAGTCTAACGATAAGGGACGGTTAGATAAATGTAGCAAAATGACATTTAATATTAATTATGCAAAGGTAGTTACTAATTGAAGAAGACCTATAGTATTTGAGTAAAAAAACGACCTGCGTCGATAGGACGATAGACCATTATTTTGTTGCTTCCGGATATTGGAGGAACCCTATATTAATTAATTTAAAGGCGGGAATATTTCGAAAAGTCGACCGACGTGAAGAAAAAAAAATTTTTAAGCACATTATAATGCTTACTTTAACGTTAGGAAACATTCATTTCTTCTTTACGCTTCAACGAATGCAGAAGAGTTCAAACTTTACCAAAGGTTATCTTTTTCGCATACTCGAGCAGTGCTAGTTCAGTTAAAGAAGCATATAAATCTATCCGCAGCGAGGAATTTCTGTCAAGCGAGCGAGCACCAGGTGAAAAAAATTTACGTTTGGTGCGAAAACTAGAAATTCACGCTCTAGAGTTATATTTACAGTTTACTTCAAAGAGCGAGTGCGTTATAAGAATTCAAGGAGTGGCAGCTATATAAAGTTATATACAAGACTCCACGGTGTTGAATACATCCTGCTGCTTAAAAGTACACACGTGTATTATCTGCTAGTCTCAGAAGGGTAGAGTCTCCTTTTGCAATTATTGTCAGGCGTTCCAATTTTTTGTTAGAAGGATTGTTTGGATAATTATTAAAGATTCATCTTAGAAATAAAGATAGAGAAAAGCCTAACTAAGAATGTCAACAGCTCCAAGATATTATTATATCAATGGTAAGATTTCAACCTGCCGAAGATGCAAGAGAAAGAGAACATTGGATGAACCACCCGAACATCTTAAGTTTAAAACTTGCTATAGGTGCAGAATGATCGAGAGGGATCAAAAAAAGGGACACCAAGGTAGGAGAAACCACTCAGCTCATAGCATCAGAAAGCCTCCACATCATACTCATTCGGTTAAGGTAGAAGCAATTGCACAGCAGATAAACTCGTCTAAGCCTACCATATATTTGCCGCAAATGATTACAAACACGTCATTGGGTATGATGAGCCATGCCGTGAATATGAATCAAAAAATCGAATTACAACATAATGCGAATGTTCCAATTACCGATATGGGACCAACAAGATCAGATGTATTTATTGATATGACGCATACCAACATAAGCAATTCCAACGGTTCCATTCCTGCCAAGGATGAGAACTTTATATTATACAATCCCCAATTTAAGGAAGCTAGAGAGACTAATTCAAAAAATCTTGGCTTAAATACGACGAGTGCATCCACAGGGTACCCACAATCAATTTCCACTTCGTATCCTATGCAATTATTAGATGATACAGGAAAGAGCGAACAGTTATTGATGTCACCGGAACAGGAAGAAGCGATGCTGAACAGCTTTTTATTTCAATTAAGAGAAGATCAACAACAATCCAAATCTTTGCGGTCTGTTTACACAATTCCTGCTGTTAATCAATGTATGAATTGCCTTGAAAATCTCGAACAGAACAAATTGGGAATACAAATTTGTGAGGCATGCCAACATCAGAAATCAGTTATTCATGCGTTCAGTTACTATCTTACAATATTGAGACGAAACAAGAAAGATGAGCTATGTAAAGTAACACTCATATCCCAAATTCCTTTGAATGAGTTGCTCGCCTTAAGCGGTGAGAAAACAGGCAAGGATGTTGCAACCTGCTTATACGAAAAATTCATTTTTCCGATTAATGAAGCCACTGGCGCTGAATTTGTCGTTCTAGATCAGAAAGGAGACCAAGGGAAAAAGTCCGAGTCAAAAGTGATCAGTCTTATTCTAAAATGCACAAACGATCCAGGATGTTCCAAAGACGTGAGTAATGATAATATTGATCCGGAGGCTCTTTTAATGGATAGTACCAATTCTCAATCTGATAAATATTACGTTACGTCTACTAAAAAGCAGAAAAGAGGATGCAATTCTCTTATAACTATTTCATACGATCTCAGAACTGGTGATCTAGCAATGTCCTTTTCCCACAAAGCCCATCAATGATAAACTATTTTTGGAGGGCTGCTAGTGCGTGTTCCATTTCTTTGCCTGAAACCTGTATTTTTTTGTATCCGTTGATCAATGTTGAGTTGTGTGAAATTGACTTTGCTTTTTGGTAAACATCCCATTGACGCACTCCTGTGTTGGCAATTTTGTTAGGACTTCCTGGGCGAAGAAGAAGGCTAGTTCTCGGAATAGAACCAGAAATAGCTAGTCGGGTGATTTCACCGCGAATATCAATCATTGACGTTCCATTTCCTAGAAGTTGTGCAGCTATACCCGCGACTACTGGACTTGCCATTGATGTTCCTGACATTTGTTTGCTTTGTCCAAAATCGTATGGATTGTTAGAGACACTTTTTACATCAACACCGCTGGAGAAGATGTCGACACAGTGACCCCAATTTGAAAAGCTTGCAATTTTATCCTTAACGTCGTTGATGGCACCAACCGATATTGCATTTGTCGAACCAGCCGGTGATGTTCTACAGGCATCAATGTTGCTATTTCCAGCTGCAGCTATAATTAGGAGGCCGGACTCAACCGCCGCCTCAATTGCTGCATCTAATATTGTGCTTCTTGCTGCTCCAAGCGAGAGATTGGCAACACCTGGCTTTTCAGCCTCCGCTCTATGATTAACTGCGTACTCAAGACCTGCGATAACAGATGAAAGGGAACCTTGTCCATTATGATCCAATGTTTTGATGGATATAATTTGTGCTTTTTTTGCTACGCCATATGTTTTTGAGGCTGCAATACCAGCGACGTGTGTTCCATGTCCGACGTAGTCTATATGCCTTGCATCATTTGAATAATTTGGTCCTAGTAAGGCTCTTCCTTCAAACTCAGGATGTTCAACAAACACCCCCGTATCAATTATGTACACGTTGACACCACGTCCTAGCAGATTGGAATCATAGAAATATTCGTTATCATCATCATTCTCAATGGGTCCATCTTGTGATAATCTTACTAAGTGGTTCGGTGCATTATATTGCGTACTATAGTCGGCTGTTTTTACAGTGATATCGGGACTGATTCTTGCGACCAATGGATTGTCTGCCAATCTTTGAATAACATCTTTTGTGAACTCTCCTACCATCCCTTCAAATTGGCCGAAAGAAAAGACTTTTCTAATTCCGGACCTTACATGATTTGCACTTTGTACTTTGTCATCTTGAAGACATAACGATTCCATAGTCATGGGATTTTTCAGCTGGAGGAGATATCTTGCTGGTTTCCTCCATGTATTATCAATTGGAGAAGCAAATACTCCTGCTGCTATTGTGAAAAACAATAATAATGCCAACATAGTTACCGTTCATATGTACTTGTTAATATAAACACTGTAATAAATTAGTTAGTTCATTTAAACAAATGATCTATACATCTTTATATACGAATGCAAATAAATTTAAGATCACAAAAGAGAATTTCATATTAGAAATGATTTAACCGGGCGCCTAATTAGACAATTTATTTTACTAGTTATTACGGTCTTTGTCAATTTTTATCAAATTTGGTCCGAACAAGAATCCCTAAATTTATCTCCTTCTATTTGAGAACAAAGGTATGGTAGGGATAAATTGAAGAGAAAAACTTTTACACCACTAAATAAAAGTGAAGTTATTTCATGATTTTATCCCTCTTCATATCTAAAAATTACATGAATAACCAGAACTTTGAATCGTATTTAACTGAACTACAATGGGCCAATAAAAATGAACTTATTATAATTGCAAAATGAAAGAAATAAAAAGGTACAAAGGGAAATATTATTATTACACCCTTGTTTCCACTAGAGAGAGAAAATTTCAAAAAAGAATGTCAGCTGCTTACAAACAACATATAAAAAAATATTATGTGAATCAAACATACTCATATTAGTTTCACCACGACTAACACAAGCTTATTTAAGACCCTTGAGGATCTTCTCTTTCTGCTTAGCAGGAAGCAACGACATTATTTCTGCTAATCCTTCGGCAGTGTGCTTTGGATCGATCTTGAAGAGACGTGCGAGTTTTTGTTTCACAGCATCACCCTTCAACTTCTTAATCTGAGATTCTAGATTCTTGTGATTCTCTTCTATCCACAAGGCGACCTCACGATCGTTCTTTGTATTCAACGTTGATGGTAACCAAGAATTAAGTCTAGCCACCCTTTCGAGACGTGTGGAGTCCGTAACTTGTTCTGATATACGTTTAATCAAATACTCTTCATTCAATCTTCTTCTAACTCTCCAGAAAAAGAACCTTCTGGCTTCACGCCATTCCAATTCCTTTCTAATCACACCTTTGGCAACCATTCTGTTTGAGCGATCGTGCAAATCTGCAAATTGAATTGACACTTGCTTATAGATAGGCATCAAATGATAATGACGATCATTTAACTTCTTCGTTATCTCTGCCTTTTCTGTATCCGAAATGTCAGAGGATTGTAGCTTTGTAGAGTACTCGCGACATTGACCATCAAGACGATCCATTGTCTTCAGAAGTTTATTTTCCCTGTACTTAATACCAACAAGACCTGCTGGTTCAAGAACACCAGCACGTGATTCCACATCCGCATACATTTCCATCATATTTGGATTGATGGTTGGATCAAGAACAACCCATGAACCACCACGAAGCTCTCCAGTAGGAGGGATGTAGACAAATATAGGCTGTTTGTAGTTAACGAAAGCATCCACAATGTAAGAACCATACTTCAACACTTCATTATACATATCCCTTTGACCACCGGAGAAGCCACGCCAATTGGCCAAAACCATTAATGGCAATTGTTCACCATAGTTAAAATCATTAATAGCCTGGGCAGTCTTAAATGCAGAGTTTGGATACCAAACCTGACCGGCTTCTTGAACCAACAACTCAGTTGATTTAGGATTGGCTGGATCAGCTGGAATCAAATTCTGAACCGTCTTAGGATTAACAGCAATCACACCCATCGGAATACCTCCCAAACGAGCTCTACCAACAACAACACCACGTGCCCAACCGGAAAGTGTTTCTTGGAAAGAGTCTTTATCGAACATACCATACTCAAATCCATCTTCAGTGCTACGACCTTCAATAAGCCATTTAGCATCATAAAGTTCATCGGCCACGGGCTTAAAATCAATGGCTCTGTCCCATGGATCTTTAGGATCAACAAAAACTGGAACAGGGACACCTCGTTTCGATGGAATATAAGATAACCACTTCAGAATCTTTTGAACACCAGAAAGATCATCAACAGCAGTCAAATGAGAGACACCGTTGGTATACATAATCTGAGTACCACCTAATTGCAAATTTGAAGCGTAAACTTCACGTCCAAGCAATTTGTTGATAGCCCTAGCACCAGTCAAAATAATTGGTTGACCTTCAACTTGAATGGATCTCTCGCCTAAGCGGACCAAATAAGCACCAATGCCGACACTTCTGCAAGTAACCAAGGTAATAGTAAAGATGTCCTTATATGCACGTGAAGTGGCACCAGCAATCAAGCCAGAGCCTCTTAAACATTCAACACCAAGACCATCCTCAGCTCCAATAATGGCTTTAATGATATAACGAGTTTCTCCATCTTCGACTATCTTGTCGACAACAACCGAATTCCACTTATCCTCCTTTTCTAACGCCTTTTTATCATCATCAGTTAGATACAAGTAGCTGAATCCCTTTGATGGATCTTTGTGATCCAACCAGGCAACTTTATAGAATGGAAGAAGTTCTTCAGCAATTCCAATACGAGCACCAGAGTTGGCAGCCAAGTAAATTCGAGGAATTCCCAATTTTTCGGCTTTCTTCGTCACTTTTTCAAAGAAAGAATCCTCCTTAGGCCCGAAAGAACCAATTTGGAATGTAATATCATTAGCAACAATAATGAATTGACGGCCTTTTGAATATTCAGGTGTCTTAGCAGTAACAAGGAAGGCCACCATGCCAATAGTATTGGCCCCCGGTTCACGAGAAACAGTTGTTAGCTCTCCAGATTCATCAAGAATCAATTCCTCATAAGTAAGGAAATTGTCTCTAAATTTCATTCCGGCATCAACCTTCTTCCATTGATCAGAAAGAGCCTGTCTGAATAACTCAGGGAAGTCATACACATACGTTGTTCCCATGCTGTGTGCCTTTTGCCTCTTTGGCTGAAGCCATTCCTTAGTTGGGTATGGGGTGGAGATTGGACGCATATGCATTGAGCCCGGAGCTCCAATTGACTTGAAAATCCATTCGCCTTTGCTGTTTCTTTCCTCAACATACAACTCCGACTTCACAACGTAACCACTAACGTTATTAATTACAGCACGCAATGGGAATGGAACACCAGTTTCAGGGTCAGTGCACATAATACGTATTTCTGCACCCGTGACACGGAGTCTCCATAGTCTTCTTCCGAATCTCTCCAAAAATCCTCCAAACGCATTCTCCACATCCTCTGGGGTGATGTTGAACACGGCAGAAAAGTTAATGAAAATATGATTCATATCTGTGTTAGAAGTATCCAACACTTCCAAAGTGTCGAGAATATCAGAGATAAGTCTATGAGCCTCTGAAATAAGATATTCCGGAGCAGTAATATCATCCCTTATGGAACCAGTTCTGATAATGCCTCTGGTAAAATACCGCTTGTCAACACCAGCAGAATTCTTTGCCACGGCCTCGTAAACATGAATGTTCCGATTATCAGTTGGGATGAGCTTAATATTGAAATTCGAAAGACGGCCCAACTCAAGCTGATAAGCCAAAGCTGGCTCAATATGGCGAATAACCTGATCTTCAACATACGGTTTGGCAGGTGACGAAGTTTTGAAAGTATAATACTTCGGATAGCAGCCAGCCTTATCACCAAGAACAAAAGTGATTCTTCTAATCCGAGCACCGTTGAGATCAGCTCTATTATCATCAACAATCTCCCTCATACGTGACAAAACATGCTCTTGGTCAATATAGCCATCTGTAGAGTTGATAACAACATTACAGACATTGATAAGTGAAGATTCAGAAGTACTGCTCTTAAGCTCCAAGAGACCCTTCGAAAGAGCCTCTTCAGCATCATCCAAATGAGGGGCAGAAACCAGAACACCAGTTCTCAAAGGCTGTTTATCATTTTTGCTAATCATGAAGGTAAGATCTGAAACAGAGACGGCACGGTTCATACTTTGGGATGCTGTAGGCTTCCTGAGTGCAGGAGGAACAGCATTATATTGAGAAGTAGCAAGACTTGGAAGCTGAAATTTCCAAAGGGCAACAGGCACATTACTCGTAGCAATATTCTTATCGGAGACCAAATGCTTCACTTCAGTAACGGAATATGCTCGATAAGCGCGACGAATGTAAACCTCGGCAGCAGCAGCAGCAACCCATGGATCGGCGGATGTCAGGAATTGAGTAAGAACATCGAAAACAGTGTACTTAGAATCAATAATATCGCGAAGGACAGAATCATCAGGCATCTTATGCTCTGCCACCATTGAGCCCTCATACTTGTTGGTGATCACAGATGACTTTAAAATGTGCTCCAGCTGATCACAGCGTTCTTTAATAGAAGGCATCGAGCATTGAATCAAAATCTCACGGGCCCTTAGAGTGGCCTTAGCAGTAGTTCTGCTTTCCAAATCAACAAACTTCTTAAGAACAGGCTTAAAAATCTGAACGGCGACAGGCGACTCCTGCAAAACTGGCTGGTAGAAATCGATAATAGCAATAATGAGATTGTTTTTAGCGGCAATTCTGGAGTGGGAAAGTGCAACATTCACAACCTGGTTGAGGTCATTGTTATACTTGTTTCTGAGAGCAAGAATGACTTCTTCAGTCCGTGGCTTAGAAGAAGAAAACATTGATTCAACCCTGTAGTACTCTCTAAGCAAGTCGGCAAATGTGGTAAATTCATGGGCAACCAATCCGTCTTTGTAAGTATCGGCAATTTCAACCAGAGGGGCAATCACCTGGGAGAATATCAACAAGTCTTCTTTAGGAACATCGGTTTTAGATTTCTCAAACATCTTCAAGACCTGACGAGCTGGGAATTCTGCAGAACGCTTTTGAGATCTGTCCACCAACTCTCCAAGGGACTGGTCAAGCTTTGGAGGAAGTCTGCTGTGCAAAGCAGAAATCTTGTGGTTCCACTCGGAATATGGAAGATCCTTTTCCCTAAGAACTTCAACCAGATTTCTGATGGTCGAATCCATAACCATTTGATCGTCATATCCGGCCAAGATATTTCTTAAGATAGATAAATACTTGTGGTATCTATGCACAGATTGTGTTCCCTCGATAAGTGGAGTACCATAGTCAGGCAAAGTTCCCTCGAATGACATTGCATGTTTGACCTTTGATGGATCGTCCAGAGCCAAAATTGCAAGAATATCACCAGCCTTCACAGTACTTCCAGGCTGCTTCAAAAGCTGAACAGTACCATTCTCCTGAGCCACCAAAGGCATACACATTTTCATCACTTCAACCTCAGCAAACGGTTCACCTGCGTTGACATGGTCACCATTCTCAACAAGAAACTTAGTTAGCTTACCTGGAGAAGGTGTCCGCAACTGTGTAGGATCATTCTCTTCCTCTAACTGGCACGTCTTTCCATCAATTGAAACCCTAGTGGAAGCAACCTCATCCTTCCAGTACACAGCGTGCGATTTTCCTCCCAGAGAAAGAAGAAGACCTCCATCACTCAAATGCTTAGCATTGACCTCACAACGGGAGCCATTAATAAACAACATGTAAACCCCAAGTCCAGCTTTAGCAACAGTGAACTTGTACTTGTTACCCTCATAGATAAATTCAATATTGAACATTGTCTTCAGTAACTCCTTTGAAGGAACCTGACCCTTTTCCAATGAAGCCACATACTTCTTTCTGCATGCGCAAGACTGCTGGTAAGCCTTCACAACAGCGCCGCAAATGACAGCAATAAACTGATCCGGACGTTCGGCTGTCAACTTCTTCGAAATTAATTCATCCAACCAGGCCGTCGTCATAGTATTACCAGAAAAGGCCGGTGTCTCCAAAAGTCGAATAAGGTATTCAGTGGTAGTTCTGAAATCACCGCGAATAGACAGTTCTTTCAAAGCAACAACCATATGCTTTCTGGAAGCCTCTCTGTTTTCTCCAAACGCAAAAATATGACCAAACTGTGAGTCCGAAAACGAATGAATTGAAGACGTAGGAACAACAGAGAAATAACCCCAGACGTTTGAGGATGATCTAAAGTTGAGTTCGTACAATGTACCACCAGATGGCTTGAAACCTTCACTAGGATCCTCAGATGTGATACGACAAGCAGTACAGTGTCCCTTTGGAACAGGTTTTCTCTGAGTTTTGAGACTGTTTGGATCCTTGAACTCGAAATCAATTGGGGTAGAAGTGTGCGGGTCAACACCGTAAAGTAACCGGATATCTTCAAGAAGGTGCATTGGTATACCCATAGCAATTTGTAACTGAGCAACAGGTAAGTTAACACCGGAAACCATTTCGGTTGTTGGATGCTCAACTTGCAATCTAGGATTCAACTCAAGAAAGTAAAACTTATCTTCGTCGTGAGAGTACAGATACTCGACAGTACCGGCAGAAACATAACCAACAAGTCTTCCTAAACGAATTGCGGCTTGTTCCATCTCATGAAAAGTCTCTGGCCTTGCAATAGTGACCGGAGCCTCCTCCATAATCTTTTGATGCCTTCTCTGAACCGAACAATCTCTTCCAAACAACGAAATATCGGTTCCGTACTCATCTGCCAACAACTGGACCTCCAAGTGTCTGGCATGAGAAGCCAATCGCATAACAAAAATCGGGGAGCCCGGAATCTCGGCTGATGCCTGGTGATAGAGTGTAATAAAGTCATCAGGATTATCAACCATACGAATACCCTTACCACCCCCACCTTCGGAGGCCTTGATCATAACAGGAAAGCCAATTTTTTGGGCCTTCTTCAAACCATCCTCAGGACTAGTACAACAGCCCTTGGCATATGTCTCGTCATCAACGGAAACTAATCCGGTTTCTGGATTAACCACCACGTTGCTAACACCAGATCCAGACCATGGAATCGTTGGGACATGAGCATTCTGAGCAACGATTGTGGAAGAAATCTTGTCACCAAGGGACCTCATGGCTGATGCGGGTGGACCAATAAAGATGATTTTGCGTGAGGAAGCAGCAAGCTTCTCTGGTAGTTCAGGGTTTTCCGAAGCATGACCCCAACCAGCCCAAACTGCATCGGAATTGGTTCTCTCGGCAAGCTCAACAATCAAATCAACGTTGGCATAGTTGTTGTTGTTCGTACCACCTGGAACCTCAACATACTCGTCAGCCATTCTGATATACTCTGCATTTGCCTTGATATCCTCGGGGGTAGCCATGGCTACAAATTGGATGGCATGCTCATCCCCAAACGTTTCATAAGCCCATTTACGAACAGATCTGAGCTCTTTAACGGCAGCAATACCATTGTTGGCAATCAACACCTTTCTGATAACCGTGTGACCTTCGTGCTGGATGACAAAATCTTTGACAACTGATGGCTCCGCATTCTCAATAGTGTGAAGGCCGATAAAGCTTTTCGGAAGCTTTTTCTGCCTCTCTGTGAGGGTGGCCATGTTTCTTTCGATACCGATATTATGATAAAATGTTACCAATGAAAATAGTGAATTTGGCAGATTTCGATTGAATTGGTGATATTTATGGTTGCCGCGGATAGTATGAAAGGCAAACCTTTGTAACCTGATGAACGTGAATAAGTGTTTTCTAAATTTCAAATTTCTTGTTAGTAAGGGTAATGCCATAAACGAGAGGCAAATGCCGTTGAATAAGATCTTCACGTCCGCACCTGTACCGATCCTAACTAAGTTGATCTTTGGAGAACAAAAAATAAATTGAAATAGGAGATTCCAGCAAACCTTAGCATAAGAAATGAAAACGAAAATATCGTAAAACGGCAAATGAAAACTTCCTGGAAGGTATCACATGAAAACTAACCGTTTATTTATTTCAACCAAAGCCTTAGGCTCTCTCGGTTTGGAACGAATAACAATAGCAAAATAATGAAAAAAAATAATAATCATCAAATGACGGAAGTGGGAAGTATGCGCGCCCATTCATTGCATAGTGGTTTTTCACATGTTAAGCGCGTCTCGCGAAGTTGACGGTTGGAACAACGCTGGATATAATAGGAAGACAAAGAAATCAAAAGGAAACTGTGCTGATTGACAAAGATGGAAGTTGTGAAGAAAGAACAACGTTATAGGATATACTTACCTCAATAAAAAGTTCCTTGGATGGAGGGAGGCAATGTAATGTGAATGTATCGAAATTCCTAGTGAATGGAAGATCAATATGATATGCACAAACGAATCACAAAAACTTAACGAGATTCAAGTTATAGATTGTCTGTCCCAGTTGAAAAAGGGAAAGGAAATATAAATAGTTATAGCTGATAAAGCTGATTGATTATTCAAGGCAATAAACAGCCAGTGCTGATCGTTAAAATAAAAAGGCTCTTCTGTAAGTAATGAAATTCCACAGATCGGATGGTGAAAAAAATCTGAGGATTCAATGGGAATAGAACAGAAAAGGTAGCACAACTAGCCGAATATGTAATATTAGGTGCTTCTATCAGTAATCCGTACAAATACGTATAATGCAAAGTTACATTTAACTAAGCCTAAATCAATTGATAAGTGGACAGAATTAATTGTATATATATATACGCATGTATATCTGATTGACATTTTAGTAGGCGGGGTCAACTTTCGAGAATCTTGTTGAGTAATGCGGGAGATGCTCAAAACTCTAAAATGAAGCGAATTTTCAAGGGTGGAGAAAAAAAAAAAAATAAAAAATAGTATAGAAATCTGAAGTTGGAGACTAAATGTTTGTCAAAACCCTTAATACCACCTATATGCGTCTTTAATGTTTTCCTTAAAGGCATAATTCAAATATATTTGGTCAACGACTCCTAGTATAAATCTATGAGCATGTAGATTTGATACGTAATCAAGAAAATAATGTAACTGACTTTGACGATGCAAATATAGTGATCAAATATTTGTCTTACTATTTAATTCAGATACACAGGGATTCCAGTTTCATTATTAGATCTCTATTGCGTACTAACTATCCCCTACGACTAAGCCGCAACTACAGCAATCTCCAGCTTATGAGTGATCAAATTTTTACCGGTACTATGATCAGAATGTTTTCTTCAAAAAATATATTGCAATGAGTTAAGGACCTTTGGTTTGTTTTGATCGTTTAATGACTACTCTGTTCCATGCTTTCACCCTTACGTCAGAAATGGAAAATATATATATTTTTCAGGTAATCGGATTTAGCCTATATTTGGTAAGCAGAATTTCTCCCAACAAAAATTCTGCCAACAAAAAAAAATTGTGTCAAAGGAGAACAGAGGGAAAAGAATGAACATTTTTTACCTTGGCTTATTCAATTGGTACAGTATATGAGCTTTTACTCCAGTTCCGGAATAAAAAGTTCAATAAACTTTATTATCAATAATTCCTCCAGGATTTGGAACTTATATCCATGTCACTTTAGACCCAAGAACTGTTTGTAGATATCTTGTGTAACACACAACCTTGAAACAAAGAACTGTGTTCTTTTTTGAAATTGCATAATGGAATTCGGCTCTCGCGTTCGATTATTTTTTGGTGTAATGTTTCTCATACAGCGCACAGCCTTTCAGAAATAATGTACGACTAGTTCCATTCTAATTAACTGCTTTTCATGAATGATTTACAGCTTCGTTACCAGACGAGTGGGAGAAAAATCAAACCTTTTTAGATAATATATATTTAAAACTGGTAGGAGTCTGTGAATAACTATTATGATGATGACACAAGAGGATGAAGAGGAAATAGTTCGGGGTACAGATGTTGATGCACTTTCCAGCAGACTTTCCTGCTTGCTTAAAGGGTACTTGCCTGAAGATAATTTGTTGGTAACATTTGTACCGTTGATGGCCCGGTACAAAGTTCTTTTGGTTGATTCTGAATTCAGGCAATTTGCCTTACTCAGGAGTTTGCGTAAGTCTTTCTTCAACTTAATAAGTTCCAGAAATATCACTAATGATACTTTTAAGATGAATGTACAATCTGCTAAACGAAATGTTTTGAAAAGCCCAGTAATAAATCGGGGGACATGGCTTCGGACGATATCAATTGACATGATTATTAACAAATTTTTACAACAGTTTAAAAACGAAAAGGTTCAAATTTTATCTCTTGGTGCTGGAAGTGACACTAGAGCATTTCGTATTCTCCCGAAGCATCATAAGAATGTTGATTATTTCGAAGTAGATTTTGAGAACAGTTGCAAGATAAAGAAATATGCAATTTTGAGCAGCGAGGAGCTTTGTAAAGCGTTATTTATTACAAAGACAGAAGAAAAATTGCCAACAAATCATAATGAATTTGTGACCCAATCTTCCAGTCTTGAGTCGGATTGCTATCATTTAATAGCTTGCGATCTTCGGACGTTGAAGGATCATAAAGATGCTCTTCCAAGCTCGTTTGATTGGAACAAAAAAACTTTAGTTTTAAGCGAGTGTTGCATTTGTTACATGGGTACCGAGGATTCGAACAATCTTCTTCTTTCGTTGAAGCAAAACCTGAGCCAAGGAATCTTTCTTGTCTATGACCCTATGGGAGGTGAAAAATCAAATGAGAGCAGATATGGTGAGGTTATGGTGAGAAATTTACGAACGAGAGGTATCGAAATGCCCAACTTGATGGTTTATAGCACAATCGAAAAGCAACATCAACGATTTTTACAATTTGGGCTTTGTAATTCAAATTTAATTGTTTGTGATATGAGATTTGTTTACGAGAATTGGATTCCTCGGGATGAAATCTTTAGAGTATCGAAGTTAGAGATGCTTGATGAACTTGAAGAGCTGAATTTGATAAATTCACACTATGCTCTTATCTTGGGATGGTGGGGATTCGAATTCCGACCAAATTTGAAAACCGAGTTACCTTGATTGGCCTCGAGAAGAACGACTTACACAACTTGCTGGAATTTATCATAAACGGGTTTTTATATTCAAGATAGTTCGTATATGGGATCTGAAGTACCCAATCAGTGCTAAATAAAATGTAGATGTATAAGTAAGCACAAATTTCGGAACAACAAATGAGAGAAGACATATTGGAAAACAGAAGCAAAGAGAAGCACCAAGGTAGTAGTATATCAAAAAAGAAATCAAATGCGCACCAGAATGACTGACTTAGAAGCTAAGAGAAGTTTCAAAGTCCAAAAAACATAGTGCACATAGAACAACCGACTAAAGATGTGATAATATAAAAGCCATCAAGAAAAATCAAAATGAAAAAAAATAAAAATAAAAATTCGACATGGGAACTTAATGTTTGAATTCAGAAATGGATAAACCATTAAAACATCCATTCCGGATTGATAACATATGAAATAAAATTATCTATAGCTATGATTCGTCCCTCAACATAAATTTAATTAGCACACCAGTGTCAGCAGTAATGATGACTAGTTCTCGAACCTGGAAGTGGCCTGTTTATGAGCGACAAACCGCTTTAAACCACACCAAGATGCAGCTACTCCAGTCATAAGCATGGAACTTATTCCCATTGCTTTTAATCCAGATGTACTCTTATACAACGCACCTGATAAAAAGCCGCTTGCAAGCGAATTCCAATCATCATGCTTACCTCTGTAATGATCAAAAGATGAATTAATAATGTTGTACATTATTCCCAAAACTCCAGCAGTATTTCCGGCATGGGGACCAAACTTAGTGACCTGATTTAAAATTGTGTTTAGTTTAAGTTTAAATGGTACTGGACGTAGTTTGTTAGTGAGCGGGTCGACTTTAGGTTGAGGAAGACTTTTAAGTCCTTCGTCAAAACCTCTCAAACCACCGAAACCCAATCCCAGAACATACACTGTACCCGCACCATAGCAGAGGTCATCACCCCAGCCCCTTGTTGCAAGAATTGGATTGCCACTTCCTTCCATTGTACTCAACTTCTCATCGTCAAGTTCCAAATACTCAATGTCCTTATTCAAGCCTGCTAGCGGGTGAAGCTTTTCAGGCTCAAAATCAACCGTATTTAAAATATCTTGAACATTTTCTTCTTTCTTAGGTATACCTTGTTCTTTTCTTAAAATCTCTCCGTTTTGTGGTGTACTACCGGATTCATCAGATTTACCAGAAAACCACATATTTGTTTGCTCGCCGGTGAATTAAGACTTGCCCCAAACTGAACACTTTTCCGTATCAATATACCAATAAATTTACTCTTAAAAGAGCATCAAATGAGAAGATAAGTATGTGGTCTGAAATATAAATTACTCGAAATGACGGTAATTAAAATCAGGTAGATTGTATCACTCGTATCTCGAATTTTTCACCAACCTACTTCTTTCCCCTCAACCACCTTCTTTTCTTCGATCAAAATTTGTTTTTTTCTTTGTGCAACGTTGACCACCGAGATTCATCGAGTTCTCATGGTTACGTAAGCAGTAAAACTATTTTACTGGTAACGAACAAAAAAAACTGTGGCTGATTCTCTACAAAGAGGAAGAGAAATAAAGCCTATCTATCATCTTTGAATACAAGTATTATGCCTGGGTATGATAACATCAGTTTCTCAGATTCAATAAATCGATTCGGAGTTTCCTGGTTTCATCTTTCAGTAACTTTTTTGGACTCTTTTGGTGATAGTTTCTCATCTCTGTATTACACTTTTATCGGTGAAGTTAAACATTTGAGATAATAATACTTCATTGATATGGTATTGGTTGGGTTTAGAGACAAAATAAGGAAATCGCAAGATTGGTCATTAGGTCTCTTTTTCTTGCTATGTGTGGTGCTTCTCTGGGTCCTTTCTTCATTTCTTTTAAATGATCTATTTGAAAAAGGAATTTATTCTAAACCATTTTTAATCACATGGATTAATACTTCTGCATTCACGTTTTATCTTATTCCATACTACTTACGATATCATTTGAACAAACTATCCGAGAATTCTCCTATTGTTAGAGTTTTGTCTTCCATTTCTTCTTCTGCCGGTCAGGAGTCAAGAGATCAAAATGATATAAACGATGATATTGAGGCTGAAGCGGAGGCTTTTGACGCTGAAGCAGCAAACATAGAAAGTTCCAATGAAAATAATGATAACACATCTATGAGTGGAACAAGTGCATTGATCATAGTTGATTCTCACAAGCCAGAACCTCTCACATTTTTAGAGACCATACATCTCTCTTTCTGGTTTTGCATCTTGTGGTTTGTTTCCAATCTTTTAAACAACGCATCCCTCATATTCACGTCTGTTTCATCACAAACAATATTAGCATCAACATCATCATTTTTTACTATAGTCATTGGCTATTTCACAAGCTTAGAACTTTTATCCAAAACGAAATTAATTTCAATAGCGCTTTCTATTGCTGGAATTATTCTCGTTACAAGCAACGATAACCCAGTTAAGAACGAAGCTGCTGAACAGGCCATCATGTGGGGTAATCTTCTAGCCTTGGCTGGTGCTTTATGTTATGGTGTATACTCGATTCTGTTAAAGTTGAATGTCAAGGAGGACTCGCGTATTGATATGAAACTATTTTTCGGATTCGTCGGCCTTTTCAATTTCCTGCTTCTATGGCCACCGCTAATCATTATGAACAAACTTGGCTATGAGAGATTGGAGCTTCCTCCTAACAAATCTGTTTACATCATAATCATATTTAACTGTATTGCTTCCTTTTTAGCAGATTTTCTTTGGGCCCGAGCAATGCTTTTAACATCACCCCTAACGGTAACCGTTGGTCTCTCTATGACAATCCCTGTGGCGATGGTCTGTGATTTCATTTTCAATCTAAAATGGAACTCACCTGTGTACATAATTGGTGCCATGCTCATTTGTGCATCATTTTATATGGTCAATAAAGATGAGCAAAACGATAACAATCAAAGGATTGATTGAATCAATATTTGCTTTATATTAATCTATCTAGTACGTTACATTGGCGTATAAGCAGCTTGCGACATATTATGCATCATTAGAAACAGTCTAGTTATGTTATTTATTTTAAATACTTTTTTTTTGCTTTATATTCTTTTTCAGAGTTCTTGATGGAACATTTCGATCGCATTAAACGGATAATCATGGTCTTTTGCAATAAACATTGTGGTGAACACGTTGTATAGTAGAAATAGTCCTGTAGAAGCTGATATTATGAATAGTGAAGCATTTGGTCCAGAGAAGTACTGCGGAACAACTATGAGTGCTGCTAACATTACAGTAAATCCAAGCTGAAAAAGAATGCTGATAATCATCTCACTACCTTGCTGATATTGAGCACCTCCAGCAAGCACCTGAACTTTGCCTTTTTTGCTTTGTGTAAGAAATGGAACTCCTCTTTGGATGCAGAAATTAAAACCAGACATATTTATATAGATCAAAAATAGACAAATGCATATATACATATTTTTGTCCGTGAGCATTTCTGTAAAATTGCTGTATTTCTTCTTCAACAACCTGAAAACAACTGTAAATATTATAAACGACTTTAAAATTGATGAGATATCTGTCTTTTTGTCTATGTGCACATTGACATTGCAAATACTTGAAACAAACTTGGCGTATAAAAGTTCATAATCACTGACTGGTGCCCCTTGGGGAACATTGAATTCGTAATGTGCGCTTGTCAAATTTATATTTGAAGGAAATGGTAATCGTGTGTCATAAGGATCTGCATTACTTGATTTGTATACACTATCAAATGGAGGATATATCCATAGTTTTGGAATATCCCTCAAACCGGCTTCTTTCATTTTTGCCAAATGATCTTTCGCATCAATTTCCACAAAATAAACATTAGCATTTGTAACTTTCTTTCCAACGGTGTATGCAACACTTTCAAATATTGGATGAAGGGTCTTACACAATTCACATCTTGAATCGGGACTGGCAGCAGTAAATTCAACTGCAAGATAATAATCACGGTCTCCAACACCATCAAACACGCTCACGAATTCATCTGAATTTATTGTAATAATATTTCCGTTCGAATTTGAGGCCCTTTCAGAAAGCACCTCTCTAGGAAGGGATGCCTTCACAAGGGAAATAGCAATAAAAAATAGTAAACAAAAAGTGATCCCCAGATTCATATTTCTATTTTCGGCAGACGCAAATCAAAGGTGTTTCCTTCTTACTTTAATGTTTAATTAATATAAGATATGTTATGCATGTTATATCGTATTCAATCTGCATCTTCGCCATTCCAGTGAGATTTAGGATAATTTGATTTGAAATGCATTGTCGCGTCGATTGGCCTACCAAATGTCCGCTGTTCTCAAGAAATTGTTTCAGTCATCCTAGTTCCAGCCTTCTAACATATTAAAAGTCCCTGCTTTCCGTATTATATATTAGTTTGTGATACGAAGAAACTTTTCTAAAGCTTTTAAATAGTATCCTTAAGTATTAATCAATACTTATTACTCTGATGCTTTCTTTTCTTTAACAATCGTGAAAATCACTTTTAATCATGTCACTTGAAAACACCAAATATTTGCAAAAAATAATGATTAAGAGAGTTTATTATCTTACACATATTCTTCATGAAACCTCCCAATTCTTGGCATAATTATAATACATATGAACGAAAATTTTCGAAAAGAAAATAGAAAAGTGCAAATGATGCTTCAAAACGGTTTAAATGATTCAATGACATATGTAGTACCATCATGATCACAATACTGGGGCAAATTTGTAGTGTACAAAGATCTGGTTGGTTCGGGAAATGTTTCCGATTCATTGATCAAACTAGAGCTACTCCCAATAAAGTTTTTATTGGCTTTTATAGCAAGCATCGAGGTGTGGAGCATATCAAGAGATCTTTCGCGTTCTACCATACTTTCTTTGGCTTGAATCTCAAGCTCCGCCACCCTCTTCTTTAGTTGTTCAATTGTTTGCCGCTGACTTTCAATTAATACGCTTTTCTGCGTATGTAGTATGGTCGTGTTCATCTCTTTGGTAAGCGGTATGACTTGCGTATGGTTCTGCCCGGCGAATATTTGTGAAGCGTGTTTCGTAGTTTGCTGAGGTTGTTGTTGTGGTTGTTGTTTCGAATCATAATTATCTGGTGTTGTTGAAACAGATGTTTCGGGTGTATTTCGAAGCAGCAGTGATGTATTATTAGTCTCGGAGGACGACTGACTGTCTCGTAAGTCAGATCTTGTGGCATTTGCTAGATTTTTTTCCAATTGCAGGTTTTTCTGCTTCATCTGCAAAGTGTCCTTCTTCTCAACATCCAATTCAGTCGTTAACCGCTGTATGAACGATTTCTGTTGAGCCACCTGTTCATGAAGCATGTTGTTTTCAGTTTTTAAATTCTCAATCTCCTCATAATTTACAGATATCCCCCTATTCATACCCCCTAATTGTTTTTGAATGATACCTGAGGTATTTGGAGCTTTACTCACATTCCCGACAACGAATGATTTAGACGTTGTGTCTGGCACGTTTTTGATCTGCGGTATCTGTAATATTGTTGTTCCCTTGCTGTGTGATGAAGAATGACTCTTGGAAGCAGTTTCCCTGTGCAGAACTCTGGAAAATAGACCCATTTTCCCGTGTTCGTGATAATTCGAGCCTATGAAGAGATAAAGTAAAGTCTCACCCTGGGTCTTTCAAAGTTGTGGTCGATGCAGAATCCTCTATATATTGGACAAATGAAAAGGATGCACCTTGCTATTCCGATAAATATGTTCTCCGGTTAAGTGTACGCAAGGATGTCTATATGGTTCCGTAGTTGACTAAGCTGGAGCTTGGGTTGTTTCCGGGGTATTCTGATATATTAAAAGTAAATGGGGCTTCAAAAATAACTAACGTCCGAAGATTCAAGAGTAATATTCACGATTTGCTTATTTTTTGTCTTATTTTTTTTTTTTAAGTTTTCTTTTTTATTATCATGCCTCTTCTAATGTTTGGGTGCGCGCATTATCTGAAAAGGAATTTTTTTTTGTGTTAATAGGATAATTTCATCATTCCTCTTCTCAACTTTGTTAAAGCCTGTCGTTATTGTTCACATTTTCTTCGATAAAGAAATGTCAGCCAGTAACCTCCTTTTCACTATCAATACTTCTTTATAATATACATATTAAATTTTGATTTCTATATATTCATTTACTCCCTGTTAGCTATCTCTGTTGATATTGATAATATAGAATAAAATTCGTGATGTTATCTTATTAGTTATATGACCGCTTACTCGCGTCATACTCTAAATGGGGCTGGTCATCTTTTATTACCCGATTCGTAAAATATAAGACGCGTCTGCTGGATTTAGTTTTTCTTTATTTGTCCACCTGCTCCTCGTCTAACTGGTGTAAGGAACTATACTGACAATGGAGAGATGTAAAGTACCCCTTTGAACATATCCAATTCTATCTTCCGGTATCTGTATCGAGCTGCATGCGAGGCCAAATTTATTTCTCATCAGTCTTGCGATCCGATTTTGGCCCTTGAAGTCTCGTTCTAAAAAGGTGTTTCACAATCAGAAAGTTTTAATGAAAACAAAGTAGTTACCGTTCATCCAATTATTTCTAGATCTAAAAACTTCTTGAAAAGCTAAGATTTATCACACTGACAAAATGTGAATACAATAGTATTAATATTTTTATTAGTTAACTATGAGCAGCTTCCTTTTTTCCCCACCGCCTTCCCATTACATTAAGAAGATTGTTTGTCACAATGAGCATCAAGGTACTTGGATCGATCAAAATACTGGTTTGGATGAACAATAGAGCTTTCATCGATTTTAACACCCTTCTTGAGGCAGTCATCAATCCGATCTTTATTTAAAAGTTCAAACACTCTTGTACATGCTGTTTGGTACTCTCCTTTCTCACTTAAGTCAAGAACTTCGTTTAAACGAGTGTCATCTGCAAGACCTAACTTCTGTAAATTAAAGCTAAGTTCGTCCCTGTGCCAATCCCGGAATGGGCAACCATGATATTCATTTCTACCTGGAGCGGGCTTTGAAAGAATTGTCCTGCAATCCCATGGTTTGTAGTGAATATGACCTCCCTCAAGTCCATAATTATGCCTAAAATTATAACGATATTCCTTGTTGAATCGTTCTACAGTCATTGATCCAACTCCACCGGCGGTGAACTGCTCTTGCCAAAACTTCAGTGCTTCCTCAGCATTTAGGCCTATTCCTTTTAAAAATAACGATAATTGTTGTCTGCCACTATATCTTAAATGATGATCTTTCTTTAAACCGTCCATCAAATTCTGCATGCACAAAGGCATATCCTTTATGTACATTCCGACACTCTCAGCAGTAATTCCTGAATTGTCACCGCTTCCGTTTGCATCCTCACCGTATCCGCCATTTAACTTATAATCTAAAGAAACATATCCCTTAGAAAGATTGTTTAAAACTGGAACCAATCTATCATCCTCATCAAGAGTAGGAAGAGCTCTCATTGTGGCTTTCAACTGACCCATCAAAAAGTCACCAAACTCGTTTGCAATTAGTGATAAGCGCTGGAATTCACCGACATACGCATATCCCATATGTATAAAAGATTGTCTTGTTGACACAAGTTCTGGCACATACTCAAATGGAAGCTTATAGAATTTGGTTGAAATCAAATAGTTATTTATCTGTTCCTCCGTCACCCTCTGGGTTCTTTGGTATTCGACAGTTTGCATTAGTGCAGACCTAATAGCATTATAAGAGCATCTTAAAAGTTCATCTTTAAATTCTGTTCTCTCCTTTTCGGAAACTTCCTGCCAAGGAAGATCGATGCTTTTCACAAAATCTCGCTGTTCCTGAACACTGAGCATCTGATACCTCATTTTAAAAAGCATCGTCTCTGCTCGAACAAATCTCTTTCGCAATTCCTCTGATCTACAGAATGCAAGTCTAAGTATAAAGTGAGAATAGTGATCCTTTTTGCGTTCTTGGAACAAAGAAGATGATTCCTTATTTGGCGTGTTTAATGGAAGCAGCTTATTTAGCATTGTGCTGACTATAGCACCAGTTTCCCTGAACGATTTTCCTCTACTTAAACATGACTCGATTTCAAGTAATACCTGAAGCCTATCTATTGCCCATGTTTCAAATTCTTCTAAGGTTATCTCTTCTGTAGGCGGTAATCTATAGAATGAAAGCCTGTGAGGATATTTCGCCAAATCATCTGAGAAGCCTTTGCCATCCGACTCGAAATTCCTTCTACCATCAATTCTTCTCTTAACTTTTCTAAACATATTCTTTTATACAAGTCTTCTGAATGTTAACCTTAAATTATATTGTAGCGTCCAAAGAAAAGTCATCACGAACAACATTTACGCAAGCATTAAAGAGCGAGTTACACGAACGCGTCCCCGTCAGTTCGTTTTTTTTTCTGAGTACTTTTTTATCATTATTTTTTTTTCTCCACCCGTTTGTCTAACTACCACTTTAACTATTACACATTTTGCATGAAAGTTATCCCAATAACGAATTTATTTCCCTGGTGATGCGTCCGTTAACTGCTTAAATACCTGGTTTTCAGGCTTTTCAAAGTAGTCCAAGCATTAATGCACAATTATATATATTTTGGCAAAGATAATCAAAGGTATTCCGTATTTGTGCAGTCCTTGTCCTCCTAATTAATTACACTAGTAGCATCGTACTTTTCATCGTTGTCATCGTTATCATCATCCCACTTATAGCATTTTCCATACCATGTCCTTTTCAAGCATTTCCGTTCGTGAGGTTCGTCGGTTGGGGTACCTGACGGCAGGGATGTGGATGAAGGAGTTGGAAATAATGATGTACCGAATTTTTCGTTTGAATGATCTATGAAATACCAATTGTAGCAATCAACGCATGGTGGAGGTTTTGTACACACAGGAGTATCATTATACACCACTATGATGTCATCAATAACCTTTTTCAACCGATGATTCAACATATTGATATGCCATCCAAGATCGTTAACTGAATCATAAGTGCACACAAGACCAGAATGGCATTGTGTTTCCATTGCATATCCTGCTATGTTGCAAGAAGATGATGCGCCATTACAGACACCCAGGAATATTGGATCCGCATTGTTTCCGAAATGCCAAATGTATTCATATTGTTCTGGTAATCCAGGAGGCACAGGTAAATGTAATCTGCGAGATGGTAAGAGCTCACCGGGAGCTTCAAATGTAACCGCGGGTAATCCATATGTACGTCCAAGAAGTGACGCTAGAGCACCTCCTAAAGAATGCCCAGTTACCCAAATCTCCGACGAGGGATATATGGCCGTCACATTCCTGTATATTTCCAATGCAGCCTTGTAGTATCGATCTGGCCTCCTCATCTCCCGCTCAATACAATTTTGATTGCACTGATAAGAGGAGCCCTCATAACAATCACAAACGGTGGACCATAACGATGATACTCTGGCACAACAGCACGAAAAAAGAAGATTGTCATTAATTTTGTCATCCTCCACGGTATCACCGGCATCATCAGAATCACCACCAAATGTGATGCCCGCAGCCGATGTTCCCTTCAACGCTATGATAACTCTAGGAGACACCTTTCTCTTTTCCACAAATATATGGCCCCTTAATCCCCGGTCTTTCCATCCAAATCCTTTTCCAAGATCATACTTATCACCCACATCACGCCATGTTGGATCGTCCGGATGATGTGCATAAGCGTCAGATGACATCATTGCCAATGCTAGCACCGTATCTCGATCAGTAATATTTGGAACACTAATCGTCTCCTTTTTCCAATCCAATTTGATCATTGAATTCAATCTGTCGAAGTCCCCCAATTCCAGTGCATAATTTAGGTAAGATTCAACAAAATCAGGATTTCGGTCAGCCATTCGTATGATTTCTTTTCGTGTACTTTTAACCTTGAATTGCATATCAGTGTCGTTGATTTCTTGGCCATTGATAGCGACACCATCTTTCTCTTCATTTGAACTTTTGGAAGCCACATCACAAAAGGCATCTGCTAAGTATCCATCGGCATTATTATATAAAATATGTTTCAGTTCAAATTTCCTCGCACCACTTGCATCTTCCGTGAATTTAGGCCCGGACACTACTGGGTTTTGTGAATATGACGCCACTAGTATAGTGTGCATCAAAAGCCAAATTAATATTGAACATTTAATTTGTCTCAGAATCATATTGATCTCTTAACATCACTTGCTTTAAAATGCAAAATAAGAAAGCCAAGGTAATGAAAAGATATAAAATGTAGGCAACTTTTTGTGATCGAAAGGTAGGAGGAGGATCATAATATTATATCTAGGGGGGGGGAAAAAAAAAAAAAGATTATCGCATTAAAATTGTTCTGGTAACGCAAGATAACAAAAATCACACTAAAAAAGCATGGACATGCACGAACTTATCAAAAAGGAATAACGTACAATCATTAACGACAATTTAAACGTGTGAAAGTAACTAATTCATCCGCATTATCTAATTTCGGATTATATTAATCAATATATTTCTTAAAATATTATATTTTTCTAAAACCAAGTCAAAAAGAATGAGATCGACTACAATAAAGTAATGTGAAGGGGTTGTTATAGCTATCTCTTCCGTTCAAAAATGTATGGCCGTAGTACTCAAACATTCTCTGAGTATGCAGCAATAACAGGCTTATCCATAATAGAAGCATGAGTTAAAACCAAAGCAGCACTAATTAGTGTAAGCCATATGAGTGTGCTGAAAGGGCTCGCTATAAATAGAACTGGAAGATTAATCACGAGAATAATAGTGTATAAAGTATTCTTTTGCAACACTAAAAACCTTAGATCTAAATCATCACTTTCGCCAAAGAAGTAGTTAATCAAATAAAAGCTGGCCACGTCAAACACTATTAGTAATAGTAACGGAAGATTGGTGACAATCATATATAGAGCAATTATTGCAATAATGAGGAAATAGTTGGATCCAAAGTAGCCAAGGTTGTAAGAAATTCTACTTTGGAGATCGGACATACTAGATGGTTTGCTCATCCGAGAAACATCCAAAAAGTCTGTTGGTTTCCGAAGATCCTTGAATCTAGAACTAAATGATCCATCTGGTCCCGACTATATTTACGATGGTATCTGGATGTTAGTACAAGAATATCATGATTCACTTTGATTTTCTTCTAGAATACTGACCTTAAATCTATCAAGATTGAAATTCGACGTAAATGTCGAAAATTGAGCAGGAACAAACGAATTCATTTCAGATCAAACAAATTCGCCTTATAACCTGTTAATCGTATATTAAATTTGCCTGTATGTAATCAGTCGATTTGTTGCACAAGCTTGGAAAATGATCCTACCAGAATAATAATATCAGAGCATACGCGTTGGGCTAGGAGGAGAGAGCCCAGCGAACGAAAAAAAAATTTCGAAATCTCTCAACTTTGTTGAAATTTTTGGTTCCTCCGTGTCTAACAATCCGTTCACGCTATCCAATAAAATATTTGTCAACAATTCACGTCGATCGACCCATTTATGGCACTGTTACATGTATATAAAATGTTGATATCATAAACGTTATCTATTCAAGAGTTATCCGCCTTATTAAGACAAAATTGAAAATTCATCATTAAAGGATACTGCATTGACTCCTTCCTACCTCAAGTCATATCATACGGCATGTCAAAAGTAGTCTCAAATATCTGTGGAATCGAACTAACCCATATTTCCCTTCATGTTTCCACTCCCCTTTGTATGATAATCCTTGAAATCATCAAATTCTCTTTGCCTATATGTCTCTTTATCCTGAGCTTCGTAGTCATCTTCATTTTGAGTTGCGTCATTTGCTTCATTCTTATTTGATTTTGCAACCATTCCACCATTCTTTAATTCATGATTTACAAATTCTTCCACAGTCATCGTAGGGAGCTCTTGGCCCGTTCCCTGAACCTTTTGTCTCAGTTGATCCCTTTTTTCGTGAGAAGGAACAATGGTAAATGGTCGAAGAATTCGTCCATTTTTCGAAAGAACTGGTTTATTAAGATTTTCCAACCGATCAGTAAAGCCTTTATCAAAGGAGTGATCATTTGATTCTCCATACTTTGGCCTTATGTTATCTTCACCCCCGGAACTCATTATTTCTTGCTTAATATAGTTCTTTAGTAGTTGTAATTCCATTAGGTTACTTTCCAAAGACTCAAAACTTTTCAACGCATCAAATTTCAACTGATCAATCATTATATTGCGCAAATTCTCGTCGTCCATACTTTCTAACGCCTCCTTGTCGTTGAGTACATTTAAAGCCTTCTGGAATTCCTTTTCGTGTTTATAATTTGCGATCTTTGATGCACGCCGTAAAGTAGGGTCCCTCACTTGAATTTCCGAAAGTTGTGGATGCATACTATCTTTCATTGTATCCATTATTTTGCTTTGTTTTTTATCTAATAACCCATAATCATCCAATTTCTGTAGGAATTGAAGATACAATTGGTTAGCTTCTGTTAGCATACCAAACCTGACTCTCTTGTTTGGTACACCATTGACTCCAAAGGTTCCATGCTGCTCGATAAAACTGGCCAAATAGTAATATATTGCTAAATATTTGATATCAGCCGTAGTCACTTCATCTAGAGATTCATTTGAGCTAAATAGCTGAAGTTCTTTTACTTTGGCTTGAATGTCCTTAAGTTGTTTAAGTATGCTATCAAATGTGCTTTCGCCCGGCACTGGTTTACTTTCTGAAGAGAAATTTTCTGCCCTTTTAACCACTACTTGAAATTGTTTAGATAACGACTGTGTTTTAAGTTCAGACATCTTGAGAATAGTTTTTGAACCTTCAAATTTTGTAGCTAATGCATGATAATTAAAAGGGCAAGAAAAAAATGAAGTAAAAGCAAAAGTCACGCATGGGACGTCAAGATGAAGCAATATATATATATACAAATGTGCATAGTTGCATTACAGCACAGCCTCGAAAGAACCTGTAAAACGCTCATGAAATTACGCAGTCCCATAAAAAAACACCTTTCTTTTATTTAACAAGATATAAAATACATCCGAGGCATGAGATAAATTCAATGGAATATAACAACACACTTGGAAGGAAAAGCAGAGCGACGCTGAAAATGGCCTGAACAAATGAGTGAGTGATACACTCCGTTGATAAGAAGACAACGTCAAGCGGCAGTAAAGAATAAAAATAAAAATAAAATAAAAATGCACGTGTCGTGTATAGTCTTCAACAGTATGATGAATGAAGGGTAAAATAATGCATAATAAACATACAGATACGTAGGAGTCATAAACTTCTTATCAAATAGGCTTCATGTGTATAATGCATTAAACATTTTAACGGTCCAGCTTCACTCTTTTAAAATCCCCACCAGTCTGTGATGTATGCTTATTTTCATTTTTTGGTGGCGAATCCCGTATTTGAGGCAAACTCTGTTGCTTTAATTCTTGTTTAACCTTCTGCTGCTTATGATCCTGGTTTTGTGGAGATGCTTGCGGCCCTAAAACTGAACACCTTGGAGCAGGACTACCATGTTGAGAACGCATTGTTTGCTGCCTTTGCTGGCGCGGTTGCTGTGCATGGGGTTGGGATTGATTCATGTATTCCATTGGATAGCCATAGACCTGTCGCCTACGTAAAGTCTCAGTCAGTTCATCTATTCTCTTCTTCAAAAGCATTTCCCTTTGCTTTGCCGCATTATCCATAGCCTCGAGTTCCATAATTCTGGTCTTATAAAGATCATTCACCAATTCCAGCTCGGATATGCGTGTTCTAAGTTCTTCACTTGTGGCATAAACCGATAGTTGTGCTTGTGTTTGGTTACCCTGAATTGGTTGTTGTGATTGAACCGGAACATTCTGTGACATCCGCTGCTCCGACTGACGAGAGTGCTGTTGTTGCTGTTGTTGTTGATAATCCACAGTCATTTGGTTTCTGCCTATGGATGGAAGTCTACCGGATCCATCCACTGCCACAGCGGAAATCATTGGTGAAGCCATTTGGGAGCGGGAAGCAATCTGTTGTTGGGCTTGTTGCATTGGTCCAAAATTTGACGTGGTGGACCCATTCGAACCATTTGGAGAAGAACCGCCTGTAATACTCTTGATTGGTGGAAGTATTTCCCCATTTGGGGAGCCCTGGGAAGGCTGACCGGCAAATGCCGGATTGACAATTGTACCTGCAGTAGGTGCGAAGTTTGGAGAAAGTGCGGGTAATTTTGAAGCCCCGGCCGGTAGGAGAGGAGGCGTAGCATAGCCGTTGAGCTCTGTGGAAGGAGAATATGGCTTTCTGATATATCCAAGAGGTGGAAGCGTTTCGATCTTATTGGTCGAATTGCTTGTAATACCGTCTAGTTTCATCCCTGGGATCTTCTCGTTTGAATTCTGCTGACTAAGGGTTTCTAAAGCACCGGCAGCATTCAAGACCGCATCTCTTCCAAGATTTTGCTGCGAGCTTGATCTCTCTGAGGATTGAGAAGGATTAAATATCGGAGGTGCCGTTGAGGACAAAAGTAGCGGTGATGTAACCCTTGTCAAATTTGGAGCAAATTGAGTAGGAGTCGATGCCGGATAATGAAGTGGTTGAATACCACTTGATTTGCCATTTCCATTCGGAGCTCCAAACGAGCTCTGACCCCTTGGAAGTAGTGGAAGAAGGCCTGGTGAGCGAGTATTACGAACAGGAATAGAGCCTGAAACTTTGCCCAAAGAAGCCATTGAATTTGTCTGCCCATTCTTAACAGCTTGGTTCTGCGAACCAGAATGTTCAATGTTACGAGAGCCATTAGAAGATGATCTCTTGCCTGATCTCATTCTTGGCTTGTATTGTTTCGATGAGAACTTGTTGTGGGAATCTTTGGCCTTCAATTCCGGTGTGTTTGGACTTGACTTTGAGCCATTCCCGTTGTTATTATGCTTCACTCTATTTCTTGATTTTATCACATCACTTTTCAAGGAGATTGGCCTTGGACGGCCGTGAAGCTTAAGAAATAGTCCACATGCGTTACATAGAACCTGTCCTGATTGGTCCCTTCTCCATAATGGAGTTGTCTGTGTTTTACAGTTCTTGCAGATGGGAGTCGACATATTCTGACGGGTCGTAACAGACCCATTTGATTGTTTTGTCGACGTCATCTTAGCGTTTGGGTGTGCAGGTTCACTCGTAGAAGATGAACGAACTCTTTGAGGACCCGAATCCTGGCTTCCAGCCTGCGAATGATCGCTTTCTAAGGAGGAAGGTGAGCCATGGTTTTCAGCCGTCTCACGCTCAGTCGCTTTTCCGTCCAATTTACCACTAAATGATGAATTAAGACGCATCGAGATATCGGAGGAATTAGCACCAGTCTGTGCACTTTCGTGTTTACCGTTATTTGAGCGAACATTCAAATCTCCCTCTGTAGAAACAAGCGAAGTTGGACCACGATTTTGGTTCACAACAACCTCTGATTTCGTTGTTTGTAGCATGGTACAGTGGCTGTCAATGTGAGGTAATACTTGATATTAGCGTATTTGTCTATCTCACGTTCCCAATAAACGGCTATGTATATATATAGGATGGCAACAAGCAACTAATGCAAGTTGATTCCAATTCAATCTATGGTTGTAAATACCGATTAACTTGTCAAACAAAAGTTCGTGGAATGTGAATATCGATAAGGGTGCATATGCCTATCCTATATCAATATCAACGTATTTTGCTTGCGTTTCCGATTCTGATCTATTCGACAGCAAAAAATCCAATATCTAGAAAGGAGAAAAAAAAAGGGAAAACTGGCAAATATAGCTGCTGTTTCCTGTATCTAGTAGCGAGTGATTGTAATAATTGGTAAAAATTAAAAGGCTTTCTGATGTGTCAACGTAAAAGAAAAAGGTTACGATGCGCCAGATAAAGATGATGATGTATACAAAATTTTTTCAGATGATAACCAATTCTTACTCCAAAGATTTTGAAAAAGCGAGAAAAACTCGCCAAAAAAATGGGAGAGATGAGCGATAAATCGAATGTGCGCGACGATGGATAGAAAAGATTAGCAGATTTGGTATCAGTCCAGATGAAAAAGTGAAGGGTTGCATACAATATATTTCGTTTAAATCCTAGTATCTCATCTAAATTGATTATCACAAAAACGTTTAAACACACCATTAATTAAAAAGATATTATAAATACATCATAAATTAAGTATACGGGAAAAAAAAAATCATTCGTACTCTAAATGCATGGAAGATTGATTGTAAAGAATATTTTAGAAATACTTCCAGATTGTACCGTACCGTCAAAAGCCAACCTGTTTCATAGTCGAAAGATTAGATAAAGTGATAACGTCGATTTCTAACTAAAAAAAAGAGAGCGAGTGGGAAAAATTTTTCTCGACCTGACTGACTTTATTTCCGCTTTTTAACGTTCGAGAAAAAATTTTTATTGGAGAAGGCGGCCACGCATGGTTGTGCAATAAACAATTTATCTTTAATGCCATCATTTTGTGGATTACCCGGATGAGAGTGGTTGATGAGATGAGAACTTGCCCACTATATTAATAAATTTCAAAGGAATGCCTTATTTTCTATATAGGGACTATCAGCGTGTAAGAAATACTAAAATCGATTTGTCTTCATTTTAAAATGATACCGCAAATTGATACGCAAATTGTCAAACGTATAATTAGTTAGTTCATTGGATAATAAATATGGTTACTACAATAATGAATACTATAAAAATAATTTGAGTGGTTGATTTTACATCGGATTTTTTTAGCCGTGCTAACAGAGAGCATCGGAAATTCCCTTTGGTTTCTACCCCTTGAATTCCAATGTTTTGTTCAAAATTGAAAATTGAACGATGACTATATTCATTCTAACTATTTTGGATATACTGCGATATAAATTCAATATGTTATTTAGTATAAAAGCAGCCTTGTTTTTGACGTACTGACTTATTACTTATCACATGCCTTGTGATAAGATAAGAATGAGAAAAAAATATGCTGAATGAGGAAATATATAGTCATATAGTCACCAGGGTTAAACTATCAACATATTTGCAACTGAACATTTAATTGAAGAATTAGCAGGTAATAAATAGTACAGATTGATTATCACCTAGTAAAACATTAGATAAAAGTGGATTTGATACTTGGTGAAGAAGGTATTAACGTGATTCTGGTCACGTGATGAATGTATTGAATATTATCATGTCATAGTAAATAGTTTTACCATCGGAAATGATATTGGCGTTAGAAATCATTCTAATGCCTATATCAATACATTTTAACTTTGAATTCAAATCTAATTGTAAGCAAACCCGTAAATATCAATACTTAATCCATAATCTTTAAAAATTGTATAATTGTTGTAAATATCAATATCCTCCATATCCTCCACTGTTCAAACTTTTCCCTTTGAATAATGAATAATTGCTTGGGTTAAATCAAAAAATGTTACAAACGATACTTTAAGCGTACCAGAAATTTGTATTCTTGCTTTATTTTATACGCTACTATAATCCTCTTTAATTTACATAAAAATATAATCAATTTTATATAAAAGTCTCTGATCATACAAGAATAATGAACATTAACATCCTTAAAGGCTTTATTATTTTTTTTGTAATATTAAGTATTCTTTTCTAATATCCACACTATTTTTTGATTTCGCCTGTGCTCTTTAGAAATATTTTTATTTCTATACAGGTTAATACTGTAAGAAATTTATCTTGGAAGAAGCCCCTTAAAACAAGAACAATACTACTGTCCGCCACTCAGATACAATCCCAAAAAATAAAGTTAGCACTTTGCACTATTTTATTATATGAACACTGAAGTGCTAAAAGTTAGCAACTACTTTCGGAGTAGCCAACATAGTTTTTTTTTCTGTCAATAGGAATTGGTAGGTTTTGTTACTTTTTGCGATAAATGATTCTAAATATATATCCTTACAAATTGCAATATAATCTTCTGGTCTTTAAGTCCTTGATAGATATACAAATTGAGTGGTGTATAGATGTTGTGTCATATTATCATTTTTAAAATTACACAACTTTTCTTGTTATCCAAAATAGGGAAAAAAGAGGATTCTGTATCAATTAAGCGCTTTGTGCGCTTCTTTGTGCCAAACATTTAAATGCTGCCGATCCCACTATTTTAAAGAAAATTTTTGTCGCTTTCTGCTTCATATTACATACTTTCCTTTTATACCTTTTAATTAATAGCTGATATCTCTTTAAGGGAAACAAGGAAAATGGTTTTTATTCAAAGTTATAAGTATTCAATTGGAGCATTAATTTTGCTCAAAGGCATTACGACATTGGCAGATCCTGCTCCGGTTATTGAAGATAATCCTGAGAATGTCAGATATAAAGCTGATATTGATACAGGTGATGTTCATGGCATTGTCGAAGTGTACACGGCAAAAAACGGTACGGCAAAAGTGAAGGTCGATATCACTGGTTTGCCAGAAGAGGGTGGACCATTTTTCTATCATATCCACAACAATAAAATTCCTGACGGAGGTGATTGCGAAGCAGCAGGAACACACTTTAACCCATATAATTCCGAATTTGAGACATGTGGAGAGCAAGATGATGCTTATTGTCAGGTCGGTGATCTATCCGGAAAGCATGGTTTTATCAACACAACTTGCTTCCAGCTCAAATACTATGATCCATATCTTTCATTGAATCCAGACGATACATCTTTTATTGGTGATCGTTCAGTTGTTGTCCATTATAATGACATGAGTAAAATGGCATGTGGAAACTTCCGCAAAGCCAAAAAACGATTCTGGAAAAAAGAATACGAGGAAGAAGAATCTGACTATTTGGATATTACCGGAAATAACGAGACAACTCAAATTTTAAGCTCTTCAACTTTAATTCCGACATACTCTGCAGGTCCATCTAACTTCACTTCTGGAAACCAGACAAACGGTACTGCCTATAATGATGATGGGACCCCAGAAGTATCAAGTACTTATTGTGATAGTGCCTTTAAAGATATCGCCTCTGGCTTGATCGGCACTTTAATCAGTTTGCTCATCTCCATATTCTAACTGGTTGAGGGTATTTAAAAAATTGCTAGAATTTGATATTTGCTTGTTTTAAGAGTTCACATTATTTAACTTCAACAGCCAGGAATAAAATACAAGTACAAGAATTTAAAATATGTTTAAGGCTCAGATGGAAGCAGCTATCTGTCATTTGAGCTGAATACGTGTAGGCGCATAATTTTGTTCAATGTAGTTCAGTCCAAATAATCTGCGTATTACTAGAGAAGTAAAATTTACAAAACAATGAAGCAAGAGGTGTGTATTAAGCAGAAAGAAAGATGCAAGCAAACAAAAGCTACAAAAGAAGCAGGGAAGAGAGAGAAAAGGGGAGGCGGGACAAAAAAAAAAGACAAAATAAAGTTAACTCCGGAAGATGATTTTTCAAGGCATCTATCTCCCTGTGATATCCTTCAATTATTTATTCTGCACATTCTTGTATGATCCAGTTGTGCAATTAATTCCGTTCTGTTTGGGATCCAATCTGTATAATGCAAAACTCAACTGTTGAATAGAATGGAACATATACCAGTATGACCGTTTTTATTGCATCATTGTAAGTTATGATTGCGAATTTCACAAAAATAGTAAATACCATTGAGTTTTTTCACAATTTTAGAATAGAACATACTAACCGTTTATAATTTTATTCCAGATTCCTTCCCTACACAATTCACTTTGAAGTGGAGAGATCGAAAATCCCAAAGCTTGCAGGTGATGAGATGATTGAACCAATTGGCCCAATAAATACAAACTATTCGTCATCTTCCGAGGGAAAGATCGCTACTACTGATAATGGGATCCGTCGATTTCAAGGAACGAAGGTGAAGGACACTGACAATTCCGCAGGCTCGGAAGAATCGACCGTTTCAATATTGAAGACTCTTGCTAATAGTAATCCGGCCACGAAGTCGTCTGAAGATTTGGAATGTGGATCTGTGTCAAGCACTGATACAGATATGGAGTCGGAAATCAAAGAAAGACAGCAGCGGCAGAGATCACAACTGGGAGCAATTTCAAATGCATCAGGTGTGGTGTCCGTGCAGGATTTTTTCTTTAACAATCCTAATAGTTCAAGGCTATCATTAAGCTCTGCATCATTAAACGATTCTCGATTGTGCTCTTCAACAGATTACTTGGGATCCAGTGTTCCCGAGCCATTCTATACAAACGAGCCATTGTCTTTGCAGGGCAACTTATCCACAAATAAAAAAGTCTACGTGAGGCCTAGGCCGTTTACTTTTCATAACTCATCAATGGGTGACTTGACATTACGTCCCGGCGTGGATCGACACAGACCGACTCGAAGTTTTGTGGGAAGCTTGGGGAAAACTTTGTTATCAAGAAAATTTACAAAATCCAGTCTATCGTCACAGAAGTCTCCATTTGATAGTAAAAAGGGTTTTGAAGGAGATGGAGATACAGCAGAGCTAACAATTGATCCGCAAACTTCTCCGGATTCTGGTAGTTCGGTAGAACAATGCAAAATATCAGACCATACACAATCTCTGAAGCCGGCATCAGGGGATAAAGCTGATAAGGAACTTGATGCATACTTTGCTGATAAGACGGATAGTGGGCATGTGATACCATTCGGTGGATTTGCAAAGGATTATGGATCGATACTCGAAGATAAAAACAATGTATTTGCTACTGCTCCTTGGAAAGTTGTTACATACGAGCATGGAAATGGCGGACTTCGCAATGCCGTGAGATTGGCCGAGAGTAAAAATAAACTTCGGGAAGTAAAATGGATTGGTACACCTGGCATGCCATGCGACTTGGTACCAAAATGTACAAGAAAAGCAATTTATAAAACATTGAAGGAGGATTATGATTCAGAAACTTTATTTATAGAGGACAATGTTTTTGAAGGTCACTATGACAGATATTGCAAGCAAATATTGTGGCCGATGCTTCAGTACCAGTTACCAGAGGAGCTAAAGGCAAATTCATTTATTAATTATTCATGGGAAGACTATGTTTATGTTAATCGTCAATTTGCCGACAGAATTTCAAATCTTTATAAAAAGGGAGACGTAATCTGGATTCATGACTATCATTTGATGCTTGTTCCGGGAATGCTTCGTAAATCTTTGCCTAATGCTGAGATTGGCTTCTTTCTGCATGTATCATTTCCATCCAGTGAGGTATTCAGATGTCTCGCTCAACGTGAAAAGATATTAAAGGGCATGCTTGGTGCAGATTGTATTGGCATGCAAACAGATGAATACGTAGCTCATTTTCTTCAAAGCTGTAATAGACTTCTTTTGGCTGATTTCGACGAGCATGGCGTTCGTTATGATAATCGAACAATAAGTGTTACTCATAATCCAATTGGAATTGATGCACATGCGTTACGAAAAGTTCTTAATGGTGAGGTGGTGAGAAATTGGAGAAGTTTGGTGAGGGAAAGATGGCCAGACAAGACATTAATTGTATCCCGTGATAAAATAGATAAAATACGTGGTGTGAAGGAAAAGCTTTTGGCTTATGAAAGGTTTCTTACAGAAAATCCAGAGTACATAGAGACGACACTACTCATTCTAATATGCATACCTGGAAGAGCCTCTGCTGATGAGAGAATGGAAAATGAAATTCTTACTATTGTTGAACGAATTAATTCTTGTGCTCCTAATATTGCGAGTGAAAGACCAGTTGTGGTTTTGAATCAGGATATTCAATTTGAGCAGTATTTAGCGTTGCTAAGTGAAGCCGGTCTTTTTATTGTTTCTACCCTCCGAGAAGGAATGAATTTGACATGCCATGAATTCGTTGAAGCCTCATATGAAGATCACTCACCATTGATATTGAGTGAATTTGTCGGATCTGCAACTGTTTTATCTGGAGGGGCATTAATTACAAATCCTTACAATATAAAGCAAGTGTCCAACGCTATCAGAACATGTATGCAAATGAGTCCTGACGAAAGAGAACGGAGATGGAAAGCAATGCATGCGGCAGTGTTAAGGCATGATTCACTTCATTGGACAAGTGAATGTATGCAGAATATTTGGCAAGGGCACAAGCTAAATACAAGTCAGCAATCCAGCGATGTGAAGCAGTTGATGTGGTCTCATATTAATGATGCCATTGTGAAAAGTGCAAAAGCTAACAAATCAAGCACGCTTCATTCTCGAATATTTTTCATTAACTTTAATGAGTTGATTTCAAATTTAAAGATTCAGGGAACTTCCATTAATCCAATTCAACAGAGATTCATGGATAACATCTTGAACAATCTTGCGGCAGATAAAACAAATGCGATTTATTTACTTGGATCGTCTACAAGATCTGATATGTGGATGAGATGTCGCAGTTTAATTGATATTGGCCTTATAGCTGAGAGTGGTGCCTATGTGAAACTCACTGATAAATCTGAGTTCACACCCTTAATATCAAATAAAATGCTCTCCTGGGTTAGTGCTGTGGAGCAGACAATGAAATCATGGAGTGAACGTATTCCCGGAACATATGTTGAAAAGGAAACCTGTGTCGTAAAACTGCACACGGAAGGTAGTCATGATATTGATAAAGAGCATAAAGAAAAGTTGATCGGAGAGTTAATGACACATATAAATGAGCTTTATGGACATGACTATAATGTCCATGCCAAAATTGTTGATCAGATCATTATAGTAAGACAGATGGATTCTATTACGAAAGCTTTGGACTACATCATAAAACAAGGAACACAGATTGGTGGAATAAATAACATTTCGTTTATTATGGTTGCAGGGGGTACCAGTCCTGATGACGAAGAGCTTTACAGCTATTTTAATAGCACTCGAAATAAGTTTAATGGTAATGTTTTAAATGTCGAAGTTGGTGTTTCGAAAAAAAGCACGAACGCTGATTTTAAATTGCAGGGTGTCAACCATTTACTGATAGCATTATCACAAATTTCTTGAAAGCTCAAACAGCCAGCATCCAAAAGATGCTTCATTTCATTTGAAAAAGATTGCTTCCGATTATTTGCTTACACATTATATATGACAATCAGAACCCTCGTCCTCTTCTATTTTTACAAATTAGCCAATGTCTGTACATACGTATATATATATATATATACGATAGGTCACACCCAACCGTGGTAGTGTAATCGATAGATCATTATCGCTTTTTAAAAGCAAAGCCCGCACGACCTCTTCTTTGTGGAGGATGACCCCTCATATGGCCATTGAGAGAGTGAGCTTTTGACGGAAAAGGGTGCTGTTTCGATTTTCCACCTTTACATACATTATAAAGGGCATTAAGCTCATCCATGAGTAGTCGATCACCTTTAGGGTCAAACTGCCCTAGACTATTCCATATGTGACGAAATTCAGGTTTATGTATTTTATTATCAGGTCGCTTGACGTGCCAGAGAAACTCCTTACCCTTTTTCTGTCTCTCTCGGTCCGCTTCTATTCGACGAAGCATCTGTCTCTGTGTTAGTAAAAGAGGACTATGCGTTGGGCTTGAAGATTGGGACGGAGAATTGGGAATACTCTTTGTACCCGGAGCATTATAATCTCTATGTTCGACATTAGAAGATTCAAGATGACTGGAACATGTATCGATCATAATCCTCTCATACTGGGATTGACGCTTCTTTCCAATAATAAAATTCCATGCTTGGGTCAATGGCTTAATAAAGATTTCCTCGGGGTGAAGAAGTGGATAAACGGCATTTTCATTTTTCTCTGCATCATCCATTTCATCTGGAACAAATTTATACAAAGAACTATCATCAAATTGGATATCATTTTTAATATTTCGGACATCATTTTGTGTAAGAAGAGCTGTTCCATATTTATCTGTGTATTCGGAAAGTGCTGGAAACTTTAAAACTTTGCTGATCTCAACCATAATGGAATAAGATGCCGGCAAATTCGTAAGACACCTTATTTTCTGTAATTCCCTTTCGTCACATCCAGCCTTTGGTTTCTGCGGGATCACCTCTGCTAAAAGTTTTGGAAGAGCTTTCACGATAAGCTCAACGTATCTATAAGCCGGAGAACCTACCGGAAATCTGCTGGGATCAGCTATTACCATCATAATAAGTTCCTCGAGAAACTGCAAAATACTTATACGAGTATTCAAATCGACTTTCATGATCGTTTCAAGTACTGCAGGGAATAAGTCATCTTGAATACTAGCATAGTGAATTAAGAACTTTGCAAGATTTTGGGCTGCAAGCTTTGATGCTGTTAAAGTAGCAAGTTGCTTTCCAAAGTGAGCTCTAGCTTCAAAAGGATCCATAATATGAAGAAATGCTCAAACACACCACTCAGCTAGTTAGAAGGTATTTTTAAAAAGATGATAGTTATTTTTTGGTATGAATGAATAACGTGCCTGTGAATCAAGCAGCTCAGCGTAGGGTAACTAATTCATTCACCAAATACACAACTCAATTACGTAATCAAGAAGAAGGAATAACAAGAACGAAAAGGATACATACAATTATTTGGCCATATGTAAAATATAAAATACAGCGGCTTGTTTCTGTGCAAGGAGGTAAGAATGGCGGGCACAGAACGGGTGAAAAATTTTATGAAATTCGTCTTGTCTTCAGGCATTTTTTCTACATTATTAGACTGAAAAATTGAAAATAGAACGGTTTTCTAAAGCGAATAGTTTGACTAATTATGTTGATGATTAATTCTTTTTAATATCACATTATTTCAGAGCACGCTGTGTCTTTTTGAACGATATTATAATAGTACGGTACTGTAAAAATGCCATATAACGGAAAGGGAAAAGGTAAAGGAGGAAAAAATAGAAGAAGAGGAAAGCACCAGAACTACTCTCAAAAGAGAGAATTGGTGCTAAAGGAAGAGGACCAAGAATATGCACAGATCACAAAAATGCTCGGTAATGGACGAGTCGAGGCCACATGCTTTGATGGAAAGAAGAGAATTGCTCATATTCGTGGAAAACTCAGAAAGAAAGTTTGGATGCAGCAAGGTGATATTATTTTAGTTGCCTTGAGGGACTTCCAAGATAACCAATGCGATGTTGTGCATAAATACAATTCAGATGAAGCTAGAACGCTAGTCTCCATGGGAGAATTGCCAGAAAACTCCAAGATCAACCAAACCGGAACATTTGATATAGATGAGGATGAAGACGCAAACTTCGAGTTCAGATCAGAGAGTGCGGATGAGAACGAAGAAGAGTTAGATATTGACGATATCTGATTCTACTAAATGTGGATTGTGTAATCTAATATATATGCATTTTTTTGGTTAGGTAAAGTATGCTGTCTCGTAGCCAAAAATAAATAGTGTTCGTTATAAAAAATTAAATGTCATTTTGCTGTCCCAGTGCTCTTCACAACACGTACTGGCGCAAAGTTAGTTCAACTCAAAACTATCTGAACGTCTGAACTCGGAGCCTGCCTGCAAAGGTATTTCTGAGTATGAACTACCCAGAGGCCTTTTTGATTCTAATGATTTTCTGAACTGATGATATGTAGAAACATCATTATTCAAAGGAATATCACTTAGACCATCTTGGTTAGCGGAGAAAAGAGCGACATCATCCTCTGTCTCTGGCTTCTTCCTGGTAATATTAAGAATATAGACTCCGGAGAATATAATGAGAAACCCGCATATGAGTGAAATGACATCCACAGTTGAAGCTGCATTGAACCCACGAAATAATATGAATGATGCCAAAAGAACGGCAGTAGTAAACGTGACATAATATAATGGATTGACAATAGAGGTATCAAATTGTGCTAGAGCCTTGTTAAAGTATGTCATCTGAATGACGATACACACGGCAACTGCAATAATAAATAAATAAGTGGAAATATGAGTAAATTGATTATTCCCACTCAACGTAAGCTTTAAGGCAATTCCAAAAGCCTTTATAGCACAAACAGAGAGGGATCCAACTCCGGAGCAAATAGAAATGTATACCATTGGATTCTTAGAGCCATATACGGGAGCAACACTGTAGATCATGATGACGGAAAAAACAATGACAGAAAAAGCGTACAGGAGAAATAATGGCCTTTCGGCATATTTCATGATTTCATCTACCGTAGTCACTTCCTTGTCACTTGGAGCATGTAACACAATGATTACCGATCCTAATAGACAAATTGCACATCCCAATTTTCCAAGTATCCCCAATTTTTCTTTCAAAAATACAGCAGCCAAGACGGCACCAATGATGACCGAAAGTGCGCCCAATGGGGTGACCAAAATAGGTGGGGCAAACGTGTATGCAGCAAAATTCGCAAACTCACCAAGTGCCATAAGAGCTGTCCCTAAAATCCATATTGGATTTTTCACGTATGTATATGATTCACCTTTTGATCCATCTCTTAAAAGTCCAACTTTTGTAAGAACAAAGGAAGCGCCAATAGCGAAAGATGAGCTTATTGCTAAAGCCAATCCAATATACTTTTCCTCCATAATTTCGAGTTACCTATCCTTTAACGATTTTATGTGGTGTTGGTAATTATTGTGCTTCATAAATTGAAGTAATTTTCGAAATTATAGGATGATGTCAGCACTAAGTTAACAGATAATTGAGATTACGAAGGCTTTTTTTTTTATTGTAGTTTTTAAGATTATCTTTTTTGTGCTCACCGGCTTTCTGCTTTCTTCTGGTATTATGCCGAAAAATGCTAATTTGAAGCTTTTTAGCTTTAAAAGAGAGTAAGCTTAGTAGTGTGAAAGTTAGAGCTAATAATACTCCGTATAATTTCATCAATGAAGCATATTATTGTTCTCTAACAAATTGAACGAAGAAGCATGCCTTGAAAATCGTCAAAGCTTGATATTTTGATCATATTTTTATGAATATATATTGTAGATATTCCTCTTTTACATTCACATGTACAAAAGGTACGAATTGTAAGAGCATGTGCACTCAGACCCATGTGTAAATTGTTAGAATATCATCACCATTAGGCGATAAAAAAATATTAAATACCGATACTAACTACCAGATCAAGAAAGTGAAGAATATGGAAAAGGAAGGACTCGCATCACAATCTGAAAAATATTATTTTCACCCCACTGTTTGGATACAATTGGAGCGAAAAATTTTCGCATCAACAGAGATCTTAACTGGGCACGGATGCATACAAGAAGGAAACAACATATTTCGAACCTTATAACTTTTGCTTAGAATAGAGGATCCGTGCATTATCATTAGTAACATAAATTTGAGGAGAGCTTTTTTCATTATTTGTCGAGAAGTTTTCGTTATAAAGAATGACAGTAAACTCACTGGCATTCCTCGATTCCCAACCTACGGTGCTTTCTAAGGATAATCTGAAGGATCTTAAGACTTATCTAATTAAGAACACCAACTACCTTGATGAAGAAACTGGAAAAATCAACATTCTTGACAGGGTATTTCCTGTGTTGATTCTCTGCTTGAAGAAGAATTCCCGGGAAGGTGATAAGGCTGGATATGGAACAATATCCTACGATACTTTCTCTATCTGGTTGTCTAGAGCAACACATTTGGTCAAAACAAATGGATTAGAACATCCTGAAATTAGAGAAGAGTTAGGCTCGATGATAACTACCGAAATAGCTGATGAGCTTTACGATCGAGTCATTAATTTATGGTCTGATTCGGGAGCTCCTCTTAGTAATGCCTTGAATGAAATGTTTACAAAACTTATATCATTTATTAGAGTGATGAAAGAACCATCACTAAGGAACTCAATATTTGAAAAATGGATTTTGAAAACTTTGGAGATACCTTATTCAAGAAGGGTCTTTTACTTTTTGATTGAACTTTTATACAAAGAAGTTGATTCTCCGATGTTTATTCTTGTCCATGAGCCACTATTTGTTAGATCTTCACTCTCTTTTATTTGGTCTAACTCTTTATCAACCAATATTGGAAAATCTGTTTCAATGGTCTTACGTCGTGCTTATAAAGAATTTGAAAACGAGGACAAATGGATCCAGCTGTGGAAGGATGATGTACTATATGCTCTTCTAAGTAGGGAGTTGCAGCCTGGAATTGAAACATATCTTCTTCCACATTTGTTTAGAATCTCAAAGTCGGCCACTAGACAATTTCTAAAATATGTTTCTGAATTATGTCCGATTTCAACATTACTAGGCTGCCTTACTGTGGCACAAAATACGTCAATTATTGTCGAACCTTTTGATGGAGATAATGCTATAATTTCAATAGATCAGGTAAAAGATCTTTTGATGCAGGATAATAAATACTTTAAAGTTACAGCTTTTAAATTGTTGGTTACATCACCTAAGCCATCGAGCCCTATAAAGCCATACATTTATGATATAATTCAGTGTTGCACGGACTCGTTTTTCTGCGAAATGGATATAGAAACGAGAAATAAGATCATCTCATTGTTGAAATTCTTTATATCTAGAATAAGGGACTCTACCCATAAGCTTGATAGAGACTGCAAGAAGATGATAAATTCACAACAAGACAAATTTAGGGTAGAGATCGAGCAAAAAAGAATTGCAATTAATCTTGCGGAGAAGTTTTTGAATAGATTGTTGAATGATACTTTGTTTAACTTAAGACCTGGTTCCTCTCATCAGCGAAAGGCATTTGCATTTATGGTGTTGCTATTGCTTATTAGATCAGGATTGGATTCAAGACTTGAACCTTTACATCACGACAAATTCAAGATAGTTGAGTATCCATTTAATATTCAAATATATTCCTCAGATCTCTTAAGAACTATGATCGATAATATAACAGATGATTATGGTGACAACAGAATTGATTCTGTGAGAATTTTATCGATGTCGCCTATTTCCATAAACCAAAAGCTTTTAAGCCTTGCAACAGAGAGAGCATTCGTTTACTTGCAAAATATGAAGGGTAAAACTGTGGATTCAGGGGCTCGATATTTTGCCTTTTTGTTCAAATATTACCAATCACACGAAGAATATGATAAATGTATACTGATACTACAAACACTCGAGGGCATGTTAGTCAATGGAATTGACGACGCGAAAAATAATCTAGCGGAGGCTTGCTTCAAGTCTAATATTCATGGCTTTTTTTTAACTTTTGGACTCCTTTTTGAAATCATAGATTTCGAAAGATTCGGAAAATATGAATATGTGAATCGATTGATTGATTCACTAGTACAAAATGCAATAGCTTCTTGGAAAGTAACCCGGGAAGTTCTTCAACACGATTCACCTGAAGGAAATCTCCCAGAAGAAATTGAAAATAACTACAGTTCCAAATTGGAGGCACAATATGGTAAAGGAACGCAAGTTATATCAAGTTACGCTTGGCGAACTTTGAAGGAATCTTCGGTTCTTCTTGATTCATTAATCAACAATGCACCATTAAAGTCAGATTTAATCCTTCTTATTGGGCCTTTGCTTAGAGAGCAGTTAGCAACCATTCGTCATAGGGGTGCATTTTCTGCTGTATACCCAACATATGTTTCCTGTTGTTTGAAATGTAGGAAGATTCCAGAGCTACGGTTTCTGGGCCGAAAATGGTTGGATAAAGACCTTGAGTTGGTCACCGAAAAATCAGACTTTATTACACGTCGTTCGGCAGGCATTCCCTATTTGATTACAGGTAACCTTACTGCAAATCCAGAGTTGATTGGAAAAACTTTTAAAACGCTCGAAGAAGTTGCACATATAGTAGCGGATCCAGCCCAAACAATGGAAAACGTGAACTTGCCGCAAGTGAATGCTTTTAATTGTATGAAGGCGATTTTTATCGATAAAGCTCTTTCAAACGTCTCTATGGATTATATCAATGACTGTATGCAACTCTCCTTAGTATCATTTGAGTCACCAATCTGGGCCATTCGAAATTGTGCAATGATGCTTTTTACCGCTTTGGACAACCGGATGTTTTCTTCAAGAAAGGTGCACAATAATTTTACATCAGGATATCCTGCCAAAATGTTCTTTGCTAAATTTAGTTCTATTAAAGAGACCTTCCTTATGAATCTTAAAGAGGCTGCTGACTCCAATGTTGATAATTTGAAGCAGATTGAACGAACATTTCCAATTTTGACTATTATGGGTCGTCTAGAACCATCCCCAGATAACAATGGCATGGATGCCTTTAAACCATTAATTCTTAAATGGTTACACAGTAAACAATGGAAGGTCCGGGAGATGGCGGCAAGATCTCTTCCTGCTTTATTTGCTTCCGATAAGGATCTTGCTGAGGAACTTCATCATCAATTGGATATGCTTGCTGATATGTTGAACAAGGGTAATATAAATGGTGCACATGGCTCTTTACTCGCTGCAATAGAACTTCTCAAAAGAATTTGTGCAAACACAATTACTCATACGAGAAATGGTTTGCCTAGCAGTGCAAAAGATGCTAACAGCCTAGTTATGGGGGCCAAAATGGAAGCTTTGGATAAATTGGACATTGTACTTTCATCGAAGTCTCACGCAATTGCCCTTGAATATTTTAAGCTACTAGATATATTTCCAGATATTATCGAGTTCGATAGTGAAGTAAAGCGAATTTCTAGGTGGCTTGAAGTAGAGTTGGTTGCTGATCATAAATTGGAGGGTCTTCGGAATTTAGCTGTCTCAAAAGCCAGTATGATTCTTCTTAAAACTTCCATTCAAGGATATCAGAGCAAAGAAGGGCATTGCTCTTTTCAGAGTATCATTCATAGGTGTATGAAGTCTGATATGTACGAGGTGCATCTTGAAATCATTGACTTTTGCTGCCACAATGAAGACAAACTTAAGGATGCAGAAATCTCATCTTTGATCAGTGAAATTTGGGATCTTGTTAAAAGACCTGTTTGGAGTCATGTGAAATCGAAGTCATTAGATTTGTTGAATTTACTTTTCGTTAGAAGAAATGTTGATTTGCCAATCTCTTTCGATAGGCTTATAATGCGATCGAATCTGATGTTGCAGTCCAACGATAATAAGTTTTTAAAACTTGCTTGTGTTGAAGCATTGGGGCCTATTGTTGGAAAGTTGTACAGCCAGAAGCATCATTCAGATTTAAGAGAATTAACTATTGTCCATGAATGGATTACTAGGGTTAGATCATTGGTTGACGATAATATGGAATACCCAGCGAGAAGGGCCGCATTATATTCTTTAATAGCGTTCGGTCAAACTTGTGAAATAAACAGGGGACACATCTCAGACTCTACAGAATTTGAAGCTTTACTTTTAATTTTTCATTTTCTAAGTGATGATGATTCTGGGCTTAGAACTTTAGCGTCAAAATACCTTTCAGGCAATATTTTAGGTGTGAATTATACACTTATTCCAGCAATGGCAGAAAATAGGATGGTGCAGTGGATATCAAAAACATTGAAGGAAAATAATGAATTTGTTTCTCTTATTTTTGATTCGAAGATTTTCCCGGTTGCAGATTCAAAGAAGAGATTTGAAGATTTATTTACTGGTAACGAGCTTTTGTTTAGTTTCGAAAAGCAGAATCTATACAGAGATGAAATTTCCAGTTCAAACCAGTTGAATGCAATTTTAAAATGCATGAATCCTGCGATACTATCGGCTAGTGTGACAGCCTTTGCGCATGTAATAGAAAGAAATGTGCGTGATGTTTTGGACTGGTTGGATAATAAACGACCTGTGGATGGATGCTTTGGCTGGTCAACAGATCAACAAAAAGTTGAGTTTGTTTATGAAAATTTCAAGACATTTGCCACTTTACTGGAAATAGGTGCTCTTTCTGATAAAAGTGAGTTAACTCAAAAACTTTCTGATCTATGTCTCGATGATAACCTTCAAATCCACCCAATCATCGTTCATCTTGTTGAAAACTTGCTATCCATTTAAACGTCTTATATCTTCGAATGTTTTAATCATAAATCTGCCTCAGTTTCAATAAACTACCTACTGCTTTGTTTGCTGTATTACGAAGAACGAAACTCGTAGCTTACTCAACAAAATATAAATAAAAATTAGATAAATCAAAGTTAAACAAGAAGAAAAACAATTGAAACAAAAATAACGACAAAATGCAGAAAACACGACGGAATTGATATAAAATAAAATTAAGTGACACAGATCTAGCAGTACCCGCAGCAAAAGGAACAAGAGAATAACTTCCACTAAAAAGGCAGGTGGCTGTTCTCTTGCTGTATGAATCAAACGAAGGTTCGGTGTTCTTTTGTCACGATCCCTATGACAAAGGTAAAAAGTCCAAATATAGCTTTCTATGAGTCCGATAGCACATCTGAACTAATTATCAAAATTCATGGCTTGATTATCTTCTGACGCAACACTGTCGAACAAGAAAGCGAAATGATGCTGCGTTTAAAAGCCTTTCCTCTTCTCGTAACCTTCTTCTTTTCTTTCTTGCTCAAAATATGAGTTCCTATAATAAAAGAGTTAGTCCGCAACTTTGCAAGAAACTGGAGAATAAGCTATGCCAGGGTATCAAATAAAATATTAGGATCCCATAAGTCAGAACAATGAACCATTGAAAACAAAATGAACAATAAAAACTAAAAAAGACAAAAGGGCAAGAACTCAATCAAGACTATCAAAGTGATTCCTCATCTGTATTTCTTCTGTTTCTTTTGATTTTAAAGAACCTAATTCCACCCTCGTTTGATGGAAGTGCACCCTGTGTGAATTCGTTTCCTGTATCACTTGCGGAGACAACTTTTTGAGATTGCTCTGCACTTAATGGAACATTAATCTGTGATTGCTGGGCAGCCGTCTGTGGAAGAGATTCAAGGTCATCTTCTGGTCCGGACTGCATTTGCTGCTGCTGATTCAATTCCATGGCCCTCTGATTTGCAATGGTATCTCTATGAATCACGTATGCTTTACGAAGTGCTCCACAACAGGTAAGGAAGAACACTATAAGAAGGCATGCAACTGCAGCCCAGCATAATCCCATCATGGTAGGACCAATCTTTGCCGATCTCCCAGAGTCAGAAAACTTTTGTCTTGCAAGAACAGAAACTGCAGTTTGACATGCAGAACCTGCGAGAACAAAAATCATGGCAAAAGTAACGAAAAACGTTGTAACCCGTCTCATAGATTTCCAGCATGGGGAAAAGATATAACAAATAAAAGAAACTCCTGAAAATATAAGTGCAATTAGAAGGAAAGGAAAGGCAAACCTTGAAAGATAGTAGTACGTATCCCTGTTCACAACAAAGTCTTGTGGTAAGCTTGTACTGTTTCCAAAATTATCCAATGGAGATAAAGGCGAGTCTGGTCCCTGAGATGTACAGTTCCCGTTTTTCGAGGATTCATAAGCAGTTGGATGACACAATCCCCAGAATGTCCATCTTGTGACATCGCCACCAGCATCGTGAATTGTAGATGTATCAACCTGAAGCCAATAAAACTCGTTGAACGGGAAATTGCTGACTGAACCCGAAAACACGACAAACAAAAGGCACAACGTAGCACCTGCCACTAGTAAAAATGATAAAGCCTTGTTGATAAATGCAAGCAACATTTCTGGATTCTTGTGGATATGAATACTTCAAAAATATGATGACAATTAATTAGTCGAAGAATGTGGTCCAGACTTTGAATTCAAGTGAATAAATTGCGAAGCCTATGTCGTCGGAATGAAACGATATTTAAAGCCTAATGGTGCTTGTATCCAACTGAATAAAGGGTAAAATGTAGTGAGTACCGAGGTTATTTACTCAATATTCCAAGCTTGTTGTCTGCTAATGCTTCTTGAATGAGATGAAACGTAAACTTTTCAAAGCCTCTTCCAGGTAAAGTCTTATTGTGGGTAGTTCTTGATATGTATACAACGTCGTCAAAAATATCGATACAGAACTGTAAAAAATTGATATTGACTTGTTTTGTGGGTTTAAGATACAAAAATTAGAACATAAACTCTAAAGACTGTTTATGTGAAGAAAATAAAGTTGAAAATGAATGCAGGAGGCAGAGAATAAACATATTTACCTTTGTGCTGCTCCTAGTAAGGGAAAAGAAAAATATAGAAATAAATAAAGGAAGCAATTAAAAAGAAGAATTTTTTCTTTGCTCTTCTTCCTAAAAAGTCAACATGCAATAACCAAAAGCGTAAACAAATATCCTAACAAGGAAGACTGCTTTAATTAATTTCAATTTTTCTTTGTTTACTTGCCGAACACAGCAGAAATTGTAAAGCCGGGGAGAGGGATGGGGGTCTGACTGCTTTTAAAGTGCGGATGCATTTAGCAATGCATGCCTTCAAATGTCAACCTCAGAAAAAATAACTCGAGGATTTAGCAGTCGCTTATGCTTATCAAAACTTCTTGCAAACTCGTTGTAGTGATCTCATTTTCTCCCAAACTAGTTAGTGGGGTTTTCTGCTGCTTTATTTGATAGAAATTTCTTACAGCCTTTTTCATGACCCATTTTTGGTTAACGCGAAAACAATCCCTTTCGATTAAAGTGATATTTGTCTTGCTACAATAATATAGAGCAGCATATAACACATAAGTTGCTTTAATACATATATATATATATATATATATACAGGATTCGTTTCAAGACCGTGGACGAAATTGAAAGTAAAAGCATAAGCTATTTAATTGTGTTGTGTTTCGAAGCTTTTGTCACAGTTCAAATTTGATTTTTGAATCAACTATTATTTTCTTGCCTCTCCTAAAACATTTTATTTTATTTTTTTCTGCCGTCCCCCTCACTCAGCTCTGTCGGACACTTTTTTTTCGTCTTTTTTTTTAAAAAAATTGAGGCCAATCCACGGCACTTCTTTGCATCATCTTAAGCCAATAGACGCGTAAATAGCATATGTACTTATTTTATAATTCTTAGCCTCGTAACAGGATATATATTTATTATATTCATGTGTATAACAAGCAGTATGGAATGTCCGAGAATATTGTTATAGATTTGAGTGACCCCGTCCTTAATTTGTAAGTTTCAAGCTTTTTGATTTCAATTGGGATGCTATCAATAGTCCTATATTGACATGTTACTAACCTTTTTCATTAAGTCATACGTCAACCAAGGCTCCTCAGGTCATAGAACTCGATGATTCAAGTGATGAACCGCCCTCTGATGGGTATGATGATCTCGATAAAATTTTCAACTTTGACAGTGTAAAAAACGTGAAGCAAGTTAGCACACATAGCCATCAGGATTCTTCCATCTTAAGCAGAAAGGGCATTGGCTCTGAGTTTCCATCATCCCCAGTAGCATCTTCTGAACCATTGAAAATTACGGTTCATAAAAAATCCAACGTTTGCCTTAGTTCGCAAGATGACCATACCAGAATTAATCGTCAGATGAATGCGATTGATAATATAGACAATCTGGATTTAAAGAGTGACAATGATAATGATGATGATGATGATCTTTTAATAGTCGGTGAAAATGAGATTAAAAAGGATAATCCGATTTCGGATACAGAAAGTTCTGACATTTCTGAAATCAGCCTGTCTGTTGCCACCTCATCACTAAATATAAGTCATAACCAACAATATGGCTCGAAAAAGCGAGATTCTTTGAATATGAATAGTTGTGATATTAGTTCGATCTCAAATATTACAAGTAGTGATGATATTGTCATCGAAGGTCTTATAGATCGACCTACAAAAGGTGAAATCAAATCAAACTCACCTTTACGATTTAATCACTCTTCTACGGCCGAGCTGAACCGTGATTACGACTCTACAAAAATTAGTTCACAATCAGTCGTTGAAAATGGAAAGCAATCATATAATGATGCTGAACTTCAGAACATGCTAAACATCGCTCGACAAAACAATCCTAAATTGTTGAAACAGGTAAATAAAATCAAAAAGACAAAAGAGGATCTTACTGCTGAAATGATAGCGTCGTTTGACACAAGCTTATTGTCCTCGTTAAAATGTGTGAATCCGAATTTTTCGAAGTTTCTCGAACCCGTTGGTATTACGACGCATTTAGATCCCGATACTTATCCAACCATTAAGTTTCAGCGGAAGGTCAGTGCTGTCTACTTTTCTTCTGCCGGAGTTTTTGTTCCAGTGAAACCTCATATAGAGTATGAAGGAACATTGGCGCTATTTTATGATGCAAAAGAGCTACCAAGCTTGCTCGAGCACAATTCTTTGGACAAAACGCTAAGTTATGTGTCAAAGAAGTATAGGACGTCCAAAATTGTTATTTTCTTAAATGGTTACTCGTCCTACGTTCAATCCATAACTTCTAAATTGAATCGTCAATATGTGGACAAGGTGCGCAGAGAAATTTTATTGCAGTCTGAATCAGAGCAGAACATGGATGATAATGCAAATATGAAGCCTTCTCAGCCCGAAAAAAAGAGAAGGAAAAAAAGTCGCAAGGCTAAGGCTGCTGAGCAGATTAACACACTTCAATTTACAGCAGAGCAAATTAAAGCCCAACTTCTTCATTATGAGTTTAATTACAATGTACATATGTTTCCTATCAAAGGGCTTAAAGATTTGGTTACTTGGATTAAAAGCTTTGGATACACACTTTCTAGTCGTCATATTGACAACAGTGAACGAAACATCGAATTTGCAAATATTGGAACTGTGAAGTCGGGCAAGGATGCTGCATCATCGTTCCTTGAAATGATTCAGCAGTTTAAATTTATCACTCCTGCTACAGCCAAGCGCTTCATAAAAGAATCCAAAATTGATACAATCAAAAAGTTGTACAGGGCTGTAAATATCGACGAACCTATTATTGGAAACTCTGGACGACCCTTGCTTCGAAAAAATGCGTATGACCCCATTAGAAAGGTTTTACGTTCTGACAATGAGCACGACATAGTATAGTGGATTGAAGTATGACCGTTGTGCCGCATTATGAAAATGATCTTACTTTGCTACGTAAATGGCTAGTTGTTAGTAATCGCTTAATGACCTGCTCCAAGATTTTAAGTAATTCATCTTTGAAAATGTTCTATTAAAAAATATGCGTTAGTAAAGAAAGAACAAGAAGATCTTTTAAAAAAAACTAGTCAAATTCAAAAAGTTTATTTCCCAACTACTGTCCTTAAATTTTTGAAATCATCTTCGTTTAAACGATCTTTCATAGAGTCAAGTCCTTCGATTTTTGAAGAAAGCCCATTCTTCTGAATGTCAGTAAACTCGAAGCCATGACTTATGAGAGTTGACAAAATAAAAATAGCCTTATCAAGGCAATTGATTCCTCTATCCTTGTCCAATATATTCAATATAGAATCAACGATCTTATCGTCCTTCAATCTGTTGATTTTCTCCTGGCCCTCTTTAGTATTGAAGTTCGCTGTTTCGACCTCCTCCGATATAAGAGATGACAACAAAGACAATGCACGGAATTTTAGCTTATCACTTGCTTTTTCGTCTGCTAATAGATGAGGTATTAACTGCCAACCATTCAAGTCCTCGAACTGTTCATAAGCCCGTTCACTGTGCCTTGTTATGTTGGACAATGCATATAATGCTTTGGAACGCGAATACTCGTCTGTTGAATCACCGGCTAATTTAAGAATCTTCTTAAAAGCGCCGCTTCTCCCCGACTCTTCCAAAAAATCATTTTGGGATCTAGGATTATTCTGAACTGCCGATCCAATACATGAGCAGGCCAAAGCCTGTATTTCTTTGTCTTCATTGTTGAGTTGTTCCAAAATAGATGGCCAAAGTTTCATATTCTTAAGGTTGTTGGCGTTATCTAAATTTTCTATTAGCGCTTCCATACTTTTGAGTGCCATTAACTTTTCATTTGATGTAGATTTTTCATTCTTAAGAACTGCACCATTCTCCTTCATCAATGTGGGATCATCTTTACCTTGTACCATTCCTAAAAGTTGTGCCAATGCCTTTGGATCTGGCCTTCCGACCCTTTCTTTGGCCTCTTTATTATTTCCCTGCTGAGCAAGGGACCATTGTAAAAGTTTTTCCATTGTTTTACTTTATATTCCTATTTCCTGTCTTTAACAACCTTAAAGCAAGATTCTGTAGAAAAGCTATGGTTTGCACCTGTGATAACGTTTACGTGAGGCTGTTAAGTTACTGTGATTATATATCAAATTTACTTTTTTCAAGACTTTCTTACAATTTACATTAAAGAAGGTACCAGAAACCCTGAGATAATTCTAAAAGAAAAAAAAATTAAAATTAAATATTAGCTTGTTTTGCTCATTCGACGCGTCGTTTACGGACGAAATTGTTACGTGAAGGAATTGTTTAAGTTAGTAGCTGAATCTCCTAATCAAATTTCGATCCGTTCAACAAACGGTCCGTATTTTAAAAAACGTTCGTAATCTCAATAAGCAGGCTTTTTTTTTGCCTAGGTTTGTTTCTAAGTTACTTTGGATAACTGCTTTATTGGATAGTTAATATCATAGCATTATGGATGCAATAGCGGACAGAGCATTCGTGGGATTAAAAGGCAATGCCAAAGATAAATATCATATTTTGGATGAAACGCCATCTTTACTAACAGTAATATTAGATATTAATCCTTTGGAGTGGAAAAAGTTAATGGATAGCAATAACTTGCGGTTTAAAGATGTCACGAGTGCCTTACTTGTGATGTTAAATTCTCACATGGCTCTGAACAGCGGTAATAAAGTCTCGTTGTACATCGCAAATAGTTTTTATCATGGTGCAAAGTTAGTCTTTCCATCATTTGATGATGATGATAATGATGATTCTCAAAGTCCTAATAGTAAAGAGAAAGTTGATGATAATTCATCTTTAGAAGAAGAGAAGGTTAATGAGATAGTAAAGAAAAAGCGATCAAGGCAAAGAAAAGTGAATGCTAGCCGAATCTTAGAAACCACTGGAATTTATAGGCAATTTCGAATTATAGATGAGACTATTGTTGACTCTTTAGATAAGATTATTAAAAATGAACCTTCAAATCTCAAGTCACTAGTCGGGAAAGGTGAAACGCATATTAAAGGAACTTTATCCGGAGCACTTTCACAAGCTTTAAGTTATATTAACAGGTTTCAAAATTCAGATGAACATTCTGGTATGAAAGCGCGGATAGTGTGCATTAGCGTAAGTGGAGACAACACATTACCTTATGTGTCTATAATGAACTCAATTTTTGCAGCACAAAAGCAGAAGGTGTCCGTTGATGTTTGTAAGTTAGGTCCAAATTCAACTTTTCTCCAGCAAGCATCGGATTCTACAAATGGGGTATATATATATATTAAGCATCCGCTTGGTTTAATTCAGTATTTATCCACCGCATTGTTTATTGATCCGATGCTAAGGCCAATGGTTGTTCTCCCCACAAATACAAATATTGATTTTAGAGCATCTTGCTTTATAACCAACAAAGTCGTGGATATTGGTTACGTCTGCTCTGTTTGCTTATGCATTTTAAGTGTAATACCTGAGGACGAAATTTGTCCCACATGTCACTCAAAGCTAGATCATGACCTAATTGTTATGCTTAAGAGAAAGCCTAGAGTATTACCCTTACTCAAAAAGGCAAAAAGAAAAAGAAACTCTTCTACTCCGGATATAAACCCGGTTAAAAAATTCAGGGAGAATTAAAGAAAAATAGTTGGATTACATCCATATATTATCACCCTATTGTATATTAATCATTCTATGTTACATACATATACGATCATTATATCGGCGCTGCTGGATACGTTCCAATAGCATAATTGCACTTTAAATTCGCCTCGTTATCTTGTTAAATTTCGTTTGGAAATCATTTCGCAGCCGAACTTATAGCAGTAGTGGTAACCGAAGATGCAACCGCAGTAACTGAAGATGCAACTGCTGTGACTGTTGAAGCAACTTTACTTGGAGGAGCCCGACCCATTTTTGGGAATATAATATCCAAATAACTGACAAGAACAGAAACGGTAGCAAATATTATTTTCATAATTGGTGGTTGTGACTGATCAGCTGGATCCGATATGAGAGGCTCATTTAAATACGATTGAAAAGCAATGAAAAATGCAGACCATGCAATAGCTTTGTTTCTTAGAAACATCGCAACCATCGGCATGTTCGATGCTGCAAAGTCTGATGCTTGAGTTTTTGGTGCCAAAGGAGTGTGCACATACCTACTCGCATGTACTCGTGAACTGTTAGTATATGTTCATTTAACAAAAAAGTACGGATAATTAGTACAACATACCTTTTCACTAGTTCTTCTCTAATTGCTTCCTTACCCATGTTTAACTTTGTTCTTTTTTGAAATACTTTTACACTCCAGCAAAGTCTCTTGTTATCGATACGGGATGATACGTGATAGTTTTTAATTTGAGTTTTCCTTGCGTTGATATTCTGAAAAAAATGTCCATTAAATTTTGAATACAAAAAATAAATAGCGACCCGACGAAAAATCGATGGAGATCAATATTTCGCACTTACTTACTTACTTACTTTCATGGCTTAACTTACACTTCACCTCACTATTCACTTTTACTTTGTATATCACTCACTGCCTTATCATCATTATCATTGTTTTTTTTGTGAAATGATTAACTAAGTTATTCTAAATGATTATTCTAATCTGAAACAAACCATGAATAAATATTTAAATGTAAAATTCTTTTCTTGGAGTTTCATTAAGATTTCCAGTCTACTTGGTAAAAGTAATAAAGTTGGAATCAAATTGGAAGAAAAAAAAAAATAGTACTATTCTAGATTAAACATGAAAATTATTTGTTCTGATGACCTACTAATGGCATATAGTAAACAAAGTATGATAAACTTTAAACCTCCGAATACTTTTATGGATTACAAAAAGAAAATCCCTTGTTCATAAAGAAGTCGTTGCGCAATAAATCTTTGTATACATCCGTGCACGAAAGATTCTTCAATACCTAAATGGAATAACTCTTCTTATTGAAGAGCGTTCGAACTATGATTATCTCCGTGTCAAGTCCGCAGTTTCGGTAAAAATAATACGAATGGCCCTATTAAAGATGGACTGTGCATTAATCAATTATCTTGACGTCATAGATAAATTATTTCTTACATCCGGTTACAGCTTTGATAGCCTGATAAGGGGAAAATCAGGAGTATACAGCAGAGAACTGCAGTCAAGGTTGCCTCCGCTTTTTCTCCGCTTTTAAGTGGCAAAGCAAATAAAGTTAAACAAATCGGAAATACAAATTACAGAATTCACTCAGTGGGAGAACTAATGTCACAATCGTCATTCTGTAATGACATTAAAATCTATAGTATAGATTTTCAAATGCAGGGTATCTAGTAATGAAAATGCTCTTCCGATATGTAATTTGTTCTACTTTTCTATCCCTTATCCCCCACCCCAAAAAAAAAACGCTACAATTGGGAATTTAGGCGTCTCCGAAATCTGACTCCGAGACTTCAACTTTTCGGGTCGCTGACAATCAGAATGGTATCGTTTATGCTGGGTAAGAATTCTTCGCGTTTGCTGACCATAAAAGGTTTCGAGGGATGCTGCCCAAAAATTTTTTTTCGCTCAAAGTAGAAGCAAAAAAGGAGGAGGGAAACAAAAAAAAAAAAAAATGATAATAGACCATTAGAAAAAGGTTCTTTCACTTGGGACTTTGGTTAACTAGTAACGCTGCTTTTGCCCTTCGTTTTATTATCTCAACTTTTGCCCAGTAAGATTTAGTATATTTCCACTTTCACAACAGATCTTGACCAGTAATAGTCATATTTGTTCTTCCTGAAACCACTATTTCATCAGAGTTTGAGGAAGGCAGATTTTATCACTTGAGTACCATCACCTGGGACAGCTTTTCTTATTTATTTTCAGTGTGGTCTTTAAGTGTGTTGTTCGATTATTCCATTTCCAAGAATACAAAATCAAACTGCACCATTCTGTTACTGCAATTTTATAACAGCAGCTAAGTAAAGGATCACTCTTGTGTTGAAAGGAAGCATGATTTTCACGGAGGCTTCAGCGCATTTTGTTCGACTCTGTGCGAACAAGCCAATTCATTTCATTGTGAGTACTCTTATAGTTTCCTCTGTGTTCTATCTTACTATTTTTGATCATTACATTTCAAAAGTGAATAATGCCAGTTATAATTCGCTTACATTCTATCATGCTCCTGGTAACGCAAATTCCTCTCAATGGAATATTGTCGCCAATGATACTGAGTTCAACTTCTTGAATGAACCATCAAGTGACTCTCCTGTTTCGCATTATATTGTGACTCCCCTCATTTTCAGAGCACATTCAAAGAATGTCCCATTACCGGCAAACACTACATCACTTCTCTCAGGCTCTGATAGGCACGAAAGATTTTTCATTTCGAATATTTCTTCCGTTGCCGTTCCACCCGAAACCTTTGAAAATGTCGACGGCGATATTTTTAAGTTGAGACCAAGCAATAGACTTGGACGCTATTATGAATATTTCAAGAGTATGGCTTCTATAATAAAAAATGCTGCTGCGGGTGCGGAACCTTTAGACCTTATTATGGTGGCTCTTGCATATGCTGCAATGTTGTTTTCAGTCATACAACTTTTCTATGAGATTCGTCGTGCTGGATCGAAGTTTTGGCTTGCCTTTGGATCCTTACTTTCAAGTGTGATAGCCTTCTTGTTTGCTATCATTATTTGTACAGAAATTTTTGGTATTGACCTCCCATTGGCATCGATGTCTGAAGGTATTCCATTTCTTGTGGCTGCCGTTGGCTTCCGTCACAAAATAGCATACACTGTTCCAATCATGAATGCAATTCGCAAAAATCCTAGAAGTAACATTGCCGATACGATGTCAAAAGTTGTCCTGACTACAACTGCTTCCCCATTAATCAAAGAGGAGGTTCTTGCTGCAATAATTGCAGGTACTGTTGCAATATTTTCTTCAAACCTCACGGGTTTGTATAATTTTTGCATACTTATTGCTGTCTTAATGATAACAGATCTATTTATTACTTTCACATTTTATTCTGCGATCATTTCACTGAAAGCTCAAATTAATACCGTGCACCGTCAAATTGAACTGAGGGAGGCTCTTGAAGAAGAAGGTGTTAGCACAGATGTTGCAACTTCTGTTGCTGTTGCCAACACAGATGGCAACCAAAAACAGCTTTTTGAGCATAATGGAAGCATTTGGGTATTCAAAATTGTTTTGATCTTGGGATTTTTGTGCTTACATTTGTTTGCGTTGGGTACTTCATGGCTTTATGATGATTTGAGTGACTTTAGTGCTTCCACGAGTTTATTCAGCTATAGTTCATCTGAGTATCTGACACACTCATTGGCTGACAAAGTTCCTATCGGAAACAATGGAACTTTAATCACAGTGATGCCAGCTAAAATTTACAGAAGAATTACTTTAGTGACAAATTTGGAAGATCTTCTCTTCGATTTCATTAGTAGAATAAGTTTAGCTATTAGAGATCCATATGTCTCCAAATTCTTATTCATGGTTGCCGGAGTTTCCAGTGCAATTAATGTGTATTTGCTAAATGTTGCAAGAAATCACTTGTTCATTGAAGCGCAGTCTAGTATGTCATCAAAGAAGGTTGAACAATCAGAGAATGTTTCTTCGACTAAGTCTGAGAACTCCAGGCCATTAAGCGTTGAGAAGAAAGCAACAAAGAATGAAAAGTCTACTAAACCGCATACATTTTCTCACTCAAAGAGTAGAAAAGTGGTCTCTGATTCGGTTGATTCTTCTACAAACTCTGCAGATAATGTTAAGGACCATGAAATTGTTGAGGATAGCTCAGAGGATGAGTCTGTCAGACCTTTGGATGAGCTTGTTGAAATTATGAAGGCTGGTAAGGTCAGTGAGGAGCTGAATGATGCCGAGGTTTGCGAACTTGCCACGCGTGGAAAGATGCCTCTGTATGCGTTGGAAAAGCATCTTGGTGACACTACACGTGCTGTTGTGGTTCGTAGAAAGGCAATTGCTAAACTGGCAAATGCTCCTGTGTTAACGAGTGGTCGTGTTCCTTGGAAAGATTACAACTATGATCGTGTCTTTGGTGCTTGTTGTGAAAATGTTATTGGTTATATACCACTTCCGCTTGGAATTGCTGGGCCTTTGATTATTGATGGCGTTCCTTATCATATTCCTATGGCTACCGCTGAAGGATGTCTTGTTGCTTCTACCATGCGTGGATGTAAAGCACTTAATGCTGGTGGGGGTGTTGAAACTGAATTGACATCCGATGGTATGACAAGAGGTCCTTGTGTTCGATTCCCCTCCCTTTCTAGAGCAGGTACCGCAAAAAGATGGTTAGATTCAGAAGAAGGTCAGAAGTCTGTTAAAGAGGCATTTAACTCGACTTCCCGTTTTGCCAGACTTCAGCATGCACGTACTGCACTAGCTGGAACTCTTCTTTTCATTAGATTTAAGACGACTACTGGTGATGCCATGGGAATGAATATGATCTCTAAAGGTGTGGAATATGCGCTCAAGTATATGCAAGAAAAATGCGGATTCGATGACATGGATGTTGTTTCTTTGTCAGGTAATTATTGTACGGATAAGAAGCCAGCTGCAATCAACTGGATAGAAGGAAGAGGAAAAAGTGTTGTTGCCGCTGCAACGGTTCCCGCTGATGTTGTCAAAAAGGTTCTGAAGTCAGATGTTGATGCTTTAGTTAAGCTGAATATTGATAAGAATCTTGTTGGTTCAGCGATGGCTGGGTCAATTGGTGGAAACAATGCACAGGCTGCCAACTTGGTCACTGCTGTTTATTTGGCAACGGGTCAAGATCCCGCTCAGAACGTTGAGAGTAGTAGTTGTATTACCTTGATGGAAAAGCTTCCTAATGGAGATTTAAGCATTTCTGTTTCAATGCCTTCTATCGAAGTTGGTACAATCGGTGGTGGTACCATATTGGAAGCGCAAGCTGCGATGTTGGAGCTTTTAGGAGTTCGTGGACCAAATCAAAAACATCCAGGAGCCAACGCTAGACAATTGGCAAAGATTGTTGCATCTGCTGTTCTTGCCGCTGAGCTTTCTTTGTGCTCTGCTTTGGCTGCAGGTCATTTGGTTCGTGCTCATATGCAACATAACAGAAATAGCAACTTGAAAAGTGGGGCCGTCAAGAAAATTGCCCCTACACCAGCAACAGCTGATGGTGTAGTGAAAAAGGATGATGTTAAAAGATTGAAACAAGGATCAAAGATATGCATTAAGTCATGATGCTACGTATTTAAAAGGAGAATAAGCAGATAAAATCTCCTATTATATGGAGGAAATAAAAAAAAAATATATATATATATACATATATGTGTATATATATTGTTGCCTTTTGCACTAAATTATAATCTAATGTTGTAGATGTTGACCTGATAAATTAATACTAAGAGTTGTATGTATATTGTGATGGATAAATAGATCGTCCTCGTAGTGAACGGCTGAAAACGGCAGAGGAAAAAAAGTGCAATTTCACGCAGAGTTCGCGTAACTTTCTTAATGTATTTAGTCAATCCGATTGAAAGCCTGCCTGTCTGTCTCCAATTTTTTTTTTTTTCTTCCTCCGTTTATATCTTCCTAATCAAAGCCAAATTTTCACACTAATTCGTCCTCTTCAGCTATATCTTTTGCCTGTTCAGAAATAGCGGAAGGTCACATCAGCATTCTTTACTTAGGTCAGCTGTCGAAATCATTGTTCTATCTCTTCAGCAGGGTTCAATTTTTTTGAACAGAGGAAAAGTATACATACCCTTATCTGTTCGGTTAACTTTTATTCGGTTGGAATCAATCACATTGCACTACACCTCGCTTATTAAAAGTTTACTATCTATCTATTGGGTGTACATTCTTTCTTGTTGCAATATCTTTTTGCATTTGGAACGCATTTAATCAATAATTAAGGGACATTGTCCTTCTTTCATTAGTTCCGTCTTTTCCGAGATTTTGAAGCTGCTTTATGGATTGCTTGTAAAAAACAACCAGCCTAGAACAGCTGATAGTCCAAGTGAAATTAGATTCACAGAATTTTACATTTCTCAAAATCACAGTGAGCAGCATTAATTGAAAGATGATTACTCCAGATCAGTACAAGAAATCCGGGGTACCTGTTTCGGGCAGAATACTTAATTGTGTAACGCAATTACCGGGACAGATTTTTCGAACACACGACAAAAGATGGGATGTCAAGAGCCTGCGAGGTTCATCTGCATTGTACGCATCAAACAAGTACTTACAGACTCACACCGATTGGGAGACGCATCTAATTGGATGGACTGGAGAGCTCTATGAAGAAAATGAGACGGTTCCAAGAAGCATTCCTGAAGCACAAAAGATCGAGAATGATCCTTTATATTTATCTAATGAGGATAAACAAAATGTTGAAGATCAAATTAAGTCTAATGATTTATTGTACGGGAAAGCGTCGGCCGGTGAAGAAGGGCCAGCCAGAATTCATGCAGTTTGGCTTTTAAGAAAAGATCAAGATCGTTGGAGACAATATGCTGAAAACGTGTTGTGGCCGGTCTTGCATTATCAACTTCCAGAGGCAACAGGCGGAAATGAACAGATTCAGTGGTGGACTGATTATGTTAAATTCAATGAAGCATATGCAGCCAAGGTTCGATCTATTTACAAACCGGGAGATATAATTTGGGTGCATGATTATTACCTATTGCTCCTACCGCAAATCCTTAGAATGGAAATTCCAGATTCGTATATTGTGCATTTTTTGCACGTACCATTTCCTTCGTCGGAATATTTCCGATGTCTTTCAAAGCGCCAAATTCTACTCGATGGTCTTTTAGGTGCAAATCAGGTTGGTTTTCAAAGTTTCTCTTTTTGCAGGCATTTCTTGAGCTGCTGCACTCGACTTTTAGGGTATGATGTCAATCCTAAATGTGTTTTTGTTCACTCTGCGAAAGTTCTGGTAGATGCTTTCCCTTTGGGTGTGGATGTCGCAATGATGAGTAAGAACGCGTTTGTTCCAGAAGTCACAGCTAAAGTTTCTCAATTGAAAAAGCTCACATCAGGATGCAAGCTTATCGTTGGTAGAGATCGCTTGGATTCAGTTCATGGTGTGGTTCAGAAATTAGAGGCATTTAACCAATTCCTTGAATTGTTCCCTCGTTGGGTCGGACATGTTGTTCTGATTCAAGTATCCTACACACCTCCGACCCTTTTGCCATTTCACACATCAACTCCAGCAAAAAAAGTAGCAGAACTAGTCACCAAGATTAATGGACGGTATGGTACTTTAGATTATACCCCGGTACTGCATTACCGTATGCCAATACCAAGATCTGAGTATTTGGCTTTGCTACGTGCCGCTGATATTTGCCTTGTCACGTGTGTTCGTGATGGTATGAATACTACTGCCCTTGAATACATTGTTTGTCAGAAAGAGAATGCAGCTCCATTGGTTCTCTCTGAGTTTTCAGGAGCTGCCTCGCTTCTTCCGGATAGTTATCAAGTAAATCCTTGGGATACGGTTGGTGTTGCACGTACACTGAATGACTGTCTTTTACTTCCTGAAGAACGTAGAAAGGTTGTCGAGAATCGTTGTCATGATTCTGTCTGCAAACACAGTGTCCAGCATTGGACAGAGGCTGTACTTAAGTCCTTACTAGAAAGTCTCATGCTCAAAGAGCATAATAATGAAGATGAATCCTTAAGCGATAACAATTTGAAAGTGGATATGAAGGATACATCTGAAATGAGCATCGATGGAATGCTGGATCCAAATGAGGCGTTGAGGAAAAAGGAAAGGGCTGAAGTAAAGGAGTCTCTCACGACTTTCCAGCCAAAAGGTGGCCTATTGAAGCCCACTCCGTATCTCAACAAACCTCTATTACTTCAGTGTTACAATAGTGCTGTACGCAAGCGTCTGTTTTTGTTTGATTACGATGGAACTCTTACACCGATCGTTAAGGATCCATCTGCTGCAATTCCTTCTGCTAGACTTTTGAGCTTACTCAGTGATCTTTTAAATGATCAGCAAAATGTTGTGTGGATAGTCAGTGGTCGTGATCAAAAGTTCTTAGAGAAATGGTTTGGAGCACGCTTTCCGGCATTGGGGCTTAGTGCGGAACACGGTTGCTTTGTGAAACCTCCAGGAAGTACAAATTGGACAAATCTTGTGGCAAAAATGGATCTGTCGTGGCAAAGGGTCGCAGAAGGAATCTTTGAGTATTTCACAGAAATTACACCAGGATCTTTCATAGAGAAGAAAAAGGTAGCCATAACTTGGCATTACAGAAAAGCTAGTCCTGATATAGCATCATTTCACGAAGCAGAATGCTTTCAGAAGCTGGAAGATGAATTATCTGCGAGAGATTACGATGTGACTGTTATTCGTGGTAAGGCTAACGTTGAGGTGAGACCTTTATTTGCAAATAAGGGTGAGATAGCAAGACGACTTATATTATGTGAAGACCCCACAGTTCAAAGACCAAAAATGCGTGCTAGCTACATGGACTGCCCGGAATTTGTTCTATGTCTGGGCGATGATACCACAGATGAGGATATGTTCCGCGCTTTAAATGCAATCGCCGAAAAATGGCATGAGGAAAATGTTCCGCTTACTGATAATCGTGCACTAGATAGTTATCCATATGGCTTGTTTCCAGTTACAGTTGGGCCTGCTAATAAATATACCGTTGCCAAGGCTTATCTCAGCGACCCCAAGCAGGTTTTAGATACACTTGGCATGCTCTTAGGTCAGGTTTCTATTTTCGACACTGCCGGTTCTGTCGAATTAGATGACCGTGGTCATGTGATCAATTCAGCAAGTGCCCGGAAAAGTCTTCAAAATAGAAGGGCATGGCAACAGAAAAGGCTTTCCGACTCCAAAAAATGAGGTAATTGTGTGACATTTTTGTTGTCATTGTTATGGCGAGATTTAAATTGAATCTTTTTCTTTAAACGGTTGGTATTTGTTCTTATATCATGTATGAAAATGAACTAATAAATTATGACTTTACGAGGTATTGGTGATGTTTAGTATATTATATACACTAGAAAAAAAAAAATTAACATTAAAATAAAATAAATATTAAATACTGATAAATATTATCTTTCCGCTCCGGTAATTGCACTGTTCTGCAACACGGGTTTTGGAAATGTTTACACCGAAACTCTTCTTTTTTAATCTCTATCACTTTAACTGTAATGTAAATCGGCACCCTAAAATTAACCTAGCATTGCAGTAAGCTGCTGTTGTTACACGGATATCTGATAGCAAAAAAGCATTATTATTTGAATATTACTCTTTTCTGTATGACTTCGGATAGAGAATTTAGCTCCGCAGAGCCGACGCCCTTTCCTGGTAGTACTGGAGCCACTTCAATGGAAGGTGATGAGGACGAGCCACTTAGTTTTTCGTCAGGAATTACAACTCATCGGAAAAGCGGCTCGAAACAAACCGATAATAGAGAAAGCATGGCACGTAATGTTGGATATTACGGAAGTTTTGGAGAGAGAAATACATTTTTATCCTCGAGATCGACATCAATTACCGAATCAATTGCGAATAGCGTCATTAGTATAACCCAAAAGACACTTCAGCAAATGAGAAGGCGACGATTTCTTACATTAGGGATATTTAGTTTCATTATTATTGTTCTTCTGAATGTTATATTTATGCCGCGTACTTCTCTTGACAGAGACCTCAGGAGGCTCCATGGAGAATTTCTTACCTTTGATGATTGCACAAGACTATTCCTTACACAACTAACCTTCAAGAATTCCGTTGAAAGGTGGTTACGATTTCAGGCCGATGAGCTCCATTCTGCAGGTGATGGACATGATCGCACTGCGGACTTATTCAAAAGTCTAGGATATAGTCCCAACATAGAAAAATATGAAACATGGCTCAATACGCCCACTGATGTTGCACTTGAATTGCTTGCATCAGACAATAAAAGTTTGTTATACCAGGCTAACCTAAAAGAGACTGAGTTATTTTCATTTCTTCCTTATAGTGCGAACGGTGAGGTGCAGACATCCTATTTTTATGCCAACTATGGACTGGAAGAAGACTTTCAAGAATTGTACGATAAGGGTGTTCCAATTTCTGGAAAGATAGCTATAATTCGAAATGGTAGACTTCATCCAAGCTTAAAATTACACAATGCCGAAAAGGCAGGAGTATCTGGTGTTATTTTATACTCAGATCCTAAAGCAGATCATATGCAGGAGGGCAATAGTCCAAAGGGGTATTTCCGGAATCCTCATGCAGTCACTAAGGATACTTGCAACGGAATTATATGGCAACCTGGTGATCCGACCACTCCGGGATGGTCTTCAACATTATTTTCCAGGCGTATCAAGCCGAATACTATTTCGAACATTCCTGCCATACCTATCAGTTGGAAGGCATTAGCACCCATTCTTTCTACTCTTCCAAAAATGTTTGAGAACCCGGATTCCAGTTTGGGAAATGATTCTTTCTCTGGTAATATCTTGCATTTAACAAATTCGGTCAGATTCAAAATAAAGCCCATTTATAATGTGATAGTGGAGATTAAAGGTGTTATAACTGATGAGGAAATCATTATCGGCGCTTCAGGTGATGTTATAGGTGGTGTTGGTGGAGCATCAAATGGTTTTGCATCGCTAATGGAGATGGCACGGGGATTTTCGGAATTAATCCGACGTGGTTGGAAACCTTTACGGACAATCAAATTGATATGTTGGGACGGTAGTAGTTTTGGACAACTAGGGTCAACTGAATACGGTGAATTTTATGCCAAGAAGCTTATAAAACATGCTATTGTCTATATTAATCTAGATGGAGTCAAAGGATCAACTCTTCGAATAGAAACATCTCCTCTCTATGAAGATGTTCTCAAATCGAAATTAAAGGATATACTTACAAATGATGAGGGTACAACGTTATGGGACTACTATAAACAAATGCATAATTCGTCACAATTAGATCTTATTTCCCAAAGGATTGGTGATGAATCTGTGTTTCAATCGCATTTGGGTGTTCCATCCGTTAACATCGGATTTGCTAACAATCCTAAAAAGGATCCCGTGTCCTATACTAATTCGAAATACGATTCCGTGAATTGGATCACTTTGTTCGATAAAAGCTTTAATTATCATAACTGGGAAGCACAATATGCAGGTTTGTTTGTACTACAACTTTCCGAGAAGGAGATACTTAATGCTGAAACTTATCCATATATTTCTTTGATTAAAAGGAAATTTATGTTGCTTAATGACGTTCCAAATGCTTGGAAAAGTCGGCGTGTGATGCTTGATCCACGTCATAGTGATTATGATAATCCAACGATTGAGCAAGAAATAGACAACATATCAGCAAAAATAGAAAAACTCTTATTATTAAGCAAGGAATTTGATGCTAAACTTAAGAACCTACAGGAATTAATTCTTGAGGATTACCCTTGGTTTAGGATATTTAAAAAAATCAAGATCGCGTTTGAGATTAAATTGAAGAATACAGAAGTGAAGACATTTGATAAGTTATTAGTATCAGGCCCTGAATTTTCTTCAGCTGATGGCGATGATGGTCTCATGAGAGGTCGAAAGTGGTTTCGACATCTTGTTTTTGCTCCTAATTCTACAACTGGATACACTTTAGAGGTGCTTCCTGGATTGAGTGAAGCCCTCAGGAATAATGATTCCGCTTATTATGCCAAGAATCTCTCTGCTCTGCATCATGCTTTAGAGTTACTTTGCAAGAAATTGCATTAATAGGATTTATATTTTGCGAATTATCTAAAAATTGACTGTAGTCTGAATATATCCTCACTGAGGCATTGTGAATAATAACACAATAGATACATCAACCTTCCTAATTAGGGAGGTTAAGACGTTCTAGGGGGTCTCGAGACCTCCGAACTTTTTCTTTTTTTTCGTATCAAATTTTTTCCTGAAATTTTCAGTGTGGAGGAATATTTATGGATAATCGTATATAATTTTTGTCCTTTCCCTTCCGACTCAACTTGTTATCTTCTGGTAGTAAGGAAATTGAAGCAATCGACACGTTCTAAATTTTGTCTCTAATAAAGATGTTTCCTCGAATTTCCAGGAGAGCATTCTCTACTACATCATTCAACTTAACCAAGTGTTTTTTTGATGTCACTATTGGTGGCCAAAAGCAGCCAAGAATTGTGTTCAACCTATTTGACAAAGATCTCCCAAAAACTGTCGAAAACTTTAGGGCATTATGTACGGGGGAAAAAGGTTTTGGCTATAAGGGCTCTATTTTTCATAGAGTTATTCCAAACTTCATGTGCCAAGGAGGTGATATAACCCATTTCAATGGTTATGGAGGAAAGTCCATTTATGGCGACAAATTCAATGATGAAGGTTTCATGCATCATCACACCAAGCCAGGTATGCTTTCTATGGCCAATGCTGGTCCAAATACCAATGGTTCTCAGTTCTTTATCACAACTGTGCCATGCCCATGGTTGGATGGTCATCACGTTGTATTTGGTGAAGTTGTTGAGGGTTACGATACCGTGAAGGCAATGGAGGGTGTTGGTTCACCATCTGGTAAGGTCAGTAAGGAAGTTAGAGTTGAAGATTCCGGTGAAATTAAAGATGACAAGCAATAATTTTATTGATAGTGTCGTACCTGTACATACCGATATTAATATATATGATGGAGGAAATGATCTGATTAAGACATGAACAACTTCGAAAGTGGCATTACTACGTTTAGAGAATGTTGATCTGTATATTTTTAATAGTCATGAACGTTTTATGTTAAAAGATAATACAAATTCCACATATATCTTTATATATCATCGTTTTTTTCGATTTTCTTCAGTGATTTGGTAGTTTCCAGTCGCTCCCACCATTATCCGCTGGAAACGGGTGGAACAATAACAATGCCATCGTTGTTGTGTAGCGGAATATCTTTACCCACATCACAAAGTTCTATCTCTCTATTCACATTTAAGTATTCTTCATTTAGAGCTATACCACATGTCTCGATTATAAATTGGAAAAATGCGTCCCCGTAAAGCTCACCAAGTTTGCATAGAACTTGTTGCAAAGATATTATCTGCGAAGAAGTGACAAACTTTAAATCATCATTCGATCGCCCATTAGTAAACCTTTTTGCGGGTCCGAAATATTCAATCGAAATAATAATCATTGTTTCTCATTTGTTTGACATGTTCATCACAAAGTGATACGTTATTCTTGGAATAAAACCCGTTGAAAAGAGAAGGCTAAAAAAAAAAAAAAAAAAGATGGCCCGGTCTTTCCAAAAAAAAATTAAATAAAAAAAAAGCACAAATCAAAGTAATCGGAAAAGGCGCTAAATTACCCGCGCCTTTTCCTCCGTAAACAAAAGCATCCCACGTTGTCGGGATTTTAGATGAAAAAAGTCGGACAATTTATCAATGATATGTGCGTGTACCGTTCGCCAATATATTCTCATCTCTATATGACATAAGCTAAATAGAGCTCAGAGGGTTGGGAGATATTAATTAAACCGAAAATAGTATTAGCGATGGGTTCAGTAAATCAATCCTAATATTAACAACCCACGTTTCAAATCGTTTCAAATTTATGTTTATCACTTCGATGCTTTCCCCTGTATTTTCTCGAATAATCTATGTTGTTCATGTTCCTTATGCTCATTTATTTGCTGAAAAATGAAGTTTGCACTCATAAAGAAAGAAGCTTGTGAATGTAGAAATTTGTCCGTATCAGCAGCTAGCTCGGCTGTCCTAGATGAAAGTTCTGACATTTCATAAAGATTGTGTTGAAGTTCTTTGAGTTGAGAGTTCATTTGCAGTATAAGCTGCTGGCGTGCGGAATATGTAGGCATTACTGAGTAATGATGATGTGAATTCTATCGGCGATAAGATTTATTGAGCGTAAATATGTATAGACAAAGAGAATGTTCCAGTATATTTCAAAATCGGTATTACAGTTTGACACGCGGGAAAGCAAAAGAGCTTAGTTTTTTTTCCATGCAGATAGTGCGTATATCCTCTTGAATAGCGCGTGTGGGGTATTCAAATAACAAAATAAAGGAGGCGCTTGAGATGCTTTGTTCAGATAAGTTTTACTTTGTTAGCTAAGGTGGAAGAAAACAAACCAGTGGCACGCCAAATGAGTCGCGCAGTTTCGGTTGGGATTTTTCCGGTCTGGGGTATAAGAAAAAAAAAGCATTTCACTATAAATAAGTAGCATCCGTGGTACGAAAATAAACTGTCCCCTACTTCTATACGAATACGAGCCCGTACCATATTTACGTAGCATAGTATTTGGCAACGGAACCTGATAGTTTTGAACACGAGAGGCGGTTACAGCTAGATATAGAGGAAGTTAGACGAATAGCAGCAGTTAACTTACAAAAATGTCAACAGGTGTTTATACGAAGTTCTTGGCCAACTTGACAAGGATCTTCGCTGCTGACCTACATGCCTTTCCCGCATGCATAGCAGTGGCATTATCGGGTGGTGCCGATTCTATGGCACTATTGAACATGCTTGTTAGACTTAAAGAAGAAAAGCTTCAAAACTTGCACATTCATGCCATAACCGTGAACCATAATGTTCGCCCTGAAAGTGCCGAGGAAGCTCAGGAAGTGGGAGAAGTTGTTTCTAAATTACCTGTTGAGCATCATATTCTTGATATCAATCAGAAGATAGGTCCAAAGCAGATGGAGAAGAATGCTAGAGAGCTAAGATACAAACTTTTGCTAGGAGCTTGTGAGAAAGTTGGTGCGGGTGATATTTTTATGGGTCATCATCGAAGTGATCAGCTGGAGACGTTTCTACTTCGAATGTTGAATAATTCCACTTTGTTTGGATTGAGATCTATGAAGCCGGTTAGTAATTATCCTATTGTATCACCAAATTTAGACTTAAAGGTGGTTAGGCCAATGCTGAATATAGACAAAAGTGAGATTCTGAGCTATTGCAAGAGTGCGGGGCTCAAGTGGTTTGAGGATAGAACTAACTTCATTCCTGGTCTCACAAAACGGAATTACTTCCGTTCCCTACTCAAAGATGATAAGAATAAGTTGCCACCAGCCTTGCAGAAGTCAAAGATTCTTGACTCGTTGGCAAAGGTTGAAAGCTTCAACAAGATTGTGGATTTAAGAATGAACAATATTAGGAAAAGACTTCAGGAGGAGGGTGCGGATGTCATAGATCCAAAGACCATGTCTTTGAAACTTTTCTTCCCTGCAGACATGATTGGTCCGCTTAATTATGTTGCTTTGGACAGATATCTCTTCTTGGACATGTACCAAGTTAGTGCAAGTGCAAACTATTTCCATGAATTCACTAAGGTGGATGATAAGTACTCGACTTTTATTCCAAAAGTCACTGGAAGGAAAGATAAATCCTCTTTGATTGAAGATATTTGGAACGGCAAGAAGCCAAGCAGATTTACGCTTCTAAAGTGTCAATTTGACGTCAAGCGTTCCGATGATGGTATCGAAATGGAAATCAGTAGAGCAAATGAAGATCCTCGTAGGGGATTCCACGTGCTTCCATTTGATATCAAATCTGGAGAGCCAACGCAGTGGTTATTTTTCGATGAGAGACTCTTCCTGAAGTTTAGTTGTATCGATCCAAATATGAGTGGTCGGTATAGACTAGAGATTTTCAAAGATAAAGTTCACTTAGATATTTTGAAGAAGAGTTTTGCAAGATATTCAGGATTCAAGAAGTTGCTTAACAAGTATCACGTTCCAGTCTTGATCCGCTCGGGTGAGTCCGGTGATTCTGATAAGATTGTTGGATTCCCTACTTTGTGGAAATATGCAGATGACGTCAAACCGGGTAGCATTGTTTGCGAGATGAAGATGAAGCGTGCGTTGCTTTGATACCTTCGCCAAGTTTGAGACTAAGCCGATCACAATATTTGATAAAAAAATAATAATAAAATGAAAACAGCACGTATGACCTAATGGATCATTATCACTTTCCTAAGCAATTTGTGCATCGCTTCTGGTCATATGACTTTGGATTGAATATCTTTAGGTATTATTATTAGCACAAACTATATTATTAACAGTTTTTCTTTGTCACCCTTTTCCCTTTGTTTTTTGTTTTGATTATTATTCATTATATAAAAAGGTATGCATATAGAAATGGAATAAACCGGATTAGAAAAGCTGTAACATTAGGGTAGATCACATATATATGCGAGGCATTGTATCGGCTCATTTCCGGGATTGTTTTTTGTGAATAGCCTTTGTTCTTTTTCTTTGTTCTCCACAATTTAACACGGAACCGGTTTTGAAGACAGAAGAATAGCATGCGACAAAATTTTTTTTAATATTTTGGTTTGCACTAATGCCGGCCGTTCTGATTAACCATCCTAAATTCACCTATAATAACTAGTATGTTGTTTTCATGAAGAGATACTATTATTTTGCAACTAATCCAAACGACAGTTGAAATACCTGAATTTCCCCTATGCGAATTTAAATTTTCTTATTATATGTTTTCTTTGGACGATAAGCGTTTTTTATTATCTCTTTTTTTTTGTCTTGTTTTTCTGTTTGATTGTGATCCGTTTCCCCTCTGGTTAATTTGTGAGGGAAAGAGGAGTAACAATGCAATTTTTCGTGGAATCAGACAGTTTCTTTTTTTGTTTTGTAGGCAATATGTAATAATAATCGTCGAATTGGGTTGCTTGCTTTCTTTGAAAAATAAAATATACCCTTCATTATTGTGCAAAAACCCCGAGCTCCGCGAAACAATCCCTCGGTAGTAGGGCATTGGCAGATGGGAGAGGAAGACGCATGATAATCGAGGCATATGGAAATTTGAAGAAGGGGGTAATAATTTAGGGTCGTTTCTACCTTTTTATTGCCATGTGATAGTCATATGATCGTTGAGAGTACTTATATACATTTCTTTTCTTTTGAAAGACTTGTTGGAGGGTCGTATCCAATATAGCGCAAAGTTACTTTCTGCAGAAAATATTTGTCTTGTGATATTTGTATACTAAAACAAATTGATGTATACTAACACAGACATGCCTGCCACAGAACCTCCACTATACTTAGACATTTACTCTACAATGGGTAAGAGTCATTTGACGGAACCACATGTTTCAAATTCAGAGATGCAGCAAATTAGTCCTGGACAATCATCCTCTCCCTCAAGCTCTTTACCACCACCTTATTCACCATCAGTCAGGCACATTTCAATAGGATATTGTCTTGATGAGGGTGCTGAGATCAAAACCGGCCAACCCGGAAGCTTCTTCCCTGTCATAGTGTCAATAGAGTCTACAAAACTTATCATCAGGAGATTGCACGGAAAGATTGCAAAATGTGTTTCAAAGCTTTTTGATGATCTCGATCCAAGCAGTATAGATCCAGATTTGAATATAAAGTCTAACAGGGTACGTAATATTATGAGAATAAGGAGTTATAGCATGTCACCACCACCGAGGCGCAATAGTTTTTCCCAAGTACTACATTTATTACCCTTTAGAAAAAGAAGCAGGTCTACTTCATGCGTGACTCCAGTGAATAAGGTCTCTAGTAAGATGGTGCTGACAACGCAACTATTAACTTACAAACCCCTACTCACTGAAAGCAGAATTGTTGCTTTCTCTCCCATTGAGCACGCTATGGAATCATTACAAAAAGACTCGACTCTTTTTGGTAGCTGGTCGCTTCAAGAGCTCGTGAAGTATGGAAATGCGTGCGATTATTCCTCAAAGGCATTTGCTCTGCGTCTCATATTTCCATCTGATCAGTTATTAATTGCAAGCTATAATCCCTTCACATTCATTCAATTATTTTACAAGCTTAATATTGCACATGAGCTTTCGCTCGATTTAGATCTTCGTGTGGTTCTTCCAACAGATTATTGCACGCCGAGACGCCGCAGACAAAGTAATACAATCCGTTCCCAAGCACTCAGTTCTGGAACAAGGCTTTCTTCAACTTCAATGGATTACTCCCATTCTGACTCGGTGTCATCTATTGTTTCATCCGAGGATGATTTTGTTGATCATAGTCGCCCACATAGTAATTCGATTGAATCTTATCTTAGCTTGTCGACTCACTCGACGAATTTACCCACACCAGATTCTTGTTCGTTATTTTCCCAGGTTAATAGAGAGAATTCTGACGTGACGGAGCAGCATGAAGGTACAGAAGCTACGGATATACCCAATATAAAGATTTCCTCCGATTTTGATGATCAGCCAAATGATTTGCATGAAGAATTAATTTTTGCACTGAGATGTATGAAAAACTGCCGAAATCATACAACAATATTTTAGTGGTTTAACACTTATACTCTCGATTTCTTCAACTATTAGTGCCTGAGGCACTAACTAAAATGTTTGCATCCGGTATGCTATTCATATTCAATTCAATCCGTTTTATATCATTTTAATTTATCATCCTTTATACATTTAAATATTCGTTATCTTTCGGGAATAGGAAAATAACTTTGTATTTTGGTAAACGCTTCCGAAATATTTAACTTTATTGGGATTGTTCACCCACTTAAAGGTCTAGCGTAAACTAAGCAACGCTAGCAACGCAAGCATTTTTATAATTTGTAAATTTATGATTTTAATCAGAGATACTTAGGTATTCTGCGTAATTCTTGTCCAGCTTTTGAAGAGTGATACCCGGTCCTAGTTTTTCTAGCTGTTCAAACGTGTCCTTAAGAAGCCCTGTATGTCTATTTTGTGCACCTTCTTTGCGACTTATGAGAAACTCATAGCGGTCATCTTCACATTTCTGATTCTGGCGTTCTTCCCAATAAAGGCCATCTAACCCAAGATCAGACTCCAACAAAATATTTTGGACACCAACATAATGAAGTTCAAATGCCTTACGTAACCTTTCCTTGTATCGCTCTAAATTTAGCACCTTGCTGATGCTAAACTTGATGTTTGGAAAAGATTTTGTATAAACTCTAATTTGTTCGATCGAGCCTGAATATGAGTGTAAGTCTATCCATTCGCTCGAATAGGTTTTGCCGTTTCCTCCTCCGAAGATTTCTTTTAAAATGTTAAACAGCTTACCATCATTTCCAACACAATGTAAACTAATATGCCTATGTAGTTTCTTTGCCAATAAGAGAAATTGTTTCAAAATTTTGACCTGATGTTCCATGCTTGTTCTAAATGGGGATCGATCAGTACATTCAAAAACCTTACTTTTTAATTTTGGATTGTCGATCCATTCCTGGCACTCTTTAACCCCTAAATATCCACATTGAGGAACCCTGAACACTTTATCAATTCCAATTTCACCAATTCCACTCTTCGGATTTTCTAATAGAAGTTGCTCTATCCTCTTTATAAACTCAGGGAAGTATATTGGAACAGGTAAAGCCATGAGTAATTCGTCTGATATTTCCTTTGAGGGTTGAAAAATTGAACTGTAATGCTTTCTTTTTATTTCCATCGTTGTCAAGTATCCGTCTTCCTGATCAAAATTTTCAAACGTAAATAAATGTGAAAACCAAGGATGCACGCCGTAATTCGGATTTACGAAGCAGGGAAAGTTCTCCGAAAGATCGTGAATCAAACTATAGTCTATAAAGTTCGTCGACATCATATTTAAGCAATATCGTTTTTGAATATTGAAGCCTCGCTCAAAATCTACCTTTCTGCTCAATTGTAGTTTTAAGTTGTTGTACTTCGTGTGAGTTACCCCAGGAGAAAGATGGCAGTGTGCATCGAATAAGTATTCCTGTCCAGAAATTTGTGTGTAAGTCGTCATGCTATCTTAGCTTGAATACAAGACAGTTCACCCTTTTATTTCTCAATCAATGTTGTTTGCTTTTGAAATAAAAGGCATATAATCTGTGATGCATAGAGTAGCTAGTTCATGAGCAAATTTGATATGATCGCGGCCTAGAAATTTTTCACCAAAGAGCGTTTCTCGCTTTCCCAAAAATCTTTTTACCCCATGAACCTAATTTTAATTTCACCTCCTTCATATTAAATGTGAAATCCTTTCCCTTATTTTAGTGATATTTCTTGCACGTAACTTTCTTCTCTTTTTCTTTTGGGAGTTTTCGTTACACTCGATGAAGTCACAATTATAACGGTTTCGACTGTTCGTTGGTTTGACGTCAACCTCAAATTTAGTCCACCGGGAGTATTTCGCATATGACGCAGATGTAGACGAAGATGCGTCGCTAGCTGTTGCCGAAGAATTAAAAGAGCACGTTACGTGAAACGAAATGGAATTCTCGGATTTCAGTTTTTCATCAATTTCAATGTTCTTTGCAACCATCGCACCTTTAAGCTGTCCTGATGATTTTGAACTTTGAGAATCAGTTGAATTCGAATCACTTGGGCTTAGCGGTGTATTTCTACTGATACCTTTATTTATGGCATTGGAAAGGTCCTCTATAGCATTTTTACGATTTCGTGTCACAACAGCCCGGTCACACCCAGAGAGTACGTTCAGGCGTGATATTGCAAATTTCTCTGAAAATTGAGTTCTTTTGTATCCGCTGAACTGACCCATAAATTCGAGCTCATGTCGTTTATCTTCATTTTTTAACAAGCTATAGTCCCAATAATTAACTATTTCGATTTTTTCCTTATTATTAATGGGGGATTGTCCGTACTTGGAAATCATTTCATTATCATATCTGAAGTTTTGACAAAGGCAAGCAAATGAAAAGTATCTCTTCATAGTAAAACCTCTCATCCATGTTCGGACATCACTTACTATAGGATATAATTCGCAAACATGTTGCTTGAATAATGATATAAATGTAAGGCATTCCCGACATGAACTGTGTCTAGAAAATATGAATCGAAGATCTAATGGCAGAAATAATCCAGTCTCTTTATTTTGTATGTACGCCTTTGAGACTCTAGTCGTAGAATTTCCGGTGTTATAATTAAAATCGCATGAATAAAATGTATACTTCATATTAGTCCGTTTTTCAACAGAATTAAATTCTTCCATTCTCTTCTCGCCGTACATATTGTCAAATTCAAATTTTGTCAGGTCTATTGATGCTGATATTGATACCATACATTGGTCAAACTCTTTCCCAATAAAAAATTGGTATCTTGTATCTAAACAGGATGTGTTCCCTTCGCATTGCACCAGGAGACTATCTAAAGTGTCGACTGGGTTGACATACAACTGCGAATGATCTTTTGGATGATGAACGTAGCGAAATCTTCGTTTCATTTCCTCCCCAAAAGTAAAGCTCTGAACCCCAAACGCATCTGCTAGCCGTATCCAAACCTCTTCAAATCCAAAAGTTGTGTTCAATAATCGGAATGTGGTTCCTTTTGGGTATTTCCGAATCATGTTAATTAGTTTCCTAATTCCGATGTATCTATCCATTATATCAATATTTTGAGTTCTGTACGCAAAAGTTGTATCAAGATATATGGCATCCAAGCATGCGGTGCCTCGCTGTGTATTTCATTAGTTTCTGGTTCATTTTTAAGGAAAATATTGTTGGCATATCGAATCTTGCGTCTCCTGTGAATAATACATTCTTATCATGCGTTTCAAAGAGAATCATGGCAGATCCCAAGCAATGGTATATTGGAATAAATGTGACTCTAATCTTTCCCTGACCCAAGGTTAATGTTTTGTTCATCGGACATGGCCGCAATTTGTCGAGGTTTTTATTATATTTTGATTTTTCCAATGAACAAATTAGTTTCCTTGTGATTTCTGTGCAGTATATCTGAAGGTTTCCAATGGAATTAGCAAGACCCGATAGATGATCAGAATGTGCATGAGAAACGAAACCATAATGGACCTGATCAGTCAATTTTATGAAATTGTCCACCCGTATGTAGGGAATTTCTGGAATTATGCCGCTAAACTGCATATCCTCTCTAATTACTCAAACTCCTTTTTCAAATTTCAAAAGTGAGCATCACAAATGATCAGCAAATGGTAGCGATACAACGACTGATAAGAGGGATGACTAGTTACAGGCATATGTAATAGCGAGAGCGCTTTGGCAGTGCTTTTTTTTTTTTTTTTATGATTAGACTTGGTGCTTACTACCTTCAAATTCTCCTTTCACTCTAAGTCTAACTTTCAGTCATTTTACCACGCATGAATAGCTTGATTTATATCCAGTTGAAAATAAATTCGGCTACAACTAACTAAGGAAAACAAAATAACATAAGCGTGTTCTTTCCTAAGATCAAAAACTGCCAACAACTACCCTATTGGAATAGAAAGTCATCAAATCGTCTATACAGTTCGTAATAACAGATAAAAGGAAAATAAAAATTTGGAGGCAAGAAGTTCTGATTAAGCAAACTTTCCCTCGATCTGACTAATGTAGCTACCAAATCTAGAAATGAATGCCTCAGCCTTCTTTTTGGAGTCATAAACCTTGTCGTTGCAGGTTAATTCAACATTAACGGCAGTTGCCGGAGTGGATGATTTCTTGACTGGCTTTTGCTCGTATGGCTCAAAATCGAAATCATCAATGATTTCATCTGTAGCCGTTGGTTTGGATGGAACCACACTGATGCTGTAGTTAACCTTGAACCTTTCCGCATTTCTTGGAGGAGCAATCAAATCCTCAAATAGAGGATCAATGAGATCTGAAGAGGCATAGTTCTTTGTAGCGTATGCAGCAGTTTCTGCCTTTGCCACAGCACTTGCAATCAACTTAGAAAGAACCTTAGGGGGAATCTCCTTTGAAATGATGAATTCACCCTTAACCAATGTTGGTTGTTTGACTGGCTTCTTCGTCTCTGGTGCAGCCTTCTCCCCAGCAGCCTCCTTGGCTTCGTCCTTTGCTGGTTCCTCGACCTCTTTACTAGCTAATTCTATGTGAGAGAGATCTAATTTCTCACTATCTGCTATGAAAGAAGCAATTCTGGTGTTTTCCTCTGCTGGTATTTTACCCAAATAAGCGAGCACATCACCCTTAAGAATTTTGCCGTTAGGACCTGTTGCGGTGATCTTACTAAGAGCATCTTCCCGTGAAATCCCTTCTCTGGCTAGCATAAATTCAACAGATGGGAAAAAGACTTGATCTGGATTAGCCTTACCACCCGTAACACTATTCGAAGATGCCTTTGGAGCTGGTGTAGGTTCAGCAGCTGCAGGCTTGGAGGTATCAGCAGCAGCAGGCTCTGGTGCAGAAGCGGCATCAAGAGCGGGATACTTTAGAGTTGCTAAATCATCAGATTGGTCACAAATAAATGCAATTGGAGCTCCGACTTTAACATCATTTGTGCCCCCAGGAACTATGATTTTTGCAAGCTTACCGTCATCCCCAGCATCAACTGACATTGTGGCTTTATCTGTCTCAACATCTAAAAGCTCATCTCCAGCACTGAAATCATCACCCTCTTTGACTTTCCAGGCAACAACACCACCCACATCCATTGTAGGAGACATGGCTGGCATTTTGAAAATCGTTGCATCTAATTTCATCAATGTTGTACTGAAAGTACGGCGACTCAATGAAATCTTCGCCAAACTTCTTGAAGCCTGTAGATTGATAATTCTGAACATTTTTGTATAAAGAAAGCTTTTCTCCCGGATACAGCAGGGTTCACTAACAAATAGAGCGTTTGAAAATTGTAGCTGAATTCACGTCGGTACTTAAAATTACGCGCCTGTGAAATGTCAATTGCAATCAAATTGTAGAAATGATATATCAATCAGCATAAAATCATAGAAAATAAAGAAAAAAAATAGGGTAAGGAGAAAGAAAAGGAGTTTGCAAACAGAACGGGTTACGAGATGCTATCAACTGTAGTAATGGCCATGTAACAAAATTTTAAGAGGGAGAAAAAATTAAAAAAATCAATGAAGAATGGAAGATCGGAGAAAGATAATAAAAGATCACAAAGACAAGTATTTCACACAATAAAATAAAGCACAGGCAGCCGATTTTCATACAATTCCCCGACAAATGTAATAAACTTAATGTAAATGATCGGGCTGTGTGGTGGGAAAATGCGGGTCACTGCGGTGTAGTCGGATATTCCTATTCACGGATTTGTATACTCCGTTGTGGGGAAATGCTGGGAAAATAGTGGGGATACTTTCATTTGTAAGGATGTGTATGGGACAAAAATTTTAGGGGAAAAAAAGCTGAAGGCATCCGTACATTGTTGATCTGAATTTTTTTCACCTAAAATTTTTCTCCTACTTTATACCGATTTGTAGTCTGAAGAATATATAATACGTATTATTAGATATAGATTGTACCTACCGAGGATTCATCCGAATATCATTAGATATTTAATCATATACTCAGAAGGGATTTTATTATTTGTCATGGGAAAAAGGTCTAGAAAAGAAGCTTTCATAGCGGCGAAGCGTCCTAAGAATGGAAATGATCCTTTATCTGAGTCAAATGTATTCGCCGAGCTTGCGAATGATTCTCGTGGTGATGACGCACTATCTGTAGGATCAAGAAGGCATCATAATATGTATAAGGAGGATGCTAATAAGATTGAAGATTATGAGTTGACTCCTAGAAGTTTCAAGGGAGTTAGCAGTGATGCTACTGAAGGTTTACCTGTGAAGACAGCGGATGGTGGTTTAAAACGTATTGTTCTGAAAGACGGTGATTCAGAGAACGAAGATAACGAAGTGGAGTCGGAAAAGAGTGATGAAGATAATGATATTGCGCCATTTGATGGAAATGAAAATGTGCCAGATTATGATGAAGCAAATGATGAAGACTATAAAGAATTGTCCCCGGAAACTAGGGAAAAAAAGATTAAGGAGGATATCGCTCAAATGGCTGAGAGCTTGATGGAAAATCCAGAAGATAATGTTCTCCTCTTTGCAAAATTATTACGAATGATGTCCTCGCATGTGCCCTCCACCGCAAAGCTTTCCCTTCTATCGGTTGTTCCAGTTTTTAAGAGTATATGTCCCTCCTATAAAGTCAGGCCATTAACAGATGCCGAAAAGCACGAAAAGATGTCAAATGATGTTCAAAAAGTTCGCTTTTTTGAACAGAACCTTGTGCGTTACTATAGGAAATACTTGGATGTTCTCTCCTTACATTCATTAAAATTCAGTACTTCGCCGAAAGCCACTGATTTGGACATCGTGCTTGGAATTTTGTCTACACGTGCTGCATGTCAATTGGCATCGCCTCTTAGGTTTTTCAATTTCAGGTCAGATCTTATGAGGATTTTAATTCGTAGGATTATGCACAAACCTGCGAGTGCTGCTGAATATGATGTTTTTAAAGAATGTGTAAAAACATTGGAGGCACTTTTAGTTGAGGATGTTGATTTGGGTAGTATATCTCTAGATATTTCGAGGATGTTGTCGAGATCAATCAGACGCCGAAATATGAAAGTGGATGAGAGTGTTGTTAATATATTTCTTTCGTTAACAGTTTTGAGAGATTATGATCCTCATGCTTCAGCTGAGGAGAAAGAAAAAAAGATCAAGCTGAAAAGAAAAGAGAAGGTATTCTTGACGAAAAAGCAAAGAAAGGAACTTAAAGAGAAGAAAAAGATTGAGAAGGAAATTAAAGATGCAGAGTTCAAAATAACTGCAGAAGAACGAGAAAGATTTCAAGCGGAAATTCTAAGAACACTTCTTACCCTATATTTGGAAATACTTCGGAGTAGACCGGAAAAGCTTATGGCCCCTGTTTTAGAAGGTATTTCAAAATATGGTCGTCAAGTGAACCTTGATATGATTGGTGATTTCTTACAAGTTCTTCGAGAGATTTCACATGATTTACTTGATTCTTCGAATGACAATATTATGTTTCTTAACGCTTCTCAAACTCGACAAGTATTGTTGTGTGTTATTACCTCATTTTCCCTTCTTTCATATCTTCCATCAAAAAGAGTTCATCTGGACTTGAACAAATTTGTAGAATACCTTTATGGGTTGTTGCCCTTGCTTTCCGAAGATGCTGAAATTGAATTTTCATACAAAACCTTGAGACTCATGGATCCACTTGCTACAGACCTCAAAATGAAGCCATCGGTGAACATTTCCACTGAGGCAGAGCTTTTGCTCAAGGGGTTAAACGCTATTTTCTTTAAGTCGAGATCCGGATCACAAGCCCGTTCATTGGCTTTTACTAAAAGATTGTACACTGCAATGCTTCAGTTCCCTGATAAGAGTACCATCGCAGTAATGAAATTCATTGGCAAATTGATATCGAGATATGATGATATTGTCAGTTTATATACAACAGAAGATAGGATTCAGAATGGTGTGTATCGACCATATGCGGAAACCATTGAAGGAGCTAATACTGAGGTTGCCGTTCTTTGGGAGAATTTGCTTTTAGAAAAGCATTATAATCCAACGATCGCAATGGGTGCCAGAGCCCTAATTAATAGAGCAAAAAAAGAGCCAGGTTTTATGTAACTTTTCTAATTTCAATTATAGATAAATATTTCACGCTTAACGGAAGCATGCAAATTACAGAGGCATATTTCAAAAATAGGCTTGTTACTTCAATTTATATATCCTTGTCTTCATAAGATTATGTCCCAGCCTGTTTATCTATAGAGTGAAAGGGGAAAAAGTTCATATGTATTTAAATGGTTTATTTGAATATGACGCCGTGTACATAATTAATGATAATCACCGTACACGAGTATTGCTATTCAGCTGTCTTCTTTTAACTTCATCATCTTCCTCCAGATTTATGTACGACAACCCAAAGTCATTCGAAACCATCTTATCAGCCTCTCTCTTTCCTGAAATGAAAGAATTTGGCCTAGAACGTTGGCTATACGTATCATCAACACCAGTTCTTGGTCTACGACGACCAAAAGAAAAGCAAGGTTTCCTAATTGGTACTGAGGATGAAAGTGATTGTGTGTTTTGTTTACGGCCAAATGAGTCACGCCTTGCAAAATTGTGCTGAACAGGTGTATGGAAGCTTTTTCTTTGATGAGGAGGCACGTATTTGTGGAGTACTGGAGAACCAAGTAAGTGACCATGTGTGTCCGAAGATTCAATGGCGCACTCATCAGAAAATTTCTGTGATAATTTGTCGATATCCGGTGAATCAAATTCTTCATCACACACAGAGTGATTAGTTTCGATTGCGTCGTTATTGTTTCTTCCCGCACCACCTTCCTCGAACATGAAGAGATCGTCATCATCAATAGCAAATTCTTCGGATTGTGGTATGGGCTGAGACTCCTTGTGTGATTTCAAGATTGATGGAGGTGTAGGAGGCCGGCATCTCATGTTTGGAGGAATGTATTTTCCATTCGGACTACTGAAGTTCATCACAGGTACCTTTATAGACCTGGACAATGATGAAGTTGGATATTGATGACTTGCCGGAATATTCCTTGGATTCAAATCTCCATCTAAGTCGTATTTTTTATTTCTGAACGAATATCGTGTCGAAGCAACCTTTTTTCTTCTTCCTTGGACTCTGTTTCCATTTCTATATCTATCCGAGTATTGTATATGTTTATTTCTTCTTTGTTTCCAGGCTCTGTTTCTATGAGTATCACCCGAGGTGTTGTTATAATATCTTCTTTCATACTCACGAGCACGATGATCGAATTTTCTATGCTGATTTGTTTTCCGCATGTAGTGATCAAAAACAGAATGAGGAGTAAAGAAGTCTTCCCTGGCAAATGGTGATTGTTTATCAAATGTATTCTCTAATGGTTTCTTGATAACTCTACCATCATTGGAACGATCCCTGTGCCTAATTCCAGTAGGAATGTTAATTGGTTTTCTGTAATGTGGAAACCGACCCTTTGGAACCACATATATATCCTTTTTCAAATTTTTTTTAGCTCTCTCTGTTGCTTCCACTTCCAGTATTGTATCTGGGATATTTCTTTCAATAGTCAAATGATCTTGTTTTGAAGCTGGATCATGCTTTTCAGAATTGAGATTCTTCAAGTGTGAGGTCAATAAGCTATGTTCAGGAGCGGACTTTGGAATAAACTGACCAAGTTCTGGTTCCCTTTCATTTCTTTTTTGATGCTCAGTTGGAAGTTCTAATGGAATAAATTGTTCCTTCCGTATAGAATTCTCTTCAAATGGTTTTGTGGCTTCTTTCATCTTTGCTTCCTCTTCTGCCTCTTCCTCTTCCTCGAATTCATAATCATACGTCAAAACTTCGATCTTTTTCAAAGCATCTTTCATCTGTTCTAAGCTCCTGTTCTCTGGGTCTATTGTAAGACTATGTCTCAGAATTCCAAAAAGATCATAACTCATTGTTGGAAATATGTCAAATAAAGTTTCTCTATTAGCCGCAAAATATAAGAATAGTTTGTCCTTTGAATCTGCAGCTCTAAATGGACTCTTTCCAAAAACAATGTTTAGAAGACATATTCCCATCGACCATAGATCGACTTTATCTGCTCTATATTCGTCGCTATCGTTGTGCTCTAAAAGCTCAGGTGCCATGTACCTTTCACTCCCAACGTCAAAATCCTTGCACCAAAGATGATCCGTTGCCAATCCAAAATCGGTTAGCTTTATTGACCAGTCCTCGGCAATCAAAATATTTTCCGGCTTGATGTCCCTATGATATACACCCATTTTGTGGCAATGTTCCACGGCATTTACTAACTGCATAAAAACATCCACGACATCCCTGGTCGAAACAGGAGCAATTCCAAGTTGAATGGCATCATGCAAATCTCCCCTTAGAACGTATTCCATGACAATATAAGTATCAAAATTATCAATAAGACAGGTGATATTCGGATGTCTTCCGACCTTCTTTAACATTCTTACTTCTTCTTGTGTTTCCCTTAGAATTAATTCTTTATCAAGTTTCGGATGTTCAATCGGAGCATTTGCATAGTTTGATTTCCCATCTGCCCTTTCAAATGCCTTAAAGTCTTCCATCGAGGATGTATTATATTTTAATGCCACTAACATATTTTTTTTTTTGGTATCTTTTGCCAGAGAGACAACGCCAAAAGAACCTTCATTGATTCCTTCAACCCTAAGATACCGATCCTTAAGTAATTTCCCTTCTAGAAAGCTTTTATAGTCTAAATTCATGATGTTAGCTTTGATATATAGTGATGCTTTCTATTTTCAGATGACTAATATAATTGATTATCCCTCGATGTAGCGGCTTGAGATCAGCTTGATGTATATTTATATTGTACAAGCGTGGGGATGGAAATTCTAGATCAGATTCCTTCACTTCGACTTCAAAAAGAAAGGTAAATACTGTTATAATCTTATTGGTTTTCAGAATTCATATATGTGTTTTTTACCTTAAGATTCCGGATGTCTTAATAGTTTCCCGCCAGCATGAAACAGAAGGGGATGATGGCCCAGCTAAAAGCAGATGTAATAGCCGACAAGTATTGCTGAGACTAATGATTCCAACTATTGATCTCGTTTTTAAAAAAAAAGTTTCCAAGCAGATATAACTTTTCCTTATATATTTACGGTGTGGCATATGTCTTATGTTTCTAATAGTTGTTGAGTTGAATATTGAAAAGACAAATCCAAATTGGAATAATTATCTCGAGGCCAAAAAAAAAATAAATAAATAAAAATAAAAATAAATCACAAAATAGTACCTACTATCTTTACCGGCAGATTCTAATATACTTTTACTTTATTTTCTGGTCTTAATTAATGCAAATGTCACCCGTTTTTGCACCATCACTTTCTCATATATTTTAGCCATGCTAATACCCTTACTTGTAATTTGGCAATATGTAAACAGTGTCAATATTTCATTTTAACATCGAAGTAGTATCACAAACACCTAAAACAAGGTACTTACTTTTTTCTTGTTAATACATAACACGGCAATCGACTAATAACAGGAAGATTGAACTTGCCGTCCAATTTCAAGCAGCTTGTTTCGAGTTCCACCGTCTTGCATAATATATATTTGTCCACAATATTATACATTTTTTTAATACGTCATGATCTTTGATAAATCGACTTGAAGGTTTTATGAATATCTTTTCCCAAAAAAAAAGTATGGAAATAAATTGCTTCAGTGCTTCCTCATCCGTCGCTATTTTACGATTGGCGTTTATTTGACGATTCATCTGTCTTTGTTTCCCCAACATCCCTTGTTGTACTCTCCAATTCTGCATTTTTGCCCAAGTCCAAATCCAAATCAAGGTGTCTTAGCGACGGGTTCAACAAATGGTTCTTTTTCGGCTTCTTAATACGGCCTCCCTCGACTGAATGTATCTTGTTTTGCGTTCTACTGCCAGTTACAGTGTTGATTGCTGGAGAGGTTGTGCTTCTTTTGCCCTCGTTAGAGCTTTTGATTGCACTAAATGGTCGGCTGAACGGCAAAGTTGGAAAATCAGCAAAGTACGGAGAGGCTCCGTAGTAGTATCGTAAGTTGTCTCCAGCAGTATCAACCATAGGTGACAAAACTGCAGAAAAAGTTGGCTCCCCACCAGCCGTCATTGTAGGCACTGTTAGGATCTGTTTTGTCTCGTTTTCGAAGTTTGCACTATCCTTGTCAATATTGCCTCTCAGACTCATGGCCGAGAGACCAGAGCTCGCAAGAGAAGACGCCCCAGGGACAAACGTGTACATGCATTGGGATTTTGTTTTGTCACTTCCTAGCTTTACTTCACTGTCCAGCTCCTCTGTGTGTTTTAAATCTGAAGAGTTTCGGCCTCTTTTCGTATCCATTTGGGACTGTGTAGTAAGCATTGCAAGTCCTGGAGAGCCCAAATGAGATGGCGAAGTGCCGGAATTCCACAAAGTACGTGGTGCATTTGGAGCAAAAGTTGACCATGGCAACCGTAAGTGTGCTGGAGTTGCAGTATTAAAAACAGGAACAACCGGGGTAGCCTGATCTAAAAGTAGATCATCCGATACACCCAAACCTTGTGGTGATATTAACCAAAGAGCTGGCTGATCTGGCTGGAAAGCAGATGAAGGATTCTGTACATAAGTGAAATCATTACCCTCCGCCACTGAGCCAACTCCATCAACGTTGAATAGAAAAGGATCATTTTGAATATAATCCAATGGAAAATCTGGCGATGATTCGACCTCTGATTTTTCCTTTTCCAATTGTGTACTGTCCAGTTTAGAGGAAGACTCGGCCTTAACTTCAGAAGGTCGACCCTGCGTATCATTCGTCTTCAAATCATTCTCTAACTGCTTGTTATTCTCCACCGCTTCTGCCGCTGGATCTTCCTGAGTATCGCTAATAATATAAATGAAGTCCTTTCCTGTTTGTGCAAGAATGTGTGAACGAAGTTGGGGAATAAGACCCTTGGAATGATCATAATGAAAACTTCTTGAAAACTTTGTATTTGAAACAGTAGCACCTGGAATTCCATTTAGCTCTCTTTCTAAATCACGAGCTAATGCATCCCGAAATAGTCTATCATGAGGTACACTAAACCAAAAAAATACTTTTTGCTTCTTCTGTGTACGAAGGCATTGGTTCCTATGTAAAAATCTGAGAAATTTTGATTTTGGCATTTCAAGAACAGCGGATGTTCCACATTTCAGAGCCCTAAGATCACTAAAAATGCCCTCCTCAAGTTTCTTGCGATCGACAATCTTTCGTCCAAACAATTCAAGTTTGTACGCTACGGAACGAACTATGTCTGTTCCTGTAATAAAGTAAAGATTGTTCCAATACACGCAAGAGACAAATCCCTCCTCTTTGTTCAAGTAATACCGTCTAATAACCTGATTTTCATGCCAGTTAACTGGCGCCGTTAGCAGAAAAAACTTAAGATCATGTATAATCTCAAGCAACTTTATTGTCTCTTCGGCTTCCATTCTCGTTAATTTTTCATCCGGCAAAAGCGTCGTGTTACTGTCGTCGACCTCGCAGTGAGTTATAACATCAGGATTAGATGTGACTTTGCGAGGTTTAACAGTTCCTTTCTTTGAATTATCTGAATTTGTTGAGATCGAATGTTGGCTGATCATTTGTGGAAATTGCAGGCACTAGATGATAATGGTGTTTGGGGAATGGACGAATGAGTGAGTGAAACGAAAAAGGTACTTGATGGTAATATTGTAAACGTTGAAAAGAAAATGATCTGATTGTAGAGACCTTATCAAATGAATGACTGTAATTGACTGCCGGGAGCCTATTTAATAGGAACTTAAAAACTCTGAAACTCGTAAAGTACGGTTAAAAATAAGAAGCGTTTGTTGTGCGTATGGTAAGAAAGAACTTGAGCTATAACTTAGAAAGCCTAATGTTTTCATCAACCAAGCAGAACCTCCTCTTTGCCTAAAATCTGCGCGATCGTCTAATTAAGAAATCTCACTTGCTTTAAAATCTTTCCCTATATTAAGGTGCAGTGCAGGAAGAAATAATCGTTGACAAAATAAAATAATAGGGAAGTCACTCCCACTTGGAACAATAGCGATTTTGTGTGTGGGAGATCAAAAGAAATATGTAAAATAAAAAAGTATTGACAGGAAATGACAAATTATGCCTCCGCTAATAAATGAATAAACAGAAAATGGTTGATGTAATGGAATTTAAGAATCAACACCGGTCTTCAAATTTCCTCGCCGTTCGTTCGTGTGAAAAAAAAAAAAAAGATTTGCGTCAAATACCGTGAATGTGCACGTGATGCAAATCTAATGTCTACTAGTGTGTAACAGATGATTATGAGAATGGATTCAGAATGACATATGTAGCATTCTTATGTGCTGAAAAACCATTTGAATTTCATAAAACTTTACCTACCAGAAACACTTTAAAATGAATAGACTTACGGATGAAAATTCAATTACATTTTATATTTGAAACACATTCTCTCTTTTCCACCATCTTTTATTATCGCTTATTATTGTGCAGGCAATGGTAACCTGAAGTCACCGATCTTGGGCCGTTCAGTGCTGCATTGGTAGTTTCCTCTGAATGCACTAATGCATTTAAAGGAAGCTACATTGTTCAGCTAGTTTACCAAACAGAGCTGTCTTCATTTTTTTTTTTTTTTTTTGGCTTACGCCATAAAGAATATAATTGCATCTGAAACAGGAACAGACATTCTGAAACGCCCAATCTCTTCAGATCGATCAAAAATTACTATTAAATTGTTTCATGTCGAGCTGCGAGGTGTTTCAGTTTTGATTTTTAAACAATAAATATTATTAACGTACAGGATTCTACTCTCGTTAGACTGTAAGCACGGATCGCATATTTCTTAAAACGTGAAGTGTAGGAAATAAAAGATCTTTTAAAGCCTCAATGCTCTCCGTGTTGAGACGTTTAATTTAGCTCGTACCAAAACGAAAGATTTTATCAAGAACGCAAAAATTCTGAGGACTGCCCGACTTTCTTTACCATATTTTTTTAATCCCCACCCTTCCCTGCCAATATAATTGAACCTAAAAAAAGATACATATGCCCACAAAAGCATTCATTCTCTTATTTGAAATTGGAGTTACTCAATCAAGGAAAAGAGAGAGCCTTATTAAATAAAGTCAATGCGACCTCGCCGGACATTAATAACAATGAAGGCGATTGTGCACGAGGTTTATTTTGTCTTGGTAGATCGTCCAAATACACGTTGCTGACATTAAGATTATTAACTTGGTGACATAAAAAGACATTTCACACAGCATTGTGATGATGTTACGAAGATCCACATTCTGTTTCAGTAGATTATAAAGTTTCTTCCCTAATCCTAGCTCTGCTTCTCAGGAAAAGTGTAATGGTCCTTTTGACAAACTTCCGTTTTTTGGAATTGACAATTTTTATATTTTCCCATAAGAATTTTTGATCAAAAATTGTAGTGGAGGGAAAGTATTACCGTATCCTATATTATATGATGAGAGTACTTAAATTTGGGGTACCCACCCATGATTACCATTCACTAAAACGCTATTTTAAAAGGTAGTTCGGATGTATACAGTTTTCTTAGATCAACATCAATTGAATCATTTCAATTCACATTAGTTTTCAAGAGTAATTTTAAATTTTAAAATTAAATCTTGTCAGTGGAAACAGCATATTTTTATTTGGCCAGTAATTTTACACATACACGAATCAAACTATCTGCGTAGCGTGGCTTTATCTACGTTTAAGCCATGTTTCAATTGCAGTTATGCATGAATTATTATTTTCTTACTCTATCAGTTACCATTTTGTTTATGTATTGGTTATCTGCCTCAGGTATTTTTTTCGTTCCCTCAATTAATTCTCCTCTTTTTAATTCCAGTAGAATGCTGGTACCCATTATCTCTATTACTATGGTTTAAATGGCTTCCATCTTCTCCTGCCTGATCAATTTCTTCTTGTTTGACCATTCTTTTCCAATCACCAAAATGTCTGGCATAAACATCCATCTTCCAATTTTTCCAAACTTTTTTCCCGTAGACAGTCCGCTTCACCAATTCCTCGTTATTTAAAAGCTTACTGGCGATTCTTTCTTTATACATATTCAAGAATATTGTAAAAGGAAAGAGTTTATCAACGATATGTGAACCTTGGGCATCGCAAGCTAATTCAACCACATGCGGAGTTAAAGCATTTAATATCCTTCTTCTCTCAATTTTACTCACGCGTCTCTGATTTATTAAGCATTCTTCGACAATGTGAGAAAACACACCATGTTCGCACAGTTCTATCAACATATTAGAGTTGCTTTCCTGTGCATTTTCAATATCTTTTTCTTGCATCTTGATTGTTCCTTCCGTGTCCTTCCCGGATTCTTTATCATCATTCTTATTGTATTTAGATCTTTCTCGAGCATGCGCATGTGAAACTGGTTTTGGTTCTTCTGCTAGCTGTAACATGGACTTTAAGCAATACTTGAGGATATGATCATCAAAATCAATCAACTCCTCTAAGAACATTGCCCTTCTTCTCTCCTCCGATGTTGGCCAGTCATCTTTTGTAGAATATAATGTGGATTTCCTTAATTGTAAAATGTTCATCATGAACTGGTCATCGTCGGTCTTCACTCCATTGATGTCTTTGTTGAAAAAGTCAAACAATTTCTTGACGATTTCATCTTTTAAGTATCCGTTATTTCTTCTCGAACACTCTACTATACTGGATCCCATGCCAATGTTATTGACTATTAGTTCATTCAAAACAGGAACCAATTGGTCCATTATTTTTGTCTGATCCTTGGCTCTTAATTTCTCCAAAAGAGTCTGTATCACGAACGAGCCCGTTGTCTCCCTTTTTGCAAGTTTGACAACTCTGTCTTCCATATAAAGATGATATAACCTATTAATATTCCTCATTTTCTGATTTGATATAGCGGTCTGTAAAAAATGAGAGCCAACTGGATCTGAAAGAAGATATTCAACAAACGATTTCTCTTTCTCATTAGTTGGTTCATCAGCCCTCTCAAAAGTTAAAGTCCAGAATGGTCGATTTCTATTGGCCTTACCTTCAAGTTCAATTATTAGCTGAACAACAGGAGATGCAATTGGATCGATTGCAGTTTCTCTTAAGGATTCTTTTGTTTCCGTCCTCACCATAATCTCTACTATTAATGATAGGGCTTGTTCAAATGATGATGGTATTTGAAAGCTTCTTTTATAATCCTCTGTGTCCTCAAGTTCAACCATCTTTCTGGCAATTTTCGATTTCTTAGATCTTAAAAGCGAATTAGACTCTATGGAAGATGGAAGCTCCTTTCCCGCTAAAATAAGTAGTAGCAATCGGAAAACATGTGATCCATACTTATTTTTAGATAGTCGCTTCAGTTTAGGTTGGTTCTCCTTTACTATATTAAGTACGATCTCTTCCATCGAAATATTTTTTTCCTCATCTTCAAATTTTTCGTAATTCTCGTCATCCCTTTTTAGCATCTCCTTCTCTATGAAAGATGCTGCCCTAACAAGAAATGCTTCCATAACATGCGATGCATATTTATGAATGAACAGCTGATAAAAAAAGCCACGACATTCCATATATAGCTGCTTCATCTGATCTTCGTTACTTAGCATAATAATTCTTTCCATCAACTTCGAACAAATTTGGTTTGTAGCTAGCTTAAGCGAATTACCCTTTGCTTCATCAAATATACTTTGAATAAAAGTTAATTTTATGTCAGGAGTCTCAAATGTATCAAGATTTAAAGTTGATTCTGCTTGCCTGAAATAAGCTGCCTGCTCACTATTTAAAAGTCCAAAAAATGGCATCTGTTCCTCTTTCAAATCTATTTCAAAAAATGGACCCTCATCATTTAACAAGGAAAGATCAACTTGCTCAACCTTGGAAAGAATTATACCATTATTATTATGTTCTTCTTCCGGCTTATTTTCGTGAACGGATTCTAACTCGTGATCCATGTGTTTCTCCTCGCTGCTGCTATGCTTATGATGCGCATGCTTCGATTTCCTTTCCTTCTTAGCTTGTCTCCCTCTAACTTTATGACCCATTTCTTAAAACAATGTTCTTAACCGTAAAATTACTCCCAGTTGCGTCGTCATGCCAAAAGAATAAATCATACTCAATGTCTAGTAAATAATCAAAAGTAGTCTAAAAATTTTCAGTAGATCGATCCTACTACCTAAGAATGAAAAAAAATATATATTATGAAGAAAAAAAAAGCTTGAAAAGATGTTTTATGAATATTTCTCTGCGCACGTATTCATTTGTTTAGATCTGGGGAACTATGTGAAACCATTTTTTTGCACTTTCAATTGCACACAATTGTTTCGTAATATTAATCAATAAAGATATACATATATTTATTTATCTTTGAATATAAGGCAGTGGAAATGCCGTTAGATCCGGAAGAAGAGAATATTGTTACGCCAGCTGGAAGGCACAGAAGCAAGGAGCGTGCTTCCATTATCAATGATGACGAAAATGAGCAGGATTATTTGGATAGTACAGATAAGTATGATAATTCACAACACATAGAAACAAGCAGGAATTCAAATGAGGGTAATGATGATCACGATGCGCCTGAACAGCTGAAGGGAAATAACGGTGGATATTCTTGGGAAGATGAATATCGTAGATCGTGGGATATAGTGCAAGAGGATGAGAGTGGAAGTTTAGAAACGATTGTTTCCGGACTTGTTGAGTCACAGAAGAAAAGATATTTGAAAGATACTACACCTTTTCAACGTGGAATTATCCGTGTAAATGTTCTTGTTTTAGATTACTCTAAAGTCATGCGAGAAAAAGATTTACGCCCTAATAGAGCAGCGATGATGATATCATACGCCATTGATTTTGTTAATGAATTTTTTGATCAGAACCCTATATCTCAGCTCAGTGTGGTGATCATGCGCAATGGATTAGCCCAGATCGTTTCTGAAGTCAGTGGAAATCCGCATGATCACATAGAGGCGCTAAAGAAATTAAAAAAGACAGATCCGGAGGGAGATCCATCGCTCCAAAATGCGTTGGAAATGTCACGAGGTCTTCTTCTTCATGTTCCGTCTCACTGCACCAGGGAAGTTTTGATTATATTTGGAGCATTATTTACGTCGGACCCTGGAAATATTCATTCAACCATTCAGGGATTGGTACAAGAGAAGATCAGCGTACGAGTCATTGGCTTGACTGCGAGAGTTGCTATTTGTGATGAACTTTGTAGACTGACAAATCATGGAGATTTGAAAAACTCATACAATGTTATATTAAATGAGCAACATTTTAAAGAGTTGTTCATGGATGCTGTCACTCCTTTGGCAATTACGAAAACCGAGTCACAAAATAAGCGAGGATTTTCATTAGTTAAGATGGGTTTTCCACAAAGAGTTAGTGAACAGAGCCCTAGTTTTTGCGCATGTCATTCAAGATTGGTATATGGAGGGTACATATGTCCAAACTGCAAAAGTAAAGTATGTGTCTTACCTACAGTTTGTCCCTGTTGTAACCTAACGCTCATTCTTTCAACTCATCTCGCGCGTTCATATCATCATTTATTTCCTTTGACGCTTTTTGTCGAAGTACCAATCTCCTCATCATATCCGACAAATACTTGTTTTGGTTGTCACGTTAGATTTCCCAAAGGTGTTGAACCGTCGTGGCGTGCGACTGACTCTCATAAACGCAAAAAGGAAATTCAATCAAGTTCCAGATACCGTTGTACCTTGTGTGGCTGTGATTTTTGTATTGATTGCGATGTTTTCATACATGAGGTTTTACATAACTGTCCAGGCTGTGAATCCCGAAGTAGGAATCATAAACTAAGTGCGAGTAAACAATTAACGAGCAAAGATTTAATCGATTCTGAAAAGAATCGGATTCATATTCATAATATAAATAGTTAAAGTATTATGAGCAAGCATTTGATTTGTCGCTATTCATAGCCCGATAAAAGGTTTCTTGTTATAACGTGTATTTTTTGACATAATATTAATGGAAGGTTATGTGCATAGTTTGATAAAATGAAATAATGCGCTATTAGGTAGGAACCAGTCCGTTGTGGGTATTTTTGTATTTTGTTTATTAGGGAAATTTTGAGAAAATGAGGACAACAGACATAAATAATGAATTTCCTACCGTATTTTTTTATTACTACTTTTTGTTATTTGTGAGTTCTGTGCGTCCATCCCAAAAATTATGAAATCTAAAAATGTATATTTCGAGGTCCCCTCGCATTAGATAAGGCGGAGTTCACGTGGGTTTGTCTTTCGAAAGAATCTGGTTCCTTTCTAACACCGCAGTATTTGTTCCTTGTCCTTTTGCAAATAGTTTGTATCCGCTGATTCTCTTGTCATTTGTTTTGTCTACAGTTTTCATACTTGCAAGTAAGAGGATAAGGTAGTACAATAATATTTTCTGAATCAAACACAGCATTCTTCGAAAGAAACGAATTTTTGCACTGAAATATATACATCCTTGTAAATATTTTCATTATGACAACAACAAAATCCGTTTTAAGAAGTATAAAAAATGTTACTAATGGCTATACATCAGCGCAAGTGATGGTACGGAATGCCACCAGTAATGATCCATCAGGGCCGACCGTTTCTCAAATGGCAGATATAGCTAATCATACTTTTGATAGAGGTGAACTTCTTGAAATTATGGATATTGTTGATAGGAGACTTAACGACAAAGGTAAGAACTGGAGGCATGTTGCAAAATCACTTACTTTATTGGATTATCTAGTTAGGTATGGATCAGAAGATACCGTTATTTGGGCAAAAGATAACGTGTATGTTATTAAAACACTTCGTGAATTTCAGGCATCAGATTCTATGGGTAGGGACCAAGGGGCAATAGTGAGGGTTAAGGCAAAAGAACTTTCAGATTTACTCTCGGATGATGACCGACTACGAGAAGAAAGACAAGTTGCACTCAGGAACAGAAACGTTCCACATGGCAGGGGACGAAGAGAAGATGTCAACAGCGCTCTTGGAGATAATGAAGATTATGATAGTGATTTGCAACAGGCTATAGAAGAAAGCAGACAGACTGCAGAGGAAGAAGAGCAGAAGAGACGTAAGAATAGTGACGCTAGTTTGAATAGAGCTATTCAATTGAGCTTGGAAGAGGAAGAGATGCGCAAGAAGAACACCAATTTATTGGATATCAATGAGCACAATGGTGATGATGCTGCCCCTGCGGTTTTGGGATATTACTCAGCACAACCACAAGTTTCTACAGCACAGATCATTGGCTACGATATGTATGGAAATCCTGTCTATGCCAACCAGCCAATGGCTACTGGATATTTACAAAATGCTTACCAGTCTTCTGCCGCACAGCAGCAGCAGCTTTATCAGCAACAGCTTTATCAACAGCAACTTGAAGCAGCACAGCGACAACAGCAGCAGCAGCAGCAGCAGAATGTCGTAATTCAGCAGTCATTAAATGCTCAAGTGCCCGCACCTACGGGATCTAATAACCCTTTTGCTTTGTCCAACGTTCAATCGAACCCAACTTCTTCAATGGTGTCTGCTACCCAACAGCAACCACAACAATCGCAACTTCTGCAAGCAGGCCATAATACTCCACAACAAAGTATGTCTGCTGGTAATCAAAAGATAAATGACCAATATGCAGAGCTTAACAATCTTCTAGCTCAAGGTACAGGTATCGATACGTTTGGTAATGAAGGAGATGCAAGAATACCAGCCCAACATACAAAAACAGGTGCTTTCTTCAATTCCTACGGTACAGGTTTCCGACAAGAGGGGGAACGTCAAGATAATAGCCAATTCTCTGAAACCCAGTATGTGGGAATCCCAAGCACTATTGTTGCAGCACCTACAGGTTATGGTTTTGGAAATCAGCGACAGTCATCGGAACCAAAGCAACCTAAAGAAAGTTTGATCGACCTTTAGAAATAATGCTTTGGTAACTGGCATTTTTGAACTAACACCAGCAATTTATAACGTACAATTTTTTAGGTTTTCTCTTTTTCCCTCATCGATTTTTTTATATCCAATTTACTTGTATTCTGTGCTTAAGTTGGTTCAATTTGTTTAGTGGAACCACTACTAATATGATTCTACTTAGTATTGTCATTCTTTCATGCATATTGTACAGCGTTTCGATGTCCAATAGTTGCGAGTATGCACGAAAAACATGAAAAAGGCACATGTTACGTGATACAGAAAAGTCCATATATATTCATATATATTTCCATCAAAAGCACAAAAATTTACCGAAAGAGTTCACCTAAAAGCAAAGTATATGCCCGAGATGGGCAAAAATGGTGTAGAAAGACTTTCCTTTCTTAGTTACAGAGCAGCCACTAACACTCTAGTAGAGACAAACCCATTTCAGTCTTAATTCATCTCCCCCAATAACATTATCATATTTTAATTAAATACCCAGAAAACCACGTATGACCCAGAGAAGCTATGTCTCGTTGTGTACCGGTTACCATAGATAATAAATATAAAGCACAGAAAGAAAGAGTAAAAAAAATCTCGCCTCCAGGGATCGAACCAGGGACCCCAAGATGTCAATATTACATTACAGTCTTGTGCTCTTCCAACTGAGCTAAGGCGGGAATAACAAAATTGTAAAAGGTCGGACTGAAGGTAACAAAATATTATTTTTTAATAACCTGAAGTATAAGGATTCTTTAGATGATTACCAAATCCGTCTAAAGATATATAATAGATTAATAAGATTGTT
>ERZ746981.58-NODE-58-length-104693-cov-41.217586_pt1 | contig 104693 bp, 96 predicted proteins | sample MGYA00374948_ERZ746981 | MGnify/ENA primary metagenome ERZ746981 (study PRJEB28757, sample SAMN06711160) | food metagenome | host: microorganism | place: China:Harbin | collected 2017-01-30 | study: EMG produced TPA metagenomics assembly of the Analysis of...
GCCCCCGAGACACTTGTCATCCCATCAACCCAAAGCCATAAAAAACGGGAACTCTCCTTTTGAGTGGATACAAAAAAAGGGGCACGTCACAGGATGTCGACACCGATAGACCCATTTTGGGCAGGCGACCGGCCCATCGCATCGTTTCGCAGGAATGGCCGGCCGGGCTCCCATGTCCCATATCCGTTCACGCAAGGCGTTCGACGCGTAGCCCTTGTCCGCTACTACCCACAGGGGAATGGCGGGAAGGCTGTCGAGCATGGTTGGTGCCAGAGGCAGTTCATGATCTTGTCCAGGACCCAGCGCAAAACCTAAGGCTTTTCCATGTCCATCAGCGATCACGCAGACTTCTGTGCCATAGCCGCCGCGAGAACGGCCAGGTGCTTCACGATGATCCCGCCCTTCGAAAGAGGCCCCTTTTTTTGGCTCCTGCCGCTTTGTGGTGAACCCTGATGTTTGTGCCATCCAGAAAAGTCATGCCGAGTGCCACTTCCTGTTGGTCCTGAACCAGTTCGAGCAGGCGTTCCCACACGCCCGGTTTCGCCCAGCGGATGAAAAGTTGTGCCGCCCGCCACCAAGGCCCCAGTTCAGTGGGGATACTCCGCCATTTCGCACCATTCTCATGACGCCAGAAAATCGCTGCTATCGTGCGCCGCAGATCATGTGGCGGCGTCTTGCCCCGCGGGCGAACCGCCTCAATCAGAGGTTCCCAGATCGCCCACGTCTCATCCGTAAGAGTAACTGTTCCGTCTCTACAATATGGGAAGAATTTCAAGATCTAACAGATCCTAAACGTCATTAAGAAGCGCTTCCCATTTATCTATAATGTTTTCTTCATAAAATAACTCGACTCGTTCTCGTGCCAATTCTGCCATTGATTTTCGTTTTTCAGGATTATTGATAAGATCCAGGATAGCGTCAGCCATGCTATGAATATCTCCCGGTTTAACCAATATTCCAGTTTTTCCGTCTTCAATAATTTCACTAGGCCCTGACGAGCAATCAAAGGAAACAGTCGGTAATTTGGCACTACCCGCTTCAGCAACAACGATAGAGAAACCCTCGAAACGAGAAGAGCAGACAAATATACTTGATTTTTTATACTCCTGTTCTATATCCTGCACTTCATGCTTGATCTCAACATTTTTTATGTCTTCGTCGTGGATTAAATTTTTAAGATCCTGCTCTAATTGACCGTTTCCATGGATTACTAGTTTCCAGTCTTTAGTGGATTCATTTGAGGAAATGATCTTCCAACTTCTCAACAGTAAATCAAATCCTTTCTGATGAACAAGACGTCCAGCCGAAATAACTACTTTTTCACGATTCTCATATTCAGATTCAGAAAATTCTGAGACAATATTTGGTACAACAGTAACTTTTGCCTTCAAATGGAAGTCGCTTTCCCAATAAAACTTATCCTGTTTTGTTAATGTTATTATATGGTCAGCCCATCGTGCAGAAACGCGTCTGCCTGTTTGTAGGGGCCAGAAATCCGTTATTACTCTACTATTAAAGTGTTCCCATGAAATTATAGGCACTCCGCAGATTTTTGCAGGAATTGCCCCATACAGGGCATGCTGAGTGCTGGAAAAAATAATAACATCTATTTTTTCTTTTTTTAAAAAATCAAATATTTTCCACGATATTCGTAAAAACTCTTTTATATTATTCTTTATGCCACCCGGGAATATGGTGTGACATTTTTCAGGAAGAAGGGTTACCTGCTTTATGTGCGAATCAAGAGGAAACGGGGTTTTGAAGGTTTTGAATATTTCAGCCATTTTGATACTATAGCCACGGCGTGCCAGTCCGTTCATGACTGCTGCTGTGACGCGTTCGGTACCGCCTCTTTCATTAAACCGCTCTATTATGAAAGCATAATTTTTCATAACGACATCCCATCCTCATAGGAAGTAGTTTAGTATTTATAACAAAAGGTGATTGTAAATTTATTCAATTAACTTTTTGTGTTATATTGTATAAATATTTGGTCTGGCATCGGTAAGCGAATAGAGGCTTGATGTGCCGTATGAAAGCACGTCGTTGCAGTCGCTTTGCACTGGCCGTGCAAAAACGTCTTCTGGAGCACTTCATGGTGGGCGCACACCCGCACTAAGTATTGCGGAGGTCATCGGCGTCAATCATAATATAGCCTCCCTATTCTATCGCGAAACTCGGGAAATCATTGCTGAACATAATGCTCACGAAGCGCCGCCTGAAGTCGATGAGAGCTTTTTTGTGCAGACATCGCAAAGGCAAAAGAGACCGGGGGATGCCGGAAAGGTCGCCGTTTTCAGGCCGCTCAGGCGGGGCGGCTGCATCCACGCCATAATGCTTCCCGACTGCTGGAATCGGGACGTATATGGTCATTTGAAAGAAAATACTTCGGATTCAATCGTTTATTCAGACGCATGCATGCCTATAGAATGCTTGATGCCTCGGAATTCTGCCATGAAAGAATCAACCACGCAGATGCTTTAGTGAAGGGCGGAGCCATATCAACGGCATTGAGCACTTCTGGAACCAGGAGTAACGCTACTTACGTCGATACAATGGAATACTACAAAAAAACTTTCATATCTTCCTCGCCGAATGTGAGTAGCGCTTCAATAACCGCTTGCCTAGGAAAAGCCTGCAAATCCTTGCGCGTGGGCTGATAACCCGATCGGAACTGTCATTGAATCTCCTTACCTATGTCGACCACAGATTTCTTTGGTAAGTAATTTTTTGGTTTATAGTTCCATTGAGGATATATATTTTTTTCCAAAAAATCTGGTAATAGGATTTCTGGAATCCGCGAAAAAAATCTTTGGACTGTTTTGAAGCTTGTTTCGTTTTCTATTATCCAATAAAGACAGTAATATTTTAAAGAAAATCTTGGTTAATAGGTCGTTCGGTGTAGGAAATATCTCGTTATTTGGGTTATTTTTCAAAGATTTTTCTGATATTTCTATTTCTTTTTTAAATAAATTATAAAAACTTACGTTTTTGCCCCTATTGAATACGATTCTTTTCCACGCATCATGGGACAGGCATACAATGTTAATATTGCCGTGACTCATGATATGCTGATATTTTTCGAAATAAATTTTTGTTTTGGTAAAGTCAGATATTATGAAATTATCGGCAAGTATATACATTGATTCATTTATTGACGTTGTATCATTGTGATAATCTAATTTTATTTTCTGGAAATACTTTTTAAAAACAGTTATGGCCAGATACTGTTCGACAGCATATCGGCTGGTAAACGTGTTTTCCCGCGGCCCCGAACCTTTTTTATACGAATTGCGCTGGTAATAAGTGGCATCAATTATTCCATACGCGGGAACATTCCATAACTTTTTTACATCCTCGGTCAGTCCGAAATGTAACCAGTCGCTATAATGGAAAGGGAGTCTTTCAAATGTAAAAGGATTAAGTGTGAAGAATTCAGAAATCAAAACACGCTGCTTTAGTGCAGTGTAATCCCCGCGTGGAAGGTCGAAGTTCTCAATGTAGTAGTCTATGAATGAGGTATCGGAAAAAACAATGTCATTCCTAATCCTCAAAACATAATCTGTTTCTACAAGTCTCAGTCCACATTTCGCAGCTTCTATTTGAAGATTGCAATTGTTTTCTCGTAGACCCTTTTTGACAGGCGGCAAGGAAATGGCGGATTCTGACATGACAGCTATATCGCAAAACTGATTGATCAATGCCAATGCGTCTTGAAACGTAACGTTGTTTCTATGCACGCGGGCAATGCGCAGTTCAGGAATAACGCCTGGACCGTCAAAAATGATAAGATCAGATTGCGAAATTGAGAAAATAATTTTCGACTGCGGAAAAATATTTCGCCATTGAGATATTAATTGAGCAGTTTGCACTATATTCCAATCATATAGCGGTCCCTGCATCACAATTGATAAAGAGTTTAATATGTCATCTTTTTTTATGGCATTATTATTCATGATTTATTTGTACCTATCTTTTTATATGATAGAATATGGTCCAATTATATATCACATTTATACTGAAATTATAATATTATCAATGATCGCGCTTTAAGCACGCGGGATGATTTCAAAGTCTGTTTGGAGCAGAGCGATAATGCGTCAGACGGAGATTCGCCACGTTGGCCCTTAAAAACCGGGAATATGATGGTTGCGATTCGGGTGGCTGAGCAGTAGGGACGCGCAGGCGAACCTATCATGATACGCCGCCAGTCGGAGCGGATATGACGCGGATTTGTTCCAGTCCCTGAAAGCCCGATGAGAGCTGGAAGCGATAGTGGAATGGAATGCGGTTGCAGGACTGGGTTACAAACGTAACGTGGTGCGTCTGGTAATGAGCGCCCGTTTGGAAATGCAGTTCCTGCCGCCAGCATGTGTTTCCGGTCAGTTTTGCTCCCTTTGGATCCGCCAAGAAGGAGCAGGTCTGTGACACATCCACAGGCGGCATGTGTATCCATTATTCCGGATCACATACCGCGTGCCTGCGACGCAGTATGTTCTGCGTCAGATCGAGAAGTACTTGGCGTGCGGGTTCAGGATCACGAGCGCCGATGTGGACTGTTCCGGATGAAGCTGAAAGCCGTCTGTCAGTGATACACCGATCTTTTCCGCATCCAGCAGTTTCAGGATCGGTTCCTGCTCCTCCAGTCGGGGGCAGGCGGGGTAGCCGAATGAATAGCGTGAACCCCGGTAACCCTGCTGGAGCAGTTTCGCCATGTCGCGGTCATCCTCGGCCGCGAAACCCATTTCGGCGCGGATGCGCTTGTGGGTGTATTCCGCCATGGCTTCCGCCATTTCGACCGACAGGCCATGCAGGTAGAGGTAATCCTTGTAGCGGTCAGCCTCGAACCATTCCCGCGCCCGGTCCGATGCATCCTGCCCTACGGTTACGACCTGCAGGCCGATTACGTCGCGCTGGGCGTCGTCGATATCGCGCACGAAGTCGGCAATGCACGCACCGTCCTCACGCGGCTGGCGGGGCAGGGTGAAGCGGGCGACTTCATTCGTGCCATCCTCGCCAAACAGCACAAGGTCATTGCCTTCGCCCGCCGCTTTCCAGTAGCCGTAGCTGGCGCGGGGATGCAGGATGTCCTGCTCTGCGCACATGGTCAGCATCTGACGCAGCACCGGACGCAGTTCCTTGCGCGCCCAGACCATGAAGTCATCCAGCGAACGGCCCTGTTTACGGAAGCCCCACTGGAACTGGTACAGCGAGCGTTCATTCAGGAACGGCAGTACCGCCTCCGGTGTCGCTTCCAGAACGCGTGGTCCCCAGAAGGGCGGGGTGAGGACGGGTTCGTCTGCGGTCATGCGCGCGCGACGGGCACGGCTTGCGGCGACATCCACCGGGCCGAAGCCCCGGGTCGACGCTTCCTCGATATCCTGCGTACGGTTGGTGCGGGTGGCCTTGCCTGCGCGGCGGGACTGGATGGCGGCAAGATAGGTGTCGAACTCGCCCTTCACCACCTTGTCCATAAGCGACAGTCCATCGAATGCGTCACGCGCATAGGCCACGCGCCCGCCTTCGCCATAGGCGGCGGTGCAGTCCTCCTCCACATAATTGCGGGTAAGGGCGGCGCCTCCCAGCATGACGGGTGCATCAATGCCCTGGCGGTGCATTTCCTCAAGGTTTTCGCGCATGATAACGGTGGACTTGACCAGCAGGCCGGACATGCCGATGGCATCAGCCTTGTGTTCCCGGGCGGCGGCGATCATGTCCGCCACCGGCACCTTGATGCCAAGGTTGATGACCCGGTAGCCGTTATTGGTCAGGATGATGTCAACAAGGTTCTTGCCGATGTCATGCACGTCACCCTTCACGGTGGCCAGTACCATGGTGCCACGGGCCTGGCCTTCGGTGCGTTCCATGTGGGGTTCCAGCCAGGCCACGGCAGCCTTCATCGTCTCGGCGGACTGGAGCACGAACGGAAGCTGCATCTTGCCTGCGCCGAACAGTTCGCCCACCACCTTCATGCCATCCAGCAGCACGGTGTTGATGATGTCCAGCGGGGCCATGTCGCGCATGGCTTCGGCAAGGTCATCTTCCAGCCCCTTGCGGTCGCCATCGACAATGCGGTCCTTCAGGCGCTCGGGCGCGGTTTCGGCCCGGGCCTTCTTGACCGCGTCGGCGGCCTTGCGGTCGGCGAAGATTTCCAGCATGCGCTGCAGCGGGTCATAGCCTTCGCTACGGCGGTCAAATATCAGGTCTTCGGCAACCTTCACCTCTTCCTTCGCGATCAGGTGCAGCGGACGGATCTTGGATACATGCACGATCGCCGCCGTCATGCCTGCACGCACCGCATGGTCAAGGAAGACGGAATTCAGCACCGCGCGCGCCGCCGGGTTCAGGCCGAACGAAATGTTCGACAGCCCGAGCACGATCTGGATATCGGGGAAACGTTCGCGGATCAGGCGGATGCCCTCCAGCGTCCATTCCCCCAGCTTGCGGTCATCTTCAGTGCCGGTGCCGATGGTGAATGTCAGCGGGTCGATCATCAGGTCGGATTGCGGCAGGCCATGCTTCCCGCACGCGAATTCGACCAGACGCGTGGCGATGCGCAGCTTGTCTTCCGCCGTCTTGGCCATGCCGACTTCATCAATGGTCAGCGCGATGACGGATGCCCCGAACTTGCGCGCCAGCAGCATGCGTTCGCTGGCGATCGCCTCCCCATCCTCGAAATTGATGGAATTGATGATCGGCTTGCCGCCATGCAGCTTCAGTGCGGCCTCGATCACGGGGGTTTCGGTGGAATCGATCACCAGCGGCGCATTGACCGAGGCGGTGAAGCGGGTCACGACCTCGTTCATCTCGCGCATTTCATCCCGGCCGACGAAGGCGGTGCAGATATCCAGCGCATTCGAACCTTCAGCCGCCTGTTCGCGGCCAAGGGCCACGCAGCCGTCCCAGTCGCCCGCTTCCTGCAACTGCCGCCATTTCTTCGACCCGTTGGCGTTGCAGCGTTCCCCGATGGAGAAATAGCTGTTTTCCTGACGCAGCGGGACCTGTGAATACAGGCTGGCGACCGACGGAATCCACACCGGCTTGCGTGGCACGGGTGCCGGGCGGATGCGGCCCGTACCTTCCGCGCGGCGGCGCAGCATCTGGTCCAGCGCCTGCGTATGCGGGGTGGAGGTGCCGCAGCAGCCGCCGATGAGGTTGAGCCCGTCCTCGGTAATGAAGCGGTCAACCCAGCTTGCCATTTCCTGCGGGGTCAGGGGGTAGTGCGTCTTGCCGTTGACCAGTTCGGGCAGCCCGGCATTGGGCTGGACCGAGATCAGGCCCGGCCAGTTTTCTGCCAGCCAGCGTACATGTTCGGCCATTTCCTGCGGGCCGGTGGCGCAGTTCAGGCCCATGAGCGGCACGTCCAGCGCGTTTATGACCGTGGCTGCCGCCGCGATGTCGGGCCCGACCAGAAGCGTGCCGGTCGTCTCGACCGTGACCTGCACGAAAATGGGGGTATCCGTGCCCATCTCCGCCCGCGCGATCTTGGCGCCATTGACGGCGGCCTTGATCTGGAGCGTGTCCTGACACGTCTCGATCAGCAGGCAGTCCACGCCCCCTTCGATCAGGCCACGGCACTGTTCGGCCAGACTGGCTTCCAGCGTGTCGTAATCGATATTGCCCAGCGAAGGCAGCTTGGTGCCCGGCCCGATGGAGCCGACGACATAGCGGTGGCGCCCGTCCGAAAAGCTTTCCGCCGCTTCGCGTGCAAGATGGGCTGCCGTGCGGTTGATTTCCCGCGCCCTGTCTTCCAGCCCGAATTCACCCAGCGTGATGGGCGAGCCGCCAAAGCTGTTGGTTTCCACCATGTCTGCCCCGGCCTCGAAATAGCCACGGTGGATTTCGCGTACCAGTTCGGGGCGCGACAGGTTCAGGATCTCGGTGCAGTTTTCCTGCCCCCAGTAATCGCGCTCGACTTCCAGATCCAGTAGCTGCACGCGGGAGCCCATGCCGCCGTCACACAGCAGAACCTGGTCGCGAAGGGCATCGAGAAGATGGGGACGAGTGGTCATTGTTATCCTGAAATCTCATGACAGGGGCATGTCACCACGCGCGGGCGGCAGGTTCAGGCCCGTATTCCGGCTGTCTTGCATTGGGTATGTCTGGTGCTCTTTATTCCCCCAACTTCCGGCCGGTGTCCAGTATCATTGCCCATAAGGGGAGAATGCCGTCGGCCCGGCCCGATGAACGGAGAAAGTCATGACCGCTGACGGGCGTATCCCACTGGAATTCGTGACCGCCATACCCGTCCCGCGTTCCGATACGCTGCTGGTGGTGGGCGATGGCCGCACGCCGCCAGCCGTCGGGGCATGGGCCGATGTGGCGGTGATCAACGCCGTAACGTCCCCGTTCGCGCATGTGGCCGGATGCCTGTGCTGCAGGGGGCGGGGCGAGGGGATCGCCGCCGCACTGGGCGATATATTCCGCAGGCGTGCCACGGGGGGCGTGAAATGGTTCACCCGCATCATCGTGCTGCCCCCGACCGGGCAGGAGGCGGCATGGCGTGCGGCGCTGGCGGGGGACGTGCTGGCCAGCGCGCGTTTTGCCATATGTCCGCCGGGGCCTGCATGAAAACATGACCTGTTAAGGAACCCTTCAGCTTTGTGTCCCTAGATCTGGTGGCCGTGATGGACAGAACCTGCAAAGCAAAGGGATGCCGTGGGCCATTCAGACCAGACAGCGGACCAGGCGGGCGGCCCGTCCCGCCCCGCGCCAGCCCTGATCCGGCTACAGGCGGTGCTGCGTGCGGCACGGTTTCACGGCATTGATCTTGATGTGCATGATTTCGCGGGCGCATCCGACGATGCGGCTCCTTCCATCCCCGCCCTCGCACGGTGGGTGGAGGAAAATGGCGGGACCGCCCGTGGCCTGCACCTGCAATGGCGCGACCTTGTTCGCCTGCGTGATGTCCCGCCCGTAGCCCTGATGTTCAACGACGGTTCGGCAGGGCTTATGGTCGGTGCGGACGAGGTGAATGGCGTCATCTGGCTGGTCGATCCGTTCGCCAGTCCCGACAGTCCGCCTGTCGCGGTCGATGAACTGCGCCTGTGCGCCGTATGGGGGGGCGACGTGCTGCTGGTGCGCGGGCGCGGTGGTGGGGCACCGGTCGAGGAACCGGTCGATTTCGCATGGCTGCGGCGGCTCGTGCTGGGGGAACGGCGGCTGCTGCGCGATGTGGTTCTGGCCTCCGTCGTCATAAGCGTGCTGGCGGTTTTTCCACCGCTGATCGTGATGCAGGTGATCGACCGGGTGGTCAGCTTCCATTCCATGGCCACCCTCATTTCCCTGACCGGGCTGGTCGTGGTCATGGCGTTTTACGAAATCCTGCTCAGCTACGCGCGGCGCGAACTGACGCTGGTGCTGACCACGCGGCTGGATACGCGCATCTCTCTGGCGGTTTTCGACCGGCTGCTTGCCCTGCCTCTGGAGTTTTTCGAACGCGAGCAGACCGGCAACGTGATCGGCCGCGTCAGTGCCATCTACAGGGTGCGCCAGTTCATGACCGGCAGGCTGCTCAGTACCTTTCTCGACCTGTTCACGCTGCTGGTGGTGCTGCCTTTCCTGTTCTGGATCAGCTTTTCGCTGGCGTGGATGACCGTGGCGGCGGCGGCCCTGATCGGCGGCATCATATTGGTGGCGATGCCGGGCATGGGGCGCATGGTGGGGCGGCAGGTCCGTGCCGAAATGGACCGTAGCGCCACGCTGTACGAAACCGTGGCGGGTATCCGTACGGTCAAGACACTGGCGCTGGAACCCGTGCGGCGGGAAGCATGGGATGAAAAAACAGCATCTGTCGTAACGGCATCGCTGGATGCGGGACGCATGGGCAACTGGGTGGCGAGCGCCGTCATGCCGCTGGACCTGTTCATCAATCGCGGCATCATCCTTGTTGGTGCGTACCTGGCCCTGACCGCCCCCACGGCGGACATGGAAGCCGGGGCGCTCATGGCGTTCATGATGCTGGGGGGGCGCGTGGCAGCACCGCTGGTGGGCATGGCGCGGCTGATCGATGACCTGAACGAAGTGCGCAGCGCCCTGTCCGAAGCGGGCTCCGTGCTCAACCGCCCGACCGAGACGCGCGCCCTTACCACCGGCCTGCGTCCGCCCATCCGCGGTGCGCTGGCGTTTTCGGATGTCTGTTTCACCTATCCCGCCGCATCCGGTCCGGCCCTGTCGGATGTCACGTTTTCGGTGCCTGCGGGCACCATGCTGGGGCTGGTGGGGCGCAGCGGGTCGGGCAAGTCCACCATCACGCGGCTGCTGCAGGGCGTCAGCCGCAACTATACGGGGCAGTTGCGCCTTGACGGCATCGACCTGCGCGAGATCAACCTGACCTACCTGCGCCGCTCCTGCGGGGTGGTGCTGCAGGACAATTTCCTGTTCCGGGGCACGATACGCGACAACATCATCGCCGGTCGTCCCGGCCTGACGCTGGAGGACGTGATCCGCGCCGCCCGTCTGGCGGGGGCGGAAGAGTTCATCGAACGGATGCCGGCAGGCTACGATACGTGGATCGAGGAAGGTTCCACCAACATCTCCGGCGGACAGCGGCAGCGGCTTGCCATAGCGCGCGCGGTGATTTCCGACCCGAAGCTCATGATCCTTGATGAGGCGACCTCCGCTCTCGATCCGGAAAGCGAGGCCGTGGTCAACGCCAACCTGCGTCGCCTCGCCCACGGTCGGACCATGGTGATCGTCTCGCACCGTCTCGCCTCGCTGGTGGACTGCAACCAGATCTGTGTGATGGACCGGGGACGTGTCGCGGCCATCGGCACGCATGCCGAACTGCTGACGCGCAGCCCCATCTACCGCACCCTGTGGATGCAGCAGAACCGTTTCAACGATGGTGGCGGCAACGATGCGCCGCCCCCGTCCTCCCTGCATGGAGACGCGGCATGAGCGACGGCGACCTCGCCCCCCCCGCGCCGGACGATGCGGGCGATGATGGCGTGGGCGGTATCCTGTCCGTCCTGCCGCCCCCGGCCGCGGACGTTCCGGCCGATCTGCCGCCCGCGCTGCTGGCGTTCTACTCACCCAGTGCCGCGCTGGTGGATCTGCCGCCATCCGATGCGGCGCGGTATGTGGTCTGGCTGGTCGCGGCCCTTGCCGGGGCGGGTCTGCTGGTCATGACCTTCTTCCCGCTGGATCGGGTCATCAGCGTGAATGGCACACTGACGCCCTTTGACGAGACGATGGTCATCCAGCCGCTGGAAACCTCGCTCATCCGCTCGCTTGACGTGCATGAGGGCGATACCGTGCATAAAGGGCAGGTGCTGGCCCGGCTTGATCCGACCATGACGGATGCGGATGTGACCAACCTGCGCCATCAGGTCATGGCGTACCGGGCTGAGGTCGCGCGCCGCACGGCGGAAGCGGCGGGCAGGCCCTACCGGGCTGACATGAACGACCCCGCATCGGTGCAGGAGGCGGCAGCCTATCTGCGCCGACAGGCGGAATATGACGCGCAGATGGCCGGGTATGACCGTCAGATCGCAGCATTGCAGAGCGAACTGCAGGGCTATGAGGCCAGTGCCGCGATGTATGGCGCCCGCGCGCGCGTTGCCCGCGACGTGCAGGACATGCGCCAGCGCCTGCAGCATGAACAGGTCGGCAGCCGCCTGTCCACGCTGGCGGCACAGGACACCCTGATGGAAGTAGTGCGTTCGCAGGTATCCGCCCGGCATGAGGCCGACAGCACGCGCGCCCGGCTGGATGCGATGAAGGCGCAGCGCGATGGCTACGCCAGCAACTGGCACGCGACCGTGTATCAGGATCTGGCGCTGGCCCAGCACCGGCTGGCGGATGCCGATGGCAGCTACAGCAAGGCCATGCTGCATCATGACCTGATCGTCATGCGGGCGGATCGTGACGCGGTGGTGCTGAGCATCGCGCACCTGTCCGCCGGTTCGGTCATTCAGGCGGCCAGTCCGCTCATGACGCTGGTGCCGACCGGCAGCCACCTTGATGTGGAAGCGACCCTGCGCGGCGTGGATGCGGGTTATGTGCGTGCGGGCGATCCGGCACTGCTGAAATTCGCGGCCTTTCCCTACACCCAGTACGGCGGCGGGGAAGCGACCGTGCGTGTCATCAGCGCGGATGCCTTTGCCGGTCAGCCTGCCCGCGCGGGCGGCGATGCCCAGCAGGGCAGCGACGGGACCGGAGATCCGCTGACGGTCTATTACCGCGTGCGCCTGTCAGTCGACCGTTACACCCTGCATGGGGTGCCGCCCTTTTTCCAGCCCCGGCCCGGCATGCCGGTGGAAGCCGACATTCATGTCGGGCGGCGGACCATGATGCAGTATCTGCTCAACCGCCTGCTGCCCGCCGTGACCGACGGCATGCGCGAACCTTAGGCCGGGGGCGCACGGTCATGCGCAGGCTCCTGTCGGGATTGCGGGATGGTCTTACCCCCGCCGCGCGCTTCCGGCGCGCATGCGACCTGCTGGAACGCGAAGGGCGCGCGGCACAGGGGTTTGCGCTGCTCGGGACACTGGCGCGCGGGGGCATGCTCGCCGCGCAGTATCAGGTGGCCCGCGCCTATCTGGAGGGAACGGGCGTCCCCCCAAGTCCGGTCGAGGGCCTGCGCTGGATGCACGAGGCCGCGACCGCAGGCCATGTGGAGGCCGCTTTTTCCCTTGCCCTGCTGCTGCTGGGGGCGCCGCCCCGTACCGTTGGGGCTGACAGCCTGCTGCCTGTATCCCTGCCCGAAGGCATTGCCGGATGGCCCGATCCTGTTGCCGCCACCACATGGGCCGCGTGCGCGGCGGAAAAGGGCCTGCCGGATGCGCAGGCTTTGTACGGCTATCTGCTCGCTACCGGCCCGGATAGCGTGCGGGACCCGCAGGCGGCGCGGTCATGGTGCGCACAGGCCGCACGGGCAGGCTGCCCGCAGGGTGATCTGGGTCTGGCGCTGGCGCATCTCAGCGCATCCGGTATGGCACCCGGCAGTGATCCCGATGCGGTCGCGGCGCTGACCCGCGCGGCACAGGGGGGGCTGCCGACGGCGCAGTACATGCTGGGCCTGCTGCATGAGCGGGGCTGGGGCGTGGCGCAGGACCGGGCACAGGCCGCGCACTGGTACGCATGTGCCGCCGGGCAGGGCATACGGCCGGCACAGGCCCGTTATGGCGCCCTGCTGTTACAGGGCGTGCAGGGAGCGCGCGATGTCATGGCCGCCGAGACATGGCTGCGTCGCGCCGCCCATGCCGGGGACCGTGAAGCCGCCTCCCTGCTGGGGGATATGCACGCGCGCGGGGAAGCCGCCGTGCCCTGCGCCCATGAAGCCGCGACATGGTACCGCATGGCGGCGGAACAGGACCATGCCGTGGCCTGCCGCATGCTGGGAATGCTTTACATACAGGGGCGTGGTGTTCCCGCTGACCTTACGCTGGCCCGTATGTGGGTGAAGCGTGCGGCCGTGCTGGGTGATGTCGCGGCCATGACCGACCTTGCGGCAACCCTGCTGACGGAGGGAGCGGAGGCAGACGCGCCGGGTATTGATTTTCATGCGGCCGCGCAGGCGGGCGATCCGGTGGCCGCCTTCAATCTGGCGGTCAGCCTGTACCGGGGAACGGGAACTGCTCCTGAACGCAGGCAGGCCGTCATATGGATGGAACGCGCGGCCCGGGCGGGTGTGGTCAATGCGCAGTACTGGCTGGGACGCATGCTGCTGGGTGAAGGGGGCGGAACGGCTGATCCGATACGTGCCCGCCAGTGGCTGGAACAGGCAGCGGAATATGGCCTGCCCGATGCCTGCCTTGTCGCGGCCCAGCTTCGGCTGGATGGCCATGGGGGACCGCGCGACCATGCTGGCGCGCTTGCCCTCTATCATGTGGCGGCGCGTGCCGGGCGGGTCGAAGCCATGTTTTCCCTTGGGGCCATGTACGGTGGTGGCCACGATATCGCGCCCGACCGCATGCAGGCGCTGCACTGGTTCCGTCAGGGCGCACAGGGGGGCAATGCCCTGTCACAGCTCATGCTGGGGCGGTATCTGGCCCGCGGGCTGGCGGGGCCGGCAGACCCGGTGCAGGCGCGGGAGTGGTTCGCCCGCGCGGCGGCGCAGGGGCTGGGCGCGGCGCAGGATGAATGTGACCGGCTGGCATGGGTGGAGGCAGACCATACCGCGTCCTGAATCCGGTCCATCCGTTGCGCCGGGCGCGGATGTGGCGGCCGCCGTGGGGCATGCCCGGCTGCTGGCGGGGCAGGGACGGCATGCGCAGGCCCTTGCGTGGATGGAACGCGCGGCGCGGCTGGCACCCGATGACAGGGCTGTGCTGTACGCGCTGGCTGCGGTCCGGCTGGGTGCTGGCGATGGCACGGGTGCCGCGGAAGCGGTGGAAAACGTCATGGCCGCAGGGCAGGGCTTTCGCGCCGGGCTGCGCCTGCTGGTGCTGGCCTGTTGCGCGGCGGGCGCATGGGCGCGCGCGGCAGTAGCTCTGGAGCGGTTTTTTACCCGATACGGCTTTGATCCGGCACTGTCCGTTCCGGCGGATCTGACATGCCAGCATATGGGCCGGTCCGGCTGGTGCGCGCTGGACGGAGGACGGGGCGTGTTGCATTGGGGCGGCCTGCCACAAGGATGCGTGCCGGTGGTCTGGCTGGACGGCAGCAGGTTCGGCCCGCATCGTATGGCCGGCACGTCCATGTCCCTGCCGCCGCGCTGGCGTCAGGCGCGGGAAATCGGGATATTGCATGATGGCATGCCCCTGCTGGGCGGCAGCCCCGATCCGGTGGCCTTATGTCAGGTCGCTGGCGTTGCGTTGCCAGACGGGCAGGGCATTGCGGGATGGGCGATCATGCCCGCCCGCCCGGAGGGCCGCCCCGCACTATATCTGATGGATGCACATGGCAGGCGGCGGCTGAAGCTTACACGCAGGATCGTGCCGATGGCGGCGGCCATCGCCGGTCCTTCCTCGTCGGTATGGGCATTCCAGGTCGGGTGGGCAGATATCGCTCCACAGGGATGCGTGCGCATTGTCACGGGGCAGGGGCGCGATCTGACCGGTTCTCCTCTCCCGGTCCGCCTGCCACGCGCGCGACGGGTCTTTCCCGCCATGCGGGCGCGCGGGGATGGACTTCTGCACCCGCCCGGACGCGCCGCGCGCTGCCGGGTCGTGGTTGCGGTCCATGCGGACCGGGATCGCACCCTCGCCTGTCTGGACAGTGTGCTGGCGACGCTGGCCCGACGTGTGGAAGGGCCAGTAGTGGAAATCATGGTGGTGGATGATGCCTCCCCTGATCCCGTACTGGCCGCTGTACTGGATGATCTGGCGACGCAGGGGCGGATCGTGCTGCGGCGGCATGAAACCAACCGGGGCTATCCCGCAGCGGTCAATACGGCGCTTTCTGATGCGGCCGGGATGGATGTCGTGCTGCTGAACAGCGATACGCTGGTGGCCGATGGCTGGCTGGATGAAATGCTGCGGGCAGCCTATGCGCGCGCCGATGCGGGCACTGTATCCCCCCTGTCGAACGATGCCACGATCCTGACATGGCCTGATCCCGAACGGCCATCCCCACTGGCTGGCGGGATGGAGGATGTGCGCCACTTCATGGCCGCGGCATTAACGGCCAATGGCGGGCAGGGCCCTGAAATTCCCACAGGCCACGGTTTCTGCATGCTGATCCGTCATGACTGCCTGCGTCATACGGGCCTGTTCCGTCCCGAACTGTATGGCCGGGGATATGGGGAGGAAAATGACTTCTGCATGCGCGCCCGGCTGGCGGGATGGCGGCATTACGCAGCGCCCGGCGTATTTGTGGGGCATGCGGGCGGTGCATCCTTTGGTCTCAGCCGTCCGGCGCTGCAACAGCGCAACCACTGGGTGCTGAACCGGCTGTTTCCCGGCTATGACCGGCTGGTTCAGGACCATATTGCGGCCGATCCGCTTGCCGCTGCCCGCCAGCGCCTGTCACTGCTGGTCTGGCATCGCGCCGTCCTGCGTGCGGGACTGCGTGGTACGGTGCTTCTGGTCAGCCACGGCAGGGCGGGCGGCGTGGCGCAGGTCGTGGCCGACCGCGCGCGGATGTGGCTGACGGAGGGCGTGCTGCCTGTCGTTGTGGAACCGTTTCCCGATGGTTTTGTCATAAGGGATGGCAGGCATGAGGGGTCGTGTCCGCCCCTGCATTTCGTATGGTCCGCACAGGGCGCGGCCCTTGTGGCGCTCCTGCGCGCGCTGGGGCTGGAGCATGTCGAAATCCACCATCACATGGGCCATGGCGACCGGGCGCGTGAACTGTGCCAGCGACTGGCGGTGCCGTATGACCGGTATGTGCATGATTACGCCGGAATCTGTCCGCGCGTTACGCTGGTTGGCAGGGAGGGCCGTTACTGTGGCGAACCTGACATTACGGAGTGCCGGAGATGTGTCCGCGCACTGGGGACGCGGGTGGAGGAAACGGATGCTGATCGCCTGCGGCGCAAGACAGGACGCGACCTGAGCCGTGCGCGGCGCGTGGTCGTACCCTGCGCCGATGTGGCGCGCAGGCTGGCGCGCTATTTTCCCGATATCCGGTTCGGGACGGAACCGCTCGAAGATGACCGCCCTGACCAGACCCTGCGGCAGTTTGCCCAGCCCCTGCACGATCATTCCCTGACCCTTATGCCGGATACGGGGTTGTGCCGGGTCGTGGTGGTGGGCGCGATCGGGCCGGACAAGGGATATGCGGTCCTGCTGGCCGCTGCGCGGGATGCGCGCATGCGTGACCTGCCGCTGGAATTCGTGGTGGTGGGACATACATCCGATGACGCGCCGCTTCTGGAAACGGGGCGGGTATTCATTACAGGTCCCTACGAACCGGGGCAGGCCGTGGCCCTGATACGGTCCTGTGGGGGGCAGGTGGGGCTGGTGCCATCCATCTGCCCCGAGACATGGTGTTTTACCCTGACACTTCTGTGGCGGGCGGGGCTGCGCAGTGTCGCCTTCGATCTCGGGGCGGTGGCGGCGCGTATCAGGGCGACGGGGCGCGGGATATGTGTGCCGCATGGTCTGCCCGTTCACCAATTGAATACGTTTTTACTGTCTTATGCCTCTGCCCGTTCATGACCACAGGAAAGAGGCCTGTCTTGATCCCTATCTCTCCCGCCGGTCAGCCCGCCGTATTCCCCCCCTTTTTCCGTAATGCGGGGAGAGGGTGATGGAAAGCGGACACGCTGCCGCCCGTACGGGGCAGGCCGATACGATACAGGCTACCGCCCGGCTCATACGGCTGGCAGAAGGCACATACTGCATTTTCCATGCTGCTCCTCCGGCGGATATGCGGACCGGCGGGCTGTCAGGCATGCGGATCAGTTCCCCGCCGGGAATGACGGCGGTGCAGGTCAGTACGTTCGACGCGGATGGCTGGATCGGGGGGCGCGATGGCGCGGCGCTGGTCCGCATACCCGCGCGGGGCGCCGCAGTTCTGGTCACGACCTACCGCGATACGGAGCATGCCCGCGACCTGCCCGGATTGCAGGTGGTCCGCCTGTCCGGCGGGACCGGACGCGTGGCGCCCCCTGTATCCGACCCCGACCCTGCGGAGACCGCCCTGCCGGCAGGGGATCATGACGGAAGCATGACCGCCCATATCCAGCGCCGGGGCGATGTAAAAGCCCCGCTTGGGGCATGGATGGGCAAAACCGGCAGTGGACAATGGATGGAGGGATTCGCCATTCAGCCAGGCAGTGCTGTTGCGGTGGATGATCTGGAATATCAGGCCATTCTGGGTCAGGACTGGTTTTCCCCATGGATTGGCGGTGGGGAATATTGCGGCAGCCGGGGCATGGCGCTGCCCATACTGGGCCTGCGGGTCCGCCTGAAGGGGAAGGCGGCGTCGGCGTTCACCTGTCTGGTCGAAGCCAGTTTCATTGATGGCAGCCGTGTCGGCCCGGCTGAAGACGCGCCCGTCATGGCCCCGACACAGGCCCCGCTGGAAGCGTTCCGTATTGAATTACGTTCCTGCCCGTCCCGCTCCGTGCTTCGTCCATCCGTACCGGAAGATGCGGCGGAAGAAGCGCTTCTGGCTGCCCTGACGCCCGCAACCCAGCCGGTCCGGTCATCGCCGGGACAGGTAAGGGGGATGCCTGCGGAACAGTCGATGGAAACGTCCGATGATCTGGTGGTGGAAGGGATGTCACAGGGGAAAGCTGCGGCTGCCCCCGTGGCATCCGCATCTCCCCGCCGGCGTAGGACTACGCGGCGGCGTAAGCCAGCGGGATCATGAAGGTGGCAAGGACAGGAGCTTCCTTATGAAATACCTGTTCGTACACCAGAATTTTCCTGCCCAGTTCGTGCATCTCGTGCGCGCCCTGACGGTGCAGGGTGGCAACGAGATTGTTTTCATAAGTGAATCGGGCCGTATGCAGATACCGGGCGTACGCCGGGTATCGTATCGCATGCCACAACCCGCGCGTGTGGATGCCCCCGCGCCGGTGGATGAACTGGCCAGGGGCATGCAGCGTGCGGCGGCGGTTGCGCGTGCCGCGCGTACCCTGCGCGATCTGGGCTATGTTCCCGATATCATCATCGGCCATCACGGCTGGGGCGAGATGCTGGACCTGCCCGATGTGTACCCCGATGTCCCGATACTGGGCTATTATGAATTCTTCTATCGGCCCACGGGGCTGGATGTGGGTTTTGATCCGGAATTCGCACCTCCAGCCACCGTGGCCCCCCTGATCCGTGCCCGCAATACGCTCAACCTTCTGGCGCTGGCCGGAGCAGGCTGGGGGCATACCCCGACCCATTTCCAGCGCGATACCTATCCCGACTGGGCGCGCGACCGCCTGACCCTGATCCCTGAAGGGGTGGATCTGGAAAAATGCGTGCCCGATCCCCATGCGCGCATGCAGTCCTTTACGCTGGGCAACATTCATGTCCGGCCGGGGGAAAAGCTGGTCACCTATGTCGCGCGGGATCTGGAGCCCTATCGGGGTTTCCATGTTTTCATGCGTGCGCTGCCGCGTATCCTTGAACACAGGCCGGATGCACGGGTCATTGTCGTGGGGGGGGATGGCGTCAGCTATGGCGCGCGGGCACCGGGCGGGATGACGTGGCGGGCGCATATGATGGCCGAAGTCGGCCGGACACTGGATATGGAACGGGTCCATTTTGCCGGGCGCGTGGATTATGGCAGTTTCTGCCGCCTGCTGCAGCGTTCGGACGCGCATGTCTATCTGACATATCCGTTTGTGGTGTCATGGTCGCTGCGCGAGGCCATGGCCTGTGGCTGCGCCATTGTGGGCAGCCGGACGGCCCCGGTGGAGGAATTCCTCCATGATGGCGTAACTGCGCGCCTTGTCCCTTTCCTTGAACCGCAGCGTATCGCCGATGGCGTTGTGGAACTGCTGGAAGACCGGCGGCTGGCCCGCAGGCTGCGCGCCAGCGTGCGCGAACACGCAGTCGCCACGCTGGACATGCGCACCTATCTGGACCGCTATCACCGGCTGATCGGCCAGCTTGTGGCCTGTGGCGGGCGGCCCGCGCTGTGCGACGTGGCCTGACCGCCGGATCCCGACGGACCCGGCGGCTGCACCCTGGGGCTTACTTGCCCGCTACGGCCTTGATGGATTCAACAATCGCCTCACCGGCGGCCTTCTTGTCGGCCCAGCCCGATACCTTGACCCACTTGCCCTTTTCCAGGTCCTTGTAGCGGGTGAAGAAATGCTCGATTTCCTTCAGCACGATCTCGGGCAGGTCTTCCAGCTTCTCCACCTTGGAATAGTAGGGGTGGACCTTGTCGTGCGGGACGCAGATGATTTTTTCATCCTGTCCGCTTTCGTCTTCCATCTTCAGCATGCCGATGGGACGCGCGCGCACCACGCAGCCGGGCACCACGGCGGCAGGCATCAGCACCAGCGCGTCGGTCGGGTCGCCATCGGCGGCCAGCGTGTTGGGGATGAAGCCATAGGCTGCGGGATAGACCATGGGCGTGAACAGGATACGGTCGACCACGACCGCGCCGCTGTCCTTGTCGATCTCGTATTTGACGCCGGAACCCTGCGGGATCTCGATGACGACATTGATGTCGTCGGGAACGTCCTTGCCGGGTGAAATCTTTGATACGTCCATTGCTTCCAGACCTCCTGCTGCCTGTGTGCTGTGCCGTAACAGCATGCTGTCGCGGCGTGATTTTACGGCGGTGACGGTATAGCCCCCACGCTTTGCCGCGCAAGCCATGTTCTGCCGGCATGTGCCGCGCATCATGCTTCCTTTTGCCATTGCGGCTGGACGGCATGGAAAAAATGCGTGGAAATGGGTGCATGGATCTTGCCAAATCCCTCCACATGCGCGAGATCAGGGGCTGCCTGCGCGCCCGTAGCTCAATTGGTTAGAGCGGGCCGCTCATAACGGCTTGGTTGCGGGTTCAAGTCCTGCCGGGCGCAGGCAGGCTCTTTGCATGCAGTACCCGCACGCGCGCCCGACCATGCCGTGCGGATGACCTGCCCACTTCCTCATTGATCAGGAGCCGACCGTCATGGCCGCCACGCAATATGTCTATGTGATGAAGGACCTGACCAAGGCGTATCCGGGTGGGCGTGAAGTCTTCAAGGGTATCACCCTGTCATTTCTGCCGGGTGTCAAGATTGGTGTTCTGGGCGTCAACGGCGCGGGTAAGTCCACGCTGCTCAAGATCATGGCGGGCGTGGAAAAGGAATTCGGTGGCGAGGCATGGGCCGCCGAAGGTGCCCGCGTGGGTTATCTGGAACAGGAACCCAAGCTGGACGAAAGCCTGACCGTTGGCGAGAACGTGGCGCTGGGCTTTGGCGAGCTGAAAAAGGCCGTGGACCGCTTCAACGAAATTTCGATGAAGTTCGCCGAACCCATGTCCGATGACGAGATGAACACCCTGCTGGCAGAACAGGCCGAACTGCAGGAAGTGATCGACGCGGGCGACGGCTGGGAACTGGACCGCAAGCTGGAAATCGCCCTTGAGGCCCTGCGCTGCCCGCCTGCCGACAGCCCGGTGGACAAGCTGTCCGGTGGTGAGCGCCGCCGTGTGGCCCTGTGCCGCCTGCTGCTCGAAAAGCCTGACCTGCTGCTGCTTGACGAACCGACCAACCACCTTGATGCCGAGAGCGTATCGTGGCTGGAAAAAACGCTGCGTGACTACGAGGGCACGGTGATGGTCATTACCCATGACCGTTACTTCCTTGATAACGTCACCAACTGGATTCTGGAACTCGAACGCGGCCGTGGCTATCCGTTCGAGGGCAACTACTCGTCGTGGCTGACGCAGAAGCGCAAGCGCCTTGCGCAGGAAGAGAAAGAGGAAAGCGCACGCCAGCGCGCCCTTGCCGCCGAGCAGGAGTGGATTGGCTCCTCCCCCAAGGCGCGTCAGGCCAAGAGCAAGTCCCGTATCGCGCGGTATGAGGAAATGCTGGCCCAGAACGCCGAGAAGGCCGGTGGCGTGGCCGATATCGTCATCCCGCCCGGCCCGCGTCTGGGTGGCACCGTGATCGAGGCGGAGGACCTGCGCAAGGGCTTCGGCAACCGCCTGCTGATCGATGACCTGAGCTTCAAGCTGCCGCCCGGTGGGATCGTGGGCGTGATCGGGCCGAACGGTGCGGGTAAATCCACGCTGTTCAAGATGATCATGGGGCAGGAAACGCCCGATAGCGGGTCGCTTACCATCGGCGAGACGGTCAAGCTGGGTTATGTTGACCAGTCGCGTTTCAGCCTGGATGACGACAAGACCGTGTGGGAGGAAATCTCCGGCGGGACGGACGTGATCTACCTTGGCAAGCGCGCTGTGCCGTCACGCGCCTATGTCGGGGCCTTCAACTTCAAGGGACCGGACCAGCAGAAAAAGGTTGGCGTCCTGTCGGGTGGTGAGCGTAACCGCGTACATCTGGCCAAGATGCTGCGGCAGGAAAGCAATGTCATCCTGCTCGATGAGCCGACAAACGACCTTGACGTTGACACCCTGCGCGCACTGGAAGACGCACTGGCCGAGTTCGCGGGCTGCGCGGTCATCATCAGCCATGACCGTTGGTTCCTTGACCGTCTGGCGACCCACATCCTCGCCTTCGAGGGTGACAGCCACGTCGAATGGTTCGAAGGCAACTTCCAGGCCTATGAGGAAGACAAGCGCCGCCGCCTGGGACCGGACGCGACCGAGCCGAGCCGGATCAAGTACCGTCCCATCGAACGCTGATTCCATTTGCCACCCGCCCTGTTATCTGCGTCAATAACGGCAGGTCGATAAACCCTGCCGGGATGGAGGCAGCCATGGGTGGCAGATACCGCATACAGACAGGCCGGATGCGGCTTGATCCGGTTTCCTGGGCTGATCTGGAAGATGTGGCGCGGCTCAAGGCCAGCGCCGGGGTATCCGGTCGACTGGCGACCGGGGTATCCAATCGTGTCCTGAGTGAACAGGACATGATGACCGATCTCATGACATGGGGGCGGGAAGGTGTTGGCATGTTCACCATCCGCCAGCAGGACCGTTTTATCGGTCTGGCGGGGGTCCAGCCTTCCGCCACGTCACCTGACTGTCACGAACTGCAGTTCGCCATTGTCCCGCAGGCCCGTGAACCCGGCCTGTCGCGCGAAGCCGCCAGTCTGGCGCTGGCCTTTGCCCATGAAGGAGGCGTCAGGCGGATCATTTCCTATGTAAGGGAAAGCGACATCATGGCCCGGCAGGTCTTTGGCGGGGCGGGCATGAGCGTATGCGATGCGCAGCCCGTGCCGGGGGGCGAAAACATCCTGCTCTATCAGAGCGTGCGTACCGGGACGGATGCCGCCTGCCTGCATTAAATGAACCTGCATTAAAAAAGCCGGTAGGAATGCTACCGGCTTTCTGGCGTCCATCTGCCCGCGTTGATGACGGGCAGGCACAGGGATCAGTGGTGGTTGGCGATCTGCTTGTCGAGCGCATGCAGCAGCGCATCCACATTGCCGCTGTTGCGCGCGATGAAGGAGCTGTAGTCCTGCCGCTGCGTCAGGCGCAGGCTCGCGCCTTCGCCCACCACATCGACGACCTTGGGGCTGCCGCTTGCGGTGCTGATGATCCACTGTGTATCGGCACCCGGCTGGCCGGGACGGTTGATGACGGTGGACACCGCCGTATCGTCACCGGACGGGGCACTTGTGCCGACCACGAATGTCACGCCACGGTAGTCTCCGATCTTGTCGGTAATGGCGTTGACCAGCACTTCATGGAACAGCTTGATGTAGCGTGCCTGCTGTTCGGGGGTTGCGATGCGCCAGTAGCGGCCAAGGCAGTAACGCCCGATGGCGTCCACATCGACGTACTGGTTGAGAAGGGGCAGGATGTCCTGCTTCTTCTTTTCCAGTGGCATGTCGCTGTTGACGATGCCGACCAGCTTGTTACCGAACATGGAGACAAAGGAACGGGCCTGCGTGAGTGCATCAACCGCCCATGCTGAGGCAACAGGCGTGGCGGCACAGGTTGCCAGCAGAGCCAGTGCGTGGCGACGGGGGATGGCTGTCTGCATCGCTGTATCCCTTTTTGGTTATCTTGTGTGGTACCAGTCGGGCACGGTGGCCCGGTGGTCGTTCTTTATGGCTTCGGCCATGGCCTGCCGCTGCTGCTGGTAGGCGCTGCGGATGGTGGCATAGGGATCGAGCGAATCCTTCATGACCTGATCGAGCGCATCAACGTTGGTGGCCATGCCGTTGATGGTGCCCATGATGTTATAGGCCCAGTTGAAGGTGATCAGTCCATAGCCCCGGGGCACGTAGTTCCACGGCGACAGGCCGGTATCGATACCATAGCCGATCCCGTCACGGAACGAGGACGGGCCCAGCACCGGCAGGAACAGGTAGGGCCCGGACGGCACGCCCCATGTCGCCAGCGTCAGGCCGGCGTCGTTGTCATGGTGCTTGTAACCGGCATAGTTCGCAACGTCGATCAGCCCGCCGATGCCCGCCGTCATGTTGATGCACCAGCGTACGAAGGCGTCGCCCGCGCGGCGCGGCTTGCCCGCGCCCACGTCGTTGAAGAACACGACGGGTTCGTTCATGGTCTGGTACAGACTGCCGAACGAATTGCGCAGCGGGCGCGGCACGGCCCAGATATAGGCCTTGGCGACCGGGCGCAGGGTATATTTGTTGGCCCACATCGTCACATCGAAGGCCTTGCGGTTCAGCTTTTCGTATTTGTCGTTGGCTTCCTTGTATTCAGCCAGCGCATCCGGATCGGTGGGCGGGGGGGCCGCACATCCGGCAAGTCCGAGCAGGCCGAGTGCCACCCCTGCGACGCGAATCGCCGAACGACGCAGGGACGGGAACGGGCGGGACGACCAAGAATTCGATCCTGTCTCTGCTCGCATGCTCGTTTCCGCTTCCCTCTGTCTTCGCTTCCCCGCCATGTGATGGCGGAATGGCCCAATGCGTTTGAAGAATCCTGAACCGGGCGCAACGCCCTTTCTTGCGTCACTCTCTAGCATGGGAATGCTGTTGTGCAATCCGCTTGCCATGGGATCACGGGCATATTGTGTCTGCATTGCAGCAGCAACATGGGGGCTAACCGGCGATGGCAACCGCCATATGCAGGCCATGTCGGTGGAATTGCCCCATGAAGTGTGACGTAGAATCCACAGCCCATGGCCATGACGGGCCGTGCTGGCTGTGGTGGTTCATCACGGTTTATTGACCGGAGCCGGAGGTCAGACCGTCAGCCGGGGCGCGATTTCGGGAAACATCTCAGCCAGTTCGCGGATCTCGCGCTTGGACAGCCCCTGCGCCGCCGGATCGACCGGCTCGCCGCTCATGGCCGCACGCAGCACGCGCAGCGCCGGACCGGACAGCAGCACCGCATCGCGCATGTAATCGGTGAAAGCTTCGAATGTCAGCGGCGCCCATTTTTCGACAAGGCCCAGAATGGCGTCCGCATAGGCGCGGATTTCGTACTGGGCGTGGCTGTCGGCGCGAAGACGCAGGAAATGCAGCAGGTTCCACAGGTTAATCTGCCAGTAGAACTGCGTCATGATGTTGACCGGCAGGTTCATGCGGGCCAGTTCGCGGGCCACCGACGGGCGGGAGGGGTCGCGCGTCTGTCCGTTTTCGTCCTCGTTGAGCAGGTCCACATAATGGTCGTAGCAGCGCGAGGCGTCATCGCGCAGGATGTCGAGTACCTGCTGCGCCTGTTCGGGGGGCAGGCTGTCGGCACGTCCCTGCTTGTTGTTGGTGGACTGGGTGGCGATGTCTTCGGGCCGGGGGAAGTAGAATTCCTTTTCCAGCACGGAATAGCGCGCCGAATATTCATTGATGCTAGCGGTGCGGTGGCGGAACCACTGGCGCGTGACAAAAATGGGTGCGCGCACATGCAGCTTCAGCACGGCCAGCTCGAACGGGCTGGTGTGGCGGTGGCGCATGAGATAGCGGATCAGCCCCCGGTCATCGGACGTGCTGCGCGTGCCCTTGCCATAGGATACGCGGGCACCCTGCACCACGCCGCTATCGCCACCCATGTAGTCCACCGCGCGGACGAAGCCGGTTTCCAGTACGGGGACGGGGGCATACAGCACGTCTTCCATCGCGGGTACGACAAGGCGGCGTGTCTGCGCCCACCCGGCGCGGGCTGCCTCGATTGCCGATTTCTGCTCACTGGAAAACATGTATCCTACCGTCCTGTGCTATATGGCCTGCATGGCGGCAACGGCGGCGCGACCGCGGATGGCGCGGATGTCTTTGCGCGCGCCGTCCGCCGCCCCGGCAACATGCCATATCTGGCCGCACCCGACCAGTGGCTTCGCCGGCCTGATGCCCCTTGCCATATGCCTTGGCGCTCCCTATGTTCACAGGTGCAGGAGGGGCTTGCCCCTTGGCTATGGCGATAAACGGCGCGTGGAATAAGTGTTGTGGACCCGGGGGCGGTACCCGGCGTCTCCACCAGTTTTCCCCTGATGGGGGACATGGGGACGAAACAGGCTCGACACGCATGGTAAAGACCCGCCTTTTGCCCGGCATTGTACCACCGTTATCGGGCTAAATCACAAGTGCCAACGATAACTCTGAGGTGCTCGCTGTCGCTGCATAAGCGATAAGCGCGGTTCGGGAGGGCACCGGGCAACAGAAGCCCTCCCACCTCTGTCTTTTTCGTTTTTCTTTCGCATGGGTCAGGCTGCGGGCGTGGTATCCGCTTCGTGAAGGAATGGGTCATGCCGGTGGGTTGCCATCACCGGAAGTTTGACGCACAGCTTGCTACTGTGGCACGGCGTGGTCCGAACCCGCATGTCTGCAAAAATCCGCTCCGGCGCGTGCGTCCGGGCGGATGTCACGGAGAAGTCCGAAATGTCCGATGATCACGACGAGGAAAACGGTTTTGACACCGCCATTCCCGACTGCCTCATGCCCTATGATTCCTGGATCGAGGATGCCTACCGCCAGGTCATGCTGCACGCGCTCGAGCATGCGGCGGCGCACGGGCTGTCAGGCGATCATCATTTCTACCTGACATTCCGGACCGACTGGCCGGGTGTGGAAATGCCCGACCACCTGCGCGCCCAGTATCCCCATGAAATCACCATCGTCATCCAGCACCAGTTCTGGGGCCTGAAGGTGGACCGGGCGCAGCAGACCATATCGGTCGGGCTTTCGTTCGGGGGGATTCCCTCCACGCTGGTCATTCCGGTGTCGGCGGTCTCGGCCTTTGCCGATCCGCATATCCGCCTTACGCTGCGCTTCACCGTGCCCGAGCACGCGCCGATGGCCACCATGCCCGAAAATGTGGTGCAGGTGCAGCCTGCAGGGGAAGCCCCGGCGGAGTCGCAGCCAGCCGCCGGGACGGATGAGGAAGAGGAAACGGACCGGAACGAAAGCTCGCAGGTCGTGAGTCTGGCCGCCTTCCGCAAGCGGGGGCCGGGGGGACCGGGCTGAGCCACACCATCCATCCGGGTGCGCCGGATGCACCGGACGCGCCCTGGATTACCTGAACGCCGCCACCTGGAAACAATCCGGGGGAGATAAGGCAGAGGAGACCGTCCGTTGAATGTATCCGCACCCGCGCGCAAACCATTTGTGTTTGGGCCGCTATTCCCGTTGCATGATGATGATACGCCGTGGAAGAAACTGGAGATCGAGGGGGTAACCACCTCGGTCCTTGGTGGGCGCACGGTCGTCCATGTCCGACCCGAAGCCCTGACCGCGCTGGCCGCGCGTGCCTTCAACGACGTGGCGCATCTGCTGCGTCCCGGCCATCTGGCGCAGCTTGCCAGCATCCTCAAGGACCCCGAAGCGTCGGATAACGACCGTTTCGTGGCGCTGGACCTGCTCAAGAACGCCTGCATCGCCGCAGGCGGCGTGCTGCCGATGTGTCAGGATACCGGCACCGCCATCGTGTATGGCAAGAAGGGACAGCGTGTCTGGGTTGATGGGAATGAGGAGGAAGCCTTCTCACGCGGGGTGTACGACACCTATACCGGCACTTCCCTGCGCTATTCGCAGATGGCCCCGCTTTCGATGTTCGAGGAAGTGAATACCGGCACCAACCTGCCGGTGCAGTTCCACATCTCGGCTACCCCCGGCGATTACCATGCCGAACAGATGGACCTGATGTTCGTCGCCAAGGGGGGTGGGTCGGCCAACAAGACCTTCCTGTTTCAGGAAACCCGCGCCCTGCTGTCGGGTAAGGAAAACCTGCTGAAATGGCTGGATGGCAAGATCCGGACGCTGGGCACGTCTGCCTGCCCGCCCTACCATCTTGCCGTCGTGATCGGTGGCATGTCCGCCGAGCAGAACCTCGAGACGGTAAAGCTCGCCTCGACCCGCTGGCTTGACAGCCTGCCCACGCAGGGAAGCCCGCAGGGCCATGCCTTCCGCGATCTGGAAATGGAAGAGGAAATCCACAAGCTCACCCAGCGTCTGGGCATCGGCGCGCAGTTTGGCGGCAAGTATTTCTGCCACGATGTGCGCGTGGTGCGCCTGCCGCGTCATGGCGCGTCGCTGCCGGTGGGGATCGGGGTGTCCTGTTCGGCGGATCGTCAGGTGAAGGCGCGCATCAATGCCGATGGCATTTTCCTTGAACAGCTTGAGACCGATCCGGCACGCTTCCTGCCCGAAACCACGGATAACGACCTTGAGGGAGAGGCGGTGAAGATCGACCTCAACCTGCCCATGGACGAAATCCGTCGCAAGCTGTCGCAGTATCCGGTGCGCACGCGGCTTTCGCTCAGCGGCACGATGGTCGTGGCCCGTGACATCGCGCATGCCAAGTTCCGCGAACGGCTGGAAAAGGGGGAGGGGCTGCCCCAGTACCTCAAGGATCATCCCGTCTATTACGCCGGTCCCGCCAAGACGCCCGAAGGCATGCCCACCGGCGCGTTCGGTCCCACGACCGCCGGTCGCATGGACAGCTATGTCGCCATGTTGCAGAAAGCAGGCGGATCATATGTGATGCTGGCCAAGGGCAACCGCTCGCGCGCGGTGCGTGATGCGTGCAAGGAATATGGCGGATTCTATCTTGGTTCCGTCGGTGGTCCGGCCGCCCGCCTTGCGCAGGATTGCATCCGCAGGGTCGAGGTGCTGGAATACCCCGAACTGGGCATGGAAGCGGTGTGGAAGATCGAGGTCGAGGACTTCCCGGCCTTTATCGTGATTGATGACAAGGGTAATGATTTTTACGATGGCCTGACCGGCTGAACGTGACCCCTGCGGTCCGTCCGGCCTGCCTGTAGGGCCGGACATACCGGAGGTTTGTGAACGCCATGCGTTTTACCGTCGATCGTCTTGACCACCTTGTGGTGAGTGTCCGTGACCTTGAGGTCTCGGCCTCATGGTTCCAGCGTGTACTGGGCATGGAACGTGAGGAATATGGCCGCAACAACCGCACGGCCCTGAAATTCGGCGGCCAGAAAATCAACCTCCGTCCCCACGGGGCGGAGGGATGGGTCACGGCGGAAGACGCCCTGCCCGGCACCAATGACCTGTGCTTCATCACGGCCGTCAACAGTGCCGACGTGATCGAACATCTCGAAAAATGCGGTGTGCGCGTGACGGAGGGGCCGGTGGCCCGCCTTGGCGCGCTGGGGCCGGTTACATCGGTCTATTGCCATGATCCCGATGGCAACCTGATCGAGATCGCATCCTATCAGGGGTAGGGGCGATGGCGGCTGGTACCCCCTCCGCATCGCCCCCTTCCACGCCGCAGGTCCGTCCTGTTGACCACCTGTTCTACCCGCACCCGCTGGATCGTCCGCTGGCGGGTGCGGCCCGGCCCGATCATCCGTTTCACCTGCGCCTGTACGCGTGCGAATTCATGGGCACGGTCGTACTCATGCTGGTGGGGATCGTCACCAACGTGCTGATCGGGGCGGCGGCCAGTCCACTCGCCCCAAAGTTCGCGGGCCATCCGGTCCTGCGGGTCGGGATGGAGGGCCTGTTCTTCGGCGCAGGGGGAACGCTTGCCGCGCTATCCCCTTTCGGTCGGGTCAGTGGCGGCCATGTCAGCCCTTCCGTCTCGTTTGCCTTCGCGCTGGCATCCCGGCTCGCATGGCGGGACATGGTGGGCTACATGCTGGCCCAATGCGCGGGCGCTGTGGCGGGTACGGCCCTGCTGGCGCTGGCGGGGCGGGTTTTCCCTGCCTGGGGGCACTGGGCGGTCATGGACCATTACGCGGGCACAGTCCCCAATCCCGCCGTGCCTGCAAGCTGGCCCTTCATGGGTGAAGCAGGGGCGACGATGCTGCTGATCGCGGGTGTCCTGCTGACCGGCAGCCACGCGCGGCTGCGCTGGCTTACGCCGCTTCTGTCCGGTCCGCTGTTTTTTATGCTCAATCCGTTCGAGGCATGGCTGTCAGGCGACAGCACCAATCTGGCGCGCAGTCTTGGGCCCGCCGTTTTCTCCGGTCAGTGGCATGCGTTCTGGATTTACTGCACGGCTCCGTTCTGCGGGGCGGCCCTTGCGGTCGTGCTGCTTGTGCATACGGGCCTGTTCGGCAGGGTGCGGGTGCTTGAGGCGCGCGTCGCCCATTTCGGGCATCATGGACGCGCGCCTTTCCTGCTGCCGCGTATCTAGGCGCAGGGTTTATCTGGGCTGCTTGCCATAAACCGCCGTAAGCGTGGCCGAGGCAAGACGGTGCTGGTTGATGACAAAGCCCACCATGGCGCCCGACGCATCGCTGGGCAGTTCGATCCGCTCGATATCCAGCGCATGGATGGTGAAGATGTAGTGATGGTCCGGCCCCGGCGGCGGTGCGGCGCCACCATAGACATTCCCGCCAAAATCGGTGCGCGTCATCTCGGCGGGTTCGGGCAGGCTGTTGTCACCCGATCCGGCACCTGCGGGCAGGGAGGATACGGTGGCCGGGATGTTGATGACGACCCAGTGCCACCAGCCCGATCCGGTCGGGGCATCGGGGTCATACATGGTGATGGCGAAGCTTTTGGTGCCCGTCGGCGCATCCTGCCACGCAAGCGGGGGGGAGATATTGCCGCCGGAATGGCCCATGCCGTCGAATACCTGCGCCTGGGGCAGGCGATCACCATCGTGAAAGCAGCGGCTGGTCAGTGTAAAGGTCATGTCGTTTTCCTGCTCTGCGCGCAGTGGGAAGGCATATCGCACATCCCGTTGCCGGGTAGCGCCCGGACAGGGCGCTGTCATCCGGCAGGGATGTGGAAGGGACTTACCAGTTCTGGCTGATCAGCCAGAATTCCTCGGATGTCAGGGTAATGGCCTGATCGCCGTTCTTGCTTTCGGCTGCGGCGCGGGCCAGGGCCTCGATCCGCTGGATCATCAGCGTCTTGCGCTGGTGGGCTTCGGTGCGGTCCTGTTCCTCGACCGTTTCCAGCACATGCAGGGCGGTCTTGCAGGCCTTGGTGATGCGTACGGCATCCAGTGCTGCGTAGGACATGGTGATTTCTTCCTTATGCTGTCGCATCCGGCATGCGGAGGCGGGACGAAAAAATTCCCGCAGGGGAATCGCTGCGTTATTGTGGCGCTCGCCGCCGGTTCTGTCCAATATCCCGGCGCGGGCGGCAGATGGCCCGCGGCTTCATGGCGAAGGGCGTAGTTCGGGCTGGCAAGTATCGTGCGGATTCCGTAAAGGGGGCCGCATGACGGATCTGGTTTCTGATTTCGATTTCACGCTTCCCCCCGAACGGATCGCCGACCACCCGGCCCGCCCGCGTGACAGCGCGCGCCTGCTGGATGTGCCGGTGGAAGGCCCGATCATGGATCGCCACATGCGCGACCTGCCGGGCTGCCTGCGGCCGGGCGACATTCTGGTGGCCAATGATACGGCGGTGATCCCGGCCCAGCTATCGGCCATGCGCGGGGCCGCGAAAATCGGCATCACGCTTGACCGCATCCTGCCCGATGGCACGTGGCACGTGCTGGCGCGCAATGCGCGCCGCCTGCATCCGGGCGATACGCTGACCTTTGGCGAAAGTCCGGTCACGGCGCAGGTGGTCAGCCGTGGCGACGCGGGTGACGTCACCCTGCGCTTTTCGGCGGAGGGGGAAGCCTTCGATCAGTTCCTGCATGATGCGGGCCGTCTGGCGCTGCCCCCCTATATCGCCCGTCCCGAAGGCCCGACGGAAGAAGACCGTCGGGATTACGCCACCATCTTCGCACAGCATCGCGGCGCGGTGGCCGCCCCGACGGCGGGGCTGCACTTCACGCCTGGCCTGCTGGCGGCGCTGGATGCGGCGGGCGTGCTCCGCCAGACCCTGACGCTGCATGTGGGGGCAGGCACCTTCCTGCCCATGCGCAGCGAACAGATATCCGAACACCGCATGCATGCCGAACGCGGCACGATCAGCCCCCATGCAGCCGAACGCATCAACGCCGCGCGTGCGGCGGGCGGGCGTATCATCGCCGTGGGCACGACATCGCTCCGCCTGCTGGAAAGTGCGACGGATGAAAACGGCATCGTGCATCCCTTCCATGGCGAGACCGCCATCTTCATCCGGCCCGGTTACCGCTTCCGTGCGGTGGACATGCTGCTGACCAATTTTCACCTGCCGCGTTCGACGCTGTTCATGCTGGTCTGCGCCTTTGGCGGCTATCGCCGCATGCACGCTGCATATGAACATGCCATCGCCAGCGGTTACCGTTTCTATTCCTATGGCGATGCCTGCCTGCTGCATCGCGCCGAGGGAGACCTGCCATGACCTCTTTCCGCTGGCGTCCGGAAGCGCGTGCGGGCCATGCCCGCGCGGGCTGGCTTGATACCGCCCATGGCAGCGTACCCACGCCGACCTTCATGCCCGTGGGCACGGTTGGCACCGTCAAGGCGATGACGATGGACAACGTGCGGTCCACGGGTGCCGGGATCGTGCTGGGCAATACCTATCACCTCATGCTGCGGCCGGGGGCCGAACGGGTGCGCGAACTGGGCGGCCTGCACCGGTTCATGGACTGGCCCGGACCGATCCTGACGGATTCGGGCGGGTTTCAGGTCATGTCGCTCGGGCCGCTGCGCAAGCTCGATGCCGATGGCGTCACTTTCCGTTCGCATATCGACGGCTCGAAACACCGCCTTTCCCCCGAACGCTCGACCGATATCCAGCATGCGCTCGATGCCACCATCAGCATGTGCTTTGACGAATGTCCCGCCCTTCCTGCGGAAGCGGACGTGATCGCGAAATCCATGCGCCTGTCCATGCGCTGGGCCGAACGGTGTCGTGATGCCTTTGTCCAGCGCCCCGGCTATGCGCAGTACGGCATCATTCAGGGTGGTACCGAACCGGAACTGCGCGCCGAAAGTGTCAAGGCCCTGACGGGTATCGGATTCGAGGGATATGCCATTGGTGGCCTCGCGGTGGGGGAAGGGCAGGAACTCATGTTCTCCACCCTTGATGTGACCGTGCCGCTGATCCCCGATACCAGCCCCCGCTACCTCATGGGCGTGGGAACCCCCGATGACCTGCTGGGCGCGGTGGAACGCGGGGTGGACATGTTCGACTGCGTCATGCCGACCCGTGCGGGCCGCACGGCGCGCGCCTATACCGAACGCGGCACGCTCAACCTGCGCAATGCCCGGCATGCCACCGATTCGCGGCCCATTTCGCCGCATTGCGACTGCCTGGCCTGTTCGCGCCACAGCCGCGCCTATCTGCATCACCTGTTCCGGGCGAATGAAATCCTCGGCCCGATGCTGCTGACATGGCATAATCTTGCCTATTACCAGCGTCTCATGCGCGGGATGCGGGCGGCGATCGTCGATGGTGGCTTTACGGCCCATGCCACCCACCTGCGCGCGCAATGGGCGCTGGATGACTGGAGCGGCGATGAAATGCCCTTTCCCGACATACCACCGGTTGCCTGATGGCCGGGCCGTGCGCATCGGCCATGGCTGATCCGGTGCGCCTTGCCGCAGCCATTGCCGGGCATGCACGGGCACTGGGCTTCGATGCGGTCGGATTCGCCCCGGCGCAACTGGATGATGGCGTGCGCGCCCGTCTGGCCGCGTTCGTGGAAAACGGCTTCGCCGGCAGCATGGAGTGGATGGCGCAGCGCATGGAACAGCGCGGTGACCCGCGGGGCCTGTGGCCCGAGGTACGCAGCGTGATCGCGCTGGGGGTCAGCTACGCACCGGGGGAAGACGACCCGCTTGCCACTACCCGCCAGCCTGAAGCGGGCAATATTTCCGTTTATGCCCGCCATCGTGACTATCATGATGTGGTCAAGGGCATGCTCAAGCATCTGGCCCAGTTCGTGGTGAATGCCGGGCGGCGGCAGGGTGCCGGTGCGGCGGAGGTCAAGGTGTTTGTCGATACCGCCCCGGTGATGGAAAAACCGCTGGCGCAGAATGCCGGGCTGGGCTGGCAGGGCAAACATACCAGCCTCGTTTCCCGCCAGCATGGAAGCTGGCTGTTCCTGGGGGAGATCTACACGACGCTGGACTTGCCGCAATCCGTCCCTTCCGGCGGGGGATGCGGCACCTGCACGCGCTGTCTCGATGCCTGCCCGACCGGTGCGTTTCCACAGCCGGGGATAATGGATGCAAGGCGGTGCATTTCCTATCTCACGATTGAAAACCGCGATCCCATCCCCCATGAATTCCGGCCCGCCATGGGCAACCGCATCTATGGCTGTGACGACTGTCTGGCCGTCTGTCCGTGGAACCGCTTTGCACGGGCGACGAACCACATGAAGCTTGCCGCACGCGATGACCTGCGCGCACCTGCGCTGCGCGATCTGGCCATGCTGGATGATGCGGGATTCCGCGCGCGGTTTTCCGGCTCACCCGTCAAGCGCATCGGTCGCAACCGGTTCGTGCGCAATGTGGCCGTGGCCATCGGCAATAGCGGACGGCCCGAACTGCGGCCCGTGGTGGCCGCCCTGTGCGCCGATGCGGACCCGGTGGTGGCGGAAGCCGCGCAGTGGGCCACCGTGCGGCTGCCGTCATGAACGATCATGCCCTGCCGCTGCCCGCGCAGCGGGGTGCCCGCCCGTTGCACAAGCGCAGCCTGAACCTGTCGGGCCACCGGACCAGTGTCGCGCTGGAGCCCGAGTTCTGGTGCGCCCTGAACCTGATTGCGCAGAAGCGCGCCCTGACCCTTGCGGGACTGGTGGGACAGGTCGATGCGGCACGCCCGCCGGACCGCCCGCTTGCGTCGGCCCTGCGGGTGGAGGCATTGCGGGAATGGATGCCTGACCTGACGGAAATGGCTGATAACAACAGGGAAGATCAGTTGGGTTGAGCCCGCATCCGTGCTAGCGTCGGGGCATGGCGATATGGGGCAAGATTTTTGGTGGCGTTGCGGGGTTCGCGGTGGGCGGCCCCATGGGCGCTGTCGTCGGCACCGCGCTGGGCCATGCGGCGGATAACGGTTCCCTGCTGGAAACGCCGGTAGGGGGCTGGACCGACCGCTGGGGTCCGCGCATGAACGCGGACCCGCAGGGGGCCGCGACCTTCATTGCGGCCAAGATGGCCGGGGCGATGGGCAAGCGCGACCAGATGTATGGTCTGGTCATCATCATCCTTTCGGCCAAGATGGCGAAATGCGATGGCGCGGTGAACCGGGCCGAGATCGACGCCTTCAAGCGCCGTTTCCACCTTCCGCCCGAAAACATGAAGGAAGTGGGGCGCCTGTTCGACAGCGCGCGCCAGCGCACGGATGATTACCGGGCATTCGCCACCGAGCTGGGCCGTGCCTTCGCGGGGCGTACCGGCATGCTGGAGGAGGCGCTGGCCTCCCTGTTCGTGATCGCCCGCGCGGATGGCGAGATCAACGCGCAGGAGGAAGCGTTCCTGCGCGGTGTGCACAAGGCGTTTGGACTGAGCCCCGGCGCATGGGATCGCGCGCGTGACGGCGGTGCCCGCCCCGGTGTGAGCGAGGTCGACGCCTATGCCGTGCTGGGTGTCAGCCGGGATGTGAGTGATGAGGAAGTGCGCGTGGTCTGGCGGCGTCTGGTGCGTGAACACCACCCCGATGTCATGTCGGCGCGCGGCGCCACCCCGGCCCAGCAGGCACAGGGTGCGGCCCGCATCGCGCAGATCAATGCAGCCTGGGACCGGATCAAGCGCGACCGCAGGCTTTAGCGGCTGACCTGTCCCTGATTCCGTCAGGTCGGGTCAGGAAGTCGGCATGGGTAACGGTGCGGAACCGGCACCTGTCGATCCCGCGCCGGTTCTTTTCCGTCCGTCAGGTGGCGGCCTTGTTCTTCTTGTCCAGCAGGCGGCGCAGGGCGCCGGCTACCGTGTGGGCCAGCGTGCGATAGGCCTGTCCCGCGGCACTTTCGGGTGCGGAGATCACGATTGGCGCGCCTTCATCCGCGCTGGCGCGGATATCGGCCAGAAGCGGGATTTCGCCCAGGAAGGGTACGCCCAGCTTTTCCGCTTCCGCCCGTGCGCCACCATGGCCGAACAGTTCGGTACGGTGGTTGCAGTTGGGGCAGCAGAAATAGGACATGTTCTCGACCACGCCCAGAACGGGCACGTTCATCTTCTCGAACATGGCGACGCCACGCCGTGCGTCCAGCAGCGCGATATCCTGCGGCGTGGAAACGATGACAGCCCCCGCCAGCGCGGTTTTCTGCGCCAGTGTCAGTTGCGCGTCCCCCGTGCCCGGCGGCATGTCCACCACCAGCACATCCAGCGCGCCCCATTCCACATCGCCCAGCAATTGCCCGATCGCGCCCATCACCATCGGCCCGCGCCAGATCATGGCATCATTCTCGTTCACCAGCATGCCGATCGACATGGCGGTGATGCCCCATTTATGCGGGGGCACCAGATGGCCATCGCGCACCTCTGGCCGGTCGCTCACGCCCATCATGCGGGGCAGGGACGGCCCATGAACATCCGCATCCAGCAGGCCAACCTTCAGTCCTTCCTGTCCCAGCCCCACCGCCAGATTGACGGCGGTGGTGGACTTGCCAACCCCTCCCTTGCCGGACGCCACGGCAATGACCACGCCCACCCCGGCAGGGAGCGGGCCGGTGGCCGCCTTGCCGGGCCTGGCCCCAAGGTTGAGCGGGCGGTGACCGCTGGCGGCAGGGGGCGGCGTATCCTGCGCAGGCGCACCCTGTGGCGGGGCAGCACGATGCGCGGTCAGGATCACGCTTGCAGCGGTGCAGCCGGGTACCGCCGCAACAAGGGCGCGTTCCAGTTCCGGCAGGAGCGGCTGCAATGCCGCCGCGCGCGAGCGATCGGTCGCAATGGCGACATGGAGCACACCGTCACGGACCATGAATGCGTCCAGGCTGCCCAGCGTGGCGACGCTGGCCGATCTGTCAGCCGTATGGACCTGTTGCAGTACGGTCTCGATGGTGTTCCGGTCGGGACTGGTCATGCGTGTGCGCTCCCTGCTCTGTCGCCCCTGCGGTATAGAAGGGGCGGCCCGTGGCGGTCGAGTCATGAAACGGCGGGATGACGCATTTGACCGGTGACGGGCGCGGGCAGGGCATGGTCATGCGGGACGCGCGCGCCATATGTGCGGTGGGGGAATGGTCAGCCCGCGGGTTTGCTGCTTTACGCTTCCCCCATTACATGAAGGGCACGGCTTTCATGGGTGTCGTTCAGGCGGGCAGGGATTACGATGGGCACTTCCACTCCACAGGCGGCTGTACCGCACCGGCGGGATCATCGGGTCGATGCCCTGCGCGGCGTGGCGCTGCTTATGATGTGTATCGACCACATCCCGCAGGACGTGCTCAACCGTTTCACCATGCGCAATGTCGGTTTTGCCGATGCGGCGGAGGTGTTCGTGCTGCTGGCGGGTTATGCGTCGTGGCTGGCCTACGGGCGCGGGTTTGCCAGAAAGCCGGTGCCCACCGTCCTTGCGCGGATCGGGCGGCGGTGCTGGCAGCTATATGTATTCCAGATCGTGATGGTGGTGGTCTGTGTCGCCACCATTCGCATATGGCGGAATTTCTGGCCCGTTCCTGTTGATTTTCTGGAGCCCGAACTGGCGCATGGGCTGGATTCGGTATGGCGTGTGCTGTCGCTGGTCGCATTGCCGGGCAACCTGAATATTCTGCCGCTGTATATCGTGCTTCTGCTGGGGTTCGCGCCGCTTTACGTGCTGCTGCGCCGGGCGGGGACCGCCGTGGTGCTGGGGCTGAGCGGGCTGGTATGGCTGGTGGTCAATATCAACCCCCGGCTGAACTTTCCCAACTGGCTTGACCCTGACGGATGGTTCTTTGACCCGCTGGCATGGCAGTTCCTGTTCGTGCTGGGGGTATGTGCCGCGCGTGTGGCGGGCCAGCACGATGGCAGCCTGCCGCGTTCGCGCCTGCTGGCGTGGGGATGCGCCATGTATCTGGTCTTTTCAGGCGTGCAGTCCTTTCCGTGGACGCAGTGGGGTTTTCATGACCTGCGCCCCGTCGTCATGGCGGTACCGGACAAGATGATCCTTTCGCCGTGGCGTCTGGTTGACGTGCTGGCGGTGTTCTATCTGGTTCAGTCCTCACACGGGGCGACGCGGCTGGCGAATACGCGTGGCGGACAGCTTATGGCGCTGTTCGGGCGGCATTCGCTGGAAATCTTTACCATGGGTACGATCATCGACCTGTATGGCCGTCTGGTGCTGACCAGTTTTGGCACCGGATGGATGATGCAGGTGGCCGTCAACGTGGTGGGGTTCGTGGTGCTGCTGGCCGTGGCGCGGATGAAGGAACGCGCGCGCGTGGCCGCCCGCACCCCGCCGCAGCCGAAACCGGACGACCTGCACGCGGCCGCGCCATTATGTCGTAACTGAGGGCGTGGTTTCCGTGCCGGTGACGGGCGTGGTATAGGTACGCCATTCAATCCCGTTAAGCAGGATGTATGTGCCCCATGTCTTTCCGTGCCGCTGCGTTTTCCCGATCCTGCCTTGCCATGGGGCTGCTTACGACACTGGGGGCCAACGGCGCCGCGTATGCGGCCGATCCCGCGCCCGCGCCCGCGCCTGCCCCGGCATCCGCGACACCGCTTCACCTTCCGGGTGAAGGACGCAACATGCCCGACAGCTTTGCCGATCTGGCGGCACGGCTGCTGCCTGCGGTTGTCAATGTTTCCACCACCGAGATGGTCCGCCCCGGCGAGGACGATGATGAAGGCGGCGATGACGGTGACAGCACGCCGCAGGTGCCAAACTTCCCCGAAGGCTCGCCGTTCGAGAAGTTTTTCCACGATTTCATGAACCGGCAGGACAGCCCCAATGCCCCGCCGCGCAAGATGCAGGCGCTGGGCTCGGGCTTCATCATCGACCCTTCCGGCGTGATCGTGACCAACAACCATGTCGTGCGCCATGCCGACCAGATCACCATTACGCTGCAGGACAATACCGTGCTCAAGGCGCGGCTGCTGGGTCATGACGACCGGACCGATCTGGCCGTGCTGAAAGTGGACAGCCCCAAACCGCTGCCCGCCGTGCCCTTTGGCGACAGCGACCATGCACGGGTCGGGGACTGGGTGCTGGCCATCGGCAATCCGTTCGGCCTGTCCGGCACGGTTACGGCGGGGATCATTTCCTCACGCGGGCGTAATATCGAACAGGGGCCGTACGATGATTTCATCCAGACGGACGCCCCCATCAACAAGGGGAATTCCGGCGGCCCGCTGTTCAACCTGCGCGGTGAGGTGATCGGCATCAACACGGCCATCTTCTCCCCTTCGGGCGGGTCGATCGGGATTGGCTTCTCCATCCCCTCCGCCGAGGCGCGGGGCATCATCGAACAGCTTCGCCATCATGGCACCGTCACGCGCGGGTGGATCGGTGTGCGCATTCAGGACGTGACGCAGGAAATCGCCGACGGGCTGGGCCTGCAGAACGCCCATGGCGCGCTGATCGCAGGTGTCGAACCCAAGGGACCCGCGGCCGCGGCCCATCTGCAGACCGGCGATGTGATCGTCAGCCTGAATGGCAAGGATATTGATGGCCGCGCACTGCCCCGGCTGGTGGCCGAGCTTGCGGGTGGCAGTGTCGCGCATCTGGGCGTGTGGCGCAAAGGCCAGCAGACGAATGTCGCCATCACCATTGGCGCCCTGCCCGAAGAAAAGGCCGCCAAGGACGATCCCGACCATGCGGCCGCGAAAAAACCGGCCCAGGGCAGCGTGGCCGTAACGGGCATGGGCTTCACCGTGGGCGAGATCGACGACATCGCGCGGCAGAAATACAACATGGCCGAAGGGCAGAAAGGCGTGCTGGTGACCGGCGTGACCGAGGACAGCCCCGCTGCGGAAAGGGGCCTGCGCCCCGGTGATGTGGTGACGGAAGTGCAGCAGTCCGCCGTCAACGCGCCAGCCGACCTGCGTCGCCAGCTTGATGCCGCGCGTGCCGTGCATCGCAAGACGGTCCTGTTCCTTGTGCAGAATGCCGATGGCCTGCGCTGGGTGCCCTTCCCCCTGCCGGATAATCCCGGGCACTGATCGCACATGCACGCACGCATGAAAATCCTGCTGCATTCGATCATGCAGCAGGGCACATGGCGGCAGGTGGTGCGGATGAGCGTCTCGCTCGTCCTGTCCGGCATCGTTGCGGCCATGATCCATCTGGACGAACCGGTCTGGGCGCTTATCACCTCCGTCATCGTCATTACCCAGACGCGCCTGACCCAGACCCTTTCCACCGGGCGCGAACAAATTGTCGGTACCCTGATCGGGGCTGCCGCCGGTATGTCGGCCATCGCGCTGGAACAGTGGTATGGGTTTTCCCTGTTCGTGGTGTTCTGGGTGATGCTTATGCCGCTGGCCGTTCTGGTGGCGTTGCGACCCAAGATGCGGGTGGCGATCGTAACCCTGATGGTGGTGCTGCTGTTTCCATCCAGCGGCGCGCCGTTTTCGCGGCCCCTGCAACGTATCGCCTCGATCATGACCGGGGTTGTGGTGTCGTTTGCGGTCTCGTTCTTCGTCCTGCGGAACGAGGCGCGGCGCGAAGTGCTGACCAATTCCGCCAGCCTGCTGCGCAGGCTTGCCGATCTGGTTTCGTGCGCCCTGCACCAGCATCCCGATTATGATGCGCTGGCCACGGCGGATGTGATGTGCCGCACCCTGTTGCAGGACATCAATGACGGGGTGCAGGAAGCCGAGGTCGAACATCCCGGCACCCTTGCGCGGCATGACCCGCTGGTGGCCCGCCTGCCGGGACTTTTGCGTCGGGTCCGTGCGGATGCTATCTTTATCGCACGCGCGGCGGTTGAAGGTGAAACCGCCCGTACGGGCGACATGCTTGAACATGAGCGCGACATGCTGGCGCAGATACTGGGCCAGATGGCCGATCGCTGCGATGCGCTGGCGGCCAGCCGCCGTGGCCATGCCCCCGCGGATGAGGGCATGCGCGACATTGTGGACCGGCTGGAGCGTCAGGCAGGGGAACACTGGACCCCCGTCATGCGTTTTGCCCTGGGACTGTTGCACGCCGATATGCGGCTTGCCGTGTGCAATATCTGGTCTGATGGGCAGACCGACGAAAGTCCGTTCCCCCCTGCGGGAGACCCGGTTCTGGCCGAGGTTTCGTTCGGGCCACCGGGCGCCAGCGTGCCGGTGAAGCGATAGGGCTGCCGCGCGAACAGACATAAACAGGAGTTCAAAAGACACCATGCTGAATGAAACAACCCTGAATCATCTTCCCGCTGGCGTGCAGGCGCCGGGTTACCAACCGGCGGAGGTGGGACGAGGGATCGTTCATTTTGGTGTCGGCAATTTCTTCCGTGCGCATGAAGCCTGGTACGTGGATAAATGTCTCGCCCTGCCGGGGCAGTCGGAATGGGGCATTGTCGGGGTGGGCCTTGGTGGCGGCGCACGCGGCGAGGCCAAGGCGAAGGCGTTTCAGGAACAGGACTGCCTGTATTCCCTGACGGATGTGACCGCCGATGGCGCGCGCAGCGTGCGCGTGATCGGGGCGTTGCGCGAATACCTGCTTGCCCCCGCCAATCCCGAAGCCGTGCTGACCCGCCTTGCCGATCCGCAGACGCGAATCGTCAGCATGACGATTACCGAAGGCGGCTACAACATCGATGAGGAAACGGGGCGCTTCCGCCTCGATACCCCTGCCGTCCGTGCCGATCTGGAAAACCCGGGCACCCCCGCCACCGTGTTCGGTTACGTGGTGGAAGCCCTGCGCCGCAGGCGGTATGCGGGGATTGCGCCGTTTACCGTGCTGTCCTGTGACAACCTGCGCAGTAACGGCCATGTCGCGCATGAGGCCTTTGTCGGGTACGCACGCGCGCTGGATGCGGATCTGGCCGCATGGATCGACGCCAACGTGACCTTCCCCTGCGCCATGGTGGATCGCATCACCCCCGGCGTCGATGACGCGACCCGCAAGGCGCTGAACAAGGGCAGCGGTCTGGATGATGAACTGCCCGTCCTGGCCGAGGATTTCAGCCAGTGGGTGCTGGAGGACAAATTCTGCAATGGCCGCCCGGCGCTGGAAAAGGTCGGTGTGGAGTTCGTGGATGACGTTGCCGGTTACGAGCAGGTGAAGGTGCGCATGCTCAATGCCGCGCATCTGCTGCTGGGTTCGGCCGGGCTGCTGCTGGGTTACCGCTACGCGCATGAAACGGTGCAGGACGCGGATCTGGAACGTCTGGTCAACGCATACTGGATGCAGGACGCCATGCCACAGATCGATGCGCCGGAAGGTGTCGATCTGGATGCCTATCGCCAGCGTCTGCTCAGCAGGTTCTCCAATCCGTCGGTGGCTGACACGCTTCTGCGCATCTGCAGTGATGGTGCATCGAAGGTGCGTGTGTTCTGGACCGATACGGTGCGTCGTTCGCTGACCAGCGGGCGGCCGCTTGAGCGTATTGCCTTCGGCATTGCCGCCTATCTGGAAATGCTGCGCGGACATGATGAGAAGGGGCAGGCGTACAAGCCGGTCGAACCGACGCTGAATGAGAAGGATCTGGCGCTGGTTCGTGCCGATGACCTTGCCGCGGCCCTTGCCCTGCCTGCCTTTGACGGCTGGCGTGACATGGACACCACGGCGCTGGACGCAGCGGTGGTTGCAGCCCGCAAGGCCATCCGCGACAAAGGACTGCGCGCCGTGCTTCCGGTGTGATCCGGTTTTATCCCCCGCTTATGTGCCGGGGGAAAGGGGCCTGCGCATCGGGCAGGCCTCGCTGCCATAGGTCGCGGCGATATGGGGTGGGATGTCCGCAATGGGGGTGAAGCCCAGATGCGTCCATAATCCACGCGCGGCCGGTGTCGCCATAAGTGCCAGCCAGTGCAGTCCGTGCTGGCGGGCCCGCCCTGTAACGATTTGTAATGCGTCCCGTGTCGCACCCTGCCCGCGCAGGGCGGGGAGGATGGCGATGTCATGGATGTACCAGCAATCGGGCTGTTCAGGCAGGGTATGGAGGTACGTATCCAGTGCGGGCGGGGATGCGATGCGTCCCGGATGACTCAGAACATATCCGCCCGGATTGCCGCGCGCATCGGGCAGAATCAGGCATCCGGGCGGACATAGCCTGCGGCGTTCATCCAGCACGTCGCGCCGCTCGGGGTAGTCAGGATGGAGTTGTGCCGCCACCGCGACAACGCGATCCAGATCGTCAGCCCGCATGGGCCGCCATGGGTTCGCGGGGGGTATCGTGGTCGGTCCGGTGGAGGGGATGGATGGGCACATGGGGGAAAATTCCGTTCCAGAAGAAGCCGTTTCCGGTAGAAGGGACGGATGATATAGCTGCCGGCGGGAGTACGGAAAACCATGACAAAAATGCGCCTGACAATACGGCTTGACGCAAATGGCAACCCGCTGCTGGGGCACGGCAAGATCAGGCTGCTGGAACAGATTGGCGAGACGGGGTCCATTTCCGCCGCCGCCCGGGCGATGGGCATGTCATATCGCAGGGCATGGCTGCTGGTCGAGGCGATGAACACCGCCTTCACGCATCCCCTGGTGTCTGCCCGCCCCGGTGGTGGGGGTGGTGCGGGCCTTTCGCCCGAAGGGGAAGCGGTGCTGCGCCTGTACCGGGAAATAGAGGATGCGGCCCGCGCCGCTGCCGCGGGACCGCTTGAAACATTGGCGGGCATGTGTTCATCCCCGCCGTGAAAAAGCCATAAGCTGTCACGATCACACGTATTACCGCCCCGGCTTTACCAATAAACAAGAATAGTGTGTCAGCGCGTTAAATAAGAAAAATGAACTGGAGTTCAACTCAGTGTTACGACGTGATTTCATGAAAGCGGGTACCGCCCTGTCTGCCCTGTCTGCCCTGTCTGCCCTGTCTCTGGTGGGTATGGGGGCGGCACGACCTGCCGGTGCGGCTGAAAGCAGTAACTTTGACTCCACCACGGTGCGTACGCTGGCGCACCAGCTTTCACAGCAGGCTTACCAGCCGCCTTCACAGACCCTGCCTGCCCCGCTGCGTAACCTGAATTTCGATCAGTACAGTTCCATGGCTTTCCGTTCGGAACAGGCATTGTGGCATGGCGAGAATCTGGGCTTCGATGTCGAGTTCTTTCCCCGTGGCTATCTGTACGCCCCCCGGATCGAAATGAACGAGGTGATTGACGGACAGTCCCGTCCCATCACCTTCAACCCGGACATGTTTACCTATAACGATCCTGCCCTGCGGGTGAGTGACGATATCGGCTTTGCGGGGCTGCGGCTGCGCGCGCCGATCAACACGCCCGGCGTCATGGAGGAATTCTGCGTCTTCCTCGGCGCATCCTATTTCCGCGCCGTGGCGAAGGGACAGAATTACGGTCTGTCGGCACGCGGCTTCGCCAATGGCACAGGCGATCCGGCGGGTGAGGAATTCGCCCTGTTCCGCGCGTTCTGGCTGGAAAAGCCCAAGGCGGGAGTGGACAGCGTGGTCGTTCATGCGCTGCTGGACAGCCCATCGCTTGCCGGTGCGTTCCGTTTTACCATCCGCCCCGGCGAGACCACGGTATTCGATGTCCAGTCCTACCTGTATCCGCGCAAGACCCTTGCGGAATCCGGGATCGCGCCGCTTACGGGCATGTTCTATTTCGATGCGAACGACCGCGCGCGCGTGGATGACTGGCGTCCCGCCGCGCATGATAGCGAGGGCCTGCTGATGTGGACGGGCAGCAGCCAGCAGTTGTGGCGGCCGCTACGCAATCCACGTGATCTGCAGTTCTCGGCCTTCAGCGATGTCAGGCCGCATGGTTTTGGCCTCATGCAGCGCAAGCGGGCCTTTACGGATTTCGAGGACGTGGCCCTGAATTACGAAAAGCGGCCTTCCCTGTGGATCGAACCGATAGGCGACTGGGGTGCCGGTGCCGTCGATCTTGTCGAGATCCCCACACCCAATGAGGTGAATGACAACATCGTCTCCTTCTGGCGTCCGCAGGATGGCCTGACCGCGGGACGGGAATACATATTCACCTATCGCATGTACTGGGGCTGGGACACGCCCTGGCCCACGCGGCTTGCCCGTATCGCGGCAACCCGCGTGGGTGAGTCGACGGATGATTCGCATACCCGTTTCTTCGATCTCGACTTTGTCGGCGCACCGTTCGACCACCTGCCCGAAAATCCGCATTTCCACCTGCAGTGTCGCACTTCGGCTGGGGAGATACGCAATGTGGTGGTCGAACCGGTTCCCCCCATCCATGGCTGGCGCAGTACGTTCGAGTTCGCGCCCGGCGATGCAAAGGTGGCTGAACTGAACTGCGTGCTGGCCGATGACAACGGCCCCGTATCGGAAGAATGGGTGTATCGATGGACGCCGTAGGGGAAGTTCCTCCGTCCGGGCCGCCGGCGGGGGCGCCGTCCACCCTTCTGCCGCAGGGCTGGGCGGCGCTGCCACCTGCGGCACCGCTGGACATGCCCGTTCATGCGCTGGCGGATGAACCGGACCTGCATGGGCGTGGTCGTGTGCCGGTCAGCCAGTGGAAGCTGATCCACCTGCGGCGTCTTCTGGTTATCGGGGGCGCCGTCGTCATGACCGGGCTTGCCGGTTATGAAATGGATCTGGTGTTCAATGCCGTTCAGCGTTCGGTTGCCGGCATGGTGATGCTGGTGCTGTTCGTCGTGCTGTTTTTATGGATCGGGCTGGCATTTACCTCGGCCATTGCCGGGTTCTGGTCGATGCTCAACCATGGTGGTCTGGGGCTGGGGATCGAGCGCACCGGGCCGCTGCCGCGCCTGTCCAGCCGCACGGCGCTGCTCATGCCCACCTATAACGAGGACCCCGGCCGGGTCATGGCGGGCCTGCGCGCCACCATCGACAGTCTGAGCGCCACATTGCAGGAACGCGCCTTTGACGTGTTCATCCTCTCCGACACCACCGATCCGGACGTATGGGTGGCGGAAGAAGCCGCCTATATGGCGCTGTGCCGTGCGACGGGGTGGGGCGGGCGGCTGTTTTACCGTCGCCGTGCCGTCAATACCGACCGCAAGGCCGGGAACATCGCGCAGTGGGTGCGCAGCTATGGCGCGGCCTACCAGCAGATGATCACGCTGGACGCCGACAGCATCATGTCAGGCGACGTGATCGTGCGGCTGACCGCCGCCATGGAGCGTAATCCCGGCGTGGGGCTGATCCAGTCCCTGCCGGTGATCGTGAACGGGCGCACCCTGTTCGCCCGCATGCAGCAGTTTGCCGGACGTGTATACGGCCCGCTGATCGCCCACGGGATCGCATGGTGGCATGGATCGGAAGGGAATTACTGGGGGCATAACGCGGTCATCCGCACCCGGGCTTTTGCCGAACAGGCCGCACTGCCGCACCTGCCGGGCCGCAAGCCGTTTGGCGGGGCGATCATGAGCCATGATTTTGTCGAAGCCGCCCTCATGCGCCGGGGTGGCTGGGCAATCCACATGGTTCCGGCGCTACACGGATCGTATGAGGAAAGCCCGCCCTCCCTGACCGATATCGCCATCCGCGACCGGCGCTGGTGTCAGGGCAACCTGCAGCATGCCAAGGTGATATCCGCCCGGGGCCTGCACTGGATCAGCCGCATGCACATGCTCATGGGCATCGGGTCTTATGTCACGTCGCCGCTGTGGCTGGTCTTCCTGCTGGTGGGCATCGTGGTTTCGCTGCAGAACCGGTTCTACAAACCGGAATATTTTGGGGATACCAAGCTGCTCTATCCCCACTGGCCGCATGTTGACCCGGTGCAGGCCGAATACATGTTCCTGGGTACCATGTTCGTGCTGCTGGCGCCCAAACTGCTTGCTTATGTCCTGCTGCTGCTGGACGGGCCGCTGCGGCGCGGCTGTGGGGGCGCGATTGCTGCGGCCGCATCCATTGTGGCTGAAACGCTGGTGGGCGGCCTGCTGGCCCCCATCGCCATGATGATCCAGACCGGGGGCGTCCTTTCCATCCTGATGGGGCGTGATTCCGGCTGGAACGCCCAGCGGCGCGATGCGGGCGGCCTGCAGATCATGGCCAACGTGCGGCTGTACATGCTCCATACCATACTGGGTCTGGCACTGGCCGCCGCCGCATGGAGCGTCTCGCTGCCGCTGTTCCTGTGGATGCTGCCGGTCACCCTTGGGCTGGTCTGCGCCATTCCGCTGGCCGTGCTGACCGGAAGCGTTGCGGTGGGACAGGCATTCCGTCGCGTCCGCCTGCTGCTGATACCCGAAGAAACCGCACCGCCTTCGGTTCTGAACGAGGCCGTGACCTATATGGACCAGATGGCGGGCCATCCGGTGCAGGAAGCCATTGCCGCCCTGCGGGCGCGGGCGGGGCTGCTGCGGGTGCATGAAATCATGCTGCCGCCGCCACGCCGCAAGGGCGACCCGATCAATCCGGCCCTGCTGGTCGGGCTGCTGAAACTGCGCGAGGCCCCTGATGTAGAAACGGCGGTGCGTGAACTCAACCGTGCGGAAAAATCCGCCGTTCTGGGCAATGCGGAGGGGCTGCGCCTGATCGCGCAGCTTCCCTGACGCGCCCGGACCGTGGGGCCGTCAGTCGCTTGACGTGCCCTGCGGGGCGGAAATGACTTCCTCCCCTTCATCCGAACCATCGACCGACATTACCGCATCAAGCGCATTGCACAGTTTCTTCTGGTTCGCGCTGGCGGACGAACCGGGTGCTTCGCAGAATTTGGCGGCATCGGGGACACAGGTTTCCGTCGCGTCCTCATAATCGGACGTCATCACGTCATGCGCCAGCGACAGGTTGGGGTTATGCGCGCTTTCGCCTGCTTCCTCGATAATCTTTTCCATCTTGTGCAGGTCATCGAGCTTGTCGAGGCATGCCTGACTGGCCAGATCCGGCTTGAGTCGTAGCACATCCAGCGCGCGCTGGACTTTCTGCACCGACAGGCTCTGCCCATGGGCGGGCGCGCATAGCAGCGGGGAAGAAAGCAGTAACGCGATCGGCAGTGCGGCAAGGCGTAGAGACGGGTTGATGTTCACCGTGACCGTTCCGTTTGTCCATATCCCCGGCATGGGTGATGCGGCAGGCAACGGCAGCCGCATGCGGGAGTGAGGCCCCGCCGGACAGGCGGGAGCGGGAAGAGACTATGACAGGAACCCATCCGTTATGAAAGATGGTCCAGACGCTGGGCGCATGCAAGGTCTGCGCAAAATGTGATCCAGAATCTTCTGATATAATAAGGGACAAACGGGAATTGCGTCAAAAATTTGAGAATTCCCTTACATTCATGCGGTTTTTTGAGTATAGATTGATCCCACTGAATATATTTTTTGCGCTTTGGCGGAGGTTGGAAACTATCGCATCACTGTGAAATCGTTCGAAACTGCAACGATTTTGTATATCTGTTCAATTAATGGTCTTTCTGGCGGTGAGAGATCACATAATCGTACCGGCTATTCGGCACGTTTTTGTGTTTTTTCATCAATTTGTAATGAAAGTCGTGCCACAGGGCACGTTTTCCTGCTGGATTGACGAATTCTGTCGGTGACATAGAGGGGAAAGCGCTTTTCCAGCCCGATGCGCTGCTGGTCCGGCGCTGAAATCCGCACCACGTTTTCCCTGCTGTAACCGGCCCGGGCGCCCGCATGCCCGACCTTATGAAACTGAGGTTCCGCACTGGAGTTCCGGGCAAGGCCCGGATTGTGCGGACGCAGCCTGCATCGACGCTCCGCAATGAGGTGGAGCCCCTCATCTTCGTGTCGGCTGCCTGTGAAAGAGGAGTATCTCCCCTTGAAACAGACAGACAATCTGTCCGAATCAACGTCCTTCGCTGACCGGCTTGGCATTCCGGCACCCCTGTTCTGGGGTTTTGTCGGCCTGCTGTTCTTCATGATCGGTGATGGGGTGGAGGCCGGCTATCTGGCCCCCTATCTGGAGGGGCAGGGCATTTCATCGCGCAATACCGCGCTGCTGTTTACCATTTATGGTGTGACCGTCTCGCTGTCCTCATGGGCATCGGGGCCGCTGTCCGATCTGTGGGGCCCCAAGCGGGTCATGTGGATCGGCCTTGCCATCTGGGGCGTGTTCGAGGTCGTCTTCCTGACCTTCGGCGTGGCCGTCAACAGCTATCCCATCATGCTGGCCGCCTATACCATGCGTGGCTTTGGCTATCCGCTGTTCACCTATGGCTTCCTGGTCTGGATCGCGGCCGCGACCCCGCCGCGTCAGCTTGGCTCGGCCGCGGGCTGGTTCTGGTTCGCCTTCTCCGGCGGACTGCCCACGCTGGGTTCGCTGTTCGCCAGCTTCTCCATTCCGCTGATTGGCGAAATGGCGACGTTCTGGTCCTCGCTGGCGCTGGTCATGTTCGGTGGCCTGCTGGCCCTGCTGATGACGCGTGAGCCCATCGGTTCCCGCCGCCTTGCCCCGGTGGGCACGAAGCCCGGCACGATCTTCTTCAGTTCGATCAGCATCCTGTGGCGTGAGCCCAAGACGTTTGTCGCCATGATCGTGCGGACCATCAACACGTCGTCCGAATATGCGTTCCTGGTCATCATGCCGGCGTTCTTTACCAAGGTGATCGGCTTCTCGCTGTCGCAGTGGCTGCAGCTTCTGTCGATCATCTTCCTGTCGAACATTCTGGTGAATCTTGTGTCCGGCATCACGGCTGACCGTCTGGGTCACCGCACCGTTGTTGCCCTGTTCGGCTGCGTGGGTGCTGCGATCACCGTGCCGCTGTTCTACTATGTGCCGCAGATGTTCCCCGGCAACTTCCCCATCGCGGCTGCCATGGGTGCGCTGTATGGCGCGACGATTGCCGCCTTCGTGCCGCTGTCCGGCCTGGTGCCGCAGATCTGCCCGAAGGAAAAGGCTGCCGCCCTGTCTGCCCTGGGTCTGGGTGCCGGTGCCAGCACATGGGTTGGTCCGGCCATTGTGACGTGGTTTGAAAGCTGGCGTGGGATCGAGGGGATCATCTGGATCTTCTCCGGCCTGTATGTTGCCTCGGCCCTGATGACGCTGGTGCTGACCGTCTCGCCCGAAGCCCGTCGTTACATTGATGCCGCTGCCGCACGCGGTGATGTGGCGGAAGAAGTGACGCTTGGTCACTGATCCATCATGAATCCTGATCCGGTCGGGTGTTCCGATACGGGTGGAAAACGGGTCTGCCGCAAGGCAGGCCCGTTTTTTATTGTCCTCAAGGTTGCAGGTGAGATGACAGGCCCAGCCTGAAATGCTGGCGTTCAGGGCGACTTTCCCGTGGGCTGGCGCAACCGGTCGTATGGACGGAAACCGGGCAATAGCCGAAGTTTCTGGTGAGGGTTTTTTCAAAAAGATTCCAAAAAAAACACAGTCTTCTTGAAAAAAGGCGGCATCCGGAAACGCTCACCTGTCAACCGTATGTTTTCAGGCAGTGACGAACCGATGTGATGAACCATAGGGCGGAAATATGAGGCGACAGGGCATGAAAAAGGCCGGTCCCCATGGGGCCGGCCTTTTTCCTGTCTGTTCAGATGCTGCGTTCAGGCCGCCTGCGCGGGCTGCGCGGCCGGTCCGTGCCGCCGGGGCGGGGAGTATTGCGCTGTTCCCCGGTTTTTAGCGCCGGGGCTGCGCTGATTTCGCTTTCAAGCTGGCGGATGCGTTTCTGCACGCTTTCGCGCAGGGCGGGCGATGTATGCGATTTCATGGAAGCCAGCGTTTCGCGCAGGTCGCGCAGTTGCTTCTGCTTTTCAGGAAGCGTGCGACGGATCGGCTGGTTGTCGGACATCTGTCCGTGGAATGCGCGCATGATCAGGTATCCTGTGGACCTCGGGTCCAGGAAATGAGTTGTTAACCATATGTGGAAAGGTGGACAGCACGTACTGACCCGTAGCCCGCCTGTGGGCGGGGCAGCGGGTGCAGTGTGTGATGAACCGGGGGCTAGCCCCCGTTCTGCGCAAGCACGTCGGCCAGTCCTGTTACCAGGGCATCGCATTCGGCGTCGGTGCCGATGCTGATGCGCAGCCATTGTGCGATACGCGGGGTCCGGAAATGACGCACGATGATCGCCCGTTCCCTCAGGGCAGACGCCAGATATGCCGCATCACGGTCCGGGTGCCGGGCAAATATGAAATTTGCCTGCGACGGCAGAACCTCAAACCCCATCTTTCCCAGGCTGTCGGTCAGCCTGTTGCGTGAGCTTATGATCTTCCCGGTGGTCTTTGCAAGCCATTCCCTGTCCTCGATCGCGGCAATGGCGCCCACCTGCGCCAGACGGTCCAGCGGATAGGAATTGAAGCTGTCCTTTATGCGGGTCAGGGCCGCAACCAGATCAGGCTGGCCAATGGCATAACCCACGCGCAGCCCGGCCAGCGCGCTGGATTTGGACAGCGTGCGCACCACCAGCAGGTTGGGATACTGCGTAACCAGCGAAATCGCCGTCTGCGCGCCAAAATCGACATAGGCTTCATCAACCACCACCACCGCATCGGGGTGTTCATCCAGCAGGACGCGGATACGGGACAGGTCAAGCGCTATGCCGGTGGGGGCGTTGGGGTTGGGAATGATGATGCCGCCGCACGGCCTGCGGTAATCGGCGATGTCGATGCGCATCGCCTCATCCAGCGGCACCGTCTCGTGCCGGATGCCGTACAGGCCGCAATAGACGGGGTAGAAGCTGTAAGTGATGTCGGGGAAAAGCAGCGGGTTTTTGTGGTTGAGCAGCCCCTGGAAGGCGTGGGCCAGCACTTCGTCCGAGCCATTGCCGACAAATACATGATCGGTTGGTACGCCATGGTCCTGCGCGATCGTGGCGCACAGCGCCTGCGCGGTCGGGTCGGGGTAAAGGCGCAGCGTGTCGTCCACCGCCGCTTTCAGCGCTGCGATGACCTTCGGCGACGGGCCGTACGGGCATTCATTGGTGTTCAGCTTGATCAGGTTGGCCAGTCTGGGCTGCTCCCCCGGTACATACGGGGTCAGGGTGTGGACGACAGGGCTCCAGAAACGGCTCATCAGGGAAAATTCCAGATCAACAGGGGCAAAAAAATATGCGCCACCATAACGCGATATGGCGGCGCATAAAGGGGGGAAGGCGTAGGGATCAGGCCTGCGTGGCGGCAGCATCCGGGGTGCGGTTCATCGCCGCCAGCAGGGCCGTCTTGCCCTGCCGTGTTGCGAAGATGCGCGCGCTGATTCCCTCCCCGTCCCGCAGGTCGGGATTGGCGCCGTGTTCAAGCAGGAAGGGGACCATGGAATCGCGGTTGAACATCACCGCGAAGATCAGCGGCGTACGCCCCACAAAATTGGGTATGTCGATGCCCGCGCCATATTCCACGAGTACCCGGGCGCAGGGCAGGTCGCCCTTGAAGGCGACACCAGCCAGCGCGGTCGCCCCCTTGTCATCCTGCAGGTCGGGGGCAGCGCCACCGGCCAGCAGGGCGCGCACGGTTTCGGCATGGCCGTTATAGGCGGCCAGGATCAGGGCCGTGTAGCCTTTGTCGTTGCGTGTATCGGGGTTTATGCCCGCGGAAAGGAATTCGTTTACAAGATCCGTCTGCCCGTCGCGCGCGGCGGACAGGAACAGGGCCTCGATTTCCGCGGTGCTGAAGGATTCGGGTGCGGCGGCAGGGGTGTCGCTGGCGGTTGTATTGCTCATATGCCTGTCTCGCTGGTCGGTTTGCGGAAAACGGGGGGCCGTTCCGCCTGGAGCCGGTGCATCATAGGATGGTTCGGCTGAAAAGAACATCGGGCAATCATGCCCGCTCGGGTGGGGACCATGTCATGTTGCGGCATTCCCCATGCTGTAGCACGTCCATGGTATCGGGCGGCAGGCCCCTGTCACGCAGGGCCTGCGCCAGACGGTGGACCGGCTCATCCATCGGTTCGTCGGTCAGGCGGAAAGTGCCGAAATGCATGCCGATTCCCCGTCCGGCTTCCAGTTCGCGCAGGCCAGATACGGCTTCCTCGGGCGTGGCATGCACGCTGGCCATGAGCGCGCGCGGAGCATAGGCCCCGATGGGCAGCAGCGCGATATCGGGCACGCCCAGCCGTTCCCGGATCAGCGCCCAGTGGCGGCCATGCGCCGTATCCCCGGCGAAGAAGAGCTGGTGGCCAGTTTCGTCACGCAGCATGAACCCGCCCCACAGACTTTTGTTGTGATCAAAAGGCGTGCGGGCCGCGCCATGCACGGCAGGCGTGCAGGTGATCTGCACGCCCGCACTGCTGACAGCCTGCCACCAGTCCAGTTCCATGATGCGGCGCAGGCCGGCCTTACGCAGGAAACGGGTGTTCTGTAGCGGTGTGATGACCAGCGGGTCGTCGCCCCGGCGTGCCAGCGCGCGCAGGCTGGGCAGGTCCATGTGGTCGTAATGGGCGTGTGAGACCAGCACGATGTCCACCTTCGGCAGATCCGCAAGCTGGCGTCCCGGCGCGCGCACGCGTCGTGGCCCCAGAAAGGACAGCGGGGAACAACGTTGTGAGAAGATCGGGTCCGTCAGGATGGTCGTTATCGTCCCGTCGGGACGGGGCATCCGGATCAGGAAGGTGCTGTGTCCGATAAATGTTAGTTGTACGCCGCCGTGTGGCACACCAGCATGCGGGTCGCCCGTGGGGTGGGGATTTTCGATCCATGAAGGCCAGTCCGATTTCAGCCGGTTCCACTGCCATTTCAGGATGGAAAGTGGCCGGATACGGCTGCTTCCGGCGGTTTCGCGGCGAAGGTAAGGCGGGTTGAAAAAGCGTGTTCCGTCCGTGTGATCGCTGTGGGGCAGCGGCTTCATGCGCGATCTCCATGGTGCCTGCGCGTTCTGGATGGACAGGAGAAAGGGGCCGCGCCGTCGTGTCAAATCCGGCCCTGCTGGCGGCCCCGTGCAACCCGATAACCGACCATACGCTGGTACTACCGGGAAGCAGGGCAGGGGATACCGGGACGAATGGCGCTGGTAACGGCTTGATGAGATGGCTTGTTCCGGCCCCAAGGTCGTGAGAAGGTGCGTGCCGTCAAGAGCCTTTTGGCCCCGTGTCCCCCATTCTGTGGCCTGCGGGCGACAGGCTGCGGGTGGTTGCGGAAAGAAGAGCAAGAAAGGTTGTCCGGCCCCCTGTGTCCTGCCCGGCCTGACCCGGATATCAACCATGGCTGTAAGGAGGCCGGTTTTTATGCGTTCCGTGTTTACATCTCCCCCGATGGCACCAGAAGGAGGCGGCAGCATGCCTGCCAATATCGATACGCTGTGCATCAATACGATTCGCACGCTGTCCATGGACGCGGTGCAGAAGGCGAATTCCGGCCATCCCGGCACAGCCATGGCGCTCGCCCCCGTTGGTTATACGCTGTGGCGCGACGTGCTGAACTATGATCCCGCCGAACCGCTATGGCCCAACCGCGACCGTTTCGTGCTGTCGATCGGGCACGCGTCGATGCTGCTGTATTCGCTGATCTACCTTGCCGGTATCCGCGACGTGCGTCCGGGGAAAGCGCCGGGCAACGGCCCGGCCCTGACGCTGGAAGACCTTGAGCAGTTCCGCCAGCTCGACTCGCTTACCCCCGGTCATCCGGAATATCACCATACCGCCGGCGTCGAGACCACGACCGGCCCGCTGGGTCAGGGCTGCGGCAACTCCGTCGGCATGGCGATTGCGGAAAAATGGCTGGCCGAACGCTATAACCGCCCCGGCTTTAAGCTGTTTGACCATCACATCTACACATTGTGCGGTGATGGCGACAACATGGAAGGCGTAGCCAGCGAGGCCGCATCCATTGCGGGCCATCTGAAGCTTGGCAACCTGACATGGATCTATGACAGCAACCGCATTTCCATCGAAGGCTCGACCGACCTCGCCTTCACCGAAAGCGTGCACAAGCGCTACGAAGCCTATGGCTGGCACGTCCTTGAACTGAAGGACGCCAACGATACGGGTGACTTCCGCCGCCTGCTGGCGGAAGCCAAGGCCGAAACGTCGCGCCCCACGCTGATCATCGTCCATTCCATCATCGGCTGGGGTGCGCCGCACCTTGCTGGCACGGCGGAAGCCCACGGCGCGCCGCTGGGAGTGGAAGAAATCCGCGAGACCAAGAAATTCTACGGCTGGCCGGAAGACAGGAACTTCTATGTGCCCGACGGGGTCGAAGCGCATTTCCAGCAGGGGATCGCAACGCGTGGCGCCGCCGCAAGCAAGGCATGGAACGAACTGTTCGCGGCCTATCGCGCCCGGTATCCCGATGAAGCCGCACAGCTTGACCACATCTTCGCGGGTACCCTGCCCGAAGGATGGGACAGGGACATCCCGGTATTCGACACGGATGCGAAGGGTGTGGCTTCGCGCGCAAGCTCGGGCAAGGTGCTCAATGCGGTTGCGAAGAACTATCCGTGGCTGATCGGTGGTTCGGCGGATCTGTCGCCTTCCACCAAGACGCACCTGACCTTTGACGGCGCGGGCGATTTCCAGCCGCCGCAATGGGGCGGGTCCTATGGCGGGCGCAACCTGCATTTCGGCGTGCGTGAACATGCCATGGGGTCGATCAGCAATGGTATCGCCCTGTATGGCATCCATGCCTACTGCTCGGGCTTCCTGATCTTTTCCGATTACATGAAGCCGCCCATCCGCCTGTCGTCGCTGATGAAGCTGCCGGTCACCTATATCTTCACGCATGATTCGATCGGCGTGGGGGAAGATGGCCCGACCCACCAGCCCATCGAGCAGCTTGCCCAGCTTCGCGCCACACCGGGCGTGACCGTGCTGCGCCCCGGCGATGCGAACGAAGTGGCGGAGGCGTGGCGCACGCTGATCCAGATCCGCGACCGGCCCAGCGTGCTGGCGCTGAGCCGCCAGAACCTGCCAACCATCTGCCGCAAGACCTATGCACCGGCAACAGGTCTGGCAAAAGGCGCCTATATCCTTGCGGATAGCGAGGGGCGTCCCGATGTGATCCTTATGGCCACGGGCAGCGAAGTCGGACTGATCATCAAGGCGGCGGAAAAACTGAAGGCGGACGGGATCAAGGTACGCCTTGTCTCCATGCCGTCATGGGACCTGTTCGAGGCCCAGCCCAAATCCTATCGCGACAGTGTGCTGCCGCCGGATGTTACCGCGCGCGTGGCGGTGGAAATGGCGGCACAGCTTGGATGGGACCGTTACACCGGCCTTGCGGGTGAGACGATCGTCATGCACGGCTTCGGGGCATCTGCCCCGGCGGAAAAGCTGGAAGTCAAGTTCGGCTTCACGGTGGAGGCCGTCGTGGCCGCCGCCCGCAGGCAGGCCGGAAAATAGAGGATACGACGAAAGCAGGCAGGACCCTTGGTCCTGCCTGCACTGTTTCTGAGGAACTGGTAAGGCGACAGGAAATCTTTCGCGTCGCTGGAAGATAAAGGAAGCACAGCCATGACTGCGCGTGAATCTGGTGGGGAAAATCCGCTAAAGGAACTGGCCCGGTATGATCAGTCCCCCTGGCTGGATTTCATCCAGCGTTCCTATACTGAGAATGGCAGCCTGAAAAAACTGGTGGAAGAAGACGGGCTGAAGGGCGTGACCTCCAACCCGGCCATTTTCCAGAAGGCGATGGGTCAGGGCACGGATTACGATGCGCAGATCCGCTCGGTGCTGGAACACCGGATTGTCGATGCGGGCACGCTGTATGAACTGCTGGCCATTGATGACATCCGCGCGGCGGCGAAGGTGCTCTATCCCGTCTATGAACAGACGAAGGGCGTGGACGGTTATGTCAGCCTTGAGGTCTCGCCCTATCTGGCGCGCGATACCGAAGGCACGCTGCATGAGGCCCTGCGTCTGTGGAAAGCGGTTGATGCCCGCAACCTCATGATCAAGATTCCCGGCACCGACGAAGGCGTTCCCGCCGTAAAGGCCGCCATCGCGCAGGGTCTGAGCATCAATGTCACCCTGCTGTTCTCGATCGATGCCTACAAAAAAGTGCTGGAAGCCTATATCGCCGGGCTGGAAGAACGCCTCGCCCGTGGCGAGAGCGTGAAGGGCATCGCCAGCGTCGCCTCCTTCTTCGTCAGCCGTATCGATGTGAAGATCGACAAGGAAATCGATACCCGCGTCGCCGCTGGCGACGGGGAAGCGGCCAGCCTGAAGGCGCTGCGCGGCAAGGTCGCCATCGCCAACGCCAAGATGGCCTATGAATACTGGAAGGAAGTGACGGCAAGCCCGCGCTGGAAGAAGCTGGCCGATGCCGGTGCCCATCCGCAGCGCCTGCTGTGGGCCAGCACCGGTACGAAGGACAAGTCCTTCAGCGACGTGCTGTATGTCGATGGCCTGATCGGGCCGGAGACGGTCAACACCATCCCGCCTGCCACGTTCGATGCCTTCCGTGACCACGGCAAGGTGGCTGAAACCCTGACGCAGGATGTGGCTGGCGCGCGTAAGGTGCTGGCGGAAGCTGAACGTCTGGGCCTTGACCTCGATGGCGTGACCACGACGCTGGTTGATGAAGGTGTCGCTTCCTTCGCGGACGCGTTTGACGACCTGCTGGGGTCGGTCGCGGCCAAGCAGGCGGCATTCCTTGGCAAGAAGGTTACGTCCACGGCACTGAAGCTGCCTGCCGATCTGCACAAGGCCGTTGATGCGGAACTGGAGGAATGGCGCAAGGCGGGCAAGGTGCGTCGCCTGTGGAACCGGGACGCAACATTGTGGACCGGTCAGGATGAGGCAAGCTGGCTGAAATGGCTGGACATCACCGATGACCAGATCGCAGCCCTGTCGAAGTTCGAGGAATTCCAGGCGGAAGTGAAAGCACGCGGTTTCCGCGATGCGCTGCTGCTGGGCATGGGTGGTTCCAGCCTTGGCCCGGAAGTGCTGGCCCAGACATTCGGCAAGCATGAAGGCTTCCCGCACCTGTATGTCCTCGACAGCACGGACCCGCAGCAGATCCGTGATTTCGAAAAAAAGATCGATATTTCCAAGACCCTGTTCATCGTTTCGTCCAAGTCGGGCGGCACGCTGGAGCCGAACATCCTCAAGGCCTATTTCTTCGATGAAGCGAAGAAGGTTCTGGGGGACAGGGCCGGATCTCACTTCGTTGCCGTGACCGATCCCGGATCGCACATGGAAGACGTGGCGAAGAAGGACGGTTTCTGGAAAATCTTCTATGGCGAAAAGCAGATCGGGGGCCGGTATTCCGTGCTGTCCGATTTCGGGCTGGTGCCCGCCGCCATCGCTGGCCTGCCGCTCAGGCTGCTGCTGGAATCCGCCCTGTATGGCGAAAAGTCATGCGCCGCTTCCGTCCCGCCCGCGCGCAATGCCGGTGTGGTGCTGGGTAGCGTGCTGGGTGTGGCCGCACGCGATTTCGGGCGCGACAAGGTGACCATCATCGCATCCCCCGGCATTTACGACATGGGGGCATGGCTGGAGCAGTTGCTGGCGGAATCGACGGGCAAGGAAGGCCGCGGCCTGATCCCCATCGATGACGAGACCATCGGCAGGCCCGACGTGTATGGCAAGGACCGGGTCTTCATTTACCTGCGTCTGGCTGAAGATCCCTGCCCGAAGCAGGATGCGGCCTTCGCGGCGCTGGCCGAAGCGGGTGAGCCGGTCGTGACCATCGAACTGCACGAACGCCGTCAGGTGCTGGAAGAGTTCTTCCGCTGGGAATTCGCGACCGCTGTTGCGGGTTCAATCATCGGGATCAACGCCTTCAACCAGCCCGATGTCGAGGCGTCGAAGATCGAAACCAAGAAGATCACCACCGCCTATAACGAAACCGGCAAGCTGCCGCCGTACGAGCCGTTTGCGAAGGATGGCCCGTTTGCCTTCTATGCCGATCCGAAAAACGCGGCGGTGCTGAAGGGCGGTACGTCGGCGGATGCGATCCTGAAGGCCCATTTCGCCCGTGCGAAGGCGGGTGATTACGTGGCCCTGCTGGCCTATATCGACCGTGATACCGCAACGCGGGAATGGATACAGACGGTCCGCCTTGGCCTGCGCGATGCGCTGAAGGTGGCGACGGCGGCGGAATTCGGCCCCCGTTTCCAGCATTCGACCGGACAGGCCTACAAGGGCGGTCCCGACACCGGCGTATTCCTGCAGATCACATGCGATGACGCCGTAAACCTGCCCGTGCCGGGTGAGAAATACACTTTCGGCATCGTGAAGGAGGCGCAGGCCCGTGGTGACATGGAAGTACTGGCCGAACGGGGGCGTCGCGTGCTGCGCGTCCATATCCATGGCGATCTGAAATCAGGGCTTGAGAAACTGGCCCAGGATATCGCCCGCGCGGTGTAATCCACATTTACGGACCCGTCCCTCCCCCGGAGGGGCGGGTTTTTGATAACGGTCATTGGGAAATGGTCACGAAGGCGGTAGGCATACAGCCTTAACCCCATCTTCAGGAGTGTTTGATTATGCAAATCGGTATTGTTGGTCTTGGCAAGATGGGCGGCAATATTTCCATCCGCCTGACACGCCACGGTCATGATGTGGTGGCCTATGATCGCGATTCCGCCGTTACCGCGAAAGTGTGCGAACAGGCCGAAGCCGGTCGCGCCACCCCGGCCACCGGCCTCAAGGACATGGTTGGCAAGCTGTCAGGCCGCAAGGTGATCTGGCTCATGCTGCCCGCAGGCGAGGTGACGGAACAGGCGGTACAGGAACTCGGTACGCTGATGGGACCGGGTGACATCGTGATCGACGGTGGCAACTCCTTCTACAAGGACGATATCCGCCGCGCCGCTGAACTGGTGAAGAAAGGCATCGATTACATCGATGTCGGCACATCCGGTGGCGTGTGGGGGCTGGAGCGTGGCTACTGCATGATGTACGGCGGCACCAGGGCCGCGACCGATTACATCGATCCCATCCTGTCCGCCCTGGCACCGGGCATTGGCGACATCGCGCGCACGCCGGGCCGCGACGGCAAGGATGGCTTTGATCCCCGTGCGGAGCAGGGCTACCTGCACTGTGGTCCCGCCGGTTCGGGCCACTTCGTGAAGATGGTCCATAACGGCATCGAATACGGCATCATGCAGGCCTTCGCGGAAGGGTTTGACGTGATGAAGTCCAAGAACTCCACCGACCTGCCCGAAGAACAGCGCTTTGATCTGAACATGGCGGACATTGCCGAAGTCTGGCGTCGCGGCAGCGTGGTGTCGTCGTGGCTGCTCGACCTTTCGGCCAGCGCGCTGGCGGGCAACCCGGACCTGTCCAACTACAAGGGTGACGTTGCCGATTCGGGCGAGGGTCGCTGGACCATCGAAGCCGCGATCGAGGAAGCCGTGCCGGTTCCCGTCATCACGGCCTCGCTGTTCACGCGTTTCCGTTCGCGCACGGGCAACAACTTTGCCGAAAAGATGCTGTCGGCCATGCGCTTCGGCTTTGGCGGTCACATCGAAGGCACCAATAACTGACCCTGTTCCCGGTCGGTAACTGACCGGGTCCGCCCGGATACATCCGTATCCGGGCCCCCCGGCTGTTTCAGAACACAAGACAGCAATCAAATGACTGCGCCCGGAACAGCCGGAGGAGGAACACAGGCGGAAAACAGTTCAGGAACAGTATTGCAATGGAAAATATCATCGCATCTGCGGTCTCGCAGGTAGACGACGCCGGACGGGAAAACGCCCCCCGACGCAGTCCGCCGGGGTCGTTTGTCATTTTTGGTGGCGGCGGCGACCTGACGCACCGCCTCCTGCTGCCCGCCATTTACAATCTTGCCTGCGCCGACCTGCTGGATGACGGTTTCAGTGTCATCGCGGTTGACCGCGCGGATCTGACCGATGCGCAGCTACGCCAGAACATGCACGCCGCACTGGAAGATTTCGTCGCCCGTCGCGGGGCGGAAGCCGTGGCCCTGCGTAATGACGTATGGACCTGGCTGGAGCCGCGCATAAGCTACGTGCGGGGCGATTTTGAAACCGAACAGACCTATCAGGATATTGCCGTCGCCATAGGTGAGCGGAACTGCATTTTCTACCTTGCCGTTGCCGCGCGTTTCTTCGGACCCATCGTGGACCGGCTGGGTGAAGCCGGGCTGGTGACCGAAGGCCGCAACACATTCCGCCGCGTGGTGGTGGAAAAGCCGTTCGGCCATGACCTGCCATCGGCGATTGCGCTCAATACACGACTGCTCAACACCCTTGACGAGCAGCAGATCTATCGTATCGACCATTATCTGGGCAAGGAAACGGTCCAGAACATCCTTGCGCTGCGTTTTTCCAACGGGTTTTTCGAACCCTTATGGAACCGCCAGAACATCGATCACGTACAGATCACCGCCGCCGAAACGGTGGGCGTGGAACAGCGTGCGAAATTCTATGAAGGCACGGGTGCCGTGCGCGACATGGTGCCCAACCATGTCATGCAGCTTCTGGCCATGACGGCGATGGAAGCCCCGATTTCATTCGACGCCGATGCGGTGCGCAACGAGAAGACCAAGGTCCTCGACGCCATCCACACCCTGGCGCCGGGGGACGTGGTGCGCGGGCAGTACGCGGCTGGTGTCGTGGGCGGCAAGGATGTGCCCGGTTACCGGCAGGAACCGGGGGTCGATCCCCATTCCCTGACCGAGACATACGCGGCCATGAAGTTCCAGATCGATAACTGGCGTTGGGCCGGGGTGCCGTTTTACGTGCGCACGGGCAAACGGCTGGCGGCACGCAAGACGGAAATCGCAATCCACTTCAAATCCGCGCCCTATGCCCTGTTCCGCGATACGCCGGTGGAAAGCCTGACCCCCAACATCATGGTCATCCATATCCAGCCGACCGAAGGGGTAACGCTGCAGTTTTCAGCCAAGATCCCCGGTCCTGCCGTCAGGCTGGGCGGTGTGCGCATGAAGTTCGACTATGCCGAATGGTTCAGCGAAGGGCCAAGCACCGGATATGAAACCCTGATCTATGACTGCATGATCGGGGATGCGACCCTGTTCCAGCGCGCGGACAATATCGAAGCCGGATGGCGGGCCGTGCAGCCGATACTGGACTGGGGGCAGGACGGGCGGACACTGGCCCCCTATGCCGCGGGCAGCGAAGGGCCCGCCGCAGCCGACGCCCTGCTGGCCCGCGACAACCGCCACTGGCTGAAGATCGGATAATCCCATGTCCATACCCGTTACCCCGGCGGATGGTGTCCGTCTGGTCGTATCCGATATCGATGGCACCCTGATTACCCCCGAACGCCAGATCACAGCCGCCGCCCATAGTGCCGCGCGCGATCTGGAACGCGCGGGAATCCGGCTCAGCCTTGTCAGCAGCCGTGCCCCGCGCGGGATGATGCAGTTCGTGAAGGAACTGAAGATCAGCACGCCCATAGCCGGGCTGAATGGCGGGCTGATCTGTGATCCCGATGGCACGATCCGCGAACGCCTGTCGCTGGAGGCGGATGTTGCCCGCCGGGCCGTGGAATTCCTGCTGGCCAACGGGGTCGAGCCGTGGCTGTTCATCGGCCATGACTGGCTGGTGCGACGCGCTGATACGCCACAGGTTCACCATGAATGCGCGGTGGTCCGCACGACCCCGGTGCAGGTGAACGATTTTGCCGGGCATTACAGTGATGTCGGCAAGATCATGGGCGTTTCGGCGGACCCCGCCCGCCTGCCGGGCGTGGAGCGTGAACTGGCGGCCATGCTGGGCGGAGGGGCGAGCGTACACCAGTCTTCCCCCATCTACCTTGATATTACGCATCCACGCGCGAACAAGGGCTATGCGGCAAAAGAACTGGCGCATCTGCTGGATACTGATATCCGCAATACGGCATGCATCGGGGATATGAACAACGACATACCCATGCTGAAGGAAGCCGGGGTCAGCATCGCCATGGGCAACGCCCCGGATAATGTGAAGGCCCATGCCCGTTTCGTGACAAGGCCCAACACGCAGGACGGATGGGCGTTTGCCATGGAAAGTTTCGTATTATCCCGCGCATGAACGCGCGGCACATGACAGGGAGAGAACATGCCACAGGATGCAGTTAAACCATCGGCCGATCAGATCAGGCTGGTGCTGGCGGATGTGGATGGCACGCTGGTTACGAAAGACAAGATCCTGACGCCGCGTGCCATCCGTGCGGTCGAACGCCTGCGCGAACGTGGCATCCTGTTCACCATCACCAGCGGGCGTCCGCCCAAGGGGATGAAGATGGTGATCGATCCGCTGAAGATTTCCGAACCTATCGCAGGCTTCAATGGCGGCATGATGGTCCGGCCCGATTTTACCGTGATCGAGGCCCGCACGCTGCCTACTGATACCGCGCGCAAGGTCATTGGCATCATCCGCGATCACAAGGCCGACCCGTGGGTCTATAACGGCAATGACTGGATCGTTTCCAATGCCGATGCCGCGCATGTGGCGCGTGAGCAGTGGACGGTCAAATTCCCGCCGGTGGTCGGCAATGTGGAAGAAAAGCTGGAGCAGGTGGTCAAGATCACCGGTGTCAGCGATGACCTCGATCTCATGAAACGGCTTGAACACGACCTGCAGCAGGCGCTGGGCGATACGGCTTCGGCAGCCCTGTCGCAGCCGTACTATGTGGACGTGACCAACAGGGATGCGAACAAGGGCGGCGTGGTCATGACGCTGGAACGCCTGCTGGGCATTCCTGCGGCGCAGATGGTGACACTGGGCGACCAGCCCAATGACGTGCTGATGTTCCGCAAGAGCGGCATGTCGATCGCCATGGGACAGGCCAGCCCCGAAGTGCAGAAGCAGGCGACATACGTCTCCACCTCGTGCGAGGAGGAAGGGTTCGCCAACGGGATCGAGAAATACGTGCTGGGAGATGCGTGACATGACCGGTGGACATGACGTGAAAACGGGCGCGATGGTTGTCCTCCCCGATGGGGAGGCCATTGCCCAACATATGGCGAAGTGGCTGACGGAACAGGCGCTGGCGAAGAAGGACGGCCCGTTCGTACTGTCCCTGTCGGGCGGGTCCACGCCGAAGCGGCTGTACCAGATCCTTGCATCCGGCGCCTACCGCGACCGCTTCCCGTGGGCGAACACGCAGTTCTTCTTCGGGGACGAGCGTTTCGTGCCCGACAGCGATCCGGCCAGCAACTACCACATGGTCGAGACCGAAATGCTGGCCCACGTTCCCGTGCCGCCCGCCAACGTGCATCCCATGCCGACATCGGGCGATCCGGTGCAGGCGGCGGCGGCGTATCAGGCGGAACTGGAAAAGGTCTATGGCGGCAGCACGCTTGAACCGGGTCGCCCGCTATTTGATGTGGTGATGCTGGGGCTGGGGGATAACGGGCATACCGCATCGCTTTTCCCCCGCCAGCCGGTGCTGAAGGAAACGAAGCTGTGGGTTTCGACCTGCGTGCCCGATGACGCGCCGCATACGCGCCTGACCCTGACCTATCCCGCCATCCATTCCAGCCGCCATGTGGTGTTCATGCTGGCGGGCGCGGGCAAGCAGGAAGCCTTTGCGAAAGTGCGCGAGGGTGATCCGGCGGAACCGGCCAGCCACATCACAACCGAAGGCGAACTCATCTGGCTTATGGACAAGGCGGCAGCGGGGCAATAAGTGCGGAGAAGCGTATCTGGCCGCTTGGATACGCGTTACGCAAATAAGAATGACGGGGCACCCGGGAAAGGGATGCCCCGCAGCAGAGGAAACAGCGCATGTCCACCCACACTACGGACCCGAGGGCAGAACTGAAGCGACAGGCCGCGATCGAAGCGGCCGACATGGTCACGGAAGGCATGGTTGTCGGCCTGGGTTCCGGCAGCACGTCCGCCTTCATGATCGAGGAACTGGGCCGCCGCTGGGCCGAAGGGCTGCGGTTCTGCGCCATTCCCACATCCGAACGCTCAGCCGAGCAGGCGCGTTCGCACGGGATCAGGCTGGTGACGTTCGCAACCCATCCCCAGATCGACATAGACATCGACGGTGCGGATGAGGTGGAACGCGGTTCCCTCAACCTCATCAAGGGGCTGGGCGGTGCGCTGTTCCGTGAAAAGATCGTGGCGGCGGCTTCACGCAAATTCGTCGTGGTGGTGGATGACAGCAAGCTGGTCGACCGGCTGGGCGCGCGCGTGCCGGTGCCGGTGGAAGTCGCCTCCTTCGGGTGGACCAGCACGGCCCGCCAGCTTGAAGGTCTGGGCGCGCGCGTGACCCAGCGCCTGGACCGCAGCGGCAATGTGTTCGTAACAGACGGGGGCAACATGATCCTCGACTGCCATTTCGGTGAAATTGCCGATTCGGTCGAACTGCAGCGGCGACTGGACGGGATCGTCGGCGTGATCGAGACCGGGCTGTTCATCGGCCGCACGTCGGAAGTGATCGTTGCCACGGTGGATGGCCTGCAGCGGCTGCGCGTGGCATGACCGGGCCGGGGTTGCAGGATCAGGGCATCCAGCCGCTGGTGCTGGTCGTCATGGGGGTTTCGGGCTGCGGCAAGACCACCCTTGCCGAAGGGCTGCACAACCTTCTGGGCTGGCCGTATCAGGAAGGGGACCTGCTGCATCCCCGCGCCAACGTGCAGAAGATGGCCGCAGGCATTCCCCTGACCGATGCCGACCGCACGCCATGGCTGGAAGCCTGCCACACATGGCTGCTGGAACGTGTGAAGTCGGGTCAGGGGGGTATCCTGACCTGCTCCGCGCTCAAGCGGTCCTATCGTGACCTGCTGCGGGCCGACGGGGCTGCGGATATCGTGTTCGTCTATCTGGAAATACCGGAATCGACCCTGTACGATCGTCTGCGTCGGCGGCGGGGACATTACATGCCCGCCAGCCTGCTGCCCAGCCAGCTTGCCACGCTGGAGCCGCCGACGGCGGATGAGCATCCCGTTGTCGTGCATCTGGAGGCGACACCGGCCGAACTCATCGCCGAGACCCTTGGCCTGCTGAAACAGAAATTTCCTGAACGCAATGCCGCCGGACGGGAATAAATGACCGAGTCGCCTGCTGTCCTGTTCGTCTGTACCGGCAATATCTGCCGCTCCCCGCTGGCGGAAGGCGCCTTCCGCCATGCCGCCCGGCAGGCGGGGCTGGCGGTCACGGTCGATTCGGCGGGCACGGGCAACTGGCATGCAGGTGCTCCACCCGACCGGCGTGCCTGCGCCGTGGCCCGCAGGCACGGGATCGATATCAGTGGCTATCGTGCGCGGGTGGTCAAGGTGGCCGATTTCGACCGTTTCACCCATATCATCGCCCTGGACGCCAGCCATCTGGAATATCTGCTGTCCATCCGTCCTGCTGGTTACCGGGCGGAAGTCTCGCTGCTGATGGATCACGTGCCCGGCATGGAAGGGCGCGATGTGGTTGACCCCTATTACGGCAGCGCCAGCGGCTTTGACACGACCTGGCAGGATGTCATGGTGGGGGTCGAAGCCCTGGTCAGGAAGCTGCAGCGCCGGTCATGACCCGTCTGGCCCGCCACGGCGCTGCCCTGCTGGGGGCGCAGATATGGAACTGGCATCCGCTGCAGGGCGGGGACACGGCGCAGACGCTGCTCCTCTATCTCAATGACGGGCGCAAGGTTGTCGTCAAGAACGGTCCCGATCCGGTGGAAGAGGCCGCGATGCTCCGCAGCCTTGGCCGGACCGGTGCGCCCGTGCCGCAGGTTCTGGCGGTGGATGAGGACGCAGTTGTGCTGCAGTACCTGCCGCCCGATGGCAGGCTGTCGGGATGCTGGGACGATCTGGGGCGGGTGCTGGCGCAGGTCCATACCGGCAGGCCGGAGGGGGATGCAATCCGTTATGGCTGGCATGCCGACCATGCCTTCGGGGACGTGGCGGTATGCAATGAATGGACGGAAAACTGGCCCGAATTCTGGGCACGTCACCGCATTGGCGTGCATCTGGATCATGTCGGGCCGGACCTTGCCTGCCAGCTTGAAAACCTGATGCGTCGCCTGCCTGACCTGTTGCCGCACAAACCGGTTCCATCCCTGCTGCATGGTGATCTGTGGGGCGGGAACGTGCTGGTATCGGGCAGTCGGGTATCAGGGCTGATCGACCCCTGCTGCCATTACGGCCATGCGGAGGTCGATCTGGCGACAGCAGGGGTATTTGATCGCCCCAGCGCCGCTTTCTACACGGCCCATGGCGGTGTTGAGGCGGGGTATGAAGTACGTTTCGCCATCTACCGGCTGTGGATCGCGCTTGTGCATCTGCGCCGCTTTGGCGCGACCTATATGCCGCTGGTGGCGCATTATCTCGATGTGGCGGGTGCGGGACGCGCCTGAAGGCGCAATCCCGCATGATCTGGCCTAAAGGGAGCGGTAGCGCGACAGCCAGTGGGCATAGGGCGCGGGCAGGACCCACGGGGCGTCCTCACGGCCCAGCGCGCGGGCAGCGGCGTAAGGCCAGTGCGGGTTTTCCAGCAGGGGGCGGCCAATCATGGCCAGATCGATCTGTTCCGTGCGGATCAGCCCGTCAATGGTCTGCGCATTGCCCAGATACCAGCTTGTGGCGACCGGCAGGCCGCTTTCCTGACGGACACGGCGCGCAACCGGGGCCATGAAGGACGGTCCCCACGGAATTTTCGCCGCCGGTGTTGAAAAGCCGATGCTGACATCCAGAAAATCCAGTCCGGATTCGCGAAAGATCCTGGCAACCGTGATGGCGTCCTGAAGCGTCTGTTCGTCCTGTCCATCAAACTCGATCATGCCAAGCCGTGCGCTGAGCGGGCGGTCCTCCGGCCAGATGGCGCGTACTTCCAGCAGGGTTTCCACCAGAAACCGCGCACGGTTTTCAAGGCTGCCGCCGTAACTGTCGTCACGCTGGTTGGAATGGGGGGAAAGGAAGCTCTGCCCCAGATAGCCATGGGCGAAATGCAGCATGAGCCAGCCAAAGCCCACATCGCGCGCCCGCTTCGCCGCCGCCACGAAATCCTGCCGCACGCGGGTAATATCCGCCACCGTCATGGCGCGCGGCACCTTGGGCAGTCCCGCGCCAAAGGCCAGGGCCGAAGGGGCGATGGTTTCCCAGCCACGCGGGTCATCGGCTGCGATCGAATCGTCTCCCTCCCACGGGCGGTTGGCGCTGGCCTTGCGGCCCGCATGGGCAATCTGGATGCCCGGCACCGCTCCCGCGTCACGCATGGCGCGCACCAGCGGGCGAAAGGCTTCGGCCTGTGCATCGTTCCACAGCCCGAGGCATCCGGGGGTGATCCGTCCTTCTGGTGAAACGGCGGTCGCTTCCACCACCACAAGTCCGCTGCCGCCCCGCGCCAGCGCCGCGTAATGCGCATGATGCCAGTCGTTCACGACACCATCGACCGCCATGTACTGGCACATGGGCGAGACCACGATGCGATTGCGCAGGGTCGTGCCCCTGAGTGTGTAGGGGGTAAAGAGATCAGTCATTTTTCTGCATCCATCAGCACGGAATGGCGGACAGACTGATCCTGTCTGGCAGATGGCGCAATGCGTCAGGCATGCGTGGCATACAGGGGCCATGCAAGGCTGCAGCAGAGCAGATAGATATTATGTGGGGAGGGCACCGTAAAATGGCGCGAGTGACGGGGCTCGAACCCGCGACCTCCGGCGTGACAGGCCGGCGCTCTAACCAACTGAGCTACACCCGCATCCGCTGCCGCCCCGTGGGGCTGCAACCGTTCGGTGAAAGGGCAAATAACAGGCCGGTCCCGTCATGGCAACAGGGCAGACGAAAAAAAACGTCCTGAACATCATGTTGAGGGCGTTTTGCTGGCAGCAGGGCACGCGCAGGCCCTTTCCGTGTGGAAGCAGGCTGCCCGGGTGGCAGCGTTACGACTGGCAGCCTGTATCCGTGCCGACGGTAATGCTATCGTGATGGGGAATAATCCACATATGCCTGATCGGAATTACCGATGCTGCCGATGCCTTCCGCCCAGCAGTTGCGTTATCTTGTCACTCTGGCCGAACTACGTCATTTCGGCCGGGCGGCACGGGCCTGCGCCGTGACCCAGTCCACGCTCTCAGCCGGGATACTGGCCCTTGAGCGCCAGATGGATGCAAGGCTGCTTGACCGCGATGTCGGCAAGAAGGTCGTGTTCACCCCGCTGGGGGACAAGGTGCTCGCCCGCGCCCGTATTGCCCTTGATGCCCTTCAGGGCGTGCTGGATGTAGCCGTGGCGGCGCGCGAACCGATGAGCGGACTGCTGCGCATCGGCGTCATTCCCACCATCGGGCCGTTTGTCCTGCCCTCGCTGGTCCGTCGGCTGCCGCATGCCTATCCGCAGCTCCGGCTTTCGCTCAATGAGGACATGACCCACAACATGATGGAAAAGCTGGCGCTGGGCAGGCTGGACCTGGTGCTGCTGGCCATGCCCTGCGACTGTGATGATAGCGAGACGCTGCCCCTGTGGCGCGACCCGTTCATGCTGGTCATGCCGCGTGACCATCCGCTGGCGAAACTGCCATCGGTGCCGGTGGACAGCATCGTGCATGAAAACATGATCATGCTGGAGGACGGGCACTGCCTGCGCGACCAGACGCTGGCCATGTGCCGTCAGGTGCGTGGCTGGAGCCAGAACGGGGAGGATGCCACCTGTGCGGTGACGTCCCTTTACACAATGCTGGAAATGGTGGCCGCGGGCATGGGGCTGGCGCTGGTGCCGCAGCTTGCGGTCGATTCTCCCCTGCTGGACGGGCAGCTTCTGGCGGTCAGGCCCGTAACGGGGGCGCAGGCGTGGCGCACCATCGGGCTTGCATGGCGGCCGCGTTCGCCACGTGCGACGGATTTTCATACCATCGCCCCGTTTTTCGTGCCCGATTCCATCCCGGAGGCGAATTCGCTGCTATAAAAATCACCAGAATCCGGCCATGGAGTTGACTCTTGGCGCAGGCAGGGGTATTCGGGCGCCTCTTTGGCGGTATTCCGCCGCTAGTCGAGGGTCGGATCATGAAAATCAGAAACAGCCTGAAATCGGCAAAGGTTCGCGACAAGGACTGCCGCGTGGTCCGTCGCCGTGGCAAGGTCTATGTCATCAACAAGAAGAACCCGCGCATGAAGGCCCGTCAGGGCTGATTGTGCCGGACGGCGTTTTGTCCGTCAGCATTTTCTTCAGACAGCCGCAAAGCTGCGTAGACAGGTTTTTAAAAGCCTGTTTGCGTGGCTTTTCGTGCGTACCCCTGCTTGTTGCCGCCGGTCTGTTACCCGCGCAGGCCGCCGATGTGAGCCCGCCCCATGATCTGGGCCAGCATGCAGGGCCACCGGCCCGCGGTTATGCCAGTAGCCGGCAGCAGGCCGGTACGGGAATTGACGGGCTGGAAACGGAACTGGCGCATGCGGCCAGCGTGCAGGCCGCACGTGATCTGCTGGGGCGGATCGAGCAGTTGCGCATAAAGGATCTGGCCCCCACCACCACCCTGCTGCTGCGTCGCGCGCAGGATGACCTGAACGCCCAGCGCCCGCTGGATGCGACGCAGGACATGGATGATGCCCTGCTGCTTCAGCCCGATGTGGAAGTGCTGTGGCGCAACCGTGCGCAGGCGCGTCTGGCGGCGGCCAATCCTGATGGCGCCGTGGCGGATCTGGGCGTGGCGCTGCATCATGACGGGCGCGATATCATGGCGTGGAAGATTCTTGTGAATGCCGAGCAGCAGCGTGGCGACTGGCTGGCGGCGTGGAAGGCATGGCAGCATGTGGTGGAACTTGATCCCACAACGCCCGATGCCGCCCATGAAACCGAACGCCTGCGCCTGAAGGCCTTTGGTCAGCCGACCTGAGTAAAAGCGGCCCTCAAACAATCCATCGATAAAAAATAGAAGAAGTTTTTGGACGGGTCTTTTTCAAAAAGGCGGTGTTGCCTGAAGCTTTTTGAAAAAAGATTCACCAATGGGTACTGCGGATCACATCCATTGGAAGAGCGCAGGACCCGAACCGTGCATTCGGTCCGGCATCTACCCCACGCCCCAAAAGAAACCGACTGGCGATCAGTTCTGGACCGAAAGACGGCTGTATGATCGCCCCTAGCGATCCGTCAGGCGGAATTCGATGCGCCGGTTATGGGCAAAGGCTTCCTGTGTCGTGCCGTGGTCCAGCGGCTGGTAATCCGAAAAGCCGGTTGCGGCCAGATGGTGCGGATCGATCCCTTCCGCAATCAGCAGCTTGACCACCGTGATGGCGCGGGCGGATGACAGTTCCCAGTTGCTGGGGAAGGCGGTGTGGATCGGCTGACGGTCGGCATGGCCGTCCACGCGCAGTATCCATGGTACGTCAGACGGAATCTGTTGCGCGATCTGCCGCAGGGTCTGCGCCAGAATCCTGATTTCCTTCACCCCTTCGGGTGACAGCTCGGCCCCGCCGGGGGGGAACAGCACCTCGCTCTGGAACACGAAGCGGTCGCCTACGATCTGCACGCCCTTGTGGCCCTGCAACACGTCGCGCAGCCGCCCGAAGAATTCGGAACGGTAATGCTGTAGCTGTTCCACCTTTTCCGCCAGCGCGACATTGAGCTGCATGCCAAGCGCGTCAATCTTCCTGTCGCGCTCGCGCACGTCGTTTTCCGTCACATCCAGCGCGGTGGAAAGCGCGCTGAGCTGCTGGCGTAGCTGGGCGACCTGCTCATCCAGCGCGGTGGCGCGGGCCTGCGCGTTGTCGCGCTCGCTGGTCTGCTGGTTAAGCTGCGCGGTCAGGGATGTTGCGGTCGCGGCGTCCGCCTCATGGGTTTTCTGCAGACCTGCGACCTCATGCTGGAGCGCGCTGGTATGACTGCGCTCGAGCGAGAGCATCTGCCCCAGTTTGGCAACTTCATGTTCAAGCTGGGTCAGCGCCTGCTGGCGCTTGTTCAGTGCTACCGACAGGAAAGCCTGCCCCAGCACGAAAACGAGCAGCACGAAGATGATGACCATCAGCAGCGTTGACAGCGCATCGACATAGCCGGGCCAGGCGTTGAGTTCGGAACGGATCGAGCGACGGGAGCGGCGCGCCATGGGATGAACCTTAATATGCGGTCAGGAGGCGGAAGGGTTCTTTCCGGGGGCGCTGGCAGCAATGGTGCGCGCGAGCAGGCGCAGGTCATTGCGGATGTCTGTCACCATCTGCTCCCGTCCCGCCGCCGATTCCTGTACCAGCCGCGCCAGAAGGGATTCGATGCCCTGCAGGTGGTCTTCACCACTCCTGTCGGTCATCTGCACCAGCCGGTCGTTCAGCGCGGTCAGCAGGCGGTGTTCCTGCGCGCGTGTCTCCTCGCTGCGTGAAAGCAGGGCCTGAAGCTTGTCCATGTTCTCGGCCGTGTGCTCAAGCAGCGCCTGCACATAGGCGGGAACCGTCGCGTCACTGCCGCCAACCTGCAGCCCGCCGGCAGACAGGCGCGTGATGCTGGCCAGCCATTCTTCCAGTTCGTTGAAAAACCGGGTCTGCGCCTGTCCTGCCGTCAGGTCCAGAAAGCCCAGAACCAGCGCGCCCGCCAGCCCGAACATGGACCCCGAAAACGCCGTGCCCATGCCATGCAGCGGTCCGGCCAGACCGGATTTGAGCTGGTCGAACATGACGTTCATGTCGCCGCTGCCCACGCTCATGTTGCCGATCACATCCGCAATGGACCCCACGGTCAGCAGCAGGCCGTAGAACGTGCCCAGCAGGCCAAGGAATATCAGCAGCCCCGTCAGGTAACGCGACAGTTCGCGTCCTTCGTCCAGGCGGGCGGACAGGCTGTCCAGCAGGGACTGCATGACCGGGGCGGACAGGGTCAGCCTGCGGCCCTTCTCGTGCGTTGCCAGCATGGACGCCATCGGGGCCAGCAGGCGCGGTGGCGGCGGTGTCGTCAGTCCGTCACGTGGATGGCGCAGGATGTTGACCCACCGGACCTCGGGCACCAGGCGCAGGATCATGGTGATGTTCCACCCGATCCCCAGCAGGAGAATGCCGACGATCAGCCCGTCGAGATAGGGATTGTTGCAGAATGCCTGATAAAGTGTGGAGGAAAGCAGGGCTGTGACACCCCCGACCGCCAGAAGAAACAGCAGAACCCGTACAAGATAGGTTGTCGGACGTGTCACGCAGTGATTTCCTTAATGCGCAGATGAACCTGTAGTGTCCGAGGCCACCACACCGGAACGGGTGACGTCAATACAATCCGCGCCCGCACCATGCGCGTTTTCATCGGGCAGACCGATGGCGCGGACATAGATGCGCGTGGGGGCCACGCCCGCATGGATCAGCACCGAACGCGCCGCCAGCCCGCGCGACAGCGCAACACGGCGGGGCGTGGACGGATCATCCTGCCGTCCCTCGCCATACGCGGCCACGATCACATGCTGGTCGGGCAGTTTCGCCATGACTGTGGCAAATGTTTGCAGGGCCGTAATCATGCGGGAATTCATGTCCGCCGACTGGCTGGTGAAGTGCAGGCGCGTGCCGCCAGGAATCCGTTCCGCGCGTCCACGGGCATCAGGACTGGCCTTGACCTCTGGCGGGGGCGGGAAGGGATGCTGCGGGACATGCAGTTCCGGCGGCCGGAGCACGGGATTGTCAGGCGGCTTCGTGGCGATTGGTGGCAGCGATGCAAGGGCGGCAGGGGAGGCTATGGCGCTTGCGGGGGCATGGCTGCCCGGTACATCCCCGTCCGGACCCGTTGCGGTTGCGGTTGTGCCACCCTCATGCGGGGTGGCTGCGGGATGCTGGGGCGCGCCAAGGGCATCAAGCGCGCTCCTGCTGGTCGTAACCTGCGCATGCGTGGGCGCGGCCAGACCGCACAGCCCGCATGTGGCGACACCAAGCAGGGCCAGCCCATGCAGGGAACGTCGGAAGAAGGGAAGGGATAGATGCTGCATTGCCCCGGCAGGCTACCGGGGGACGGGGGATGCTGCAATCGGCAAAACAGGCCGGTTGCAGCATTGGCCTCAGTCGATGCTGCTGGCGACCAGTTCGCGCAACTGGGCGTGCAGGTGCGGGTTGCCCACCACCGCGTCGATCGACGCGGGCAGGTCGTTCAGGTCTTCGCCCGCGGGATTGGTGGCGTAACCACCGGCCTCACGCACCAGCAGGATACCGGCGGCGCAGTCCCACGGCTTGATGCCCAGTTCCCAGTAACCGTCATACCGGCCTGCCGCGACCCATGCGAGGTCGAGGGCCGCTGCGCCGAATCGGCGGATGCCGGCCACCTGTGGCATGAGCGCGCCCAGCGTGCGGGCAAAGGACAGGCGGTTGCGTGCTGAAACCTTCGCAAACGGGATGCCGGTGGCGAAAAGCGATTCCTGCATCGAACGACGGGCGGAGACGCGCAGGCGACGATCGTTGAGGAAGGCGCCCACGCCCTTTTCGGCCCAGAACATCTCGTTGGCGGCGGGGTTGTAGACCAGACCGGCCACGATCTCGATCGTGCCATCGGGCAGGCGGCGCTGCAGGCCGATGGAAATGGCCCAGTGCGGCAGCCCGTGCAGGAAGTTGGTCGTGCCGTCCAGCGGATCGACAACCCAGCGCCACGTCCAGCCTTCGCTTCCCGACGCACCGCTTTCTTCCATCAGGAAGGCATAGCCGGGGCGCGCGCGGGCCAGTTCCTCGTGAATGGTGGTTTCGGCCCGCAGGTCGGCCTGCGACACGAAATCGCCAGGGCCCTTGATGCTGACCTGAAGCTGCTCGACTTCGTTGAAGTCACGCAGAAGACGGCGTGCAGCCTTCTGGGCAGCGTTCTGCATCACCGTCATATGGGGAGAGAGTCGCATTGCCACGGTGATCGGTCCTGTCTGGTTCGTGCGGTGGGATGAAGGTAGGGGTCTGGAAAAGTGGCTGGCGCGGGATGACCCGCACCGGCCGGTGGGTGGTCAGGACTTGGCGCGCTCGACGTAGGTGCTGTCCTCGGTGCGGACCACGATGCGCTCACCCGCTTCGATGAAGGGGGGGACCATGGTCTTGACGCCATTGGACAGGCGCGCGGGCTTGTAGGACGAGCTTGCCGTCTGGCCCTTGACCACGGGATCGGCCTCGACCACCTCAAGCGTGACCTGCGCGGGCAGGACAACACCGACCGGGTCGCCTTCGACAAGGTTCAGGACCAGCGTCATGTTGTCCTGCAGGAACGGAGCCTGATCGCCCAGCAGTTCCAGCGGCAGCAGAAGCTGTTCGAACGTCTCGGGGTCCATCAGCACGATGTTGTCGCCGTCCATGTAGGAGTAGGTGTATTCCTTCTCCTCGGTCATCAGGCGTTCAACGGTGTCGGCGGTGCGCCAGCGTTCGTTGGTCTTGTTACCGGTCTTGAGGTCGCGCATTTCCACCTGGATGAACGCGCCGCCCTTGCCCGGGGTGATGATCTGCTGCTTCAGGACCGTCCAGCGACGGCCGTCGTGCTCAATAACCTGTCCGGCGCGGATCAGGTTTGCCTGCTGCTTCATGGTGGTCCCTGTAATGGTTGTGGGAAGTATGGCGGTTCGGCTTCTAGCGTCCCCGGCGCGGAAGGGCAAGGTTGCGCGCTGTCTTTTCAGCCCCGTTCCCGTGCAAGCCGGTGGATTGCGCCATCGGGTGCCGTGACCCGCAGGTAGCCGTCCGCCCCGGTATGCAGGTAGTCGGGCGCTATGGGTACCTTGCCGTACCCACCCGGAATATCGATCACATAGGTTGGCCATGCAATACCCGTGACCCGCCCGCGCAGGGAAGCCAGCAGGCGCTGCCCCTCGCGGATGGGCACATGGAAGCGCGCGGTGCCCGGTGCGGGGTCAAGCTGGTGCAGGTAATACGGGCGGATGCGGGCCGAGACCTGCGCGCGCAGCAGGGATTCCAGCGCATCGGGCGTGTCATTGACCCCGCGCAGCAGGACCGACTGGCCCAGAACGGGAATGGCGCGGGCCTGCACCCGGCGGATGGCCGCACGCGCCTGTGGTGTCAGTTCCCGGGCGTGATTGATATGCGCCACCACCCACATGGAGCGCGTGGTGTCCAGCGCATCGGCCATGGCGTCGTCCAGACGCGCGGGGTCCGCCACCGGCACGCGGGTATGGATGCGGATGGTGTGGATATGATCCATCGTTTCCAGGGCCGCGATGATGGCGCGCATGCGGCGTGGCGAGAGCATGAGGGGATCGCCCCCCGTCATCACGACTTCATGAATGTCCGTATGCGTGTGCAGCCAGTCCAGCGCGCGGGCCAGCGCCGCATCATCCAGCACCCCGCCGCCGGGGCCGACATGTTCGCGGCGGAAGCAGAAGCGGCAGTATAGCGGGCAGACCAGCAGCGGCTTGAGCAGCGCGCGGTCGGCATAGCGATGCACGATGCCCGGTACGGGGGAAAGGGCGTCATCACCGATCGGGTCCGGGTCTTCCACCGCTTCGGTATGGCATTCGGCGGCATCGGGGATGACCTGCCGCCCGATCGGGTCGTCGGGCGTCTCGATCAGGGCGGCAAAAGCGGGGGGAATGGCGGTGGCATACTGCCGGGCCACCTGTTCCAGTTCCGGTGCCTGTTCTGGCGTGACCAGACCCGCATCAAGCAGGTCCGCCACGCTGCGCAGCGTGCGGCGGGCGTCCGTGCGCCGGGGTGTGGAAGGGTTGACCGTGGATGTCATGCCGGGGCTGTACTGCGCCGCCGTATTCGCTGCAACCGGAGATCCCGTCCCATGCCCGATTCTGTCTGTTCCCGTCCCGATCCGGCCCGCATTGCCGACCGGCTGCCCTTCCTTGTGCGGCGCAACCTTGTGCTGCGTGGCGTGCGGGCGTTTTTCGATGCCCGTGGCTACATGGAAGTGGAAACGCCCTACGCGGTTCCGACTCCGGGGGAGGAAGTACATCTGAAGGTGTTCCGCACGGAACGCGAGCGGGTGGACGGCACGGTTGAGCCGCTCTGGCTCCATACCAGCCCCGAATTCGCCATGAAGCGCATCGTGGCGGCAACGGGCCTGCCCGTGTACCAGCTTGCGCGCGTGTGGCGGAACGCGGAAGGCAGCAGGCTGCATGCGCATGAATTCACCATGCTGGAATGGTACCGGCCCGGCGCGACGCTTGCGACGCTGATGGACGAGACGGAAACCCTGCTGCGTGCGGTCCTGCCCCCCAGTGTCGGGGTGGGGACGGATACCATCGCTATCGCAGCCCCGTTTGAACGGCTGAGCGTGGCGGAAGCATTCCTGCGTCATGCGGGCGTGGATATTCTGGCAACCGAAGGGGATGCCGCTGCTCTGGCCGCAGCCGCGGGCTGCGCATTACGTAAGGACGAGACGTGGGAGGACCTGTTCTTCCGCCTGATGATGGCCCGCATCGAACCGCATATCGGTCGTACGCGGCCCACATTCCTGACGCACTGGCCCGCAAGTCAGGCCGCCCTTGCCCGCCGGGACCCGGCAGACCCGCGCGTGGCGCTGCGTTTCGAGCTTTATGCAGGCGGAATCGAGCTTGCCAATGCGTTCGAGGAACTGACCGACAGCACCGAACAGCGCCAGCGTTTTGCACAAGACCGCGCACGGCGGGCCGGACTGTATCCCGACGTTGCGGGACTGGACTGGAAGCTGGACGAAGCCTTCCTTGCGGCGCTGGACAGCCTGCCGCCGTGCGCAGGCATCGCGCTGGGCTTTGACCGGCTGGTGATGCTGGCTGCCGGCACGCCCCGTATTGCCGATGTGCAGTGGATGGGCGACGGGGCATAGCCATGCCGCCGCGCTGCGGGTGATGGCGGCCTGTCGGGTGCGGTTGCGGTTCAGGCGGTGTCGATGGCGGCGTTCATCGCCCGCACACCAGCGCCGGGTCCATCGGGATGGGACCAGACGGCGCTGATGACGCACAGGAAATCCGCCCCCGCCTGCACCAGCGGCGCGCAGTTGGCTGGCGTTATGCCGCCAATGGCCACGACCGGCAGTTCGATCATGCTGCTCCACCACGTCAGCAGGGCCGGATCGGCACGGACTTCCGTTTCCTTGGAGGGTGAAGGGAAGAACGCGCCAAAGGCTATGTAGTCAGCCCCTTCCTCACCCGCGCGCAGGGCCATGTCACGGCTGTCATAGCATGACACGCCCAGTTGCAGGTCATCGCCCAGCACACGGCGGGCTTCGGCCACGTCCATGTCTTCCATACCCACATGCGCGCCGTCACAGCCGCAGGCAACGGCCAGATCAGGCCGGTCATTGAGGATGAAGGCGACATTGCGCGCATGCGCCACGGGCTGGAGCACCGCCACGGCATGGCGGATGGCGTCGTCCGTCACGTTTTTCAGGCGAAGCTGGACGGCGGCAACAGGGCCGGCATCCAGCGCTTCGGCCAGAAGGGGGGCGAACGCCACGGGATCGAGCGATTCGGGCGTGATGAGGTAAAGCTGGCAATCGGTCATGTCGGGTCGATCCTATGCCACCGCGCGGGCGGCGAACACCCCCCGCATGGGCGTCGTGTCACGTCAGGTTACGGGCGCACAGGTATCGTTCCAGCGTGTCGCATGCGTTACGCGCCGGAAGGTCCAGCGCCACGGGGCGGCGGGACAGCACATGCCCGCCCGTGGCCTGCGCCAGCGATGCAAGCGCATGTTGCTGCGCGGGCGTTGCGCTGACAATCACATGCTTCATGCCCGCCCGCAGGGCCGCTGCGGCATGGCCCGCGGCCTGTCCGCAGTCCAGCATGGAAGGCAGGGGGCAGCCAGCCGTAAGGGCGGCCCACCATGGCACCCCCATGAAACACCCCGCCCCCGGTGGCGAAACCACTGCGCAGTCCACACGTAATGAGGCCACCACCGCCATGACCTGCGCCAGATCCCGCGCGCAGCTAATGACCACATGCGGAAGGTCGGGCACACAATGGTCTTGTTTGTCGATCATGCTTGACGTTGAAACGCCATCGCGCGATCAGTTCAAGGGGAGGAATGCGGGAAAGGATGAACGTGTCTGACATTATCATGCCACCGGAGCACGACATGGCGCACACGCCTTCGGATGCCGGGCCTGCTGATACAGGCCCTGTGGAAAACGGCCAGAACCGGCATCATGACCAGAACCCGGCCGACCGCCTTGAACTGGCGCTGAACCGCATTGCCTTTGCCCTTGACCGTCGTGCCGAACTGGCATCCGTGGCCCGTCCGTCCGCCCCGGATACGGACCTGCAGGCGCTTGCCGCCAATATCGACGCCCTGATCGCCCGCGTGCGCGATGTGCTGGGCGATGAAGGCCGACTGATCGGCGGGGAGGGCTAGCGCATGGCGCAGGTGACAGTACGCATCAACGGCTTTTCCTATCCCGTGGGATGCAAGGAAGGGCAGGAGAAGCATCTTCAGGCCATGGCGCAGGAAGTCGAACGCCGGATCGAGCGTATCCATGCGCTGGGTGGTCATAGCGGGGAAGGGCGGCTTCTGGCCCTTGCGGCCCTGCTCATGGCCGATGAGATCCATGATCTGAAGGCGGAAAAGATGTCCTCCGATACCGCCCACCAGCTTGCACAGGGCAGGCAGGCGCGAATCGAGAACGAGCGGCGGACCGAGCAGCTTGCCCATCTGGTCGAGCGTGCGGAAAGCATTGCAGCCGCCATGGAAGAGGACTAGAATGAAAGGGCGGGGCTACCGGGTGCGTCAGGCATGATTCAACCCCTGGGCCGATAAGCACTTCCTAGGGAGCTGGCACTGTCGTGATCGTGGTCACGTTACCTGGCGCCCACCTGCGTCAGCAGGTCCGGGAGGGCTGATCCGACCAACGGCCACGGTGGCTCCGTATTATGGTTTCATGACTTCTCCTGAATCCTGGCCTGTCACGCACGCCAAGCAGGCCCTGCGTGGCGTCATGTCCGCGCGCAGGCGCACCTTCTTTTCCAGCCCCGACCGGGAAGCGGCTGAATACAGCCTGCACCGGCGCATGGTGCGTACCCTGCGTGGCATGGCCGGGGCGGGGGACTGCATCGCCCTGGTCTGGCCGCTGCCCGGTGAAAGTGACCTGCGCCCCGTGATGCAGGCCCTTCATGCCGATGGCCTGTGTATCGCCCTGCCAGAAGTTACCGCGAAACGTCGCCCGCTTACCTTCCGCCTGTGGCAGCCGGACTGCGTCATGCAGCCGGGCCATCATGGCACCTGCCACCCCGAAGGGCCGCCGGTGCAGCCCGATGTGGTGTGCGTGCCGCTGCTGGCGTTTGACAGGCGGGGCATGCGGCTGGGATATGGCGGTGGGTATTACGATCGCACGCTGGCCGCGCTGCCGCGTGCGCGCGCCATGGGGTTCGGACTGTCCTTTCAGGAAGTGACATGCATTCCCACGGGGCTGTATGACGTGGCTTTGCCCGCGATCGTGACCGAACGTGAACTGATCCGGTGTCGTGGTGACAGGCGGGCGCGGTAAAAAAGGCTGTTTTCTTGAGAATTCTGTTTCTGGGTGACATCGTGGGCCGTGTCGGGCGCGAGGCTGTTCTTTCCCGTCTTCCGACCCTGCGGCGTGACCTTGCCCTCGACCTTGTGGTGGTGAATGGCGAAAATGCAAGCCATGGCTTCGGCCTTTCCCCCGCCATTGGCCGGGATCTGCTGGAAGGGGGGGCGGATGTCATCACCCTGGGCAACCATAGCTGGGACCGCCGTGACCTGATCGGCCATATCGGCAGCGAACCGCGCATTATCCGACCCGCCAATTACCCCCCCGGCACGCCGGGGCAGGGGAGCGTGGTTGTGGAACTGGTGGACGGGCGCAAGGCGCTGGTCGCCAGTGTCATGGGCCGTCAGTTCATGGATGCAATGGATGATCCCTTCCGGGCGGTCACGGATATCCTGTCACGCCACCGGCTGGGCGTGACCGTACAGGCCGCCGTGGTGGACGTGCATGCTGAAGCCACGAGCGAGAAATGGGCCATGGGCCATTTCCTCGACGGTCGGGTCTCGCTTGTGATCGGAACCCATACCCACACGCCTACGGCGGATCACCGCATCCTCAACGGTGGTACGGCGTTCCAGACCGATGCGGGTATGTGCGGCGATTATGACAGTGTGATCGGCATGGGCAAGGATGCGGCCATCGCGCGTTTCGTGCGCAAGATGCCCGGTGAGCGCCTGCAACCTGCCGAAGGGGAAGCCAGCATCGCGGGCATGATGGTTGAAACCGATGATGCGACCGGCCTGGCCCGCCGCATGGCCCCGGTGCGTCAGGGTGGGCATCTGGCCCCGACATTGCCTGATTTCTGAAAAACCCGCCCCGGATCGGGGCATGGGGCAGAAAGCCGCCTTGCCTCCGGCCCTCCGGCTTCCCCTTTCCTTCTAGCGGAAAGCCGGTTCGTCAAACCCGCGCAGCTTGCGTGAATGGAGTCGGTCCACGCCCTGCGCGCGAAGCTGCTGCATGGTTTCGATTCCCACCACCAGATGCTGGCGCACGCGTTCGCGGTAGAACGCATTGGCCATGCCGCGCAGCTTCAGTTCCCCATGCAGCGGCTTGTCCGATACGCATAACAGCGTGCCGTAGGGCACGCGGAAGCGGAAGCCATTGGCGGCGATCGTGGCCGATTCCATGTCCACCGCAATGGCGCGGGACGTGTTGATGCGGGTGAACAGGGCGTTGAGCCGCAGTTCCCAGTTACGGTTATCCGTCGTCATGACCGTGCCGGTACGCAGGCGGGTCTTGACCTCCGCATCGTGCAGGCCGGTGACGCGCGCGGTCACGTCCTGCAGGGCGACCTGCACTTCGGCGATGGGGGGGACGGGTACCCATGGCGGCAGGTCGTCATCCAGCACATGGTCATCGCGCAGATAGCCGTGCGCCAGCACGTAATCACCCAGCTTCTGGCTCCGGCGCAGGCCCGCGCAGTGCCCGACCATAAGCCAGCAATGCGGGCGCAGTACGGCCAGATGGTCGGTAATCGTCTTGGCGTTGGCAGGTCCCACACCGATGTTGATAAGGGTGATGCCATCGCCATCCGGGCGGCACAGGTGGTAGGCGGGCATCTGCGGCAGGCTCTGGCCCGCATGCGTCGCCATATGGGGGGTGTCGCGGGTGTGGATGATCTCGCCGGGTTCCACGAAGGCGTTGTATTCCGTCCCGCCATCGACCTGCGCATGGCCATATTCACGAAAGGCATCGACATAACGCTGATAGTTGGTCAGCAGGATGAAACGCTGGAAATGGCGTGGGGCGGTGCCGGTATAGTGGTGCAGCCGTGCCAGTGAGTAATCCGTGCGCGCCGCCGTGAACAGCGCCAGCGGACGCGGCACGCCGGGACGGGGGATGTAGTCGCAGTTGGCGATCGAATCATCGGTTACGTGCAGGTCCGGCAGCGCGAAGTGCGACTGGATCCATGTCAGGTCCGATTCCGTCAGGGACGTGACCGCTTCTTCCATCACGTAGGACAGGGGAATGGGCTGGCGGGAGCGCCCCACCATTACCGGGGCCTGATAATGGTGCAGCAGGCCTGCGATCTGTTCGCGCCAGTAATCGGCGAACAGGGCGGGGCGCGTCAGGGTGGTGCCGTAGAAGCCCGGTTCCAGCACCACGTCAAAGGGCGGGCGCGGCCCGTCGGGTGGCAGCGGGGCCTGTGGTGCGAAGGCAAGGTAGGGATAGACCGCATCCGCCAGACCCGTCGTATCGCGTGTGGAGAAAGCATGCCGGATCAGGCTGGCGGCGTGGTCGTACAGGGCGGTGATATGGGCGACGGCGGCATCGGCGCTGTCGAAGGTACGGAAGTCACGCCCTGCCTTTTGCAGGAATCCGGCTGTGTCCATGCTGCGAAATCTCCCTGCTGTATGCTGCGCCTAGCGACGGATGAGAATGTAGTTGATGGTCAGGTCGATGGGGAAGGTATCGCCCTTCATGTCTGGTGGCACGGGCGGTAGCTGGGCGTTGCGGAACATGCCCACCGTCGCCGCATCCAGATAATAGGAACCGGACTGCCCGGTCAGCCGCACCTTGGTTACATGCCCGTCGCGGTCCAGTTCCACATGCACCGACGATGGCCCTTCCTCGCCCGCGCGGGCGGCTTCTTCGGGGTAGTACATGTGGCTGCGGATCCAGCGGTCCAGCTCGTTGCCATAATCGTCGCTGACCCCCTTGATCTGGGTGCTGGAGGAATAGGGGGCATTGATCTTGCCGTTGCTGACCACGGGGCCAAGCGACAGGTCAATCGGCCCGCCCGTCCCGCCCGCGCGCCCATGCTGGCTGCGTCGCGGCAGGGGGGATGCCGAAAGCGACCAGTTCATCGGGTGATGGAGCGGGGCATAGGCGTTGGGGGACTGGTTATGCGCCTGCTGTGCCGCGCGCTGGCCATGGCCGGAGGTCTGCATGGAGGGATTGAACTGGTCGTGCTGTTCCGACTGCGGCACGGAAAGGTCGGATGGCGCCTCGCTCAGCGGTGGGCTGGATGGGGTCTGCTCCGTGGGCGTGTTGGCGGAGGGGGACGAATCCTCCGGGTTCTGCGGGGTGTCGGGTGTTTTCTGCTGCGATGTGGGCTGCTGCTGGTCCTGCTGCGGATGCTGCGCGTTCTGTCCCCCCGCCATGTCGGGCGACGACTGGCCCTGCAATCCGCTGGAGGTGGGCGGGGAGAAGACCATCTCCACCTGCGGTTCGGACTGCGTGGCGTCAGGCGAGCCGTGCTGGCTGTGATGGGCGGATTCGATCAGGATGGCCGCCAGCAGTGCTGCGTGCAGCAGGCCCGACGCGGCGATGGTCCGTCCCGGCCCGGGCGTTTCCACCGTGTCGGGACGGATCAGGCCCGACAGCATGGGACGCAGTTTGCGGTAGCCGGGTGGCTGCGCCACAACCCCGCCGGGCAGCAGGCGTTCGCGTTCGGGCGGGGAAGACATGTCCTGTCCACCCGCGGGCGGCTGGCTGTCGTTCCCGCGCGGGCCATGTGGGATCAGTACGGGCTCCACGGCATTGCGCCACCGGGAGGAGGGACTGAGTGTCGCCGTCATGAAAGGCTACGGGTCTCCGCCATGTTGGTCTGTTGTGGGGGCCGCGTGCCTGCCTGCCCTGTTATAGCATTTATGTCATCAGCATAACTGACGCAGGGAGCCGGTCTGTCAAGGACCGGATGTGTAACGGAAGGGGCTTCAATACTTTTCAGTAAAATTTTCCAGTAATTGCGCAAATCGCTGTGGATTTTCGACATGCAGCCAGTGTCCCGCCCGTTCGATCAGTTCCAGCCGGTAGCACGGAAACAGCCTGCGCATGATGGCATAATGCTCGGGCCGGATATAGGGCGAATTCCCCCCCGCCAGGAACAGCGTCGGGCCGGGATAGGTATAGCCTTCAGGGATATAGGGCCAGCTTTCCACATTGGGCATCGAGTCCACGATTTCGCGCAGGCCGATGCTCCAGTGCGGGTTTTCGCCAAGCTGTATGTTCTGCAGCATCAGCGCGCGCACATCGGCATTGGCGATGTAATGCTGCAGCAGGCTGTCCGCCCCCGCGCGGTTGAGGAAGGGGGGGAAATGCACGCGCAGCATCTGTTCGCCCAGCCCGAACTGGCCATGCCCGGTGCGGGCGGGCGGAATATCGGCCACCAGCAGGCTGTGCACCATGCCCGGACGCGTCAGCGCCAGCGTCATCGCAACTTTCCCGCCCATGGAATGACCGACCAGCGTTGCGGGCAGGGCGTTATGGTGGCCCAGCGTTTCCAGCAGGTCGCTGGCCATGGTGTTGTAGTCCATCAGGCCATGCGGGCTGTCCCCGTGGTTGCGCAGGTCAACGGCCAGCGTGCGGCGGGTTATGGCCAGCCGACGCTGGAAAAAGCCCAGATTGCGTGCCCGCCCGAACAGCCCGTGCAGCAGGACAATGGGCGGCCGTGCCGCGTTGTCATGCCCTGCTTCCTCGGGGCCGCGTTCGATAACGTTCAGTAGCACCAACTCTGTTCCTATTATCCTGCCGTGACGGTGGATGGCTGCTGGAGATCCAGCATGATCTTGCCCATGTGCGACCCGTTTTCCATGAGTTTATGGGCATCGGCAACCCGCGCAAAGGGGAAGGTGGCATGGATGAGCGGACGCACCGCCCTGCGTGCCAGCAGGGGCCATACATGTTCTTCAAGCTGGCGGGCGATTTCAGCCTTGTAGGCGGCATCGCGTGGGCGCAGCGTGCTGCCGGTCACGACCAGCCTGCGGGTCATGATGCGGGCAAGGTTGACGCCGTCCGCCTTGATGCCGCCCTGAAGCGCAATGATGACCAGCCGCCCGTCTATTGCCAGAGAACGCAGGTTACCCTCCAGATAGGATGCGCCAATCATGTCCAGTATGACATCTACGCCGCGCCCGTCCGTCAGTTCCTTGATGCGCGCGGCAAAATCCCCGGTCCGGTAATTGATGGCCGCTTTTGCCCCCAGTGCGGTGCATAGCGTGCATTTGTCATCCGTACCGGCGGTGGCGTAGATCGTGCCGCCCATTGCCCGCACAAGCTGGATGGCCGCCGTGCCGATCCCGCTGGTGCCACCATGGACCAGCACGCTGTCCCCCGCCTTGACCCCGGCCAGCATGAACAGGTTGGACCAGACGGTAAAAAAGGTTTCGGGTATGGCGGCGGCGTGGATGGCGTCATAGCCCGCGGGCCACGGCAGGCACTGCCCCACGGGCACGGTGCAGTACTGTGCATAGCCGCCACCATTGACCAGCGCGCAGATGCGCGCGCCCATGGCGGGAAAGACGCCGGGCGGCACGTCCGGGCCGATGGCCACGACTTCCCCGGCAATTTCCAGCCCCATGAGCGGACTGGCCCCCGGCGGGGGCGGATACAGCCCCTGACGCTGCATGATGTCAGGGCGGTTGATGCCCGCGGCCATGACCCGCACCAGCACTTCCCCCGCCTGGGGACGGGGAACCGGCAGGATGGAGAGGCGCAGGGAATCCGGGCCGCCGGGTTCGCCGCATGTAATGGCCTGCATGGTGTCGGGAACGTGCTGGGTCATGTCTGTCCTCCTGTGGGTATAGCATGCCGCATGTGAACGCTCAGGTGTAGGCGATATGGGCGACAGCTACAGCAGGCAGGTGCGGGAATCGAGCAAACGTGTGTTTGCCGGACCCGGCCATGTCCGGCGCATGGTAGCGGCCGGATATGAAAAGGGCGCCGGGACCTGAATGGTCCCGACGCCCCTGTCCGAAGGCTTTCCGTAAAGGGAAGCGGTATCAGACGGAGTAGTACATCTCGAATTCGGCCGGATGCGGGGTGTGCTCGAACTTGAAGACGTCCTGCCACTTCACTTCACAGTAGCTTTCGATCTGGTCCTTGGTGAACACGCCGCCTGCCAGCAGGAACTCGTGATCGGCTTCCAGCGCCGTCAGGGCTTCGCGCAGGGAACCCGCAACGGTCGGGATCTGCTTCAGCTCTTCGGGGGGCAGGTCATACAGATCCTTGTCCATGGCGTCGCCAGGGTGGATCTTGTTCTTGATGCCGTCCAGGCCAGCCATCAGCATGGCTGCGAACGCAAGGTAGGGGTTCGCCGTCGGATCGGGGAAGCGGACTTCGACGCGCTTCGCCTTCGGGCTGGTGGCGTAGGGGATACGGCACGAAGCCGAACGGTTACGCGCGGAATAGGCCAGCAGCACAGGCGCTTCGAACCCGGGGATCAGGCGCTTGTAGGAGTTGGTGGACGGGTTGGTGAAGGCGTTCAGCGCCTTGGCGTGCTTGATGATGCCGCCAATGTAGTACAGCGCCTCATCCGACAGGTCGGCATAGCCGTTGCCGCCGAATGTGGGCTTGCCGTCGCGCCAGATGGACTGGTGCACATGCATGCCCGAACCGTTGTCGCCATAGATCGGCTTCGGCATGAAGGTTGCCGTCTTGCCGTAGGAATGGGCGACGTTGTGCACGCAGTACTTGTAGATCTGCATGAAGTCGGCCGACTTCACCAGCGTCGCGAACTTCGTGCCCAGCTCGTGCTGCGACTGCGCGACTTCGTGGTGATGCTTTTCGATGGGCAGGCCCATCTCGCCCATCGTGGTCAGCATTTCGGCGCGCAGGTCGCCTTCGCTGTCCACCGGGGCCACGGGGAAGTAGCCGCCCTTGACGCCGGGACGGTGGCCCATGTTGCCTTCGGGATAGTCCTTGAGCGACGCGCCGGGGCCTTCGATGCTGTCCAGCTCATAGGTGCCGAAGTTCGGGCCGGTGCCGAAGCGCACGCTGTCGAAGATGAAGAATTCGGCTTCGGGGCCAAAGAAGGCGGTATCGCCCAGACCGGTCGACTGCAGGTACTGCTCGGCCAGCTTGGCGGTCGCGCGCGGATCGCGGTTGTAGAACTGCCCCGTGGACGGCTCGACAATGTCACAGATCAGGATGAGCTGCGGCTTGGCGGAGAACGGGTCCATCACGGCCGTTGTCGGGTCAGGCAGCAGGATCATGTCGCTTTCGTTGATGGCTTTCCATCCGGCGATGGACGAACCGTCAAACATGAAGCCTTCGCGGAAGGTGTCTTCCTCGATCGTGGTGACATACTGGGTGGTGTGGTGCCACTTGCCACGCGGATCGGTGAAACGCAGGTCAACCATTTCGACCGCGTTTTCCTTGATGATTTCAAAGACCTTCGCGACGGCGTCGGCGGAATGCGACGGCGCGGAGGCCGAGGCAGATGCCTGTGCTTTTTTTGCCATGTTAAATTACCTGTCCTGACTTTAGTGTGCCGTTCCATGCGGCGCGGCAGCTATGGTTACGGAAACGTAAGGCCGCTGTCGATAGGCTACAGACATGGTATCCATGTCTGGATGCATCGTCTCAGACCGCGTCGGCCCCCCGTTCACCCGTACGGATGCGGATCACGTCGGACACGGGGGTTACAAATATCTTGCCATCCCCGATACGCCCCGTGCGGGCCGCGGTCATGATTGCTTCTATGGCGCGTTCGGTCATGTCGTCGGGGCATACGATTTCCAGCTTCACCTTGGGCAGGAAGTCGATGATGTATTCAGCGCCCCGGTACAGTTCCGTATGGCCCTTCTGCCGCCCGAAGCCCTTGGCTTCGATAACGGTAATGCCCATCAGACCGATTTCATGCAGGGCATCTTTCACCTCGTCGAGCTTGAAGGGCTTGATGATGGCTTCGATCTTGTTCATGCCGCTGTATGGTCTTTCGTCTCGGGGCGGTGTCTGTACGCCGTAATTTGGCGGCGACAGGGTTGCACGGCTTTGGATTTCAGGCAATCGGATGATATGGCAAAAACAGCGCGTCAGCGCAGCCACACGCCCGCACGATCAGGATGCCACGATGAAACCGACGAACTCCATGCTTTCGGGGCTGCCGACAACCATTTTCTCCGTCATGTCGGCTCTGGCCGTGGAACATGACGCCATCAATCTGGGGCAGGGTTTCCCGGATACGGAAGGCCCCATGGACCTGATCGAGGCCGCCGCCGCGGCCCTGCGTGACGGGCGCAACCAGTATCCGCCACTGGCGGGGATACCCGAACTGCAGCATGCGGTGGCGCGGTCCAATGCGCGGTTTTATGGAATCGCGGTCGATCCCCTGCGCGAAGTCGTGGTGACGTGTGGCGCGACGGAAGCCATTACCGCCTCGCTCATGGCGCTGGTCAATCGCGGGGATGAGGTGGTGGTGTTCGAACCGTTATATGACACCTACCTGCCCGTACTGGAAATGCTGGGGGCGGTGGTGCGCACGGTGCGCCTTGCCCCGCCGCACTGGGACCTGCCGCGCGCGGAACTGGCCGCAGCCTTCACGCCCCGCACCAAGGTCGTGCTGCTCAATACCCCGATGAACCCCACGGGCAAGGTCTTTACCCGTGAGGAACTTGAGTTCATCGCCGGGCTTGTCGCCCGTTACGATGCCTATGCAGTGTGCGACGAGGTGTATGAACACCTGACATTCGCCCCCGTCCGGCATCAGCCGCTCATGGCGCTGCCGGGCATGCGTGACCGCACGATCCGCATCGGCAGCGCGGGCAAGAGCTTTTCCATGACCGGGTGGAAGGTCGGCTACGTCACGGCGTCCGCGCCGCTGGCGGCCCTGGTGGCCAAGGCGCACCAGTTGCTGACCTTCACGGTCGCCCCCAACCTGCAACGCGCCGTGGCCATCGGGCTGGACAAGGACAGCGCCTATTTCGAGCGGCTGTCCGAAGGCATGCGTTCCGCCCGCGACTGGCTGGCTGAAGGGCTGGGCCGCGCCGGGTTCGATGTCCTGCCATGTGATGGCAGCTATTTCCTTATCGCCGATATCACGCCGCTGGGCTTTACCGGCGGTGATGTCGCCTTCTGCCGCCAGATGGTGCGTGATGTAGGGGTCGCGGCCATTCCGGTCTCGGCTTTCTATGACGCGCGTGGCACGGACATACCCGATCGTTTCGTCCGCTTTGCCTTTTGCAAGAAGACAGGCGTGATCGCATCCGCCGTGCAGCGCCTGCGGCTGGTACGCGAAAAACTGTGTGCAGGAAATGTTGCAGAAATTCAAAAAGGGTAATTGACGCGCCTGCGCGGTTTTACTAAATGACTGCGCAGTTGTGGCGGACGTAGCTCAGTTGGTAGAGCGCCGGTTTGTGGTACCGGTTGTCGCGGGTTCGATCCCCGTCGTTCGCCCCAACCTGTATTTTCCCTGAAATTATGAATCTGCTCTCTGCTGGCCAAATGTCCGGGCCAGTCCGGCTGCGAGCGTGACGGGCTGTAGCCCGAGCTGCGTGCGCATGGGTTCGATATCGAAAATCTTGTCTTCCAGCAGGCGCCGGATTTCAGCGGGCGTGATGCGCGGCAGTCCCGGCAGGCGTAACCGCGCCAGCGCCATGAGGACGGCACCCGGCACGGGAATGACCCCACGCGGGCGGAGTCCCGCCGCGCGCGCGACCTGACGTGTAAAATCGCGGTAGGCAACCTGATCCGCTCCTGCAATCACCAGTTCATGCGGCCCATTCCATTGCCGGTCCAGTGCCGCGATGAGGGCGCGTGTCACATCCCCCTGCCAGATGGGCTGGATCAGCGCACGGCCCCCACGGGGCAGCGGCAGGACGGGAAGGCGGCGCATCAGGGCAGCCAGACGCTGCACGTTATCTTCCCCCTGCGCGCCATAGATCATGGTGGGGTGCAGCAGCACGCCATGACGGCCCGAGCGGGCGAAGGCCCGCGCCCCTTCCATCACGCCGTGCGCATGGGCGTCCGGCCAGCGGGTAAAAATGCGCGTGCTGCCCAGCGCGACAATCCGGGCATTGGTGGGAGCCGCAGCCAGAACGGCGGGCAGGTGGCGGGCATGGGCCGTCAGGACGATGGACGTGGCGTCAGCCAGTGCGGCGCGCAGGGCTGCCGGATTTTGCTCCAGACGGGCGATGCGGGCACTGGCTGCCAGTCCGGTTGCCTGCCAGCGGGGCAGGCTGCGTACGACCGGCACGATGGAACGTCCCTGCGTGGTCAGGGCATGACAGAGTGCCAGACCGGAACGGCCGGTGGCCCCGATAATATGAATCGGGGCTGTGCCGGGCATCAGGGTGTGGAGATGGTCAGGCCCAGCGGGGCTGCGACAGACGGGTCGCCCGCCATGGACAGGGCGACGCCCAGCATCATGAGGTTGACCGGCTTCATCGGGCGCAGTGCGATCTGGAGCGGGTGGTCCAGCGGAGATTGCAGGAAACGGCCCATGGCGCGCATCGACGCATCATCGGACGTGTTCAGCGCGGTCAGCAGGTTCTGGCGGTAGCTGTCCACATCCACGCCCCGGCTTTTGGCCAGACCGGCCACCACATGGCCTGCCAGCGACCTGTCATCCCATGTCAGCGCGGCGGAGACGACGCGGGCGGTTTCGGGGATGATGGCCATGTCGTCAAAGGGGATCTGGTCCAGTTCGGCCACCATGCTCAGCTTGCCCATATCCGGCGCATCGATGGTCAGCGGTTCCAGATGCAGGCGGCCCGCGCTGCGGTCGCTGGTGCTGCTGGCATGGATGTTGCCGGTGAAATGGTCATAGCCGAAGGCGTTGAGGATGGAAGGATTGTCCGTGCCGGTGGACCAGACGGTCAGGTTGCCCAGCGTCGTGTCCATCTTGTCCTCCGTCTCGGTGGAGAAGCGCGATGTGGTGACATGATCGATCTGGAGCATGGGGTGGGTGCTGTCGATTTCCACCTTCTTCAGGTCCATCGTCTGCGGATGGCTTTCATGGATCAGGTGGCCCGACTGGATCAGGCTTGCGACCTCACCGGCGAAATCGGGACCGTCAAGTTTGATGTGGTCGATCGAGATGCGGCGCGTCGGCGTCAGGTTGATCTGGGTCGCCAGCCGGTCCAGATCGAGGCTGGACGACCGGCCAAGCCCGTACTGTCCCACCACCATGCGGCCAACCGTGATGTCGGTCTGGCTGCCGGGCACAGCCAGGTGCAGGTTGGTGAAGGTGCCCCGGTCCAGAACAAGGGAATCGAAACCCAGCGGGCGGGCCACGTTGGCGGTGGCGCGCACGGTATTGGGCAGGACAAGGCTGTCCAGCGCCACCTGATCCAGCGAGATCGTGCTGTCTGCCGTCATGACCTTGACATCGCGCAGCACCAGGCTGCCGATCTTCTCGCCCTGCACGTTATTGCCGGTCAGCCCGCCCAGACGCACATCGGCTGCCGTCAGCGTCAGGGTCGGGTTATGATAGGTGACGGCCGTGAAATGCGCGCCGCGCGCCAGCGTGCGCGGCCGGGCGGTGGCATAGCTGAACGTGGCGTCAGGCCCGAGGGAGGCGCGGAAGTCGGCAATGCCGGCTTCAAGCCTGTGCTGGGCGAAATGATGCACCCCCCAGCCGCCGACAAGCAGCACCAGTACAAGCAGGGGAATGGCGGGATAGAGTTTCTTCACGAGCCTGACATCCGTAATGACCTTGGGGAGTGCTATCGCATTCCGGCCCCGTTCGGCAATCGCCTGAGGGGAAGGTTGGGTGGGAAAGCTTGCGGTATCATGATACCACATGCCGTTTTTTACCGGAAAAATGCCGCCTGAGGGGATTATGTCCTTGACGTTTGCGTTGCGTACGGATGATAACGCGCCACCCGTTACCGCTACATTATCTGGACGGAACACTGAATCCATGAAGACCACACTCTCGCTGAAACCCGCAGAGGTGACGCGTGGCTGGACCCTGATCGACGCCGAAGGCCTCGTTCTCGGTCGCCTCGCCGCCATCATCGCCCAGCGCCTGCGCGGCAAGCACAAGCCCCAGTTCACCCCGCATGTTGATTGCGGCGACAACATCGTCGTCATCAACGCCGAGAAGATTCATCTGACCGGCAACAAGGTGGACCAGAAGCTGTTCCATTATCACACCGGCTATCCCGGCGGGATCAAGGAACGCACGATCACCCAGCGCCTGACCGGCAAGAACCCCGGTCATGTCGTGCGTAAGGCGGTCGAGCGTATGATCACCCGTGGTCCGCTGCAGCGTGCGCAGATGAAGCACCTGTACGTCTATGCCGGTAGCGAACACCCGCATGACGGGCAGCAGCCGCAGGTTCTCGATGTTGCATCGCTGAACCGCAAGAACGCCGTCAACACCCAGAAGTTCGGGGCCTGAACATATGTCTGAAACTCAAGAGCGTACAGGCACGCTGGCCGATCTGAAGGATGCGGTTGCGTCCGGTCAGGTTGTTTCCTCCCAGGAAGCCGCACCCGTCTACGAAGCAAAGCGCGATGCCCAGGGCCGTTCCTATGCCACGGGTCGCCGTAAGGACGCGGTAGCCCGCGTGTGGATCAAGCCGGGCAAGGGCGACATCATCGTCAATGGCCGTCCGGTCGGCACCTACTTCGCCCGTCCGGTCCTGCGCATGCTGATCACGCAGCCTTTCCTGGTTGCCGACCGCTACAACCAGTTCGACGTGTACTGCACCGTCGTCGGTGGTGGTCTGTCCGGTCAGGCCGGTGCGGTCCGTCATGGCATCAGCCGCGCGCTGACGCATTACGAGCCCGCGCTGCGCAGCATCCTGAAGGCTGCAGGCTTCCTGACGCGCGATTCGCGTGTTGTTGAACGTAAGAAGTACGGTCGCGCCAAGGCACGTCGTTCCTTCCAGTTCAGCAAGCGCTGATCCTGCTTTTTCCACCCCCTGCGGGTGGATACAGGTTTTGCAGAAGGGTCGGTCCAGTCATGGACCGGCCCTTTTGTGCATCAGGCCCCTGTGGTTACAGGGGGCCAGATCCGGAACCGGCGGCCTCCGGTCCCGATCCGGTCGGATGCGCAGGCTTCAGGTGCCCGTCCTGTTCGCGTTCAGGCAAACGGATTCGGTATCCTGCCCGGTTTACGGGGCGGCAGGCTGTCAGGCAGGTCTTTCTGGGCGGAAAGCGTGTCCACCACCTGCTGGAAAAATGCCAGCAATGCCTGCGCGCGTTCCAGTCCGGCCCTGTCACGGTCCAGATCGGTCTGGCCGTAAAACGCGATGCTGTCAGTGCCATTTTCAACGGTCATGCCCCCAATGGTGCGGCTGGCGCTGTTATCGGCAAAGGGAACAAGGGGTGCCGGTGTATCGGCGGCGGGGCGATGGGTGGTCATGGGCCTCTCCTTTTTCCTTACCAGACGGGACGGGCATGGCGGCTGTGCCGCTTGCGGCCTGTATGGCCGAAGGGAAGCGTCATGCATGTCTGTTTCATACCTGCGGGCAGGGCAGGAAAAGGATCAACCCCCGTAATACGGGTCAGTCGCGCCACGCTGACGTAACTGCAACGCGGACTGCGCGGCACGTTATGGCACACATACACCCCTGTCTGTTGTCTGCGCGGGTCGTAGACCGCTTTCCATGTCGATGTCGGGACCATGACCCGATCCGGCCCGATGGTCGCAATGGTGCGGGCATGGAAGGCTGGTCCTGTCACGACGTACAGTCCCCCTTCACGCAGGGCCAGCCTGCGTACCGCCGATTCGATTTCCGCCCACCGGCCCCGGTTCAGTTCCGCGCGCTGGGGCACGATGTTGGACAGGGCGAAGGATTCCGCCTGCGTCTGCCTGTCCGGCATGTCACCTGATGGCGCCATGTGGCCACGGTCAAAGCCGGAGCGGACATAGTCGGCCAGTTCCGCGCGTGAACCGGGCGGCAGGCGGGTATCTGGATGGAAATCGCCTTCGCGCGGGGTTGCCATTGCAGCGCGTACCGTGGTGGCATCAAGATGCTCCGCCGCCCATAGCGGTTCGCGCGCCAGCCCGGAATACAGCACCGCGAATCCGCTGCTGCACAGGATCTGCGTCTGTCGGGCCAGTTGGACCCGGTCCAGAATGGGCAACTGATGCCCAGCCCCGAAATCAGGGCAGTCCTGAGCCCGCGCGGCAGGGCTGCCGATAACTGCCAGCAGGCAGACAGGCAGGAAAAGGAAGCGGCGTATCATACGCATGATGCGGAAGTATCGGGCACAGGGGTGGTGTTATCCATCTTGTCTGGCAAAACAGACGCCTATCACTGGATTATGGATGGAGCAGGGCAATGAGCAGGCGATCTGATGTCCCCACAGACCCGCAGCAGGGTGCTTTTGTCCTGCATCGTCGCGAACAGCCCCCTACACCCGTGCAGCGCAGGGCGCGTATGGCCCTGCGTGTGGTTACGGTGCTGCTGCTGGCCGTGATGCTGATCGATCTGGCGGCAAGACTGCTGCGGCACGGACCATGACGGTCAGCCCCGTGATCAGGGCTGGTCAGTGCGGGATGCCGCGTCGGATGGTGGCGGCAGGTCTGCCGATGAATCGTGATTTTTGGCGAGGGCGATGGTGACATCCAGGGTTTCCTGATTGACCACCGTATCAAACTCCCGGTCTACCCACGGGTTCTGGGCTGCTGCCGCCATCTCGCCAAAACGCGGGTGGTTCCAGTCGATCCGGTCATGGGCCTGCCGTGTCATGTCAAAAGCCAGCATCGGGTGGCGCGTGCCATCCGGGCCGATATAGGACCACGCAAACCGGCAGCGGGCAGGCGCGCCGCTCTGGGTGAACAGCGTATGGACAAAGCCGGGCGTTGTATCGGTCTGGAACGTGTTCATCAGGTAATGCGGTGCCTGCTGCTGCAGTGCAGGCGTGACCTGACTGTTGAAGATTCCCTGATGGATCATCTCCGGCATATGGGCCAGAAAAACTGTCTGGTTCAGGGTGATGTCCACCTGACACGGCGTGCTCTGGGTAAAGCGGGTTTCGACCCCCCACGCATGGGCAGTGGTCTCCTTACCAACGATCGGCGTGGGATAGGCGGGAGCGGCCTGCGTGCTGGTCGTCTGGCTGGTGAAGGCAAGGCAGACCGCCAGTGCAGCACCCCACGTTGCGCGACGAGGCATGGGGCGTGATGACAGGAAGGAATGATGTGTCAGGCAAGGCAAAGCGGCACCTGTCCGTTGGTTACATGATGGAAGGAAAATGCTTCCCGCCCTTTCTGTCATGAAGGGACAGAAGATGACAGTCCTGCCCGGTAGGAGCAGCCATCATCGCCCGTCGGTCCCCGGCCTTTCTCAAGTTTCCTGCCAGTCAGGGTAGGAAACTGTTTCCGCCCATCCGGCTTCATGCCCGGTATCTGCTTGGTCATCCGCCGGGGATGTGTCAGTCAGGACTTCTTTTTCGCATCCTGGCCTTTCGATGCCAGAGCGCCTTCGTCTGTACCGTAAAGATATATTTTACGTTAATAATAATTTCTTTTCCGGCATGATGTGGATGTATTGTTTCAGTGTCGATCCGTATGGTCCGTGTCCAGCCATGGAAATGCCATAATAACGGGTTTGATAGCGCCCGTTCAGAAATGGATGGCAGGTGCATAATGTCGATCCGGTTAAAGATATACAGTTTTTTGCAGTATATTTCTTTTGGAAAATCATGCGCCTGTGGAACTTCTTCCCTTTTTGCTGCGTTAGCGCGGTCACAATAACCCAAACAGCAGAATATGCCGCAAACGGCATGTTGGCAGCTTATCTGGAACGGAGATGCGCGGGCCTGTCAGGACCGTCGGCATCTCAGGGCAGGAAATGATGTTCGATTCAAAGATTATAGAAGTAGATGGCGTGTTTGTGGGGGCGGCAATCATTACCGGCATTGCCACATCGCTGCGCTTTTATGCGACCCATGAAAGCGTACGCTCGCTTCACAACGCCATCCTGCCGGATCTGGCGGCCCTGCGGCATCGTGTCACGGCAACATTCCGCCGCATCGGCACACAGGGCAGTGTGCGTGGGGATGTAAGGCAGATTGCGGGGCCCCGTCCGGTGCAGTCCTGACATGGGACGATGGAACGCGGAACGCCCCGGCGGAAATCCTGTCCCGCCGGGGCGTTCTGCGTTTCAGGGCAGTGGATGGTTCAGCGGCTGGTGCGGCGGCCAAGCTGGCTGACATCACGCACCGCGCCACGGGCGGCGCTGGTGGTCAGGGCGCTGTAGGCCTGCAGGGCGACGGAAACCGTACGCTTGCGGTCGGGCTGCCATGCGCGGTCGCCGCGTTCTTCCATCCGGTCGCGCCGCGCGGCCAGTTCGGCATCCGTGACCGTGGTGCGCAGGATACGGTTGGGGATGTCGATTTCGATGGTATCGCCTTCCTCAAGCAGCCCGATAATGCCGCCTTCCGCCGCTTCTGGCGAAATATGACCGATCGACAGGCCCGAGCTACCGCCCGAAAAACGGCCATCGGTAATCAGCGCGCATTTTTCAGCCAGTCCCTTGGATTTCAGGTAGCTGGTCGGATACAGCATTTCCTGCATGCCCGGTCCACCCTTGGGACCTTCGTAGCGGATCACCACCACGTCGCCAGCCACGATTTCGTTGCCGAGGATGGCGGATACGGCGGCATCCTGACTTTCAAAAATGCGCGCAGGCCCCTTAAAGGTCAGCAGGTTGGCCGCCACCCCCGCGGTTTTGACGATGGCGCCATCTTCCGCAAGGTTGCCGAACAGGACAGCAAGCCCGCCATCCTGACTGTAGGCATGGGCCGCATCGCGGATCGCGCCATTGGCCCGGTCGGTATCCAGCGCCTTGTAACGGCTGGACTGGGAGAAGGCCTGCGTGGTGCGCACGCCGCCGGGGGCCGCGCGGAAGAACGTGCGCGCGTCCTCGTCCGCCGTAGTGACGTTGATGTCCCATTTGGCAAGTGCGGTGCTGACGCTGGGGGCGTGGACGCTGGGTACATCCATGTGCAGCAGTCCCATGCGGGCCAGTTCACCCATGATGGCGGGAATGCCACCGGCGCGATGCACGTCCTCCATATGGATGTCCATGCGCGAGGGCGAAACCTTGCACAGGTTCGGCACCCGGTGGGACAGGCGGTCGATGTCCGCCATGGTGAAATGGACCTGCCCTTCATGGGCGGCGGCCAGCAGGTGCAGCACGGTATTGGTTGACCCGCCCATGGCGATATCGACCGACATGGCGTTTTCAAATGCGGGTTTTGTGGCGATGCCGCGCGGCAGGACGGTCGCGTCGTCTTTTTCATACCAGCGGCGGGCAAGGGCCACGATCTCGCGCCCCGCGCGCAGGAACAGTTCGCGCCGGTCGGCATGGGTGGCCACAAGGCTGCCGTTGCCCGGCAGCGCCAGACCAAGTGCTTCGGTCAGGCAGTTCATGGAATTGGCGGTGAACATGCCCGAGCACGATCCGCAGGTGGGGCAGGCGGACCGTTCGATCTGGGCCGACTGTTCATCGCTCACATCCGAATTGGCCGCCGCCACCATGGAGGAAATGAGGTCAACACGCTGTTCCGTACCGTTGTTCAGCACCTTGCCTGCTTCCATCGGCCCACCGGATATGAAGATGGTGGGGATGTTCAGCCGCATGGCCGCCATCAGCATGCCCGGGGTGATCTTGTCGCAGTTGCTTATGCACACCAGCGCATCGGCGCAGTGGGCGTTGACCATGTATTCCACCGCATCGGCGATCAGTTCGCGCGAAGGCAGGCTGTACAGCATGCCGCCATGGCCCATGGCGATGCCGTCATCCACGGCGATGGTATTGAACTCGCGCGCGACGCCGCCCGCTTCGGCCACGGCGCCTGCAACAAGCTGGCCCAGATCCTTCAGGTGGACATGGCCGGGCACGAACTGGGTGAAGGAATTGGCGACCGCGATGATCGGCTTGCCGAAATCACCGTCCTGCATGCCGGTTGCACGCCACAGGCTGCGCGCACCGGCCATATTGCGGCCATGTGTCGTAGTGCGGGAACGGTAGGCAGGCATGACAGTGACCTCTCGCGACAAACAGATTACCATACGGGACAAGGATGCCTGACCGCATACAGGACACGCGTGCCACATGCCAGCCCAAACGTGCCACAGGCGGCGTGGGGACGGGATGATGGCGCGTGGGCCGCAACTCCGGTTGTGGCTGCCCGTTTATCTGATACCTTTTTTCCGTTTCGCAAGGAGTCCGTAACGCATGCCCGAACTGGACCGTCATGACAGCAGGCCGCACGGTCAGGGAAGCGGCGTGCTGGAACAGATATATTTTCCGGTTACGGGCGCGCTGGCAGCGGCATTGCTGGCACTGGTCATCTTCTGGTCGTGGGACTGGTTCGTGCCCTTCGTGGATCGCAAGGCGGGGGAGGCGCTGGGCCGCAAGGTCTCCATCGCGCATCTGCATGTCCGGCTGGGACGCGTGACGCGCATCACCGCCGATGACGTGCGCATTGATGAACCGGAAGGCTTTGACAGCCTGCCCCCCTTCGCCACGGCGGACCATCTGACGGTAGGGGTCAATGTATGGCACCTGCTGGGCGGGAAGGTGGACCTGCCGGTCATAGCGCTGGACAGGCCGGTGGTCGAACTTGCCGCCCGCAAGGATGGCAGGGCCAATTACCAGTTCCCCGGCAAGGGGGACGGATCGTCAGCTTCCCCCATGCCGCAGATTGGTGAACTCAATATTGCGGACGGGCAGCTACATCTGGTGCATGCGGGCCTGCGCAGCGACATGCGTGCAAAAATCCATACGACCCCGGCGCAGGGCAATACGGATGCGCGGATCGTGGCGGATGTACGGGGTACCTATACCGGGCAGATGCTGACCGGCCATTTTTCCGGTGGGGCGCTGGTTTCCCTTGCTGACAGGGCGCGGCCTTACCCGGTGGATCTGACGGTCCATCATGGCCCCACGCAGCTTACACTGGTGGGTTCGGTGGATGATCCGCTGTCCTTCGGGGGCGCGCGGCTGCGCCTGACGCTGGCGGGGCCGGACATGTCGCTGCTCTATCCGCTGACCGGCGTGGTGATCCCGCAGACGCCCGCCTATAATGTGGCGGGCAGCCTTGATTACCTGGACCGGCGCATCCGCTTCCATGATTTCGAGGGCAAGGTGGGGTCCAGCGACCTTGGCGGCACGCTGAGCATCGATCCGCATCAGGCGGTGACATTCGTGGATACGGACCTGCATTCGCGTCATGTTGACCTGGCCGATCTGGGCGGGTTCTTCGGGGCCACGCCGGGCGATCACCCATCGACCGCGCAGCAGGCGGCGGAAGAAAAGGCGCATGAGGCCAGCGGCGCGGTCCTGCCGAATACGCCGATCAATATGCCCAAGCTCAGGGCCACCAATGTCCATCTGGCCTATCACGGCGATCACATCGAAAACCGGCATACGCCGCTGGATAATATCGATGTGCTGCTGGACGTGCGTGATGGCACGATTGACGTCCATCACCTGAATTTTGGCGTGGGCAGCGGCAGGCTGGCCAGCAGTGGCACCTTTATCCCGGCAGGCAATGGCGTGGATGCGCGCATCCGCGTTGACATGGAGGAGATCGACCTGTCGCGTCTCATGCAGGCGCTGGGCAACTACCATGGGCAGGGCACGATTGGCGGCCACATCATGGTGCATGGTCGTGGTCGCTCGCTGGCTGAAATTGTCGGCAGCGGCAATGGCGGCGTGACCATGGCGCTGGATGAAGGGGGCGATATTTCCGCCATCCTGCCCGATCTGCTGGGGCTGGAACTGGGCAAGGCGCTGCTGTCCGCCCTCGGCCTGCCCGGTCGCACCGATCTGAAATGCCTGATTGTGGATATGCCCCTGCAGGAAGGGGTGTTCCATACCCATACCATGCTGATGGAAACGGGGGACACCAGCACGGTTGGCAAGGGGGATGTCAATTTCAACAACAATACCATCAAATATGCCCTTCTGACGCGGTCGCGCCATTTTGCCGTCGCATCCTTTCCCGGTCCGCTTTACATCACCGGTGCGCTGAAAAGCCCCAGTGTCCGCCCGGGGGCGGAGGTAATCGGCCGGGCTGTCGCATCCGTGCTGACGGGCTTCGTTTTCTCCCCTGTCGGTCTGCTGCCCACGATCGAAGCCGGGGTGGGCAAGAAGTCCGCCTGTGCCGACGCCATACGGGAGGTCAATACCAACCCGGCAGCAGGCATCGCGCCCCATGCCACCCGTCCTGCGCGCCGTGCGGATGTGGCGGCGCGGAAAACCCCGGCCACCGCGCATGGGCATGGCGCGGCGAGCAAGGGTTCGGACGGGTTGAGCCCGGCTGAACGTGATTACATCCAGTCCGTATGGGCGGGACGGATGAGCAGGCATTAAAGGGTGGAATCCCTGCTTGACCATGCAGGGCATTTCGGCAAAAAGGGGGAACAGATGCACTGGATGACCCGTTAAAGGGGTCTGATCCATTGCTGGGCCGGGTTAGCACAGTGGTAGTGCAGCGGTTTTGTAAACCGAAGGCCGGGGGTTCAAATCCCTCACCCGGCACCATATCCCCATACAAAACAGTGACCTGAAAAAGCGCACGGGGCGCATGTCTCGCATACGGCCCCGTCAAAAAGACGGCATGGGCTTTACGTCAAATCATTCGGTTCTGGCGTTGCGGTCTTTGGCCCTGATTTCCTTTCCAGCGGTGGCTTCGGTCGCCTCTGGCTTGCTGTCTGCCGCTGCTGTTTCGGTTCCCGCTTCCTGCACCGTCTCGATGTTTGGTCGAGACGGTTGTGGATGCTGCTGGATCGGCGGCGCTCGGTTCCGCATCATCGGCTGCCCTGGCCCGATTGGCAGTCAGGACGGCCGGCAGGCCATCACGCGAAGATGCGTTCCATCCATGATTCCACGCTGTCGCCACTGCTGATTGCGGGGTCGATCAGCCCGTCGACCATGAAGGTGGGTGAGACGTGGATGCCGTTCTGGCGGGAATATCTGCAATGCCATTTTATGACTTTCTGCAGTTCGGGCCGGGCAAATGCCTGCGCCAGTGCAACGCCACTGTATTTCTCGATGCGACGGATGATGTCGTTGGGGGTGGCATCCATATTGGGACCGGCGCAGTGATCGGTGAATTCGAATTCTTCCCGGTGCGCGCCAACTGCCGCCATGACCGCGCGCGCCGTTTCCCGGCCACCTTCCAGTGTCGATGCCGCCAGAATGCAGCGCACGATCACGCCTGAAAACATATGCCACGGCTGGGACTGAAGCCGGATCCTGATGGTGATGCGTTCGGCTGTCGCCCTGGTCAGCAGTTCGTCGAGCTTGTTGAAGGCGCGGACCGAAAACGGGCAGGTTGGTTCCAGAAAAACTTCAAAAACCCTGGGGCCATTTCCCCATTCCAGCGGATCGGCATGAAGTGGGGTAGGGGAGAGTGACATGATCACGGTTTCCTTTTGTCATTCGGGATGAAGACGCACGGGATATTTTACCCGTAAATGCTATTGGACGGCCTGTAAAAAGGTAGATGGATACCGGTTCGTTTCGGTCCCATATAGGCAGCCCACCGAAAAACCTGCATAAGCGGCATGTTTCTATGTTTGTGTACGGTGGTAATGCATGGCCCGCACTCTTTTGCTCAGGAATACGCTGCGTCTGGTGACAATGGACGCGGACAGGCGCGAGATCGAAGGGGGCTGGGTGCTGGTGCGCGACCGGCAGATTGCTGCAATCGGCACTCCGGCGGACCCGCTGCCCCCCGCTGATGAGGTCATGGACATGACCGGCCATGTGGTGATGCCGGGCATGGTCAATACCCACCACCACATGTACCAGACCCTTACGCGCGTCATTCCGGCGGCGCAGGATGCCTCCCTGTTCGGATGGCTGCAGGCGCTCTATCCCGTCTGGGCGGGGCTGACGCCGGAAATGATCCGGGTTTCGGCCTGTACGGCCATGACGGAACTGTTGTGGTCAGGCTGCACGACCAGCAGCGATCACCTTTACCTGTTCCCTAATGGCGCGCGTCTTGATGATGAAATCGAAGCCGCGCAACTGATGGGCATGCGCTTTCACGCCGCCCGTGGGGCGATGAGCGTGGGTGAAAGTCAGGGCGGCCTTCCTCCCGATCGTGTGGTGGAGGATGAGGACGCGATTCTGGCCGATACCCAGCGTGTGATTGAAACCTATCATGACCCCGCGCCGCTTGCGATGCAGCGGATCGCGGTGGCGCCCTGTTCCCCGTTTTCGGTCAGCCGTGACCTTATGCGCAACGCGGCGTCCCTGGCGCGCGCCACCGGCACGATGTTGCATACCCATCTGGCTGAAAACGCCAGCGACATCGCCTATAGCCGTGAAAAATTCAACATGACCCCCGCTGAATATGCCGAGGATACGGGATGGATCGGCGCGGATGTATGGCACGCCCACTGCGTGCAACTGGACAGCGCGGGTATTGCCCGCTTTGGCGCGACGCATACGGGCATGGCCCATTGCCCGTGTTCCAACATGCGGCTTGGGTCGGGTATTGCCCCGGTGCGGAAGATGGTTGCGGCGGGCATGCGGGTCGGTCTGGGGGTGGATGGCTCCGCCTCCAATGATGGCAGTCATATGCTGGGTGAGGCCCGTCAGGCCATGCTGCTGGGCCGCCTGCTGGAAACCCCCGACAATCAGCCGATGATGCGTGCGCGTGAAGTGCTGGAACTGGCTACGCGCGGTGGGGCCGCCGTGCTGGGGCGGGATGATATCGGGTATCTGGCCCCCGGCATGGCGGCCGATATCGTGGCATTCGACCTGCGCGGGATCGACCATGCGGGCGCGCAGTCGGACCCGGTGGCGGCACTGGTTTTCTGCACGCCACGGCGCGTTGCGTGTAGCATTGTCAACGGGCGCGTACTGATCCGTGCCGGACAGTTTACGGGGCATGATCCGGTCGCGCTGGCCCGGCGGCATAACGAACTGGCCCGTGAACTGCTGGAAAAAGTCTGAAGTATTGTTTCACGGGGAACATTCCTGAATGTTCCGCCGTGAAGAATCAGGAACGTGAGGAATCCCGGCGCTGGTGGGCGCGGTAGCCCCGGCGGGCTAGCATTTTCATGATCGGCAGGCTGAGGTTGAGCAGCGGCATGGACAGCAGGCAGGCATGGGTGAACAGCTTGTCGAATACGGAACTGAAGGTTTCGCGGCTGGCGGACTCACAGCATTTCAGTATCCGCCGGGCGATGACCTCGGGCTCCAGCGGCGGGTCGATAAAGTTGTACATCGACCCGCCTGTCTCCATTTCCCGTTTGAGCATGGGTGTATTGACGCTGGCGGGATAGATTGACGAGACGCGGATGCGCCGTGGCCGCAGTTCCTGCTCCAGCGCCCGGGCAAAGCCGCGCAGGCCGAATTTGGCGGCGGTATAGACGCTGCTGCCAGCCAGTGGAAAGACAGCCGCCATTGAATTAACGAACACGATATGCCCCCCGGCCCCCATGGCGGGAAGCAGGGCATTGGTCAGTTCGATCGGGGCGCTCAGGTCAACCGCAATCTGGCTGGCTACCGTCACGCTGTCCAACTGGCCTACGGGCTGTGGCGTAATGATACCGGCGCAATGAACAAGGATATCTATCTGCGGTGCCTGCCCAAGAATGTCGGCGGCAGCCTGACGGACGCTGTCCATATCGGTCAGGTCGCATCGCACAGTCGAAACGCCGGGCATCTGTGGCAGAGACTGCCGCGATAGGATGATGACCGTGTAACCGCGTTGGGTCATGTCGCGTACAAGGGCCTGCCCGATCCCCCCGGTTGCCCCTGTTACAACGGCGATTCTGCGGGAAGATGCCCCTTTTTTTTCGTTTAAATCACTATTTTCCAACGATTTTTATACTTCCCTGCCGGTCTGGCCCTGCCATGGTGCCTGATAGGCTTCTCAACCGATGATCCGCAAGCCATTTTCCCTGCGATAGGATGAAAGATCATCTGTTTCCCGATTATGTCCATGTTATCGGGAATGGAATAATCCGTCGACCACCACACACCGTTATGGCGTCATTCACTGTTATTCATCAGTGTTGTCGACCGGGGTTATTATGTCTTTGGTCACAGGCCGCTTCTTGTGCCTGTACCCGTGTTCGCGAGGACGCGCTGCAACAGCGGCCTGATTTGTCTTTTGTTCGCTTTCCGTAAGGGCACATCGTTGAAAATTGATTAATTTGGTCCTGTTGGAAGTTCTTTCCTGTTGGCCTTTAATACATGCAGCCACTCCCTATTAGATCGGATAGTTCCTCTATATTCAACCAAGGGCGTTGCGCATGGATCATACGGTGACAATTTGCGCATACGAGAGCTAAGTCATCCAAACGTGTTCTTGTCTCTTTTGGAAGGTCACAAAGAGGTTTGATGTGGTGACATTCAATAAACCCTTGTCCTCTATCGCCATATTGCTGTGCAAAATCGAACCCGCACGCTTCGCAAGCGAGGCGTCCTGTTTTTGTTAGAACAGCCTTTTTCTTAGCCTGGATAATCTTTCTGGAACGCTCCCGGCTGTGGTGCATCACCGTAAGGATTCTTCCCTCAGGGGCATCCACTTCTTCAGAGCTCAACGCATCATTTTTTACATAGGCAGTGGACAATAGGGTGTTGTCCATAATCGCCAGCCGGATAGCTTCAGCCGTTTCTCTCAGATGTTGCGGCTGGCCTGCAAAATCGTTCCATACCTCTACCTCTAGACGGTTACCCGCTTTCAACCCGTCCACATCTTCGAATGCCGGGTCATGAGAACGAAGATTCATAAGCTTCATTTTGACGCCGTTGGGATTGCGCAGGGTCACCCCATCAACACCCTGTGCACGCCAGAGCCTATTCAAGGTGTGGCTTAAATCCTGAACTCTTGTATCTTCAGGGGCAGGCCATGTTCCCTCAAGTTTCTGATAAAGATCAAGGGCAAGGATAATCTCGTCACGTGTCCATGGTGGATTGCGCTTCGTTTTTTCCGTTTTTGCCACCACAAAATATCCTCCGATAAATCCTGAGGGAGAGATAAGCGAATACTGAAGGCAGTGTCAGAAGAAAAACTGCCTTAGCGGCACCTCTGGTGCGACCAGTCCAGATTCTATCGGTGAATTGTTTCTACCATATCCTCGTAATCATCCGGCGAGAGACGCGGGCGTATTCAGGCGGCGATGGTATTGTGGACCTGCTGGTGGGCTTTCCAGTGCCAGGGCAGGAGTTCATGGAGGCGTGGATTGGGGATGTCATTGATCCGTGCCAGGACATCAGCGAGCCATGCATGGGGATCGACATCGTTCAGGCGCGCGGTGACGATCAGGGAATACATGGCGGCGGCGCGCTCTCCGCCACGATCGGA